>ENA-UOXV01007688-UOXV01007688.1-marine-metagenome-genome-assembly--contig:-NODE-7688-length-10838-cov-4.822498_pt1 | contig 10838 bp, 10 predicted proteins | sample MGYA00238165_ERZ766961 | MGnify/ENA primary metagenome ERZ766961 (study PRJEB28924, sample SAMN03173240) | marine metagenome | biome: Marine; feature: Water; material: Subsurface seawater | place: North... | reverse complement strand
CTTTACGTTTATTCAGGATCTAAAAAAGGCAGTGGAAATTGGGTCAAAATAAAAAACACAACTCCTACTGATAGAAACACAACAAAAACAAATAGCGCGAATGTATACGCTACTTCATTTGATGGAATTGAAGATGTGGAAATAGGCCCAGATGGCTTAGTCTACTTTGCCGTGAAAGGTGAAAGTCGGGTATTTCGTTTTAAAGATTCGGATCCGCTAACTGGAACCACGGTGACCAACATGGAAACTTTTGTTGGAGATACAACTTACGACGTTAAACATGTAAACGGGACAACTCCAACACCTTGGGGATATGGAAACGATAATCTGGCATTTGACGGAGAAGGAAATTTATGGGTTTTACAAGACGGTGGAAATAACTATATCTGGGTGGTGGATAGCGGTCATACTCAAACCAATCCAAAAGTGAGAATTTTTGGTCGTACACCTGCAGGTTCTGAACCAACAGGAATTACATTTTCTCCAGATTATCGCTTTTTATTTATGTCTATTCAACATCCGTTTAGCACAAATAATAGCTCCTTTCAAATAGATGCCGCTGGTGACTCTATAAGTTTTGACAAGAGCATTTCATTAGTAATTACTCGATCTTGTACAACACAACTAGACACCAATACAAATACAGCTTGCGAGACCTTTACTTGGATTGATGGCAAAACTTATACAACTAGCAACAACAGCGCAACAGATACTTTTACCAATGTTTTTGGCTGCGATTCTGTAATAGCATTGAATTTGACCATAAAAAAAAGCACATCGGCAATTGACAATCTAACTGCATGCGATTCCTTGACATGGATAAATGGGATCACCTATTACAGCAACAATAACACGGCTACAGATACATTTAGAAACTCGAATGGATGCGATTCGGTAATAACACTTAACCTAACCGTTAATTCGATAGATAGCTCAGTTACCCAGACGGGAAATTCGCTAAAGGCAACTTTAAATGGAGCCAAGTATCAATGGCTAAACTGTGCCAATAATAACTCCCAAATGATTGGTGATACTAACCAAACTTTTGTGGCCTCCACAAATGGAAACTATGCGGTAGAAATAACTAAAAATGGATGCACTGATACTTCGATTTGCTACACCGTTAACGGAATAGGAATTATTGAAAATAATTTTGGAAGTAAAATGCGAGTTTACCCCAACCCTACTGAAGGACACTTTTCTATTGATTTGGGAGCTCAATATGAACAAACAAGTATTTCGATTAAGGATATTAGTGGAAAAGTAATTGAGTCAAAAAATTATTTCGATTGTAAATTGATAGAACTAGACTTAAAGAAACAAAGTGGCTTGTATCTAATTATAATTGAATCGGAAGGTAAAAAAGCGGTTATTCGAATGGCGAAGGAATGACTAGTAATAGTTGATAACCAATTTGAGATACTTTATTGTATTGGAAGGTAAATAAATCAGGACACTCCGAAATTATCGATTAAACTAGCATTTAATCAACACCTAATATTATTGAAATACCAACTCTCCATTTTCTTAAATTCGCAACGATGTTAAAACGGTTTAAGCTTGTTCACTTTTTATGGATTCTACTTTTGGGTTCAGGCTGTGCTACAACCAATCATATTAGCAACTCCAACTTAGCCGACTTGTACAAGGAAACAGAAAAAACCATAAAACCTACCTACCAAGTTTTTCATGTTGATGATGACTTAAGCGAATTGCAGTTTTCTATTCAGAGCAGTAATTTACTTTATACAAAAAGCAGTGAAGAGAAAAAGTTTTCGGCAAAAGTTAAGGTAACCTTTATGCTTTTTGAATCCTACACCTCTAATCAAGTAATCGATAGTGCTTCATTTGTTATTGAAGATGAAAACAATGAAATGACCTTAAAAGAAATTTCAGGTGCTATTAATATAAATGCCAAGTACCCCAATAAATACATCCTTAAAATGGCCATCACGGATGTAAACAAAGGGATAACCGAAAACCAATTCATTACTATGGACAAAACTTCTAGAATGGGGAGGCAAAATTTTAAAGTAACTAATACAGATGATGGCTCTGTAGAAATGGAAAGGAAATTTGGCGATGATAAAAAACTGACCATTTCTTACAACGACGATATGGTAAAGAAAATCGCTGTAAAATACTACAACAGAAAATTCCCACTTACTCCGCCGCCATTTGCGGTATATTCTCCTAAGCGATTTGATTTTACTCCAGATAGCATGTACTATATACTGTTGGATAACGACAACTCTTTTGAATTGGACATAAACAAAAAAGGAATGTTCCATATTCAAACGGACAGTAATTCGAAGGAAGGATTAACTCTGATTAGAAATGAAGACGATTTCCCTGAATTAACCATTGCCACCCAAATGGTAGAGCCTTTACGATTTATTACTACGAACAGAGAATACACTTCAATTAAAGAATCGGAGTTTCCAAGAGACGGAATTGAAGAATATTGGCTGACAGTTGCCAACAGTCCGGACAGAGCCAGAGAATTAATTCGAACTTTTTACAATCGGGTTGAAGATGCTAATTCATATTTCAGCACTCACTTGCAAGGTTGGAGAACCGATAGAGGAATTATATTCGTCATTTTTGGACCACCAGATGTGATTTACAAAAGCTCAGGAGGAGAAAGTTGGATTTATGGAAATGGGAAAACACAACCGTCAATCACTTATAATTTCAACATTACCTACAACCCATTTAGCACCAACGATATGCGCTTAGAAAGAAACCCAGAGTATAAAACATATTGGTACAAAGCTGTCGATACTTGGAGACAAGGACGAGTTTATAAGTATTGATGGTGGGTGTTGGATATTGGATGTTGGATGTTGGATGTTGAAGCATTAAAAAATTGAAAAAAGAAATGGAAAACGACTTTATTTTTGGAATTAGACCCGTTGAAGAGGCTCTGAAATCAGACAAAACCATAGATAAAATTCTTATAAGTAGAGACTTAAGAGGCGAAACCTTAAAAACGATTCGTTCTTTAAGCAAGATTAAAAATGTTCAAGTAAAACAAGTTCCTGATGAAAAGCTATTTAGAATTACGCGTAAAAATCATCAGGGAATTATCGCATTTATCTCACCAGTTGAATTTTATTCAATAGAAGAAATACTTCCCGATTTATTTGCTTCTGGTAAAGATCCTTTGATTTTGATATTGGATGGAGTTACCGATGTCAGAAATTTTGGGAGCATGTTACGTACAAGTGAATGTATGGGAGTTGACGCGGTTATCATTCCTGCAAGAAGCACTGTAGCAGTCAATGCTGATGTTGTTAAAACCTCAGCTGGTTCAGTATTCAACATTCCCATTTGCAAAGAGGTTCACTTTGGAAGCATACTAGACTTTATTAAAGGAAGTGGTTGTCAATTAGTGGCTTGTAGCGAAAAAGCAAATAAGGATATGAATTTTACGGATCTAACAGGCCCCCTAGCAATTGTTATGGGTGATGAAGGTGAAGGTATTCATGAAAAAACACTGGAACGATGTGACAATCATGCGCGAATTCCAATGTCTGGAAAAACAGGCTCGTTAAACGTGGCTGTTTCAACCGGAATGGTTTTGTATGAAGTGACTAGACAAAGAGGTTGATAATGAATGTTGAATGTTGAATGTTGAATGTTGAAATTAAGTATTGAAAATTAAATTATGAGTACACAAGTAGGAATTATCATGGGGAGTAAAAGTGACTTACCTATAATGCAACAAGCAGCTGATGTTTTGGACGAATTAGGAGTTGAATATGAAATGACCATTGTCTCAGCTCATCGTACTCCTGAAAGAATGATGGATTATGCTAAAACAGCTCACACCAAAGGATTAAAAGTAATTATTGCAGGTGCTGGCGGAGCTGCTCATCTTCCTGGAATGACGGCCTCAGTTACTCCATTACCGGTAATAGGCGTCCCTATAAAAAGCTCAAACTCTATAGATGGATGGGATAGTATTCTTTCCATTTTGCAAATGCCTAACGGTGTTCCTGTTGCCACTGTTGCTTTAAATGCAGCTAAAAACGCAGGTTTATTGGCCGCACAAATTTTAGGTACTAGTGATGCCGGAATTCTTCAAAAAAACATAGACTATAAAGAAGCTATGAAAGCAAAAGTGTTGGATACCGCAAAAGAGCTGGAAGACAAATAAGTATTTGCATTTAACCTTTTGCCAAACCATTTGTTTAGAAGAAAAACACTATGCGCAGATACCAAATAAAAGATTTAGAAAGGCTGACAGGAATTAAGGCTCATACTATTCGTATTTGGGAAAAGCGTTACAATATCCTAACTCCAGAAAGGAGTGATACCAATATAAGATATTATAGCGATGATGATTTAAAGCGGCTTCTGAATATTTCTTTACTTATTCAACAAGGTTCCAAAATATCTAAATTAAGTGCCTTTAAAGATGAAGAAATAAATGCACAGGTCAACGAGTCTTTACAAAAGACAACCGAAATTGACAAAGACATTGAGCCGTTTATAACTGGCTTGACCATTTCAATGGTTGAATTAGATGAAGAAAAATTCAATCTAATTTACTTTAAAGCCATCCATAAAATGGGATTTTATCAAACCATGATGAAACTCATCTACCCCTTTTTAGTAAAAATTGGAGTAATGTGGGGAGTAGATGAAGTAAATCCTGCACAAGAACATTTCATTTCTAACCTCATGAGAAGTAAAATGCTTTCAGCTATTGAGGACTTACCAAATGTTTATACCAAAAAAGAGCAATACTTATTATATCTTCCCCAAAACGAATTACATGAGACGGGGTTAATTTTTGCGCACTATTTGCTTAAAGAAAGAGGATTCAAAGTAATTTATTTAGGACAATCAGTTCCTTTTAGAGACCTCATTTCTGTCGTTGACTATTCAAAACCAACTCATGTAATGACCATTTTGACTTCGCCTCAAACCATAAAGAGAATGCAAACACTCATAAATGACTCTATAGAAGCTTTCACATCAAGTGAAATTTTATTCGTTGGGCTAAGGAATTTTGAAGATCAACTTAGTTTAAGTTCTGATATTGTTCGCTTGAACAGCATTCCCGAATTCGTTTCTTACCTATCTAAGTAATCCAATTTCCACAATTCTTTGTTTTGTTTAATATTTTTATGATTTTTTTAAACAGTTTTATATGTTTGTTTTGGTGGTAGTTAGACTCATTTAAGTTCAGAATTCAGCAACTATCCTTCAAATTACTTCTATTTTGTTTAACCCTATATGAAAATTTAGATTACTTTTGTTTAATCATTTAATATAAACATTAAACATTATGTCAACATTAGAATTAAATTCACTGTTAGTTCAGTATCAAAATCCACTGCGTTTTTTTGCTCTTAAATTAACAGCCGATGAAGGGCAGGCTAATGACTTGTTGCAAGAGACTAACGTAAAAGCTCTTTTAAATAAGGATAAAATTGAAACAAATACATCTTTAAAAAGCTGGCTTTACACCATAATGAAAAACACTTTTATTAATCAATATCGACGTTCGGTAAAATTGACAGAAATAAAAACTAACATTAAACATCAAGGTTATTTGTCTAGTTCGTCTACTGGATTATCTTTACCCGCCGATAAATCCATCGCAGTAGAAGATATTAAAAAAGAAATTAAGTTGCTAAAAGACGATTACAGAATTCCGTTTCAAATGAAACTTGATGGTTTTAAATACAAGGAAATAGCTGATCACATGGACATTAACATTGGTACAGTTAAGTCTCGAATTTTTCACGCAAGAAAAGAATTAATGTCAAATCTCAAAGATTTTAACCCGAATGCCTAAAAAGGTTGCCATAATTGGAGCTGGTTTTTCTGGCATTTCTGCTGCTTCATACTTAGCAAAGGAAGGGTATGAAGTTCATTTATTCGAAAAAAACGGAACCCCTGGCGGAAGAGCAAGAAAATTTGAAGTCGATGGTTTCACATTCGATATGGGACCGAGTTGGTATTGGATGCCTGATGTGTTCGATAAATATTTTTCAGATTTTGGAAATAAAACAAGTGACTTTTATAACCTTATTCGACTAGACCCTTCATACCAAGTGGTTTTTGAAGGAAATGATGTTCTTGAAATACCTGCTTCCATGCAAGAATTAATTGCATTGTTCGAATCATTAGAAAAAGGAGCTGGAAAACAACTCGAACTATTTTTAGACGATGCCAAATACAAATATGAAGTGGGCATGAATCGCCTGGTATACAAACCTTCAGAAAGTATTTTTGAATTTATTGAAAAGGACATTATAATGGGAAGTATTAAGCTTCAGCTTTTTTCCTCAGTAAGTTCTTTAGTAAAAAAACATTTCAATAATCCTAAAATCCACAAACTTCTTGAGTTTCCTGTGCTATTTTTAGGTGCAAAACCACAAAATACACCTGCACTTTACACCCTCATGAATTACGCCGATCTTAAACTTGGCACTTGGTATCCCGAAGGTGGAATGACCAAAATAGTTGAGGGAATGTATAAGCAAGCCAAAGAGGTCGGAGTTCATTTTCACTTTAATGCTACCGTTGAAAACATACCTACTGTGGGTTCAAATGCTTTAGGTGTAAAAACAAATGAAGGCCTATTTCAAGCAGATTATGTTGTGGGTGGCGCAGACTATCACCATATAGAAACACAGCTACTAACAGATAAAACAAGAAACTATTCTGATTCTTATTGGGAAAACAGAACATTAGCACCATCAAGTCTCCTGTTCTATTTGGGAGTAAATAAAAAAATAAAAAACTTACTTCATCATAATTTATTCTTTGATGAAGACTTTAACATTCATGCACAAGAGATTTATGACGAACCAGCTTGGCCAAGTAAACCACTTTTTTATGTTTGCGCCCCATCTATTACAGATGTTACAGTTGCCCCAAAAGATCACGAAAATTTGTTTTTATTAATGCCTATTGCCCCAGGTCTAAATGACAATGAAGATACGAGAGAAAAGTATTACAACTTACTCATGGAACGTCTGGAAAAACTTACAGATTGTCCGATAAGAGAGCACGTGGTTTACAAAAAGAGTTTTGCCGGAAGTGATTTTATTTCAGAATATAATTCGTTTAAAGGCAATGCTTATGGCTTGGCAAACACGCTGAAACAAACTGCATTTCTCAAGCCAAAAATGAGAAGCAAAAAGCTAAACAATTTATTTTACACTGGTCAACTTACAACACCTGGACCAGGAGTTCCTCCTTCCTTAATTTCTGGAAAAGTAGTGGCCTCATTAATTCATAAACAAGAGAAAAAACACCATAATGAAGTCGCTATTTGATTCAGTTTCATATCAGTGCAGTAAGATAACCACACAATCTTACTCTACCTCTTTTTCTCTAGGAATCCGGTTTTTAGACGTGGAGATTCGAAATGCTGTTTACGGCATCTATGGGTTTGTGCGTTTTGCAGATGAAATTGTTGATACTTTTCATGATTATAATAAACGAGAACTGTTAGAAGATTTCAGAAAAGAAACAGACAAATCCATTGCTCAAGGAATTAGCCTTAATCCAATCCTAAATTCCTTTCAAGCCACTGTTAACAAGTATCAGATTGACCATGAATTGATCGATACTTTTTTGAACAGTATGGAAATGGACCTGTCTGACCGAGAATATAACCAAGAAGAATATGAGAAATATATTCTTGGATCTGCTGAAGTTGTTGGATTGATGTGCCTGAAAGTTTTTACACTCGGAGATGAGACCTTATACCAAAAGCTGAAACCAAATGCCATGAAGCTTGGATCAGCTTTTCAAAAAATCAATTTTTTAAGAGATATTCAGGAAGATTACAACGCTTTAGGAAGAAATTATTTTCCGAACGTGGATATTTCAAGAATGACCGAGGAAGATAAAAAAATGATTGAAGAGGATATCCAAAAAGATTTTCACGAAGGTTTTCTTGGAATATTGGGGCTACCTAAAAAAGCAAGGTTTGGAGTTTACCTTGCCTACGTATACTATTTTGGATTATTCAAAAAGATAAAAGCCCTCCCTCCTACTAAAATAATGAAGGAAAGAATTCGAATACCGAATTATGGCAAATACTACTTGTTTGCTGAGTCCTACTTGAGACACAACATTGGAGTACTTTAATTATATCCAGTATGTACCCAGAAAAAAATAGCGTAGTCTTAGTTGACGAAAACGATAGATCACTAGCCAGTATTGATAAAATGGAAGCTCATGAATTAGGGCTATTGCACCGGGCATTTTCAGTATTTATTTTCAACGCTGAAGGTAAAATGTTAATTCACCAAAGGGCAAAATCGAAATACCATTGTGGTGGACTTTGGACCAATGCCTGCTGCAGTCATCCTTACCTTTTTGAAGAACCAAAAGATGCAGCAAAAAGAAGGCTGAAGGAAGAATTGGGGTTTAGTTGCGACGTAACAAAAGCGTTTAGTTTTATTTATAAAGCAGAACTAGACAAAGGCCTAACAGAACATGAATATGATCACGTTTTCATTGGTAATTATGAAGGTAACATTAATCCAAATGAAGATGAAGTTGAAAACTACGAATATTTAGATTGTGAATTTCTTGCATTAGAAGTTAAGCACTTTCCAGATAAATTCACTCCGTGGTTCAGAATAGCACTTCCCAAAGTTTTGGAGTTAGTAAAGAAAATGGGAATAGCAGCTTAGATTCAATATCTACCCATAAAACTTCACAACTTAATCGAGGTTTAATTGTCTTACTAATATGAAGACACATACCCTAATAACACAGCAAGAACTTCCAATTTCACTTGAATTAGCCTGGGACTTCTTTTCTTCTCCAGCTAACTTAAATAAGATTACCCCTAAAGACATGTCTTTTGAAATAAAGACTAAATTGGATGGAGAAATGTATGCAGGCATGTTAATTGATTATACTGTAAAACCATTACTAAATATACCTATGGCATGGACAACTGAAATAACCCACATTAAAAAGGGAGAGTATTTTATTGATGAGCAGCGATTTGGGCCCTACAAATTATGGCATCATGAACACCATTTTGAAAAAACGGACAAAGGTGTTCTTATGACTGACAAACTACTTTACGGACTTTCCTTTGGAGTAATTGGAAATGCTTTAAATTCGCTTTTTATCAGTAAAAGAATTCAAGAAATATTTGATTTCAGGTATGATAAACTAAATGAGTTGTTCCCGAAGTAGTTGAAATGAAAGCGGTTGTAATTGGAAGTGGAATTGCTGGGATTGCCTCAGCACTCAGATTAAAAAGTAAGGGCTATGATGTGACTGTTTTAGAGTCATCTCACAAGCCGGGTGGTAAAATCACCGAACTCCAATTGGGAGCTTACCGCTTCGATATGGGACCATCTCTTTTTACATTACCAGAGTTAATCGATGAATTATATACTCTCTTTCCCGAGCACAAAACTCAATTCGATTACACTCGACTCAAAGTAATTTGCAACTACTTTTGGGAAGACGGTAAAAAAGTACAAGCTGATGCCGACCCACAACAATTTGCTAAAAACATTGAAAAAGAATTTAATAGCAGCAAAACAGAGGTACTAGACTACCTTGAAGAGAGCAAGAAAATCTACGAATTGACCACCCCAACTTTTATGGAAAAGTCATTGCATAAAGCTTCAACTTGGCTTTCAAAAGATGTAATCAAACCCATTTTATCTATTTCCAAGTTACACTTATTCAATACCTTGGCCGATGTAAATCAAAGTCGATTTAAAGACCCTCATGTTCAACAACTGTTTAACCGATATGCCACTTACAATGGTTCCTCTCCTTTTCTTACCCCAGGAGTTATGCAAGTAATTCCTCATTTGGAATTCAATCTTGGCGCATTTTTACCAAAAAATGGAATGAGTGATATTATCTACTCTTTGGTGTCGCTTGCAAAAGAAGTTGGCATTGAATTTCGATTCAATGAAGAAGTAAAAAAAATAATAGTTTGTCAAGGTACAGCAAAAGGTGTTGAACTTAAAAATGAAGTAATAAAAGCTGATGTCGTTGTCAGTAACTCAGACGTTCACAACACTCAAAACGTACTTCTAAAAAAAGAACACTTTCGCAAACCATCAAAAGAGACAGCCAGATCTTCTTCTGCCTTTATTTTCTATTGGGGAATAAAAGGAAATTTTGAGGAATTGGATATTCATAATATTTTGTTTTCTAAGAATTATAAAGAAGAGTTCAAAACAATATTTGAAGAAGAAAAACTTGGAGAAGATCCTACGATTTATATCCATATCAGCAGTAAATTGAATAATAAAGATGCTCCTGCAGGTTGCGAAAACTGGTTTGTAATGATTAATACTCCACCACATAATGGCCAAAATTGGGGAGAAGAAAAAGCAAGAATAAAGGAATTGGTCATTAATAAAATTGAAAGAGTTTTAAGCAAAACTATTTCTGATAAAATTGAAGTAGAACAGTGTGTTTCGCCGGATGACATTCAGAAAAACACTGGCTCTTTCCGAGGTGCCTTATATGGCACAAGTTCGAACTCTAAGTTTGCTGCTTTCTTAAGACATCCAAACTTTTCTAACCAAGTAAAAAATCTTTACCACTGTGGCGGAAGTGTTCATCCAGGAGGAGGAATTCCACTCTGTCTTAACTCCGCCAAAATTGCTTGTTCATTAATACCTGATTCGAATGGGTGAGTTATCAGTGAATCAAAAAAGAAAAATCGGTGCTATTGTAATTATCCATACCGTAGGATTATTAGGAATACTGTCGCCCTACCAAGATATTTTCATTCAACTTAGCTCATTGAATTTAGTTGTTTCTGCGATTCTGATTGCACCTTCTTTCAAGGGCAAAAAAGTTCTCATTGGTTT
>ENA-UOXV01007686-UOXV01007686.1-marine-metagenome-genome-assembly--contig:-NODE-7686-length-10840-cov-6.295410_pt1 | contig 10840 bp, 10 predicted proteins | sample MGYA00238165_ERZ766961 | MGnify/ENA primary metagenome ERZ766961 (study PRJEB28924, sample SAMN03173240) | marine metagenome | biome: Marine; feature: Water; material: Subsurface seawater | place: North... | reverse complement strand
GTTGATGCGGCCGATCAGCTCGATAACAACCTTCCCACCGCGGTGATCGTCGATGATCTCGAACTCCCCAATGTAGCCTGCCAGCACATAGTCACAGGTCAGATCAACATCGTTGGTTCAGCGAGCCGCAAGGGGTTGACACATCGCAGCACACTGCGACAACCTAACCGCGCTGCCGCAGCCTCCCCTCCCCACCCACACTGCACCGTCCTCCAGCCCTTCCGAAGCTGGTGGCAAAATCTCGAATACCGGCAGGTGCAGCTGCACTGCCCCCTCCTAGGTAGTACCGGCAGGACACAGTCTCTTCACACACAGCTGCCTGATCTGTGCCACTGTGATCCTTGCACCAGCACCGGCGCCCTAATGCACCCTGTTCTGCCACCACGTCGCCACGCTGCTCCCCACGTTCGATGGGTCCGTGGCATCTCACCGTGCCGCTGCATCACTTGAAGGTACTTGACGATGACCTTGGAGCACGGACGCACGAGGACCTGGCGCTTGCCGGCCTTCTCAGCGTTGTTGAGGGTCTTAAGAGCATCCGCGAGGACACTCATGCGCACCATCTTGAAAACCTGCCCACACAGCACCGCGTCAGCGTCTGCGGGACCGCCCGGCGCCAACTCTACCCGGAAAGGCACATGGACACCGCATTCCAAGCAATGGATGCAGAAATCGCCCCGCAAGCCGGCGCTTCAACCTCCCTAGCCGCGCAGGATCGCACAACACCCACCTTCGCTGAGCGCTCGTGAAGGACGATCCGGTCTGAAAAAAACTTTCAGGGCAAGTTCTCGCCATGCAAGACTGGTTGAGTGATTTCCCCCTTCAAAATACTCAACAATATATGCGAAAAGTTGTGTATCAACTTTAATTTTCAACTTTATGAAGAAGCTTCGTGCCAGAACACATTCTCCGTCGGTGTCTTCTTGACCGGCGAGGCTCCGCGCGTGTGCCGATCGGTACCCGTGCTACGCAGAGCGCATCATCTTGAGCGTGCGAACCGGTCATATTTCTTTATTTCCATTGCGGGCCATGACAAGCTCACGCATTCCATCGGTCGACAACGCGTCGCCACCATCCCTGCAAGATCGCCTGTGCACAGCAGCCAAGAGCTCGTCAAAGGAGCTTTTATCGCTCCTCGAGCAAAACGCAGATCCAAACATCCCTGACCGAGAGACTAAGCTTACGCCACTCATGTTGGCTGCCAGGCACGGGAAGTTCGCTGCGATACGGCCTTTAATCGAGAACGGTGCCGAACCGAACCGAACCACGCAGAAAGGACGGACAGCACTACACATCGCGTGTCGCCGTGGCGCGGCGATATCAGTCGCTCAACTTATATCTGGAGGCGCCGACCCATTTCATGCGAGCAAAATGAATACGATCCCGCTGCATGAAGTAGCCTTTAGCGGGGACGTGGGGTGCGCTCAGGCTCTGATGGACTCAGTGGATCCTCAAAGGCTTGCTGACATGCTCGATCGCCAGGAAAATCACCACGGGGACACTCCTCTCCATGTTGCATCGCGCCTTGGGAAGCATGAGCTCGTGACGCTCTTGCTACGGCACGGGGCGCAGCAGGGGCTTGAAAATAATAAGGGCAAGCGCGCCAAGGACCTCAGCACCTCGCTTGAGGTGGACCGCGCTTTCGCCGAAGCATCCAGTCTTCCTCACGGCAATTCTGCTGAAGAGGCTGAGCGCTCCAGCTCTGCGGCTTCTCTCAATGCTTCGTCGCCCATCCCGTTGGTGGGGTCGTTTGACATTCCCGGCGCGATTCATACGCCCCCCGCGAATCGAGGCCGCGTCGCTTCCTTCTCGTCACAGTTTCTCCAGAAAAATGCGATATCGCCCCCTCCACCAGTGGTGTTTCCACTGATGAACACAATGAGCAGCATTTCCTCTTTGGATATTCTGTCAGTGCAGGGCGGGAAGCCTCCTGAACGTCCGCAGGGAGAAGAGCTGGAACGGGCCCGTAATTCGTCCTACCTTGGACGGCATCGTAACACGGCGCCGGCGCTCGCTGGGGGCCAGGCTTCTCAGTCTGTGCTCGCGGGATCGCACTCTGACGCGCTCTCTCGTCACAGCGCCAATATCGGCAACGACAGCGCGCCTCAGGCCGTGCTCGCGAGAGTGCACTCTGTCGCGCTCTCCCTCCACCGCGCCAATATCGCGGCTGCCCACGAGCGCCACCGTGCGGCGCTTGAAAAAGTTCACGGGCGCCACACCGAGAAGATGTGCGCTGCGATGAAAAACTTTGGTGGTGCCACTGGGATTTGAATTTCGACCACAGCATTAAATCCAGAGGCAACCGGTGTCACCGCGCCTTTACTCGGGGGCCCCGAGGCACAAGCAGTCGCCTCTATCGCACATAGCTCTCACAATCACCTAACCCCACCTAGAAGAAACCAGGGGACTGGAATCCTCCCGAACGTCCCGTCGCTGTGTCGTACACCTCGCGATCGTACAGCTCCTGAGTCGGGCGGAAGTTCATCGCGCCCTGCTCCTCCAATAGAATAGCGTGGTCCGACGCCGCAATCGGCAGCGGGGTCTTTAGCAGTACCCATGTTACCCCCTCGGTGCACGGTGGGCGCGTTAGAGATCCGTAGTAGGTCAAGTAGTTCGCATAGTTGCTCCCCGTGCCAAGGACATCCTCAGCAAGCTTTGCAACATTGGTCCAAAACCATGGCTTCACGCTCTGCCCGTACATCGGCGGATAGTACCCCAGGTGCCCCGTGTTGTCTGCCTTGTACACCCCCTCGTACCCTGCAACGGCGTCGAAGAGTGTACGCAGCGACGGAGCGGTGTGGTCGCTGACAGTAAGGAACGCTGAAACAATCATGGTGACATCCTCCCCATCGACTTCTGCCGTGTGTTCAAATTGGATCTCTCCGTGCATCTGTCGCCCTTGAAAGCGATGCTCACTTGGGGTATGGATCACAGCGCTCTTGAGGTGCATGTCCTCCCCGCTCACAGTCATCTTTCCGTGAAGGCCCTCTACCGTCAAGACGTTGTTGTAGAGCGGCGGAACCAGCGTCGCTTCGAATGGATTGGTTGAGCCGATCCACCGGAGCGGTTTCAGATTGTCGTCACGCTTGAGGTTCAGTTCAAGGTTGATGGGACTCTGATTCTTCCCAGTTTTGCAAACCCTCCATGCTGGACTATCCCCCCACTTGTCGGCGCCATTATCCCCAGTGTACTGCCACGTCGCTTCTCCATGCATGATATGCGATACGGCCACGTGCTGCTGGTACAGCGGAGGAGCCATCATGGAAGGCGCCATCATGGAAGGCGCCGCTGGCTGCGGTGCCACGACTGCAGGGCTCTGCATGATGACGTCGCTGCGCATGCTGAAAGAGTTGGTCTGCGCATTCGACAGTGCTGAATTCACCACCCCAGTCCCGATAATGTTATCCGTCTTCGTTTGCACGGGCATCGAAGTGTCCGCGTCAAGCGCGTATTCGAAAGGCTCCACTGACCCAAGCGCCTGCGCGGGCTGGGCTATTTGTGCCGCCGCCCCAGCAAGTGCCGCCTTACTCTCCATGCTGCCCAGCGCGTTCAAGCTCTGCTTCTTTGCCCTTGCGGCGTCCTGCGCCTGAATCACCTGCTCCGCGTGGTTCACTGACTCTTCTTTGCCTCCGTTCGACGCACCGGCCAGCTCATTTGAGAGATCCAGGTCCTTCAGCAGCGTCTGGTACTGTGCCTGTGCCTGTGCCTGTGCAGCTTTCTTGGTGATCTGAGCCAGCTTTGACTTCCGCGTAGCGAGGCTTGTTTTTGCGTCTCCTCGCGCCGACTGCTTCAGTGCCGCAGTCATTTCCCGGATTTCTGCTTCAGCTGACTTCGACAGGAGCATGGTCGTCTGCGCTTGGCGCTGCTTGAGCGCCGATGCTTGCCCCTTCTTCGCAGAAACGAATTGGTCCTCCGACTGATAATAAACCTGGCCAGGAAACTCTCCACCGCCCATGTCGTAGGGCCCGCCAGCCCCAAAGGGTTGGGAATATGTCGTAGGGCCAGTGTTGAATCCGATCGTGTCCGCGGTCGTCATCGCAATCCCGTTCTCCATCACAACCCCAGGCTGGTACGTGCCGCCCGCATCCTGATACTGCCATGCCGAAGAAGACACATATTAGTGCAGCCACGCTTGATGCGGTTTCAGCGAAGCCCTTCCTCGAGATGCGCCACGGTTCAAGAACCCATGGCAAATCTAGCTGCGGGACAGGGATTGAGATTGTGCAGTATGTGTACCTGAGCCTCGTTCCACGTGTAACCAAGCGTGTTCTCGGTGCTCCCCGCCGGAAAGTACCACGTGACTGGCGGTGTGTCGGTTGGCGAGTCATATGCGAGACGCTGAAGGCGACCAGGGAGGATCTTCCTAATGGCCTGCCCAAGCAGCGACCCAGGTCGCGCGGGGAAGCCAACCAGAAGCACAACCCCAACAATCACAGCACAGACAAGTGCGGCTGATACGATAACCCGATTACCCCGCCTCCGAGGGGGGGAGATTCCCCCCAAAAGCGCCTCCGCCATGGCCGGACGCCCTTTCGCAGATTTTCTTGAGTTCAGTCAACTTACCGGGGAGACCGCAATGGGGCTGTTCAAGCAGCGGTTTCAGGCGCTGAATGAGACTGGGGTGGGGACTCCTGGTTTCTCTGTTACGGATGGGCAGTCAGAAGTGAACGCGGTGAGCGCACAGCCCCGGCCGCCCCGACCACCTCCCGGTCTTCTGCCTCCTTGGCTGGCCTGAGCAGCATATTGCCATGCGCGCCCCCTCGATGCTAATACCCTTCTTGCGCGCAGTACTCTGCCAACAACGGGGTTGTGTACATTTACGGGCCACCGGGATACGAGCCTCAGCAGTGGGGGTTCGCGGGGAATCCGTATCAGCCAGCCATGAGCAGCCTGCCGGCGGACTACATTGAGGTTTTCCAGTAGGAAATGGTAGAGCGGGGAGTTCTAGCTGGTTGCGGGTGGGAGTGTGAAGGGTGTGTGTATTTAGCCCAATGTTATGAACAGACGGATTCAATTGTTGGAGCATCGTTCCGTCACAGTGGTTCGTATGAGGGATTTTGCAGCCATCGCGCGCTGGTCGGTGAAGCTCGGAGCAGTGATGCAGTTCGCCCACTGAATGTGCAGAGAGCTCGTGTTGAGGATCCAGGGCGAGTGTAACACCTTGCAAATTCAGCGTGCTACGAGTTTGCGAAAGGCTGAAACCAGGGTCTTGCTTGGCGTGCAGCTGCACCTTTAGTCGAGTTCATCAAGATCCGAAGCTAAACCGGCTCCTTCGCCGTCCCGACGGACCGCATCATCGCCCCCTTGCAAATCAGGACTATTCGCTGCGCACGGGCTCTCTACCCTTGTTCCATGCGTTTCTAGTATCGCTGCATCTTGTTGTCTCTCCGGTAGTGCTGGCATGCCGCCTGACGCGCTGTCCCCCACATTCTCTCGAGAAGATTCCATGTTTTGATAACAGCTAGCAGGCTCGCCGAGGGAGTCACTGAGCCCTGTAGCGAGCGCTTCTGCTGAGACGCCAGGGCGCACCGAGATGCGAAAGATAGAAATGAGGTCTCTTCGGAGCATGCGAGCAAAGCTGCACTCCTCGGTGACCTCGGCAACTTCAAACCATTCGCCAGCGACCCTGCTCCCAGGAGACCGCAGGCTTGAAAGGTGCCATGTCCCAACAAAGGGAGCATGCCACGTTCGAGCCTGTCTCGATGCGTGGGCTTTGCGCGCGCAGGCATCGAAGAGGACCGCCGGAGGCGCTGGGTTTAGGGGGCCAGACGAGTGGAATAGGTCTTCGATGCGTTCTGTGCGGTGCGACGCGCAGAGAACGATCCCGGGATAGGTAGGGCCAAGCGCAATGTCTTCGCAGGGGTCGGAGCATCGTCGCTCATCGCCGGCGGAGCATCGCAGGATGACGCGGCGCAGCGTAGAGACGAAAGGCTCCACGATCTCCTCCTGCGCTCGCCCCGAAAGGATCAGCGCCAAGAAGCACACCCACTCCCTGGCTACGGTATGATACGTGCGTTTACCTCGTAAAAGACGTCGGACACAACGACGAGGTCGTACGGACCTGCAGCCAACACGCCCTCGCCAAGCGCCGGGGCGAACCAGTTGAGAACCTCTGCGCGAGCACATGCGCCGCGGCTTGCCAGGAGTTCCGCATTTTCATCAATGTTTTGCTGCACCAGTGGGACCGTGTTTTCCTTATCCGTTATGCACACCTGCCACCCGTCGCGGCCCGTGAGATCTTCCACGTAAGATGACTTCGAAAGCAAGCGAGCCAACCAGGCTCTGCGACCTCGGTTTCATTTACCTCGTGGGCCCCAGCGAGCGCAAGAGAGAGTCCTAAAAGACCGGTTCCTGCCCCTAGCTCAAGGATCCGTTTCCCAAAAACTGCATCGTGTAGGTCCTCCTCGAGGTACTTGGCAAGCGCAATTGCGCCGCGCCAGACATCTCCGCCTGCGCACCATACAGTTGTAAAAGCATGCATGCATGACGACCAAATTTCTTGATCAAGTCTTATATGACCTATATTGTGAGTCAGGCATTTCCCGCATCTCATCAGAGCATGGCCCAAGTGGCACTGCGGCAACACGCGATCCATACCCGTATCCTCGCAGAGCAGGCTTGTCGACGTTCGAATGCTGAGGCCATTCTGAAAGGAACGCAGTCCTAAAGATCGTCTTGGAACCCGGATCCTCTCATCATCCATCCTGCCTGCCTACCTATGCACTCATCACCCTTTCGTCCCTGCCATGCCACCCCAACCTATCGCGACACGCCCTGGCTGGGAAGCTCAGGTCAAACAAACCCTTTAGGAAGAACAAAGTTTTGTGTAGGATGGATTTAATGGAAACCGTTTCTCTGTGGACTACGAGTGTGAAGGAGGCCCTCCTCCGACACAGGAGCGCTCACGGGCGAGACTTGCGAGCAACGAAAGATGGCCGGACTCAGTGGGACTGGGGAGCTGACTAAGTCGGCGCTGACTGCTTGTGTGGACCGACGAAGCCTTCCGACGAACGTATGCCCCTTGCCCGGGACTTGTGGGTGGTCGCGCACATGAAGTCGCGTACAGCAAGCACTCTTGCTGAGGCAAACTCCGGTGCAGGTCCATGTGCGTCCTGCGAATATCAACTGCAATAGCCTTCGTGCGGAGTTTTCAAACTCGAACTGCAACCAGCGCGTGCTGATCGGGTACGATTTCCGCCCCCCTCTCTGGCTCATTGGGCCTTGCGAGGGCAGAGCGAATCATGCAAGGCTGATTGATGTTTTTTTTTGCCGCGCATAGGAACTGGAGCGAGCAGCGGATCTTCGACAAGGTTACATCGGTGGACCCGAACCCGAAGATGAGGGGTACGCAGTTCAACAAGACGGAATCGTGCTTTCACGACCGCATCTGTCCCCCTACGATGGGTGGGGTCGCTCCGCGCTATCAGACAGAGTCTCGCTGTATGTCCGACTGGCTGCCGGCGAAATTGGACGTGCTGCCCGAGCCGGAGGAGTGTACTACTGCGATCGGCAAGCCGCTGGTAGACGTGCAGGTGGACATGTCTATGTACGAGACCTCCTCAGGCAACATCGGCCAGATGACCCGAGTGCGGTTCTAGCGGTTGGGCGATTCATTTTCTAGGTGTACTGGCGCTTGGGAGAGCGGAGGAATTGGGGGCGATCGAGCGGGCAAGGGTGGTGCCTAGTGCAGGCGCGCTCCGGAGACACATTTAATAAAGTGTGCCGCGATGCAGAACAGAGAGGACATAAATGCACATGTGGACACCGAGCAGGTACTCTGCAAAGCAGCACGCCAGGTAGTAGAAGGAGGGGGTCCTGGGGGAGGGCGCGCTTGGCGCCTCACCACATCGGCTCAGACCCGTCGAGGTGGGCGATCGACGTCTTGATGCCGTGCATGACAGCCTCAAGCGCTGCGGCGGTGGTGGGCGCCGAGAGCACCGCGGGGCGGATCTCGAGCGACACTCCGAGCGCGGGCAGGGGGTTGATGAGCGCCGCGACCCAGAGCGCGCGGTTGCGCGGCTCCTCCGCGGGCGGCATCGGCCCGAGGTCCTGCAGGACGGTCTTGATCTGGTCTGGCTGGCGCTCGCGCTTGCCGTCGACGACCAGGCGCTTCCACGTCTCGACCAGCGGCTCCAGCTCCTGTGCCATCGCCACGTTCACCTCTGCGTCGGCCTCTGCCACCTGCTCCGCCAGCGCGGCGGCTGTTTCGCGGCTCTGCTCCTCGCTGTCGAGCACCTCCCTGCTGTCGTCATCTTCTCCATCGACATACTCCACACGCGTCACGTAGAAGCCACCCTGATCGTCATTCCACGGATCACCGACGAGCCAGAAGCGTCTTGACCCTTGCACCTTGATTTTGACGCAGTGATCCGTCATGTTCAGCTCGGAAATTACGACCTCAGTACCGCAGCGCAGCATCGCTTGCCGCTGAACGTCCACACCGAGCATCCCGAAGCAGCCGAACTCACCCCCGGGGCCTGCTTTCTCCTGGATCGACTCAATCATCTTGCGGAAGATGGGATCCACGGTCTCGAAGCTCAGGCATTGCCGCGGGAGGATTGAGTCCAGGATAACGCACGGGATTTCCGACACGTGGTCCTTAGCCTCGGAGACCCGCCGCAGCAGCCCAGCGAAGTCTGCCTCGGACATGCGCGGAGTGTCCCCCTCCCTTCCAGCGTCCATCGCCAAGGAAAGAAGCGACGCCGCTCGGAGCCCCACTCTGGCGCGCACATCGCGCAGCTGTAAGCGTGCAACGGGGGTGCGCCTCGGGAGAAGTGGTGCGCTCGACAAGAACGCGGATGCATCCCCGATGACAGCTGCGCCGATCAAAACTGCAAGCCACATCCACAGCCCAGAAAGCCGGGTCTGGTCGAATCGGCCGCGCATGATGGCGGCGTTGCGCCTCCGACTCAAGTGCGATTCGCGGGGAAGGGTCGGATCTGCACGCACAGGTTATGGGGGGCGGCGAGTGAGGGGGGGCGGCGCCCGAGAGGGACGGCCGGGACGCATCCGCCCCTCATGGTGGGACATGCAAGATATGGCCTGCTGGCGTCGATCATGCTCCTCCTTCCCTTGTGTTTGCCAGAGAAAGCCGCAGGCGGCGTCGACTCGGGAGGTGATCCCGCCGGAAGGCTCTGGCCCGGGATCCGCATCCTCTCGCCGCTCCCGGGGACAAGGGTTCTCAGCGACGAGAGCGTCTTGATCTGGTACACCGCCCCGCCCCGCCGAGCTATGTGTTTCCAGCCCGGGTCTCCCTCTTCCTGACGTTTTCCTGGCGGGCCAGGTACGACGCTACCGAGATGCCGGACGGATGGAAGGCCCGGCTGTTGATCAACGAAAATGTAGCATATGAGAACGCAGAGACGCCCGTGCGAGTTTCCGTGCCCGGTCTTGTCGTTGGAAGCCACCGTGTGGAAGTGATACTCATAGACCATCGCGGTGGCGAGTCAGGAGTGCACGACGTTTCCATCTTCACGGTGGTGAAGGGGTTCACTTGGGTGCGGGACAGCATACGGGCGCACGGGCAAGGCACGTCCTCCTGTGAGGCGGGCAGGGAGTGCACGTTCGACATCGACGTGGCCGATGACGGGAGCGGCGCCGCTTCCCTCGAGGGCAACTTCTTCCGCGTCAGGCTCGTCGGGCCCGCGATCGTGATGGGCGACGTCCGCGAGCTCGGGCGCGGGCGCTACCGCGCGCGCTTCGTGCCGCACGATGCCGGCGCGTACGACATGAACGTCACGCTGCTCTTCGCGCGGCACTCAGGCCCCGCCGACCCCGGCTCCGGCGTGCCGCGCGAGTTCCACGGCCAGCAGATCGGCGGCAGCCCGTTCCGCGTGACCGTCAACGCGAGCCGCGCGGGCGCGGGCGCGGCGGGCGGGCGGGCACCGCGCCTCTGCCGTGGGCACACGGCGCGGATGGAGGATCCCGCGGCGCGCGAGGGGGTGGCCGGGGAGGGCGGCGGGCGCTGGGTGCACCGGGACGCGTGCGCGTGGGGGGGCGGGCGGTGCGGCGGCGTGGACGCGGGACGCTTCGAGCCGCGCGCGGGCGCGGGCGCGGGCGCGGGCGCGGGCGATCCGTGGGTGTGGGTTCCGGGCGACTGCGAGCTGCGTCCGTACACGCGGGAGGAGGTGGTGGCGTGCTTCGGCCCCGGGGGGGCGGCGGCGCGCGGCGCCCCCCCCGGCGCAGACGCGGCGCTTCTGATCAGCGGGACGTCGCTTCTGCGAACAATGTACTACGACGTCGTGTGCCTCCTCGATCCCGCCTGCAACGCCACCAAGGCGCGCCGCCCCACGCCCCCTGCGTCTTCTCGGGTTCCCTCTGTTTCCCCTGTGTAGCACCATGTCTTTTTGTGCTGCATCAAGAGGTGGCAAAGGAATTGGAGCCATTGCTGTGTTACCCCTTCCTCCCGTTCCGCCGCGCTGCTCCACTCCCTGCGTCGTGACGCCGCCCCGCGCGCCCGCCAGGAGCACGAAGACCTCGTCCACCCCGGCCCGCCGCGCGTCGCCTTCCACTGGGTCGCGCGCTTCGCTGATCACACCGAGTTCGAGCGCCCGCCGCTCGGCCACCTCGACCGCGTCACGGGGCGCCTTCGCTTCAACCACACCCTTGCCGACCTCCTGGCCGCTATCGCTCGCGAGGCCCCGCGCCCCCAGGCCCGGCCCCGCTGCCCCACCGCCCCGCCGGCCCGGACCCGCGGCGTGTGCGCCGGCGCGCGGCGTTGACGGCGCGGGGCGGCGCAGGACGTGGTTGTCCTTGGGTCGCAAATCTTCGACATCCTCAAGGTTGACCCCGCGCCCCGCGCCCCGCGCCCCGCGCCCCGCGCCCCGCGCCCCGCGCCCCG
>ENA-UOXV01007679-UOXV01007679.1-marine-metagenome-genome-assembly--contig:-NODE-7679-length-10850-cov-5.511626_pt1 | contig 10850 bp, 8 predicted proteins | sample MGYA00238165_ERZ766961 | MGnify/ENA primary metagenome ERZ766961 (study PRJEB28924, sample SAMN03173240) | marine metagenome | biome: Marine; feature: Water; material: Subsurface seawater | place: North... | reverse complement strand
CGCGAGCAACGCCGCCGCAACGAGTTGGTCCGATATCGACAACGATGCGCCGCGTTGGGTAAGCTCGCGGTGACCACACTCGCGGGTACCTTGGCCGGTATGGTGCTGTGGGCGATGACCACGGTCACGGCGCAGCTCACAAAGGCCAAGTTCGACGCGACAAGGGCGCTGTTGGGCCACGACAGCGGCGCCTTGTCCAGGGCTTGGGCGTTTTACTGCGCATGCGCCGTGACGTGCATCGGATTGACGGCGTTCGGGATCCTCCACCCGAAAGGCGCGCCGATGGCGCGTGGCAGCGGGATCCCCGAGCTGAAGGGTTACCTCAACGGTAACAGGCAGCAAGGGTTGTTCCACTGGCGCACGTTCGTGGGGCGGAGCGTGGGTATCTGCCTGGTCATCACCGCGACGATGCCGTTTGGAAGGGAAGGACCGTCAGTTCACATCGGTAAGTATATTTTTATATTCTGGTATGGGCAATTTGACTGACGTCGTGTTTTCTTTGCAGGCGCATGCGCGGCTTCCGTGGCGCTGAATTTGCCTTGGAAGCATTACCTCGGCTGGCAACCGAGCCCGGAGGAGCGCAGGCAGATCCTCCAGCTCGGTTCCGCCGCGGGCGTCGCCGCCGCGTTCAACGCCCCGATCGGCGGCTTGCTCTACGTCATGGAAGAGGTGGCGTCGAACCTCCCGCCCGACTACGTGTGGCGCGCGTTTATGACCGCCGGCGTCGGTACGTTTATTTTAATTCTCATCTTGGCAATTCGACTGAGCAATTCGTGTTTTGTTAACAGCCGTGGGGGTGGCGTTGGTACTCTACTCCGCCAACGAAGGACGCGTGGACTACGCCTCTTTGGTGATCAGCGACCCGAACGGCTCGAGCACCGGCTGGGGGGTCCAGGACCTGCCTTTAGTCGCGATCTTGGCGGCGCTCGCGGGGGCTTTGAGCGCGGCGTTTACGATATCCGCCGACTTTTTTGGAAAGTGGCGACGTAACCCCGGGCGGTGGACGCCTCGTTTCGTCAGGGACGCCATGAAAACGAGGTGGGGGATGTGGCTTGACGCGGTGATCGGCGCGGCGCTCAACGCGTCGATGCAGGTGTTGCTTCCCGCGGCGTTCGGGTGCCGCCCCGCGCCCACGACGTCGAACGAGTACGGGCCGGACGGGAGCCTCAACGTGTACACCGGCCGCAGACTACTTTCGAACGACGGGGATTCAATCGGCATCGACGAATCGGACTCATCCACGGATCAGCTCGTCTCCGGCGCCGCGCGGTCGCTGCTGTCCTCGGCGATATACATCCCGCGGACGTTCGTGCAGTACACGTGCGATCCAGGCGATTTCAGCGAGATGGCGACGCTGATGTTACAAAACGAGGAGGGCGTAGTGAAGCACCTCTTCGCGCGGGACGAGCTGTACAGCGAACGGCTGTTCACCGCGCCCGTGGTGTTTGCGTTCCTCGCGTACTTCTTCTTCATCGCGTCCGTCACCTTCGGCGGCGCCTTTCCCGCGGGCGTTTTCATACCGAACATGCTCATGGGCGCCAGTTTAGGACGGCTGTTCGGATTCCTCGCCGAGAAGTTGTCACCGGCGGTGAACAAAGGTACGTACGCGTTGATCGGATCCGCCGCGATGCTCAGCGGCTTCACCCGCATGACCGCGGCGGTGACTGTGATCATCATCGAAGCCACCGCGTCCATGGACGTCCTCGCGCCCATCATCCTGGCGTGTGTCATCGCCAGGGCGGTCTCCATGGCCATCGTGTCGCACTCGCTCGACGAACGATCCATCATCGCGAAAGGGGTACCTTTCCTCGAGCACGACGCGCACCCTTCCACGGCGTCGGTTAAGATCGGCGATGCGCTCAAGGAAGCCGACAGCCGACGCGGGCCCATCATCGCGTTCCGCAAGCAGGAGCGGCTGGAGGTGTTGTTGAACGCGCTGCTTTTAACGGATGAAAACGCGTTCCCGGTTCTCGACGACGTTGAGAACAACACGGGGCTGGGCGGGCTCGTCACTCGGGCCATGTTACAGCGGGTACTCCGAATCGTCCTCGAGACCGACGCCGATACCGACACCGACGCTTCTTCTTCCGAAGAGGCGGTGGCGAAACCGAGACGGAGCACGCTGCTGTCCAACACCGGCCGGTCCTCGTGGTCCCGCAAGAGCATCGACAAGTGGTGCGTCGAGGGCATCCGCTCCGCCGACGATGAAACCGCAAAAGTGGACCACCTGTCGCAGGTTTGCATCGACATCGACGGCGAGGACGACGAACGAGAACGAGGAAGCGCGGACACGAGCGACACGGACGCCGAGCTCACGGACGAAAGTGACACGAGCTCGTTGAAGACGGCGGACTCTTCGCTACCGCCCGCGACGCCTAAGGCGTCCGAGGGATACGAGTTCATGCGCTCGCTCGCGCGGTGGACGTCACGGAACGCGAAACGAGGCCTGCACAGCCTCCACCCCACCGCCGGGATAGGTAAGCTCGCCGGGATCGGAGGTGCCGGATCCGTTCGAAACGCGGGGGGAACTAAGAAGAACACGCCGCGAAGCGACGTCGACGTACCGGCGCGGGTCGGAGCCGCGGCTATGAGAAGCGGAGCGCAGCCCGCGTTTGAGCGCCGGGGCGACGAGAACCACTTCGACGAGCTCAAGGAGGGCACGAGCATCGTCAACAGGCTGCGCGAGGGCGTGATGAACGTCCCGTCGACTCAACTGAGCCGCATGGTGGACCTGACGCACGCGGTGGACAAGGCTCCGTGGACGGTTGACTCGTGCATGAAACTCGCGAGGGTACACGCTTTGTTCGCTCGGCTGGGCGTGAGACACCTGTGCGTGGTGAGCGACAACGGGCGGCGTCTGGAGGGGATCATCACCAGGCACGACCTCATACACGTGCACAGGCTCGCCGAGGAAGGGCACTGAGTGATGACCGAACGGACGGGAAAGGGAGGGGAGGGAAGGTACCTTTATTCAAAAGACGAAAACGTCACCAATTAATCAAGTTCTTCATCATCTACTTCTTGAGCGCCGCCACGACGGCCTCGTCGGGGGATTCGTAGTCCTGGAAGTCCACGAACGCGGCGCCGTCGTTGTACGTGTTCGCCGCAACCACACCGGCGCCGACGGCCATGAACACCACGAAGAACAAACCCCAATTCTTAACCGTCTCGCCCAACTTTTCCATCCCCTCGCCCTCCCACATGTCCTTACGAAGCATCTCCGGCGGTAAGTTGGTACTGTTCATGCTCTCGTCCCCGCTTTCGTCGCCGCCGTCACCGCCGTCACTCATGGCGAACGCATACGCCAATTGCGGCTGTCGGTCAGTCTGTTTAGCCACCGCGACGTTCGCGCTTTTCCGCCTATTCTCCGCGACGCGAGCGGCCCGTGAGTCTCGCACCCGTACCGAGCACCCCTCGAGCTTAGCGTCCAGCCCGCCGGACTTGATCAACGGGCGAACTCCCGGGCACCCGTCGTTGCACCCCCCGACGTACTCGCCGTTGATCCACACCGACGGTATGCTGCTTCGGCCGGTGAGCTCCGCGAGCGCGGGTGCGAATCCCGCACCCCCATCCGTGGTGTTCCACTCCACAGCCGTGAAGGGGACGCCCGCGTCGGTCAGCGCGGCCTTCGCGGCGGCGCTGAAGGGGCAGTACGTGGCGCTGAAGACCACGACGTCGTCGGACGCGATGAGTTTCTGGACCGTCGCGAGTGACGTCGCCGGGTCGTAGGATGGGCCGGCGAGGAGCTGGGTGATGCGGGTCTTGAGCGGGGAGTTGACGAGCCACGCGGGCGCCGGGTGCGCGACGAGCCAGTCGCCGACGGCATCGTACGCCTTCGCGAACGCGTCGGGGAGAGATGCGCTCTCGGAGGAGGAACCATCCTCGGCGGCGGCGTCGCATCGAAGAGATCGCGATCGCGATCTGATCGTCGTCCGCGCGTTTTTGGCGAGGACCGAGCGCGTGGGCTTGGGGCCCCGGACGCGCGCGCTGAGCGCCTCCTTGGGGGCGACGCGCGCGAGTGGGGTGGTCGCCGTGATGGACGACATCCGGATCGAGTGGTTTGCGAACCGAACGGCGCCGAGGCCAAGCGCGTCAAAGAGTGGGCGGGTGGTGACGTCGCGTCCTCTTCTTCAGAGTTTGCCAGTTGGCGAGAAAGCCAAAGTCTATCCAGAGAATTAAATCCAACGCCCCAACCCCAACGGCCATTGCATCGCGCGCTGCGCTGGACCACGATGGCTTTCCCCGCCGTCGCGACCGTGTGCTTCGGCATCTATGCGTACGTGATGTACTGGTACTCCGTCCCCGGCGCGGGCTTCCTCGCCGAGGGTAAGCAGGACGTCGTGGCCTGGATTGGCGATCTGTCCGTCGCGTTGCCAGCCACCGCCACCGTCCTGTACCTCTCCATGTGCTACTTCGGCCCGAAGATCATGGCGCGGCGGGAGGCGTTCGAACCGAAGGGGTTCATGCTGGTGTACAACGCGTACCAAACCGTGTTCAACATCATCACCGTCGCGCTCTTCATCGCCGAACTCAACCGCCTCGGCGTGAAAGCGTGGGGCGGCCGCCTGTCATGGACCGACCCAAACTCGTTCTACATCTGCCTCGCCATCTGGCTCCACTACAACAACAAGTACCTCGAGCTCCTCGACACCGTGTTCATGGTCCTACGGAAGAAGAACAAGCAACTGAGCTTCCTCCACATCTACCACCACTGCCTGCTCATCTGGGCGTGGTGGATGGTCTGCTTCGTGATCAAAAACAACGATTGCGTCGACGCGTATTTCGGCGCCTGCATGAACGCGGGCATCCACGTCATCATGTACTCGTACTACCTCATGGCGGCGCTGAAGATCAGGTGCCCGTGGAAGCAGTACATCACCATGGCGCAGATGTTACAGTTCGCCATCGTATTCGCGCACTCGTGCTTCGTCATCTACGACGGGCACTGCCCCAAAATTCTGCCGTGGTCGCAGATGTTCGTCATGACTAACATGCTGGTGCTCTTCGGTCAGTTCTACGTCAAGACGTACACCAAGAAGAAGGAGAAGGCCAAGTAAAGTGAGATGAGTGGGCCGAGTTAAGTGGTGAGAAGGCCGAGTTAAGTGGTGAGAAGGCCGTGTGAAGTGTGGCCGGTCGGGTCTATTAGTAGAGAGAGAGAAGAAGGGGAACGGACGCTATTACCTCCATCCTCCTCCTCGCGAGTTTTTAACGAGCCACGAGAGTGTATAGTATCATCCATCCGTCTCCAACATACGTATCCAACTAGCTAACATTACTCTAAACAGGTTTGTTGACCCGGAAGAGGATGAACTGCCTGGACCTGCGCCGCTCGAAGTTCTCCAAACCGCACATCCCGCCGCACAAATCCCGTAACTCGCGCTCGCTCCAAAACTGGTTAAAAGCGCCCCCGGTGCCAACGCCGCTGCGAATGAAAGCCTCGGAGAGGGGCGCCGCCGCCGTCTCCGCGTCCGCGCCGAACACGTCCCCGAGCATGGACGTCGGGTCCATGAACGTGCTGGCCACGAAGACGCCGCCCGGGCGCAACACGCGCGATATCTCCGCGACGGCGGCGGACGGCGAAGGCCAACAGTGCATAGCCGCGCCGGCGTGAACCGCGTCCACGCTGCCCGTCGCGAACGGCAAGCGTCCCACGTCAGCCTTGACGAACGACAGCGTACCGTCCTTGACCGCCTTCGCCGTCGCTTCGTTCTCGTCGCAGTACGCCCGTGTCTGCTTCATCATAGACGCCGAATAATCGCTCGCGACGACGTGGTCGAATTCGCCGCTTCCCGCGAACCTTCGCGTGAACAGACCGCTGCCGCACGACACGTCCAGTAAAACCCCGCCGGCGCACCCCGCGTCCCGGATGTACTCCATCGAGTATTCCCACTCCGTCTGCTCGCCGGGGAACCCCGCCCACGCGAAGCTCTGCCTCCAGCCGTTCTCGTAGATGCCCGAGATGGCGTCGCTTTGAAAAAGTGCGGTTCCGGACTTGCGAAGCGGTGGGTCCGTGTACGTGCCGTTCGCGCCGCCGGCGTCCAGGCACAGGTCCAGGACAGCACCGTCGGTCGTCGGGAATGTCCTGGAGCAGCACGCGCACGTGGTGCCCGCGACGAACGGGCGAAGGCAGATGGGGCACGCGAGCTCGGGACGTCGCTTCTTGCCGGGATCTTGCGCGACGGTTTCATCTGCTGCTGGGGACGGTGACGCGCCCTCGACCGCGCGGGGGGGGATGAGACGCGGGGTCGCGCGGGATGTGCGCCGGGTGTGGATGGGTTTGACGCCCGCGCGGGGCGCCGATACGGCGGTGACGAGCGCGAACGACATCGAGCGGCGTGTCCTTCGGTGTGCGTGTTCTCAGAAGTCCCTCAACTGTCGACGTGGCCGAACCACGCTGATGAGTTTATTTTAATTCTCATATGGGCAATTAGTTTGACGTCGTGTTTTATTAACAGAACACGTCTTCATACTAATTGCCCATACGGTAATTAAAAGAAATCGATGCTTATGGAAGGCACCGTTCGGGGGCCAGATCTTTTGCCAACTCGGATACGGTGCAATTGACGTCTCCGGTAACGCGCCCCCCAGGCCGTCGCGACAAGCAGCCGCGCACGCACGCAGGTTCGTGACGCGACAGACCCGGTCTACACCCGCGACAGCACCTCGCACGGGCCACACGACCGACATGGCGCTCACCCTGACCGCCTCCGCGCCGGTCCTCGCGACCGGCAAGAAAACCCTACCCACCTCAAGGGGGCTGGGCAAGTGCGCGCCCCTCAGGGCGGCCGTCCACCGCGCCCGCGCGCGCGTCGTCGCGCCCATCCGCGCGGGCCTCGGCGACTCGTTGATCCCCGAAGAGTTCCAGTCCCCGCTGAAACGCGAGAAGCAGCTCGTCATGCCCGGCACCCCCGAGTTCAAGCTCGCCGAGAAGAAGGGCGTCGCGGGGCTCTCCTCGAAGCAGATCGCCATGTTCGGACTGGAGGGCGAAACATCCCCGATGCGCCCGTCCGTCGATCCTTTCAAGATCTCCGCGCGCGCCGCCTACCGCAAAGAGATCCCATCCGAGCAGTCCCCGCCCGCCAGCGCCATCACCGCCATGGCGGGCGGCGGCCGCGACTCCTCCGGCGGGTTCACCATGGCCGCGGCGGGCGGGATGGCGGGCGCGGGCGCGGGTCCCCCGCCCGATCTCCCTTCCCTCCTCCTCAACGCGCGCATCGTGTACATCGGCATGCCGCTCCTCCCCGCGGTCACCGAGCTCGTCGTCGCGGAGCTCCTCTTCCTCAACTACGAGCAAGTGGACCGCCCGGGGTACGTGTACATCATGTCCCCGGGGAGCATCAACGAAAAGGGCGAGTGCGTCGGCGTGGACAGCGAGGCGTACGCCATCCTGGACACGATGAGGTACATCCGGCCCAAGATCCACACCGTGGCGGTGGGTAAGTGCTACGGGAACGCCGCCATGTTACTCGCGGCGGGTGACAAAGGGTGCAGGCACGCGCTGCCCAACGCGCAGATCATGACGCACCCGCCCAAGCTGAACCGAACCTTCGACACGAGCGTGAACGTTCAGATCAAGGCGAACGAGATTGAGGTGTGCGAGGACACGTACATGGGGTTCATGTCGGAGTTCTCCGGCAAGCCCGTGGAGGTTGTCAAGGAGGAGCTCGACAGGCGCAGGTACTTTACGCCGCAGCAAGCCATCGAGTACGGGCTCATCGACCGAGTTATTCAGAAAGGGACGGACGTGTTCGAGAAACGCAACTACGAGGCGGAGCTCATGGCGAGCCAGGCGGGTCAGCGCGGTGCCGCTCCCACGGGGCGTTAAGTCAGTCGTGTGTACGCACGTGACGTGAACACAGGATGCGTCACGTGATTCATTCAGTGAGGAGGTTGTGAGAGGGATGGGGCCGAAGCAGCGGCGGGTTTTCCTTCGGAACGGTGGCGGTTTAGAAGCGGCTAAACGATGTAAAACGGTTTGATTGATTCGTACTAAACGTCACGCGCGCGCGGCTGTGGCCTAAACGCGCGTCGCGGCCTAAGAAAGAACCTAAACGAGACGAAGGTGACCCGCGCATCCGCACATCCGCCGCCGACTTCCCCGAGCGCTATTATTTTTTCAAGCCTCCCCTTTCTGTTCCATCTGCTGGTCCACGCGTTCGTAGCCATCCTCCCGCTCCCGTTCCTCCGCTTTCGTCTGTACCTGTTTCCCCCGCTGATACACGACGAACCCCAACATGCTAATCGAGTACCCCACCACCTGCAAGAACGTAATCTCGCTGCCGAACACCGCCACGGATACCAAAATCACCAACGTATTTTTAACCTGACCCATAACCTTGAACGTGAGCGAACTCGTGCTCTTGATGACCGCCAGCGTCAGCAAATTGACGCAAAACCCGAGGAACGCCGCCGCGAGGTACTTGTGAGGCCGTCCGGTGATCTTAGCGAAGCCGTCCTCTTCCTGGAACGTCTGAAACTCAAACACAGCGATGCCCAACGCTAAAAACGCAAACGAAGCCGGAGCCATCACGTAGAGTCCCTCGATCAAGTCGAAGCGCAGGTTACCCAGCAGGTACTGCAACACCGCCATGCGGAACGCCTCGGAGAACTCCGAGGAGAACATCATGATCACACCGATCCACTGAAACGCGATCTCCCCGTACGCCGCGAGCGCGGTGCCGAAGGTTAAGATGAGCACGCCGAGCACCGTCATGCGATGCGGCTTTTCCAGCGCCGTCGCCACTAAAACGATCATCGTGACGCACGGTACCGCGGCTTTGAGCATCTGGATGAAGCTCACGCTGAGGTAGAGGTACGTGTAGTTACCCAGCGCGAGGGATATCGCGGCGAACGCGCCGATGGGCAGGATGTGCGTGCAGTACCACCGCGGTGAGATGTCTCGAGATTTATCGAGCTTGACGTACCCGGCGTTGACCATGACGCTGGATATTGTCCACGACGCGGCGAGCCTGTGTGTGTTTGGTACGCGGGATCGAGTGTGATGAGTGTGACGGCGTGAGATGCGACGTGGTACGGGGCGCGGGTTCGGGCTTTCGCGGGGTGGGAAGGGACGAAGGGCGGCTAGGGATGGGTGGGAGAAAAGAGGGCACTGTCGCCTCACCCCATACTGCACAGGGTCATCGGGTAGTGGAAGCCGTCCTCGGTCAGGAGGTGGTTGTTGAGGAAGATGAGCCCGCTGCTGGCGCATGCCCACCCCACGATGTACACCAACGTCATCACCACGTGTTTCCCATCTTTCCTACCGTTCATCGTCCCCGTCGGTCGCCCTATCCACCCGCCACGATCGACTGGTGAGGAAAACCAAACGGGAGGTTTTTGGTGAATCCGAGGCGACCCCCACAGACAGCTGTGCCTCGCGAGCCCAATTCGAACTCGCACACATCAAGGGGCGTCCAAGGGGCTCAAGCGCACACCGCGGTGAGGACCATGGTGAGGCTCACCGAGAAGCTCGTGCTGGAGAAGACCAAATGCAGCAGCCTGTACGGCGTGCGCAACGTCAACCTGTGGGGCTGCTCCCTCACCGACGTCGACGTCGTGGCGCGAATGCCAAACCTCGAATCCCTCTCCTTGAGCGTCAACAAGCTGGCGTCCCTCCGCGTGTTCGCGCGGTGCGCCAACCTGGTGGACCTGCACCTGCGCAAGAACGACATCGCCGACCTCGACGAGGTGCGGTTCCTCGTAGGCCTGGAGCGCATGCGGACCCTGTGGCTCTGCGATAACCCGTGCGCGCTCGAGCCCAACTATCGTATGCGCGTCATCGCCATGTTGCCCTCGTTGCTGGTGTTGGACGGAGACGAAGTCACGCTGGAAGAAAGGCGCGCCGCGGAGACCACACCGGGGCTCATGACACTGCCATCGCCAAACACCAGGTCATCCCCGGGGATATCCCCGGGGAGCGTACGCGCGCACGACGACGACGCCCGGAGCGAGAGGACCGTCAACGCGGACAGAGCAGTTAGAGACGCAAACGCTCGAGCGCATGAATTGGCCGCTAGAAACCAACTCGCGGGCCTGGGGATGCCCAGCGGGGGATACCACCCGAACTACGCGCCGTCGCAACGGGCGTTCAGCGTCGCGGACATGCCACTCGGACACGTCGGGCAAGGACCGCGGTCCGAGGCGGCGATGAGTTTAGCGGCGGAGATGGACAGTAGACATTCGCCAAAGTTTCGGCAATCGCCGAAGGGCGGGACGAACGGAAACGCGAACAACGTGCTGTACGCGGTGGTGGCGTTGCTGGGGGAGCTGGACGGGGAAGGGCTGAGGATCGTGCGGGGGGAGTGCGACGAGCGCCTGCGGGGAGGAAGATACTAGTCAACTCGACGCTCAGCGTCGGCGTCAATTATTATACCTAAAACGACAATTTCTAAATTCTATTCGGCCCTTCCCCCGCCTCCGACTCCCTCTACGAACCTACGCTGCGCCTCCCTGGCGCACGCGTCGTACGCCGCCACCTCGTTCCCGCACCGCAACGTGTCGCTCATGTTCGTCTCGTAGCACAGCCTGCACGCCTCACGTTCCGCGCCGCACGGCGTCTCCCGGGCCCGCATTGCGTACGAGTCGGCGTGCAACTGCGACGCGTACTCTCGCACGCGATCGAGCTCGTCCGCTTCGTTCTTGAGTAACAGCTGGCCGATGTGGGTTGACTTGGCGAGCGCGTTGTCGAGCCCGGGGTGGGATTGCGATGCCTCCGCGATGAGCGCGGCGTCGAGGGAGGACGCGGGGTTGGGAAGCGCGCGTTGGGGTCCCCGGGGCACGAGCGACGACGACGACGATCCACTGCGAAGGATGAAGGGACGGAGAGACGTGAGCTCGTGTTGCGGTGCGAC
>ENA-UOXV01007673-UOXV01007673.1-marine-metagenome-genome-assembly--contig:-NODE-7673-length-10853-cov-4.920633_pt1 | contig 10853 bp, 6 predicted proteins | sample MGYA00238165_ERZ766961 | MGnify/ENA primary metagenome ERZ766961 (study PRJEB28924, sample SAMN03173240) | marine metagenome | biome: Marine; feature: Water; material: Subsurface seawater | place: North... | reverse complement strand
GCGGAATATCTACTCGGCCGATCTCCGCAGCTTGCTTCCCGTTGGCCAAATGGACCGAGGTTGCCGTCGTGCCGAGCCTACCTGGCAGTGCTTCTGACGGAAAAACGGGGAAAGAAGAAGGGCGAAGCATCATATCATCCGCACGCGCCCATGAACGCTTTGGCATCTGACGCACTCGCGCTTCGTCCCCGGGTCGGCGTGAAGACCCGGCGGCCCCGGGGCCTGACGGTCGCGGCCGCCGCGCCGTCGATGTCCGTCAAGGACCTCGCCAAGCCGGTCCTGTCGTCGCACCGACGCGGAGCTTCTCCAATGCAGATCGCGGAGATCTCCGGCGGGGGGGGCCGTCACGCGGCGGCGGTGGACACGGTGCAGCCGGGGAAGGGAACGGTCGGGCTGCCCACGCGCGCGGAGCTCGCCAACGCGCGGTTCATGTCCGCGGTCGGCTTCCTCATCGGGGGAGGGGCGCTGTGCTTCGCGTCCATCTGGGCGTGGGAGGCGCGCACCAACAGGAACTTCTGAGAAGTTGTCAGAAATCCGTATACCAACGTCGTACTGTAACACGTACATAGTGTAGAAAGAAAATTGTAATGTCGGTTAAAAAGGCTGTATTTCGAATACATCATCTCCACTCGCCGTCCAAACAGTCATCGTCATCGTCACGCGAATCTTGAGGAATGGATAAAATCGACCAACGAGCAGACGAGAGACGGTGGTTGAATCTTGGCGGGTTGGCGCGAACACACCGCGGATCGCACCGATGACGATGACGTCCGGCGCGCTCCTCTCGTCGTCGGGCGCGCTTCGTCCCCTCTGCGCGACCACCCGGCGCTCCTCCCGGCGGCGCCTCGTGTGTGTCGTCGTGTCCGCATCGGGCATGTCCGTCGCGGACCTGGCCAGGCCGTGCCTGCCGTCGCACGGTCGATCCCACCATCAACAGTGGACGGAGCTCGCGCAAATATCGGCAAACGACAATTCCAAGTCCAAGGGCAAGACCGGGACCTCGAGGGGCGGCAAGAAAGGCACGGTGGCCACGCCGAGCAAGGGGAGCCAGCCCACTCCGGAGCCCGGGATGGGGGAGGTCATCACCGCCGGTTTAACGTTCGCGCTCATCGTCGGCGGAGGCCTCTTCGCCTTTCCCGAGATGGCCAAAGCAATCGGAGTCTTACCAACAGACGAACCTCGGGACCCTCCGGTGGACCCTCCGTCGTCTCCTCCGCGATCGTCGTCGCGCAACGACCGGCTGTACGTCCCGTACGCCGACGCCAAAGACGAGATGGCCGCCGCCGCCGCGGACGCGGAGGCGCAATGGAAAACCCGCCCGAAGCCCTCCGGCTCGGGCTCTCCCGCGAAGAAGAACGAACCCGAGAAGCTCGAGGAGACGATCGATGTGACCAAAGAATCCAAAACTGAGGACGTCGTCGTGGAGGAGGCCGAGGTCGTAGCTGAGGAGGCCGTCGTGATGCAGACGGTCGACTCCCCCAACGTCAACAGCGCGCTCGGTGACCTCATCTCCTCCCCGCTCTTCTACGTCACCTTCGGCGTCGCCGGGTCCGTGGCGCTCATCCAAGCGCTGGAAGCGGCTGGCGTCGAAAACGCCGAGTTCGCCCTCTCCGCGCTGCCCATCGTCCTCCTCACCGCCATCTCCAAGACGACGTTCGGGGAATCGCTCCAGAAGAACATCGAGGACCAGAGGCCGGCGCTCGAGGCGGAGAAGGCCCGGGCGGAGCTGGAACGGAGCGCGGCGCGGGGCAAGATGGATGGACACTACGGGCCCAATCGGCGCAAGTTTCTGCCGCAGTCTTTCGGTTATACGTTCCCTTCTCACCTGGACGGTACGATGTGTGGGGACGTGGGGTTCGACCCGCTGGGGCTGGCGGCGGAGAAGGAGTCGATGGCGAGGTACCGTGAGCTCGAGCTGCTGCACGGGCGGTGGGCGATGCTCGGCGTCGTCGGCGCGGCGGTTCCCGAAGCTTTGGCGAAGTTCGGCGGCGTAACCCTCGGCGAGCCGGTGTGGTGGAAGGTTGGCGAGGCCAAGCTGAACAGCGACGTGCAACTCGATTACCTCGGCATGGGCGGGTTTCACATCGCGGGCGGGAGCGGGATCGCGATCATCGCCGCGTGCCAGGCGGTGTTGATGGGAGGCCCCGAGTACGCCAGGTACGTTGGTATAGACTCGTTGGTTCCGGTGGGGGTGTACCTGCCCGGGGACAAGGACTACCCGGGCGGCGCGCCGTTCGACCCGTTCAAGATGAGCGACGACGCGGCGACGTTCGAGACGCAGAAGGTGATGGAGATGAAGCACGGGAGGTTGGCGATGGTGGCGATGTTGGGGTGTTTCGCGCAGGCGTACGCCACGCGGGTCGGGCCGGTTGAGAACTTGGTGGACGCGGCGGACCGGTTGCGGGCGTTTTTGTGAAATGAATCACCCAATTAGACCAAATTAAACCCAATTAGGCGAAAACGGGATGTCTGTGACGCACGTGTCTATTTTTGCGAATTTGCGGCTGGAAAACCGTCCCGGCTCGGCCACGTCGGCGCCACAAAACTTCGGCACTCGGCGCACTCGCGACTCGGCACCTGGGCGGCGTCGTGCGTGTGTCGCGATGCGCGTGTGGCGGACGTTCTCGCGTTTCCCGTGCACCGCGGAGGAGTACTTCGAGTTGATGCTGGCCATACCGTTCCAGGAGCGGCTTCACGTGGACGGACTGAAGATGGGCCTGTACCGCGCGTCCGATACCCCCGCGGACGACGGCCGGACGTACCGCGTCGCGTTCGCCGAGCCCAAGCTGAACCTCCCCGCGGTCCTCGCGAGGCTCATGGCCAAGGCCCAGGCGTACCACGAGCACACGCACTACGATCCACGGACGCTCGGTAGGCACGTCAAGGTGGTGCCGGCCATGGGAGCGGAATACATGGATTTCACGTTCACCGAAACGGTCCGCCCGGACCGCGACGGCGTGGGCGGGTGCGTGGCGGAGAGCGTGGTGCGCGTGCACTGCGACGGCGGGTGGATCGGTCGACTACTCGAGCGGTTCATATGCACCACGTCCAAGGTCAAGCTGGACGAACGCGACACGTTTCTCAACAATCATTTCGATAAAGTTGGTATCACGTACGAGACGGCGACGGTGGTGGAGGTGCGACTGGGGGTGGAGCAGCCGCACAAGGCGGACTTTAGCACGGAGCTGTTCTCGCACCCGCTGCCGCGAAGCACGTTCGAGCGTTCGGCGTGGGGGCGGGTGAAGTCCGCGGTGGGCGGCAGGTTCGGGCATTAGTAGATTGGTCTTCTCGCCGAGACGATAGCGCTAATAATTTCGTAGTCATTTAAGTAGTTTACACCTTTGGCAGTTCGGCGACGCGTCGCGTCCACTCCGCGTACCGGGCCTCGGTGACGTTCACGAGCGGATCGGTTCGCTCCAGTAGGTTTGAGTCCGGTCCCACCGTCCCGTCCCGGCCCACGTGCTGCGCGACGGACAAGCCGGAGAGGCAGTAACACGTGTGGTAGTGGTCGCGGCCCTTACCGGGTTTGTCCTGCAAACCACCCTGCGGAAGCTGGCAGCACAGCAGCAGCCACCCCTGCAGCGCGCGCGCGTTGAACGCGGGCGATGTCGAATCGTACAAGTACGGCGTCGACTCGCTCCCACGATTAAAGTCGACGGAGGCTTTAGCCGGGAAAAGAACGCAAGCCGCGTTTGACGACGCGTCCGACGTTCCGACTCCCTCCCCTTCGATTCCTTCGTTCCCCCCGCTCTTTCCACGCGTCCCTTTTTCTTTCACTTCCCCGACACCCTTCGTCTCGCCGCTGCCTTTCCCCATCGCGTCCAACACCGCGCGCGCGGACATCGCCAAGAGCGGGAACGCGCCGCCCTGCCAGAAGGAGTAGCACCCGTCCACGAGCTTGTTGGTCCGCCCGTTGAACCCGCCCTCCACCGCGCCTTGCCTGTGCGCCAGCCAGTGCATGAGCTCCGGCAGGTCCAGGGCGTTCAGCGAGTCGCAGAGTACCGCCGCGGCGAGGCCGCAGAAGGTGTACCCGCCGTGTGCCTCCGCGCCGGGCTCCCCCGCGATGCCGCCTTCGTGCGTCTGGCACCGCGAAATGAAATCGCCTACGCCCGCGTTCAGTTCATCGTCCTGTACGCCGAGCATGCGCGCGACGGCGAGGGCGGTGTAGCACCCGCGGGTGTCCGTCTCGCCGCCCTCGTGCATCCTGTACCCGCCGCCGTCCGCGTCCTTGCACCGCACGAGAAACGCGCGGAGCTTCGCTCGATCGACGCATCGGACCGCGGAATCCGTGGCGATCTCCGCGAGGCACGAGACCGCCGCGTAGGTTGGCGCGAGGTGTGGCATCTGCCCCGGGCCGCCGCCGAAGCCGCCGTCGGGGTGCTGGCAGAGCGAGAGGAACTCGACGACGTCGGACGCGGCGTCCGGCGGGAGCGGCGCGCCGAGCAGCGCCAGCGCGTGGACGATCCAGTAGCAGAGCCAGCATCGTGAGGCGTCCAGCACGACGTGCCCGGCGCTGAGGTGCCTCAACGATCTCATGAGGTACGACACGTGTTCCTCGCGGTGGAGCACCGCGGTGGACGTTTCCCACCCGCCCTCGCACGCGATGCACTCGGCGTCGGTGGTATCGGCGCCGCCCTCATCCTCCTCGACGATCTGGACGTTCGCGACCGATTTGCGGTAGATGTCCCGCGCGACGTGCTCGAGCTTCCACTGCTCCAGGGACGTTTCCGTGGGGAAGTCGATGCCCTCCATGCCGAAACCGTCCATCGCGGCGGCCATGCTCGGATCGTGTCCAACGCGCGGGGCGTCGGCGCGGCCGCGACTGGCGACGGGGAGGAACCCTAGCGCCTCGTCCCTAACAATGGGAAAAAACTAATCAGCAGTCAGTCAGTCATCGCAGGCGCGGCGCCCGCGTGGCTCGGTGCGATGACCGACGACCGCGCCCGTCGTCCTCACGGACCCAAGCCGCTCAAGTGGATCGTCGCCGACCTTCTCGCGCGGCACGTCGACGAGCTCGTCGACCTCGCGGGTGACTCGCTGCTGAACATTCCGCCCGACGTGAGGGAAGCCCTGCTCGCATACGCGCGCCGGGTGGGATGCCTGGACGACGCGACGCTGCGCGCATTGGTGGACGAGTCAACGACGATCATCGACGCGGGCGGATGCGGCAACGGGCGCGTCACCGACGCGGGCATCGAAGCGCTCGCGGCGAGACACGCGCTGCGAAACGTCGTCGCCGTGGACGTCTCCGGGTGCGACGGGGTGACCGCCGAGGGGATGCGGATCCTGGCGGACGCCGCGCCGAGGCTCACGACGCTTCGATGCGGCGGGAACGCGACGTGCAACGCCGCGTGCGAAGCCGCCGTGGCCGACGATGATCGCGGGATAGTTCCGAGGCTCGAGGACGGCGGAGGCGTGGACCACTGGGAGACCCGCGCCGACGCAGATGAGGATGGGAAAAGACGACGACGACTTCAGTCGCTCGAATGGCTCGTCTGGCCCGACGTCCGGCCGGTGACGCGCGCGGGGATCGTCCGGCGATGCCCGAAGATACGAATCGTCGCGCCGCCCAGGGAAATTCACGATCGGGCGTCCGTCGCCGTATCGGATCCGATCTTCGTCGCCGTCGCCGGCGAAGGATGGGTCGGCTTCGGCGCCAAAGCCGGGTCCGCTCCGGGGACGACGGGCGGCGGATCCCCGGGGACGCGCGGGTGCCGACTTCCGGGGATGCGTTTCCAGCGGGGATTCGGACGCGGCGAGGATAACGACGGGCTCGTCGTCGTCGCCGCGGGGGGCGGCGCGGCGCGGCGAACGCGGTGGTGGCTCGACGAAGACGAAACGGTCGGAACTTTATCACCTCCGCCGATACACGCGGACCCGACGCGGGCGTTGGACGCGGCTCACCTCGCGCCCCTCGACCCGCGCGTCTACGGCGGATCGATCAACACGAATGAGGGAGCGGATCGAGACGCACAGAGGGGAACGAAGGGAACACGCGTCGGCGAGGACATCGGCGCCAAGGGAACGAAGGGAGGCATGGGTCAAACGGCATCCGCGCTCGAGGGCGGCGCGCTTCGATGGAGGCTCAAGTTCGCCGAGGACGACGTGCCCATCGCCGAACGGTTCCGACGTGCGTACTTGGAGGTTGACGCGGAGCGCGCGGCGCGGCGGGAGAAGAACTCACAGAAGCGAAAGAACCGGAACCTCAATCGGATGTTCACGTCCAGCTCGGAGCGGCACATCTACCGAGCGCTGGACGACATCTCGCTCGTTGACCGGTACTGATTAGTCTAAGAGTTAGTTAGCTTTACACACTTAGCGCGTAGACTTCAAAAACGACGATAGCACCACGATGGTTGAATATCGAACGAGTCGGTAGACTATTATAAAGAATCGGGCTATGCGCGGCGGCGTCTTTCACCGCCTACGGACGCTGGGGGTTCAACTCCCGTCGTCAGTCGACGTTTGCCAAAAGTTTCTTCATGGCTTCCACCGAGATGAACCTGACCATGTTGAGTGGCACCTGCCTCGCCGCGGTGGGTATGAGCCCCTTGTACAGCGCCCCCAGTCCCTCGCTCCTCGCCGTCTTCACGATGCAGTCCATCGTCCCGGTGTACGGCATCCGTCCCTCCGCATCCGGCTTCATCGTCATGAGTCGCGACTTCGCGAGGTCGATTGGATTCGACGTGAGCGCCGCGACGACGCCGGCGATGAATGACGCACCCGTCTGCACCGCCAGCCCGTCTTTGGCTCCTGACTCCTTTAAGATGACCGCTTTGCTCTTGTCGTACACCGCCATCTGCGACGCGGTGACGATCATGGCCCTGTTCACCGTCGGCGCGCATCCCCTCCAAAGCGCGAAGACGCCCTCTTCGCGCACCACCCGCATGAGCGCCTCGCCGCCGTGCCTGTAGTTCCGTCGGAGCTCAAGAGGCAGGCGGCCGTCCGCCTGCATGCGGACCATGGCGAGGTCCGCGGGGTTGCCCACCGCCGCGCCGATCGCGCCCGCTCCGAGTCCGCACAGAGTCATCTTCCAGAACGACAGACCTCCGTCTGCGTCTTTGGGCACCGCCGACTTGAGTAGGTCGTACGCGCCGAACTTGGTGCCGATGAAGCTCGCCTGCCGCATGAGCGACGCGGACAGGCCTTTGTACAGCCCGAAGGTACCCTCGTGCTTGACCACCAGGTACCCCGTGCGCATCATCCCCGGCGGCGCCTTGAGAGGAGCCTTGGACGCCGCAGATCCTCCCGACGCCTCGGAGCCTTGTCCGTAGAGCTGCATACGAACCTTGACCAGGTCGATCGGGTGCGTCACCGCCCCGGAGGCCATGGCGCCGAGGGACCCGGACAGGAAACCCTTCCACGGGGCCTGCTTCTTGGCGGGCGCGGGCGGCGCCGACATCGTGGACGGGCCGACGAGAGAGGAGGCGCCTCGTGCGTCGCGCCGGCAATCAGTAACACCTGCTACCGAGCTCTCAACCTCTCGTCGTCATCCATTTGGATTTGTGTATGGGCCGTGGTTAGCCTTAATGAGCGGGCCCATTTCCGTAAAAGCAGAGACGATCTTGCGCTTTTCCGAGAGGGATCCTCGGAGAATCGGCCGGGTTCAGAACGACGGGACCCCACGGCCGCGCGAAGGAAGCGACCGCGACAGGGACGTCACCCGCCCGAGGGAGCGCCGTCGGTCGATATCGCACCCCGGAAGCGGACACCCACACGATACGCGAACGGTCGGCGGCGCACCTCGGAGAGGAACGACAAGTCCCGAGGCAACAACCATCCTCATTAATGGCGACGATGGACAGGGACCTCGACGCGCTGGATCGCGCGCTGCAGGCGGTCAAGACGCGGTCAGCCAACGCCCTGGTGAACGAGCAGTCGTACATATCGCGCATCGCGCAGCTGGAGGAGGTCAACCGCCAGCTCCAGGCGCAGCTCACCGTGCAAACCGGGCTTCCCACGAACGCGCCCGCGAACGCGTCCGAGGGTTCCGCCATCGCCGACGGCATGAAACGCTCCAGCTCGTACATGTCCATGCGAACCAAATCAAACCACCTCGTCGTGGCGCAGCTAGCGAGCGACGACGGGCACGGGAGCGACGACAGCGCGGGCGGCGCGGGCGAAGAGCATCGCGCAGCATCCGGGCTCGCCCCAGACCGCCACCTCGACTCCACTTCCCCTCCTATGCCGACCATCCCGACGTCGCACCTCCGCGACGACGGAACCAGCGCGACGTCATCCATCTCCTCTGCAGACTCCCCGAGCAAAGTCACGTTCAGCCGCGCGCCGGGGCTCGGAGTAGAGACACTCGCCGCAAAGCTCGCGGCGGGCGCAACGCTCACGGGCCCGATGGATGCTCACGACGAAGCACCAGGCAGGCCCAACGTCGTCGCCGCCGCCGCCGCCGCGCGATCGTCCCTGTCGTCTCCGGATCGAACGACACGGCGATCGATGGATGCTGGCTTCCAGAAGCCTTCCAGCAACGGCGGCCTCGGCGGGTTCGAAGGGCGGGACGGCGGGGAGGATTACGGAACCCCGCGGACCCACAGCGTGGAGTCGCTGTCGATGCGGTCGCCGGGGACGGGCCGGGGCGGGTTCGCAGCCGCATCCGACTCGTCAAACTCGCAGTCGCATCAGTCGCAGTCGCATCTATCCGACGCGGGTCAGCCAGGGGCCGGTAACCGAGGAGGACACGAGGGTTCTATGGCGTCCTCGCAGAGCGGCTCGGATGCGGGGTTAGGGTACCTCTCCCGCGAGGGCACCCCGGGCTTACCCGGTGGAATTACCCTCGCGCAGAGCGCTCCGACGGCGGTCGCATCGATTGACAATCAGCGCAAGGTTCCGTTCCAGCTGCTGCTGTGCAACGACGACGGGTGCGAGGTGCAGGAGCCGGCGGATCGGTCCATTCGCACGCGGCAGCGCGGGATGCCGCACTCGCAGTTTAGCTGGAAGAACCGACCGCGGAACGTGCTGGTGATCAAAAAGCCGAAGGACAAGAACACCACCGCGATGTTACCGCGAGTTCACGCCATCTTACAGGCCAAGGGGATCCGCACGTGGGTGGAACCGGTGGTGCACTGGGAGACGGGTCTGGGGCAGACTTGGGAGCAGGACGACGATCCGAACCTCGACCGGCTCATCGACTTCATCGTCTGCCTCGGCGGCGACGGGACCATCCTGTGGGTCAGCAACCTCTTCCCACGGGCGGTCCCGCCCGTGGTGTCGTTCGCCATGGGCTCACTCGGGTTCCTCACCGCCTTCGCGGAGGAGTCCATTCCGAAAGCCATCGACGACGTCGTAGCCGGAAACTTCTTCTTCACGATGCGATCGCGGCTCGTCGCGCACGTGGTCCACGCCGACGGCACCGAGGAACGCGAGCGGCACGTGGTGCTCAACGAGATCGTGGTGGACCGCGGATCGCGGTCGCAGCTGATCGATCTGGACGTCAAGGTGGACGGTAACCCGATGACGAAGGTTCTCGCCGACGGCGTGATGATCTCGACGCCTACCGGTTCCACCGCGTACGCGTTGGCGGCGGGTGGATCGATGGTGCATCCCGGCGTGCCCGGTATACTGTTCGTGCCGATCTGCCCGCACACGCTGAGCTTCCGGCCGCTCGTGCTTCCTGACAGCGTGATACTGACGATCCAGGTGCCGGAGACGGCGAGGGTGGAGCCGGTGGCGAGTTTCGACGGGAAGCAGCAGCGTCGGCTTCGGCGGGGGGAGTCGTTGGTGGTGGCGGGGTGGCGTTACCCCGTGCCGGCCATCTGCCACGCGGGGGAGACGGGTGACTGGTTCAGGGCGGTGAAGGATTCTTTGCTGTGGAACGTGCGCGGCGCGTTCCAGAAGCCTCCGGATGACGACGAGGTCGAGGAGGAGGAGGAGTGATTAACGTGTTTTTCTTCCTCGAAGGTTAAATTTTAGTCTACTTAGCTAGTAATCGAAGTGCATGAGCTTCCTCATGGCGTGGTGCTCGCGCCTCCTCCGCTCCAGCGCCGCCAGCCTGTCCTCCCCGGCTGCGATGAGATCCTTCGCCGGCCCGATCCCCTCCCGCGACGCGTCCTCCTCGACGCCGGTGGTCCACCGCCGCGACGCCGGGCTCAGCGCGAAATAATTGTCACCCTTTTGGACGGACGCGTAGCGGTGACGCGCGTTCTCCTTATCCCAGTGTCGCTCCAGCCGCGTGAGCGTCTCGTCGTCGAGCGGCGTGGGGCTCGGGGGCGTGGGCGCGCGGAACGAGTGTGGGGGTTCGAACGGCGCGTGCGGCGGTCGCTTGGGCTTCGCGCCGAGCGGCCGGGAAAATCCCTTTGGATGAAACGCGTGCGGCGTCGGACAAACCTCTCGCACCGTCTTGGGGCGAATCAGCCTACGCACCGCAGCTTGCTCTTTCGCATCCAGCCGTTTCGGCCGTTTCGGGGGTGTCAGTGGGTACGTGCCGGGTACTGGATCGAGCGTCGTGCGGCCGAACGCGGTGTGATGCGACGAAAACGACGTCGGCGCGGATCGCATCTCGATCTTCGTGGTCACCCGCTTCTTTGCCATCCTCGGCCGAGCCTTGAGCGCCCTCAGGGCTTTCGTGAGATGCCCCGAAGACTTGGACGCACGAGGGAGTCTGGGGGACGAAGCCTTCGTACCTTTGGCCCGTCGCGCGGTGGTCTTATCGGTCACGTGTGGGTTTGATCGTTCGCGTCCGGTGTCGACGCCAGCCGCCGATAAGTCGGCTCGAAGAGAACGCATCCGCTCGCGAAGCGAAGATCCGTCGTCGTTTGATCTCTCCGCGGGTCTCCGCACGGGCGGCGGCTTGGACCTGAGACTGGACTTCACCGGCACGTCACGCGTATCGGCCGCCGTGT
>ENA-UOXV01007671-UOXV01007671.1-marine-metagenome-genome-assembly--contig:-NODE-7671-length-10854-cov-6.265488_pt1 | contig 10854 bp, 10 predicted proteins | sample MGYA00238165_ERZ766961 | MGnify/ENA primary metagenome ERZ766961 (study PRJEB28924, sample SAMN03173240) | marine metagenome | biome: Marine; feature: Water; material: Subsurface seawater | place: North... | reverse complement strand
AGCAACTGTAACCGGAGCAACTGTAACCGGAGCAACTGTAACCGGAGCAACTGTAGATGGAGCAACTGTAGCCTCCATCAATTTACTATATTGATTTTTTTGGTCCATTTGACGTTTAAAAAATTTATATATAGATTTATAATTTATATTTACATCTTTAATACCATTATTATACAACATAAGCATTGTTATAAAAATTTTTTCTTTAGCGTCAAAATCCGATATTTCATTTAAATACAAATTTTCTTCTCTTGAATACAATTCTAAATTATTTGATGATTCTTTATCAATAAAATTCATATTATTTCTTAATGATGATGGTAGTTTATCAATATTAGTCTTATGTAATATATCATTTGCTAAAAAATCATGGGTATGGGTAAACTCTTCTACTTTAGTGTTAAAAAATCTTATAATATTATTATTATTATTACTTTCTGGGTTTATTTTAACACATGTGCCTTTTACATTTATATTAATATTATTTGGAATATTAGTTGTTCCAGAAACTCCTTCAATTTTACTTAAATATTCATTATCATTGCACATTATTGATTCTCCTTGTTTTACATCTGGACGGACATCCCCATATTGTCCTCCAGTAATAGAATAATAACCTATTTGTGTTATATTCTTTGTTGATTCTTCATTTTGCGTTTCTAAATTAAATAATTGTGTTTCTAATGGGTCTGCTATAGAAATAGATGTTTTCAAAATTACTTTATTTAATTCAAAAGTTAATAATTTATTCTCATGCAATTGTTTTATAACATATTTATTCTTATTTTTATTTTTTATAATTTGAAATTTACTACCAGTTTTATTAAATATTACATTTCCTAAGTTATCTATTGATAAAAACATATCATTTTTAGATAAATCGGACAAATATGTACTTTTAATATAATAGTAATTATTTTTTTTTAATAATATAAATTTAATAATTTTTTTAGATGAATTTTTTAATTTATGTAAATGAAATAATTTACTAAATAAATCTAATTTAGGTCCTAAAACATTATTTTTATGATTTTTAATTTCATAAGATTTTATAGAACATTTTAAATTTTGTTTAAATCTAATTTTTTCCCAATTATTCCTTGGTGGTTCTAAATGATATTTGTTATTATTATTGTGTGAATCTAGTACATTATTTCTATCTCTAATAATCCATTTTGGACCACTGTCTCTATCTCTGTCTATTTCATATATAATTTCTATATTAGAATTATTTATATTTTTATATACTGGTCGTCCTCTATTCAATGTTCCTTTATATTTATAAACACCGCTAAGGTTTCTCGAATTAATAATTTTTAAATAAGTATCTATTATTTTATCCATAGGTTTATCAATATTACTACCAGTACATGTTGCTGTTGATTCTGGTTTATAGGTAATGGGTGCATTAGTACTATAAATATTACTAAATTCCGGAGAAGTATTAGTAAAATAATTTTCAATTGTAATAATATTTGTTTCGGTATGGGTAATATTGGGTGTAGTACCATTAGGTGTAGTACCATTAGGTGTAGTACCATTAGGTGTAGTACCATTAGATGTAGTACCATTAGATGTAGTACCATTGGGTGTAGTACCATTAGGTGTAGTACCATTAGGTGTAGTACCATTAGATGTAGTACCATTAGATGTAGTACCATTGGGTGTTAAAGAAGTGTCGACTGTATTAATAAGATTCTCTTTTAATTCCCAATTTGTTATTGGTAATAAATAATCGGTATTATTATTATAAAATATATATGAATCTTCATTTTTAGATTTTAAAACCCATTTATTAATCATTGTATCCCATTTTATTTCAATTCTTTCATCATCTAAATTAACCCAAACATATCTATCGTTTATAGTTCTATCTGTTTTTATATATAATCCACTTAATTGATAATCAGAATTGGCATTAATTTCAGAATCATCAATACTAATTTTTTTAAAACTTTTATTTTTATAAATTAAATTAGTTTCATCATTATCATCGGTAATATAATTACCTAACATGTCTGTTTCTTCGGTACGTATTTTAATATTATTTAATATATTCTCATCGCCATAATCAGAAATATATAAATTGGTTGGAAAATAATCATTTTTATCAGTTTCATTTTGGCTTTCATTATAATCCAATTCAGTATTATTTAATTCACAACAAGTTAATGTATTTTGATAATTATTATTGTTATTTTTAAAATCTATACCTTTAATATAACTACCTTTTGGACATCCAATTGTTTCTTTATTATAAGGTAAAGAACCATGTTCTATTGTAATTTTATTACAGTTTTCACTTTCTTTAAAATCATTACTCTGTGAAAAATTATTTTTCACCGATGGTTCATCAAATTTATCTTTTATTACTTTTAAAATATGGTAAATTATGTTAATTTTTTGTCCTAATTTATCTTCATCACTTATATTTAAATATCCTTTTTTTATATAGATTGATTCCATTTTTGCAAATATTTTATCTAATACAAATTCACCATCTTGATTTTTAGGATTATAAAAACCGTTATATACTTGCAAAAATAAATTATTATCTAATGATTTAAGATGATAAACAAGTTCGCCTATAGTTTTATGTGAATGAGATATATTATATACATTCTTTTTGGGCATAAAAACAAAATTATAGTTTTTTTTTAAATTATTGGTTACACAAATTTTATTATTGTTGTTGTTATCTTTAATATATTTTTTAAAATCTTCTATTTTTTCATTAAATATGTCTTCGGTATCTAAAAAGTCATCAAATAATCGTGAATGTTCTGTTCCCATTAATATAGCCAAACTTTTACTAGGAGAACATGTTTGTGTTAACATAGGCGTTGATGATGGTATAGAAGTACTTGTTTCAAAAAACTCAATAACATTATCTTTTGAATCTATATATAAATTATCATTTTTTGAATATAAAACTGGATTTTTTTTATTTAAATGACAATAAAAAAATGCAAATAAAGCACATACTACTAATATTATATATCGTTTATTAATTTGGATCAATAATCCACCTATTATTAATAATAGTATTAATAAAATCATATTTACTATAATACTATATTATTTTATTTTTTATTATTTTTTATTATTTTCATACATATTTCTTCGGTTAAATTTTTTGGTTCATTTTTTATTATTTTATAATTTTTTTTATTTTTATAACATATATACGGTCCATAAGGTCCTAGTTTAATTTCAATATCATCATTTATTTTTTTAATAATTTTACTAGTATTTTTTTTTTGTTTAATTATATCCATACATATTTCAACATTCAAATTTTCGGGAGAAATATTTGAATTTTTCAAATTATATGAATTATCTTTATATGTGAAATAGATGCCAAATTTACCTTTTTTAACTGTAATTTCATCATTTAATTGTTTCGGATATTCAAATAAACTAAGCGCCTGTTCCATTGTTATAGAATCAATCTTATAATTTCCGATGGGTGAGAAATTATTTGTATTTTTATTATCTTTAAAATGAACAACTGGACCATATTTACCTATATATGCAGTCATTTCAGTTTGATAATTTGGATGATTACCAATAATACGTTTATTAGTATCTCTTACAGTAAAATTTTTACTATTTATTGCTTGACATATTGGATTAAAAATATCATAAATTTCTTGTACTAATTTTACCCATTCTATTTCTCCCGAACTTATTTTATCTAATTTTTTTTCAAGTTCGGATGTAAATTTATAATTTATAATAGTATTAAATTCCTTCTCCATAAAATCATTTACAATAAATCCAATTTCATTAGGCACTAATTTTTGTTTTTCACTTCCTATATTTACTTCTTTGATAGTTTTTATAATATCATCATTAATACTATTTATAGAAAGTATCTCCATTTTTTTAGGAATTCCCAATACATCTTTTTTTTCTACATAACGTCTATCTTGTACTATAGATGTCATAGATGCGTATGTACTTGGTCTACCTATTTCCAATTTATCTAATTGATTAATTAAACTTGCTTCTGTAAATCTAAAATGTTTCGGTTTAGTTTCTTTTTCAGTTGAAATAATTTCTTTCATTTTAAGTTTAGTTCCTAGTTTTAGTTCAATATAGTGACATTGTTCATCATTTAGTTGTGTATTTATAGTATATATTTTTGTATAACCATCAAATAATATTTTTTCAGAATTTGAAATAAAATAGGGTTCTTCATATTCGGAAACATTAATTTTAGTTGTAATTATTTCTGATTTACACGGAGACATTTGGGATGCAACAGTTCGGTTCCATATAAGTTTATACAACTTTATTTCATAAGGTGACATAGTTTCATCGTGAGAAATATTGTCCATTAAAATACTACATGGTCTTATGGCTTCATGGGCTTCCTGACTATTATTATTTTTTGTTTTATATCTTTTTTTATTTAAATATTCTTCACCATAATTATCCATTATATATTCTTTACAACTTGAAAGAAACTCTTCAGATAATGTCACTGAATCAGTTCTCATGTAAGTAATATAACCATTTTCATATAATTTTTGAGCAGTAGACATAGTAGATTTTGGTGACATATTATATTTGGTACTTGCTTCTTGTTGAAGAGTTGATGTTATAAATGGTGTAGAAGCGTATTTTGTTAGTTTTTTACATTTAACACTATCGACACTAAATTCACTTTTTTGACAATCGGCTAAAAATTCTTCGATTTCATTATTATTATCAATATCTTCAAAAAGAGTTGCTTTTATTTCTTTCTTGTTATGGGTAAATATTCCGATTGTTTTAAAGAATGTTTTAGAATTAAATTTTTCTATTTCTTTTTCTCTATCGATAATTAATTTTAAAACAACACTTTGAACCCTCCCCGCCGATAATGATATTTTTTTCTTATATGAATTCTGTATTTGATTCCATAATATTGGGGAAATGGAGTAACCAATTAATCTATCAATGATACGACGGGCTTGTTGTGCGTAAAAAATATTATTATCAATATTTTTAGGATTTTTTACAGCATCAGTGAGTGCCTTTTTGGTAATTTCACTAAATATTAATCTTTTTCTTTTATCCGATTTTATTTTTAATAGTTCACATATGTGATACGCAATACTTTCTCCTTCGCGGTCAAGGTCCGTTGCTAATAATATATTTTTATGTAGTTTATATAGTTTTCTAATATTACTAACTATTTGTTTTTTATCGGCCATAACTGTATAATTTGGTTTAAAATTATCACCAACATCAATATTCATTTTTGAACCAGGTAAATCGCGCACATGTCCATAACAAGCAATTACTAAATAATCAGGACCTAAAAAAGATTGAACCTTTTTTACTTTACTTCCCGATTCCAATATTACAAGAGTTTTATTGGACATAATTACTATATAATGTAATTGTTTATTTATATCAATTTTAATAACAATTAAAATTAATATTTATTTATTATATGAACTATGAAAATATATTAACAAAAACTAGTAACATTATAACAAATTTAAATAATTTAGATAAAAACATTATTAAAATAAAAAAAAAAATTATGTTAATAAATAAAATATATTCGGTTATTAAATCAAATAAAATTTTAACAGATAAACCTAATACAAGTGATTTATTATTTCAATGTAAAGTATTAAAAAATGAATATCTTTACTACAAAAATATATATGATTTGGTAATTACAAAATATTCAAAAGAATTACATGAATTATCGGAAAATATAATTATGGTAATTATATCACTAAAAGAATTAGATATAGATTTTGAAGCAAAAAATGTTATTTTTAGTAAAATTATTAGGCTACAAAAAATAACAAAAGTTAATTATGGAATTATATGTGAAATAATTAATACAACAATCAATAATTTAAAATTAATAGACGAACTTATTCATTTATTTAATAGTCATATTGAAAATACTAAACTTAAAAATTTGAAAGAAAATAATCATAATATAAATTTTGAACTTACTATTGATTATAAAAAAAAAACGTTATTATTAGAATACAATAAACATTGCGATAAACTCGATAATATGGTTAGTTATTTTAATACTATGCTCAATTCAATATTGAATCAAATAGAAACTTCCAAATTATTAGAATTTTTTTTACAAGAAAAATCTATTTAAAAAAACTTTAATAAAATCTAAATATGATTGAACAAAAAAAAGAAAATAGAAATTATTGGAAATATGAAGAAGAATTAATAATAAAGAATTGGGCCGATAAAGCCCAGTGTTATCAGTGGTTACATTCAAGATGTCGAGAAATTTATCAAAAGAAAAATGCAATGTATACAATTCCAGTTATAATAATATCAACAATAACAGGAACTGCGAATTTCGCACAAGATAGATTTCCAGAAGATTTGAAACAATATATAATTATGGGAATAGGGACATTGTCAATTTTTGCCGGAATTATAACAACTATTTATCAATTCTTACAAATATCTGAATTAAATGAGGGACATAGAGTTGCGGTTTTATCATGGACTAAATTTCAAAATACATTAAAAACGTTAATATTACGTCATCCACTAGATAGAATGCCACCTAATGAAGCGATAAAAATATATCAAGATGAATATGAACGTTTAATTGAAGTTTCTCCGGTTATTTTAAAAGACGTTTTATCAACATTTAATAGTAAATTTAAAAAAAATATGGAATTAGTTAAGCCTGAAATTTGTAGTAAATTAGAATCTGCGCAAATATATAATATGTCAACCGAAGAACGCAATAGTATGATAGATAAAATTAATAATAAAACGACTAATAAAAAAATAGAAAATACATTTTTCAGTTTAACCGGGCGTAATCCGTCTGAGCAAGAATTATTAACTTTAAATGAATCTTCAAATATAACAATTGAACCTGAAGAACGTCCTAATTCAGATGAATCAGAATCATTAGAACATATATTTGTATAATTTATCGATTATTAAGAAGAACCAATTCGCAATCTTTTTTCAGAGTTTCTAATAAAGTTTTATCATTATCATCGTATAATTTTTGAAATTCTTCGTAACGATTATTAACCGAATCATTAATATTATGCATATTTTTATTATAATGATTATCTAAAATAAAATATTTGCCGTCAACTAAATCATTAATTGTATCATCTTTATCTCGATAAATCCATTTACCGCAACTAAATATTTTAATCTTATTATCTTTTTTATTGGTTAATGCTATATTTTTATTTTCTGGTTTTTCATCATTAAAATGAACTGCCGCGATCATTTTAGGAATGGCGCCATATGGAATTTTTAACATATTTGTTTTTACATTATCGGTAATATGTGATAAATCTTCTTTTCCATAACTATTTAAATTTATTGTATTATTTATAGTAGTATTTCCCGCTTTATCTATTAATTTTTCTATTTGTTTATATAAAATTTTTTTCTCTTTTTCATATTTAATTTCTTGCATTTTAATCATATTTTTTAATTCTATTATTGCCAAATTTTCTGTATTATTTTTACAATATTTTCTTTTATGTCGAAGTAAATTCGGTCTAGTTTTAAATTGTTTATTACATAATTCACAATGATTTTTTTCAATATTGGATTCTGTAGAATTTTCGCCATATTGCGTTAATTTTTCGCCAAATTTGTGCTGTTTGTGCTGTTTTTTGTGCTGTTTTGTGCTGTTTTTTGTGCTGTTTTGTGCTGTTTTTGTGCTGTCTAAAAAAAGAATGCTTTTTATGATTTCGTTTCCTTTACATTGTATGTGTGTGTTTTCATGTTTCTTTGTATTTAGGTGTCGTAAATAATTTGATTTTAAATCACTACTAAAATTACATAATTTACAATTGAATGTCATTCTATAGTAATAATATATTTTATTTTTTGTTTAAATAAATATTCTTTTTTTATTCTTTTTATTCTTTTTTTATTCTTTTTTTATTCTTTTTTTATTCTTTTATTCTTTTTTTATTCCTTTTTTTTTTAATAATAAAATGCCATCATAAATTTACATATTTGTATTAAAATAATAAGAAAATTCGGAATTTATTCCTTTTTTGGAAACAGCACAAGGTTTTTTAGAGGGGGGGGGGGAACCAAATTTTAAAACTAAAAAAATTTAAAAAAAATTTAAAATTAATATATACAATTTGAAAATCCTTATATATAAAACCTAAACTTTTATAAAAATGTTAATAACTATTCATAAATTAATTTTTATTTTACTAATTGAACATATTGGATACACAATAAATTGGAAAAATCCCAATTATTTATTAAAAAGAAGTAAATCCCAGATTCATGCTTATCAATTAACTAAAAATTTTTTAATTTTAATAAAATTCTGCAAATTGGAATTTTGACAATATATTTTATAAATTTATATATAGATAACCAATTACATATACGAAAAATATATTTGTATTGTTGGGACAATTATTAAATTTTGGTGTTTTTAGAGCGATAGGAAGTTATGGGGGTATGTTATGGTTTGTTATATGGTATAAATATACCTTGGACAACTAAATTTCCATATAATATAAAAATAATTAAACATCCACAATATATAGGAACTTCACTGACATGGGTGTGTTCTGTAATTTAATAAAATTTTTAATAATGAAAAATGATATATTGGCACAATATTCATTATCAATCATTAGTGATATTCAAATAATAAATTATATATTTATGGGATTAGTAGAATAATATATTTAATTATTTGTAAAATAATAATTTTTAATTTGTATAATAATAATATATGAGTTTAGTTAATTTTAATGAATTAGATCAATATGCAAATAAATATAAATCTGCCAGAACAAATTTAGAAGAAAATTCAAAAAAAATTCAATTAACAATTGAAAATCAGACTAAAAAAGAGACCGAAGAAGTACAAAATGCTATAGATAGATTAAACTCGAAAGTTAAAGATATATTAGAAACAGATGAGGTTAAAGCAATAGAATCCGAAATAAAAAACTCTCAGCAACAAATAGATAATTCTTTAAAATATGCATTTGGCTTATTTATGAAAATAAAAAAAATTATACAACATAAAATAGAGTGTGTTGACAAACGAAAGCAATATGAAGAAAAATTAATTGATAGAATAATTGAGCGCTTTTTATCTCCCGAAGAAATTGATATGTTTAAACATATGATTAAATATGGAAATGTTATGGTTGTTCCTAATAGACATTCTAACAATATGATTGGTTTATAAAAAAATGATTGGATTGCCCTCTTCATCCTCAATATTATTTAAATTGATTAATATACCGAGTATTGATTGATACAATGACCATTTTATTTTATCATTATCAATATTTATTTTTTTTTGCTTCTGTGCTAGATTTTCTATAATAGATTTTATAAAATATAATATAGTTATTCCAAAAATGATATTATATATGTATATAAATATACTAATTTTTTTTACATCAATGTATTCAATGTATTCTTTATCATATAAAAATAAAATAGTATATGCCTCCAACGGTGCTTTGATTAATCCTTTGCCTATAAATGTCGCAATGAAAAAAATAGGAAATGATACTCCACAATATCCTGAAGCCATACCACATATATCAAACGTAACATTCGGCCAACACGCCAATAATAATATAGTTCGGAAACCATATTTATTTATAAAATGCAAAACTTTTTCATAATATTTTTGAACTATGTAATACTCTGATTGAAAATCACAGTCTCTTGCGATTTTTGCCAAATAATATGGTGGTATTTCGCCAATAGTAGCACCAAAGCCCCATAATATAGTTGGTGGTAATGATTTTAAAAAAATTGGTCTATGTGTAATATTCCCTAAATTATTATCTAAACATTCGAATTTATTAGGTCCTAATAAATAAAAGTTAGTATTATTACATTCTAAAGCAGTATCTTTAATTGATAATATATAAGGGAATAAGAAAAACATTCCTGTGTGAACACCGGTTCCCAGTCCGATAGTTGATAAAATTCCTAAACAAATCCAATAAATTATAAATACTATGTAATTATTAAAAAATGGGATTACTAAGGACATTAGTAAATATAATCCAAGTGAAATTTTCCAAAAAGTTTTATTTTTTTTTAATAAACTAATATATCCTAAAATTATATTATTAGAATAAGCAATTGCTAAAGAGAAAGTATAATCAAAATTATAAAAAAGATTAATTTCCATTATGAATAGTATAAAATTAATTATTTAAATAAATCAATTATTTAATTAAAAACAATTATTTATTTTCTAGATTTTCTAGATTTTCTAGATTTTCTAGATTTTTTAGTCGTTCTGGGATGTGAACCACAACTACCACCACCACGTTTTCTAATTACTTCCGGTTTTCCACAACCTCCACCACGTTTTCTAGAAGGTGCTTGGGAAGGTCTCCCTCCACAACCTCCACCACCAATTAATTTTCTACGCGTATTTCTTGTTCTAACTCTTCGACGATTTGAAACTCTTCTATATGGCATTTATAAAATATAACAAGAAAAAAATTTGATAAGTTTATATTAATTAATTATAATTAATTAACAAGACTATTAATTAATAAATTATTAACAATGAATTGTACAATTTGTTGTGACGAACTAAAAAAAAATCAAGCCAAACTTGCTTGTGGACACACATTTCACAATAATTGTTTAATCCGATGGCTTATAGACCACGACACATGCCCTATATGTAGATATGAAATAAATCCAAAAAATAATCCGTTTGATATTTTAAACGAAGCCCATGAAGAAGACAATGAAGTAAAAATATATTTAAATCATATTTGGTCGACCGATATACTAGATTGTATGTTTAATTTTGCAATAGACTCAATTAATTTAAATGATGAATATTGGACAATTGATTAT
>ENA-UOXV01007670-UOXV01007670.1-marine-metagenome-genome-assembly--contig:-NODE-7670-length-10856-cov-5.384687_pt1 | contig 10856 bp, 17 predicted proteins | sample MGYA00238165_ERZ766961 | MGnify/ENA primary metagenome ERZ766961 (study PRJEB28924, sample SAMN03173240) | marine metagenome | biome: Marine; feature: Water; material: Subsurface seawater | place: North... | reverse complement strand
ACTTCTTTGCTCTCAGGGTCATAGGCCCGCAGCGGGGTTCGAGCCCCCGCGAGATTGGTCTCTTCTTGGCTTTCATCTAGCAGGGCACAAGAGAACACGATGCTCAGCATCTCGATGTACCGCTACAACCGCCGTGAACCGCGTCACGAATCGACGTTTCATGAGCTGCGGTTTGGTTTCAGTGGACGTAAAGAGCGGGGCTCGCTAGGAAGCGACAGAGCTGTGACGGGTTACGCACCAGAGTCTCCCTACAGGAAGCCCTGATGCACGTCCGTGATGCCCTTCAAGAGTTGTACTGCATTCAAAACAAAAATCTGGGCTCATGGAAAGAAGCTCGGATTGAACAGTATCTCCACAGGTTTGAGGGAGACCTCATCGCGACCTAGCCTGGGACACTCGCCCGACCGCTGGTGCAACGAGGACTGCTCAGGCAAGAGGCGAAATGAAACTTGTGGGACTCAGCGTGTCAGCCATAATCAGAGGGGGCAAGACGGCTTGAGCGAGCAGGCCCTCAGAAGAGGGACCAGGTCGCGGTGGCGCCCTGCCGCGTAAAGCTCATGACGAACGACTTGGACTGCACGCCGGCGGTGCGGAGCGTGTCGATCATCTTGTTTCCGATCTGCACAGCCGCACTCGTGTGAGCGCCAGCTCCCGTGCTGGAGAGGCGGGAGACTCAGACGCGTTCTGGTCAAGATATTTACCCGGGACCGCCAGTGGCAGGGCAAACACTCCACTTGTCGCACAGCACCCGCCGCTGGTCTGGCCGGCTTTGGTTGCGGGGAAGAGGGGGTCGGATCCGCGGTGGAGGTGCGGAAGGGGTGGCAGGAGGCGCACCGTGTTGAAGTCTCCGGTACAGAAGGCGATAATGGTCGGGCCAGCGCCGCTGAGCGCCACGGCCACGAGCTTGGGGTTCCCCAGCGTCGACGGGAGCCAAATGCACTCCTCCAGGCCAGGCACTAGAGGTGCACGTTGATTCTGATGCACGCGGTCCTTCATGCACTCGCGGATGAAGGCAGGGTTGCACGGTGTCTCAGAGAGCGCCATTGGCAGCAGCGCGCAGCGCTGCAGGTTGAAGACCACGTCCTTGAGCGGGTACTTCTCGGGCAGCGCATCCCGAGCCTTTGACCTGCCCACGCGCCCGTGCCCCCTTTGCCCCTGAGTCCAAAATTCTTGCCGCCGGATGCTCCAATCTAGCCCAGTACTAAAGTCTATCAGGATTGCATGGTCGACAGGAAGGGTCACTGCTGCTTTGGGCGCTGCAAACGAGGCCGGGCGGGCGGGCGGCTGACGTGGCGAGTTGGAAATCCGGAATGACCACCACAGCGCGGATCGAGGGGCACACTGTGTATGCGCGCACCATGCTCTTGCCTGGAAAAAGCATAGCCACTTGTTACCACCCATGAGCACCGTCTAGTGCGTACAATGTCGGCATCAAACCTCGTCGCAAGGGACCGCAGGGTGGGGTGGGGGGAAGCTGCTTGGGCCGCGACCTGACTCTGAGACGAGCGAGGCAGTGGCACCGCCGTAGAGTGCAGCCGAAAGATTGTCGGGGTGCGACTCGATCTCGAGCGCCGCATCAAGAAGCTGATTCGCGGGAAGGGGTTGTTGCACGTCAGCCAAGTCCGAGAACGGTGGCCCGCTCAGGTGGGAAAACTACAGGTGCCGCCCGGACCGGTCATGCAGTGGAGCAGAGAACCGCGGGAAACGGCACGGGGACAGCACTGGTTTGATCTGGGGTTGCTCACCTGCTCGTTGGTCAGTCCGAGATCCAGAAACTCATTGGCCAGCATGACCTGCTCGGCGTAGCGCGGCTCGGCTCAGATATTCGCATCATACACTTGGCAGCTAGCTGGGCATCACTTGGATGTTAATGAAAATTGTGACTGTCGAGTGGGAGAGCATCGGCACACTGTGTAGGGGTAAGCAGATGCAGCGGCCTTTCGGGAATGGAGGTTCACCCCAGCAATGATAGCCGTTGCAGATGAGCCGAGGCCTCGACCGAAGGGAACCGAGTTTGTCACATGGATCGCCAGCTTTGGAAGACGACGTTGCGGTGCCCACATGGTCTGGCACGCAATCGCTGATTTCCAGATCATGTTGCTCTCATCACACGCCACCTCGTTGGCCCCCTCGCCCTCGTATGTGAACGTTGTGGAGGAATTGTTGGGCGCCGCCTCCGCGCGAAGTTTCATACACATGTCCAGCGCAGCGCCAAAAGCATCAAATCCGCAACCAAGATTAGCTGTCGTAGCCGGAACTGTGATAGTGAGAACCCGCCGTCCCTGTGCGCGCACCACGCGCGAGACCCCGTACAACACGCCCCCTGCCGCGACTGCAGCCACGGCACCCGCCGCCACCGACAGCGGCGAGTGGGAGGCCATAGAGGACACATCCTTCATAGCAGAGCGCAGCGTCGCAGTCCCCACCTCCGCAGCTGTGCGGAGCTTGTCCATCCTTGCTGTGAGCCACCGCACTCGAGACGACACAGGCCTGTTTGTATCACTCGAGATCCGGATCCATGACCGGGCCGGGTCACACAAAAAACAGACGATTCCGAGCTTCGTACCCCAGTAATAATCTTCGGATCAACTCTCCCGCGGTTGGCTTGGCGTCTATCGTCACTCTCTCGCGACGATCGCACGCTGGCGCCTTCCATACTCGCGCTGCTCGTGCAGAACGGGGGATACCTGCAAGTGAGGCACAGCACGGCTTACGTGTGGCGCACGACATAGAGGCGCTCGCCTGTGGAATGGAGAGCGAACCCGCGATTGTGCCCTTCAGGCAGTCGTCAGCGGAAGATGCATCCGATCGGGCACCCTTCTTGCGCAGGGCCGTCTCTGCAAAAGGAACCGCAACACGCGGCCTCTTTGCTGGCGAGTGGCTTGCAGCTGCACCTCGTCCGCGAGTGGAGCGTGTCCACGAGGAGAGGGCGGCTTCCTCCCCATTGTCCCCTGCGGGAGGAGCGGACACGGAGGTGCCGATCGGGTGCAGGGGTCAAGTTGGGCTCGTCAACTGGTGCGGCGGTGGTGTATCGCCTCTTTCGGACGACTCACGGTTGCTGAGGGAATGCATAGAGGGGCTCGCTTCGATCCCTGCCGGGCCCTCTGCGCCATCCCCACTGCGCGAGCCAGACTCACTGGAGATCAAGTTCAGAGGTGACCGCTCGCCTGGCACAGGTGTCCACCTTGAGGGGATCCTTGAGGGTGGCCACGAAGGGCCAGCGTGTGTGCGACGCCGGCGCGCTCGCCTGTCGAAGGCAGGATCAGCGCGCAGCCGCGACAGCTTGGAAGTGAGCCCCCCGAGCGTTGGCACTGCGCGGGCAGCCATGCGGACAGGATATGCATTGGGCAGGCCATCCGCCGACAGCTTACCGGCTACCAATAATTCACCGACCGATTCAGCGCGTGACGTGGGGAGCGATTCGACACACCGAGGGGGCAGGCCAAATCGGCCGAGAAGCGCGGTGGCGCGGAGCCAGGCAGGGGCACGGGCAGTTGAGGGCGCAGCGCGCCCGGCCCGACCTTCGACCGCGTGTGGGGCCCGTGGTTTCGGCGGCGAGCGTGGCTCGATGGGGCCCAGGGATGCGGCTGCTGTGAATGCGCAGCGTCCCTGGACGCAGACGCGTGGGCAGAGGCCTCAGCTCAACTGGGTGGACCCGATGAAGTTGACAGGCCAGCGGCGCGTTGCATACTTACGCAAAGCTCTTGCGGAGGCTCGAGGCAATGCGGTGGGTATCGACCAGTTGCTGTTCTTTGATCTCGAGGGTGAGGTGGGGAAGGGTGCGTTTGGGGCCGTGCGCCTCGCCACGCACGTGCTGACAGGCGAGAAGGTGGTGCTCAAGACCATCGAAAAGTACAAGGTGGCCGCCCTGCTGCGCTCGCAGGGTGTCACTGGAGACCTTGATGCAGCGTGCCTCAACGAGGCTCGGATGCTCGCGGCGCTTGACCACCCGCACGTGCTCAGGCTGCACCAGGTTTGACCCGCGACCACACATTCCTGTAGCATCGCTCCGCGATCCCAACCCGTCTCCCGCCGCTTCATGCCCGGTGGCGCACGGATTCTTGGCTGCCTGTGCGAGCTAGTGGCGGCATCCTCAGCCTGCTGCGGTGGCAGGTGATTGAGACGCCGAAGCGCGTGCATCTGGTCCTCGACTACGTCCCTGCTGGCACGCTCGCGGAATATCTCCGCTTCCGCAGGCGCCTGCCTGAGGGCGAAGCAGCACACATTTTCCAGCAGTTGTGTCTTGCGGTGGCGCACTGCCACGCGCGGAAGGTGGCGCACCGCGACATTAAGCCGGAGAACGTGATGCTGCTCGAGGACCAGTCAGTGGTGCTTGTCGACTTTGGCCTGGCGCACGCGACAGGCGTGAAGCTGAAGCAGCAGTGTGGCACTCCCATGTTCGCCGCGCCCGAGATATGGGCCAACGTACCCTACGCGGGACCCCCCGCTGATGTCTGGTCACTCGGCGTCTCGCTCTACTGGGTTGGCTCCGCCCGCCCCTCGCACTCACCCGCACCCTCCCACCCACGCGCGATTCTCTTGGCCCCTGCCCAGCCCGCCTGCACGCTTTCGCCTCCTGCACGCGGGTCTCTATCTTGGCGCGCGGCTCCGTGACAGGCGCCGCTTCTCGTTGCAGATGGTGGCCGGGGCGCCGCCTTTCTCGTACGCGCGCGGCGACGCCATGTTCAAGGCGGTGTCCGCCGCGGCGTACGCGCCGCCGCCGCCACCGGCGTCCCTCGAGCTCATCGCCTTCCTCGCGCTCATGCTGCAGTCGCGCCCGGCGCGCCGCGCGCGCGCCGCGGCGCTGCTCGACCACGAGTGGCTGCGGCGTGCCCGCGCCCCGCCCGCGCCCGCGCCGGGGCCAGCAGGGTCGGACGGAGCGCGCGGGGTGGTGCACGGTCTCGCGTGGGCGGAGGCGGAGGACGTGCGCCGGGAGGCGGGAGACGACCCGGCGGTGCAGTTGGCGATGCACGCTGCGGGATTCGACTGCGCCACGCTCGCCGACGACCGCGCTGCCACGAGGCGCTCCGCTGCCACCACGGCCTACACCCTCTTTGGCCGCGCCCGCCTGGCTGCAGCTCGCGCGCCCGCAGCTGGCCGCCCGCGCAGCGCGGGCAGTGGGCTGTAGCCGCCGCGCAGTGCGGGCAGTGGGCTGTAGGCGCCCTGAAGCTTGAGGGAGACAGCCCCGTCTTACGTGTTCTGTGAATTTGTTTTGTACGTAGAGCGTGTTTTCTCTGCGCGGCATGGCTCGGCCGCGGCCGCGGTTCAATACGGACGCCAAGGCTGGCGGCGCGAGCTCTGCAGCGATAGCTCGGCGATTCGCTCAAGAGGAACGAATCTTCCGATTGCAGTTAACTGCAATTTGACACAGCCACCAGTTGCATCCCCCCGCAGCCCGCTCCTCTGCCCTCTGCCGCTACCCTCAGCGCAGCACTGCGCTGGGTGGGGCGACCAGCCGCCCCACCCAGCGCCCCAGCAACCCCCCCCTCCCCCGCGCGTAGGGGCTCGCGCGCCATCGCTGGACGCTAGCCGCTCGGCACGCACGCCTCGCGCCGTCACGGGCGGCCGGCGCTTAGCGACGCCGCTTGTTGCTGGAGAATGGGGCGGCGGCGGCCGCGTCGGCGGCAGGGTCGGAGGCGGCGGCGAGCATCGCGGCGTGCTGCCCACCGAAAGAGACGTTCACCACGTGAGGGTGCCCCGCGGCGTCGCCCACGGCGCGCGGGAGGTGTTCGTCCGCTTCGTCGTCGCCCTTGGCTAGGAGCCCGTCGCCGCCCGTGCCCCACGCGAAGAGCGTGCCGCGCGCCGTCACGGCGCCCGACACCGACAGCCCGCCCGCCACGCACACGGCCGCGCCGTCGAGCCCGGCCACCTTGCCGGGGTTCCAGTGCCGGTCGTCCTTATTGCCGTCCACGTCGCTCCGCCCGAGGCGCCCGTACGTGGGGCGCCCGAATGAGTACACCTCGCCGTTCTCTGTGCGGGCGAGCGAGTGGTGCTCCCCGCCGCCGATCTGTACGATGTTCTTGCTGCTCAGCGAAGGCACCGGCGCCGGCGTGAAAAATGGGCCCTCGGCCTCAATGGCAAGTTGGCCGTACTGGTTGAGTCCCCACGCAAAAACTTCTGCGCCATTGCCGACAGCGAACGAGCAGTAGAGCCCCGCAGCCACGTACCGGCATGGAGGGATGCCCGTGACGGGTGCCGGCGCGAGAAGGCGGGCCTTCCACGTGTCCTTGTCCCCCTGCACGGTCTTTGGGTCGCACGCCGCCGCCTCGACCCGCCCGAGGCGCCCACACTCGGCACAGCCCCAGGTATAGACCTGCCCCCCTTGCGCTGCCAGCGCGACGATGTGATCCGCGCCCGACGCGATCTGCGCCACCTTCCCGGCGCCGACTCGGATGAGGAGCGGCGCGGCCTGGAGCTTGATCCCTGGCGCGAAGCCGAAGCGTCCCGAGGAGTCGCGAAAAACTCCCCACGCAAACACCTCGCCACCCGCAGAGAGCGCGGCGGAGTGCGAGTCGCCCGCAGTGACCGCCTTGATGCGCGGGTCTCCGGGGATCTTCACCCGCTCGGGCACCGTCTCGCTCCCCGCCGTCGTGCCCTCAATGTGTGCCAGCTCGCCCCCGCGCGCCTCGCGCCCAAGCGCGCACTCGTCGTTCACGCCCCAGCTCCACACGTGGCCGTCCTCTGTGATGGCGAGCGAGTGCATTCCGCCGCACACAACTTGCGAGACGCGAAGTCCCCCCGGCATGGACAGCGGGCCCGGCGTGAGCATCTCAGTCTCGTCGTCGCCAAGCCCCAGCTGTCCCATGTCGCCCTGGCCGAACACAAATACAGTGCCGAGCGCCGCCGCAGGCTCCACCGCCGCAGGAACCGCTGTCAAATTTTGCGCGGCGGCAGCGGCAGCAGTAGCAGCCGCGGGATCCGCCTGTCGCCCACGCGCATTCTGTCAACTACGTCGCTGATTCACATCACACTGGGGAAATATCCGGCGCAACCAGTAGAAAATGAAGCAAGAATCGCGAAACGCTGGGGCTCGAAAGGGGCAGCACCGGCGACACCGGGCCTTCGATGACATCTGCGAACTCCTGGCGGAGGCGCTCGCTGTACTTCAGGTAGTCACTGCAGAAAGAGTCCCACAGTCGGTCCGGATGTTGTACCGCCTGTTTGTTGGTCCACGCCGCAAACTGATCATTCAGTGTACGAACCTCGTTCTTGAACTCGGCGACGCGCTGACCGGGCGGCGCGGCAGGAGCCGGCGCCAAGAAATCATCCGCCTTTCTCTTGTTTCTGCCGAAGGCAAACATCTACACGCTGCGCTTCTAGCTCAGCGGAGGCTGAGATGCGAGAATACGAAGTAGTGCTGCAAAAATAGGTACACTTTGGCGAAGAGGACGCTCCTCGTAGCGCCGGCCTCACAGCGCGGCGTGCAAGAAATCCCACTCGCGCAATTGGCGGGGATTTCTTTTGGGGCGCCTGATGTCCAAATTTTGGAGTTCAGTCAGTTACAGAATAACTGATGCCGACCCCGTTAACTGAACCATCGCCAATCTTGGAGAGAGACACTCCAGCGAATCGGGAGAGGGGGACGAGGACAAGCAGCGTCACAATGTCCGCACTCACGTTCAACCTGGATGACGGGTTCACTGAGGCTGTGGTCCGTGGCTACCGCTCGGGAATTCTCACCTCCGCGGACTATTCGAACCTGGGGCAATGCGACGGGCTCGAGGATATGCGCATGCACCTTGCTGTTACCGACTACGGCAACTTCCTGCAGAATGAGCCGAGCCCGCTGCAGACGATGACAATCAGTGAAAAGTGCACGGAAAAGCTGGTGGACGAATTCAACTACATCCGCTGCAATGCCTCTGGCGAGCTGGCCAAGTTCCTTGACTATATCACCTACGGGTGCCTTGCCCACCCCTGCCCAAATTCTAGTCGAGCGCCCCCTTGCCTGCAAAGCTACACCACGAAGAGCCGGCGGACTACTTCAGGCGGAGTGTCCTGGGTCGCGTTAGTTTGCTCATTCACACTATCCTTGCACTCCCATGTACTGGGTGGAATGGTCCCTGTCGTGGTGCTGACGTGCGCGACGTCACCTTGCGCCGTGTACACGTTGGTGACAGCTGCTACTGCTGCCGGGTCACTGCGATGTTCGCCACGACGTTCCGATTGTGTCTCTCAAATGCGATTCGTGCTTGCCGAGCAGGTACATGATCGATAACGTGATTCTGCTGCTGACGGGGACGCTGCATGAGCGCGACACAAGGGAGCTGCTGGACAAGTGCCACCCTCTCGGGAAATTTCAGTCGCTTGCGACGCTCGCGATTACGACAAACCCCAAAGATGCTTACAAGCTGGTGCTTGTGGACACGCCGTTGGCGCCATACGCGCAGAAAAACTTTGGCGATTCGCAGGACTTCACGGAACTGAACATCGAGGTGCGGTCCCCTGCCCTGCTTGGCTTGATGATACACAGCACGAGCAACTAGATGGGCCAGATTGCTTCTAGCTTGCGCAATCTGTGCGGAACTGAACAAGGAAGAGTGGATGATGCAGTCAAGGGGAGATGGGTGGCTACTAGGCGCTTGGTAGTATGCGGGGCTAACTGATGGCTGGCTGCGATGGTGCGTAGGTGATTCGTAACACGCTGTACAAGGCGTACCTGGAGGACTTTCACGCCTACTGCCAGCGGCTGGGGGGGGCGACGGCCGACGTCATGGGGGAGATCCTTCGCTTCGAGGCAGACCGCCGCGCGATCAACATTACCATCAACTCGCTTGACACAGAGCTGACGAAGGAGGGTCGTTCAGAGCTCTACTGCAATTTTGGAGATCTTTTCCCGGAGGGCATTACCGCACTCGAACGGTGCGTATCGATGCCCTTTGCACGGAAGCGGCACGTTTGCTGCTGCTGGTATTGCAGGGTGAAATTCGGAGCAAGAGCCTGGTGTCTGCTGCGCGGTGGTAAGCTGACGGGATGGGGTGCGGCAGGTCTGAGAACCACGATGCTGTGCGGGCAGCGGTGGAGGCGTATGGACAATACCGGACGCTTTTCCAGGAAGCAACATATTCGCAGGAGAAGTCGCTTGAGGATGTCTTTTTTGAGCACGAGGTGAAGCTCAACAAGCTTGCGTTCGAGCAGCAGTTCCAGTACGGGGTGTTCTATGCATATCTCAAGCTCAAGGAGCAGGAGGTGCGTAACATTGTCTGGATCGCTGAGTGCATCTCCCAGGACCAAAAGGCCCGCATCTCGCAGTACATCCCGATCTTTTAGGCCCGCACAGGGCAGCGAGGGAGGGTTGGGATGCGGGGCCGAAGCGGACGGTTGGGGTTTGGGAGGAGCGCGATCGTGGATAGGTGGGGTGAGAAGTTGGCTCTGGGGCCGCAATGCGTGGTGCGACGCACTGGAGGCTCCCATGACTCTGAGTGTATCTGCTGATGCTGAGTCTCTTCATCACGTGAGATTGGAACAACTCGCTTGCACAGCTTTACTCCTGCTGACAAGGGCGCTTCTGCCGTGGGCAGCGCTAAGCGGCTGCAGCGCTATGCGGGGGTCCCGCAAGATGAACAGAAGCGCTCGCCCGGCGACAATGGTGCATGGCAAGCAGCGCACGGCCGCCCTCCACCCATTCGCATTTGCTGCGGCACAGCACCGCCCGGGGTCGGCCCCGAGCCTCCCGCGTACTCCGCCATCTTCCTCGACGTATTGCGTGGGTAAATGGCCATACGCGAAAAATCAGTGTGGCCGCCCTTCTTGATCTCGAGGTCCACCTGCGCCTGCATGCACGACGACACCAGCGCGTAGAAGATGTCTGCCGCAAAGTCAATGGCGATCGCTGCCTCCATGAACACATCATCTGCCCGCCAAGTCCACGCTCAGCATTGGCTCTTAGCCCCGCCCAGTGATACTTTTCGCAGCGCCCCCGGCGAGGGATTGGACACCAACCGATGATGGTGAGTAAGTCGCAGCATATTGAGAGAATCTGAGAGAGCCGAGGCACGGTTGGCATCAGAATAGGAGCAAAACACGAACAGTCGGCTGAGGTAGCGCTGACTAGTCTTGCTCTCCGAGGCCGAGGGACGGGGGGCAATGCCTGGAGGAAGTTATTGAGGCGGATCAGGCGCGAGTCGCATGGATCTGGCTGGATGTTGCGCGTGTCCATCACGAGCATGCGTGTCGACGAGATGGCACAGGATGGGAAGCACCACGCCTCCAGTCAAAGGCACGGCCACGCCATGTCTTTCTCTCCAAGGCTACCGGCTTTCCAGCACATGCAGTCGTAGTCTGGACACGCAAAGCCGATTCAGCCAAGTGCGCGGTCAAGAGCAGTCCATGGGGTGCGCCGGACATCAAAAAGGCGATGCTTGGGCGACGCTGGACAAAGGGCACGTCCGGATGGGGTGCCTACAGCCTTGGCAGCATGAGTAGTGCGACATGTCTTCGTTGAGCGCCTTGTACCTCAGGTACATCGATGTTGGCATTGGACACACCTGGTCAATCGCACCGCGGCGATGAACTCCAGTGACCTCGATGGGTGCTAATAATGGGTACCGCCCTCAATTGGTGCCGAAAGAACGGGCAGGACCAGAGCAGCACAGAAGCACGTCGGATTGTTACAAGGAGACTGTAGCATGCCGGTCTGCCACATATTCGCGTAGGCATATCTGTTGCGTGGGGACATCACACTGTCTCAGCCCCGACTTGCCAGCTCTGAATCGCAACAACCTCCAGTCTCAGCTTGCTAGAGACATCCCATGAAACTCATGAGTGCACACGCTTGGGAGGTGCGACACCGGGGATCGCCAGCGATTGGCTCGTCGTTGAGGCAATCGCACATAATACAGCCTAGCTGCCAAGTG
>ENA-UOXV01007668-UOXV01007668.1-marine-metagenome-genome-assembly--contig:-NODE-7668-length-10858-cov-6.619087_pt1 | contig 10858 bp, 15 predicted proteins | sample MGYA00238165_ERZ766961 | MGnify/ENA primary metagenome ERZ766961 (study PRJEB28924, sample SAMN03173240) | marine metagenome | biome: Marine; feature: Water; material: Subsurface seawater | place: North... | reverse complement strand
GGGGGGGGGGGGGGGGGGGGGGCACGAGCGCAGCGAAGGGGTCCTCGGGCAGCGGTGCGAGGAGGAATGAGTCGACGTCGAGCCGCATGTACCTGCGCCGCGCCGCGCGCACGAGAGAGAGGGATGTATTAGAAGGATGTGTTGGGGCTTTGCGCGGGTCCGGCATACAGAGCATCACAAGAACGTTGCAAAGCATAACAAGAACGTTACAGAGCAGAGCAAGAACCACGGAAACCCGCGCGCGCGTGAAAGACGCGTTCCAAACCCGGCACTCCGCGGGCACACACGCGCAGGCGGCGGCAGCAGCAGCGCAGAGCCGGCGCGGGGCCGCACCAGTCCCACTCAGCGAGGGCTGGGTGGTCGAAGACCGGCCCCGAGAAGAAGCGGCACATCCCGCGGTAGCCTTCAGCATACCCGAGGTACTTGCGCGGGACGCCCGCGGCGCGCGCGCCGCCGCGTGCCGCGGGAGGGATGGTGAGGTTGACTGCGGGGAAGGCGAGGGCGCAGCCCGCGCACTGCGCCCGAAGATCGTCCTGCGGCCCGCGGGCACGGTCAGTGCCTAGCGCTCGGCCGACCGCCCCGCAGCCCCGCGCACGACCCGCCGCGCGAGGCCGCGCTGCCGCCGGGCCCCGGGCTCGCCTGCTGGGCCGGCGTGAGCCCGTCGTGGAAGACGACGACAGGGTAGGCCCCGTGCCGCGCGAGGAAGTTTGTGCGCAGGAGCCGCAGGCTCTGGCGCATGTCGGCAACGTCCTCCAGCGACGGCGACGTGAGATACAGCACGCCGCCGCCGCGCGCCGCACCGCCCGCGCCGCGCGCCGCGCGCGCGCGTGGCGAGAGCGCCGAGGTGCGCGGGGGCGGAGGCAGCGGGGGTGGGGGCGGCGCCTGCGACGCCCCCCGCGGCCCGAACGGCGGCGCGACAGGGAGAGGGCCGTGGACCACCACATCGGGCACCGACGGTGCCATGTCACCGGGCCGGCCCTGCTTGCCGTGCAGGCTCGGCCGGTGCAGCGCGGCTGGTGTCTGGGAGAGGAGGTCGTGGTAGTGTCCCCGCACGTCCCGCGGCTGCGCGATGGCGGCCAGCACGCTACGGGCGCCCTCCACGTCCCCGCTGCGCATGTGAACGGTCGCGGCGCCGACGTACGAGAAGGGGTGCGCGGGATCCGACAGCCACGCGCCGCGGAACGCCGCCATCGCGTCGTCGCCGCTGCACCCGTCAGAGCCCGAATCGCCCCTGCCAACTCCCACGGGCCCCTCCAACTGCTCGAGCGCACACGACCACGCTGCGAGACCCATTGCGATCAACGTGTCCACATCGCCTGGCGCGAGCGAGAGCGACGTGCGCCATGCGCTGACGGCCGCCGAGTACTGCCCGATGTCCTTCAAAACCTGCAACGAAAGGGGAAACACCCATCGGTCAAATGTAGGCCGTGCGCGCGCCCGAACACGCTGAGATGTGTTGAGAGACACGCACAGGGCTGCGCTGCGCCGCACGAGGCGCGCGCAGCGCCGCTGCTGCACGCGACAACTGTCTGGGCCACCACCTGCCCGCTGTTGAAGAGGAACACCGCGCGGCTGCTGTCGGAGACCTCTTGGAGTTGGGGGCGCTCAGTCGCGCTGCCTGGGGCCTCGTCGGAGAGCGCGATCGCCTCCTCGCACTGCTCCAGCGCCTCGTGCAGCCGCCCTGCGCCGCCGCGCGCCCACGACGCGCGACGCGCTCAGGCGCGCGCGGCGCGCGATGGAAGGAGCGCGATGGGAGGAGCGCGGGTTTCTGAAGCGGGTCCGGGCACCCATGCCGCGCAGGAGGTTGCAGATGTCGGAGCGGAGGTGCGCGCGCGCGGCGGGCACGTCGCGGAGCCTGTCTGCGGCGGACACTGCGTGGACCAGCACGCGCAGCGCTGCGGGACGCGGCGCGAAGTGAGCACAGGGGGACGGCGCCAGGTCCGATGCATCGATTGCGGCGACGACGGCAGGGGCGGCGGCAGGCGGCTGGGGCAGCGACAGGCGGCTGGCGGCAGGGGCATACCAGGGACCGGGAGCCCCTCGTCCCGCAGGGAGTAGCTCCATCGACACGCGCACAGCGTTAGCACGTGCGCTAGCTGGGGATCCTTGTCCATCGCGCCGGCCCAAAGCGGTCCCCCGTCGCGACCGTGCCGGACCGCCCTCGTCCGCCTGCGCACTGCCTCGAGCAGCGCGAGAAGTGCCTGCTCGGCATGGTACCTTGAAATGACAGGCGACTGCTCTGCCTCTCCCGCCATCGCAAGCCGTATCTACGCGAACCCATCCCAGGATCAGCAAAACCTTGGGGCATACGAATTCACTTGAACGCGCGCTGCGTCGCGTATCTGGGTGTGCGGCGGTGACAGGCCTGCGCTACGGCGCGGAGCGTGTCGAATGAAAGTCGCGAGCTACCCTCTTCTCGCGCCAGCCTTGCTCCTGTAAGCAAGGCGCGTAGACAATCGGGCTTGTTACCCTCCTCGCCGAGGCGCCAACCAATCTGGTACAGCTCTGCCGCCGAAGGCGCAATCGAATTGCTCGCAGCCCCCGATGCTACCTCGTCGGACAATGAAGGCCCAACACGACAAGCCAGGACAAGAACCGCGAGCACAATGAAGCGCCATGAGTGCCTCCCTAGCGACATCCTTTGGAATTGCCGTGGGGCGCGCCAGCAGCCCTGATCGTACTCACAGGAGGATCCCCATGGCGGCCCGCGGAAGGGCCCGCCGCGTGATAGATATTGAGTGGGTCACGAGACTGTCAAGCCAGGGATCCGTCCGCTTGCTTGTGCAACACTTAGCCCCTCTATCTTCTGAGGAGCTAGGGCCTGGAGCATCGCCGCGTGGCAGAAGGAACGCGGCCATGCTCGATCTCGAGGACCTTGGGACTGCAGGGGCGCACTCGGCACCTGCCCCGCTGCTGGCGGACGGGGGCTCGACGATTGGTCTCCACGACGAGCCTGAACGCTACAACGAGAAGTGCGGGGTGTTTGGGGTGTTCAATGTGAATCAGGCGGCGCACACGTGCTACTATGGCATGGTTGGGCTGCAGCACCGCGGGCAGGAGGGCGGTGGGATGGTCACAGGGACGATCCCGATTGCCGAAGGAGACAAGAAGAATGCCAGCTTCGAGCAGCACCGCGGCACCGGGCTCGTAACGGACGTGTTCAGCAAGGAATCTCTTAATGGCCTCAAGGGCAACTGCGCGCTAGGACACACGCGCTACTCTACAGCTGGTTCAAAGACAGGCCTCGCGGGCTTCCAGCCCTTCTCTGTGAAGTACGCCCAGGGAAACATTGCTCTCGCCCACAATGGTGTGTACTGGCTTCATCAAGCTGCCCGCAACCGCCCTCGTGTGCCCTTGCCAAATTCTCTGCCCAACAGCTCTTTCTCTGCTCGATGGACATACACCCCCAGAGATAGGTGTCGTATCGTGGTTCCATATGGTGGACGGCCCCATCGCCCGGCACCCTCTATATTCACAAGGTTCCTGTGGAATGAGCCAATCTTCATTACGCACAGGAAACCTCTCCAACTTTGCGGAGTTGCGGGATTTTTTCGAGCAGCACGGTGTGTTGATGCAGGTCGAGACTCTCTTTCTGATACCGCCCCGTCGACGGCCTTACGCACTGCGCAGGAAAGAAAGGGGCAGTTGCATCAATACGGGATGCCTCAGGGCATCTCTGCCTAGATAGCATGCTCGATGCGGAGTGCTGACCCGTGGTCTCTTTGCAGACCTCCGTCGACTCGGAGCTTTTCCTTCACCTCATTTCACATTCGAAACGGCGTTCGCAGCTCGACCAGATCTTCGATGCCGCGTCGCAGGCACCGCCCAAACACTCCACACGCTACGGCAGCTGCTGGGCTAACCCCGCGACCCTCGCGAGGGCCGAATCTGTCTTGATTCTGCATTTTTTTAAGCAAGTTGCTTTTATGAAGCTATTTGGGGCGATTCCGACCTCATGCCGTACACGATGAGTGCGAACGTACGACTGAAAGCAAACGCCGCCCACAGGCGGAGGGTGCGTTTTCGGTGCTGATTCTCACAGACACCCTGATGGTGGCGATGCGCGATCCAAACGGCTTCCGCCCGTTGTGCATCGGCAAGCTAGCGGGACGTGGTGTAAACGGCACAGACGGGTAATTTATTCGCTCCATCTCCAGCCCGCTCTTGGGACAGGGCCTGCACTGTACTTTACAAAGTGCAGTCCCACTCACATTGCATGCACACAGGTACTGTGTTGCGTCGGAGACGTGCGCGCTCGACCTCTGCAAGGCCGAGTATGTGCGAGACATTGAACCAGGCGAAATGGTCATCATCGACAGGTCGACTGTTTCGTCGGGCACCTTTTCGTCTCTGCGCCTCCCAAGCAAATTCGGCGTGTCGCAGGCATCATCTCGGGACCCAGCCTGCGCGATCCACCTGCCTGCCGGTTTCCCCAATGCATCATAGCGCACATTCATCGCGCGGATCGCTTAATGCAATTCTTTCTCTCAGTGCATCTTCGAGTATGTCTACTTCGCGCGGCCAGACTCCCTCATCTTCGGAGACTCAGTGACCAAGGTGTGTACGGGCGCACACGCCGAGCGAGGCGCGCATGGGGGTATCCATGGTCTCTTGGTAGAGCCTGGCACGCTAAGCCATGGGGCCTTTGGCAGGTGCGTCGCGCGCACGGTCGGCAGCTAGCGCGGGAACACCCGGTCCCGAAGGTGGCTGAAGGCGCGGCTCCCAGCTTCCCTTCCCACTGCCCCCTGAACCCCACCCCCCGGGCAAATCACCATCGCATTGTTCTGCATGGTTGTCTGCGGAAAAACGGTCCAGTCGCTGCACAGCGCCGCAGCCATCGTGGTCCATCGCCCGTTATTGACTGTCAGGCCGGCTGTGATCAAGCTGACGGTCGAGTTTCTCCCGAATCTTGGCAGGGGCGCCGATCCCAGTAGTTGTCCCTGTTCCAGACTCCGCCACCCACGCAACTCTCGGGTGAGCCGAGGGCCCTAAGGCCATTCGAATCTCGGCGGGGCAGATCTTGCGCGTTGTATGCGTCGGTAACCTGACCCCGTTTCATCGACAGTTTTGTGCATGAGTGCAATGCTATTGGTTTCCCCTGCGAGCAAGATCTTGGATTCTTCCGCAACCCCTACGTGGCTACCCCACCCGGGCCCGCGAACAGCGAATTTTATGTGTGACATTGCTATTGTTGCGTGGTTTCGCCGTTACGATTTCTTAGTCAGCTGTCACTCGCCCAGGTTGGTCGTTCCTTCATCGCACCAAGCCAGGAGCACAGGGACTTGAAGGTAAATCATCTCGACAAAAGCGTTTAGTCCTGGCGAGCAGTCCTTGTACAAACCTCGAACTAATCAATCCGAGCTGCGTGATGTTCCGGCGCGAATTTGAGCCATGATGCTGAGCACGCTGCCCCTCCCAGGTGCGCTGCAAATTCAATCCGATGCAGCATGTTGTCAAGGACCGCATCGTCATCCTTGTCGACGATTCGATCGTGCGTGGGACCACTGCAAAACAGCTGATCGGCCTTGTCAAGTCTGCTGGTGCCAAGGAAGTTCATTTCCGCATCGCATCGCCGCCCGTGACAGACCCGTGCTTCTATGGGATGGACTTCCCTTCCAAGGGCGAGCTCTTCGCAAACACGCACAACGGAGACCAGAAGAAGATGGCCGACTGGCTGGGTGTCAAAAGTATCGGCTACTTGTCTCCAGAAGGTCTTGTCAGCTCCACGACTGGAAAGGAGTTTGGGCCAAATCACGGGTTCTGCCGAGCGTGCTTTACGGGAATCTACCCAGTTCCTCCGAGTGCCATCGACCTGCCGGCGCTAGAGTCTAAGCCTCAGCAGCAGGAAAACATCTTCACGAAGCGCTGAGCAGGAGGCGCTGTGCTCGTCCGATTTCGCTCGCCCCACTTCCGGTTCTTCCGTGGGTTGCGGGGTCCAAGCGTCTTCCAAGGAGATGCAGACAGTGCAATATTTGGTTCAGTGTCTATTCTCGTTGACATTTGAATCTATTCTCGTACTCCTTGAGAGAAACGCAGCGGGAATCGTGCATCACTTGCATCACTGCATTGTTTGCATGTTGGCATTGAGTGGAGTAAATTTTTTGTCATCTCACAGCAGGGCACACTACGCAAAGGGTATGGCTAGCGGCAATGATTGCATGCGGTCCTTTGTTCTCCTACTGCTTTTTCGGGCCTTTCGAGGAGGACATTCCGTCTTTCGAGACGAATTCCTCATTCAGGCATTTGTAACCGCAACCAGCGTCCATATGGAGGCACCAATTTCCGTGCCCTGGTACGAAAGCCTTCATACGCTCTTCCCAACACTCCTCGCGTGCGGAGGCCAACATCCCGCGATAAATGCGCAGCTGGTCGTCCAAGTACACTTGATTTTGCTGTCGCACCACCATGCACCAAGTAAAATCTCTGGTTCAACAATATGGTCAACATGGTCTACATGCTAACAGTGAGGGTCTGATCGGGTTTGAGACCGACCTTCCATCGCCAGTCGAGCGCATCATTCGCCTCCTTGTAAAGTTGAATATCTAGCGAGTTACCTAGATGAGCAGAGGTCCCGTTAGCACCTTTGGAGCAAGTCGTAAGCTCAAAACAGAGGCAGCAAAGAGGAAGGACAAGTACTGAAGTTGAAGCTTTCTCCAATCGCAAAACGCTGAACAACGTCGTCTTCCTGCTCCATTTTTTTGTGGCGCGCCATCCCATCCAATTCATTCGAATCTTTTGCCTTAATGTACAAAACCTGCCGGGCAAATGAAGACTGAGATCAGCCCACAGGAAATGGTACATTAAATTCAACCCAGTAGTTAGTTACAATACAGTTTATGCTTCGCAACATTCGGTGCCTTGCCTCAGAAAGCGGTATCCGGAGCAGATAGGCCAGCATAACCATGCTCTCATCCATTCTGTTTAATAGAAATTGTTGCTTCATCAAAATATGACATCACGAGAAACACATCTGATACGTGACATGTCCGTTGCTTCAAAACAACGTTTTGAGTCGCGAAGCTAAATGAAGTGTCAGGAGTGCACGGAGATACCTCTCAGAGATCGCTATGAAAGTATACACGCCCCAAACCTGCACGCAGTCCACATCATGCATGTTACTCCCGGATAATTCCATTGCTTCAAATAGTTAGCGAGGAGGTTTCTGATTAAGTGGACTGCAATGAGGTCTGTAGGCACCAATGAATGAGGAGTATCATCATCTCCCGTTCGAATTGATTCCCACGCGAAATTGTGGCAATTGTTTTGCATATAGCCGACTTTTTCTTCACCAGGTGCTTCTCTGGGGGTCGATTTGGGCGATATCCCATTCCTCCTCGACGTCATCCTATGCTCGCTCGACAGCAAATAGTAAAAGTGGGATAAGCAGCGTGATACCTGGTGTTTGGGTTGCAGCATTAACATCAACGGATACCTTCTCACAGAGACCGGAGCTCAGGGAACTCTAAAATCGGTTTGGGGTGCACCGGATGCCGGATGGTTGCCCACAAGATCGACCGCTTATTGAGCTTTTTTAAATCATTCCACTTTCCGATTTGCAAAGAACCATGGTCCGCTGTGACCGACGGTTCCGGCCTGGAGCAGTGTCCGCGTAAGCTGCTGAAACCGCAGTCGCAATTTACAATAATTCAATCATGCATAGTGGGCAGATCAACCTGAACCAGGTTGTGGTGTGCAGCCATTTATCATACGACCCGTGATTTCCCCTCCTGTGTGCAATCTGCCGCGCAACACTGCTCGAGGAAGTGCTCGCACACTTGTGGACCTGCGCACACAGCTCAAGTTGGTCAGAGTCGGGAGATTCTGTGCGTGTCCCCGAACGCGTTGGCTTATTGAACTCTGATGAGCGGTTGCCGGGAGAAGGTCACAGATGCACGGACCTTTATGAACAGCACGTTGCAAGGCTCGTCGAGTGGAGATTTCTCTCCTGTCCACACTGTTCGTGTCCGCCCCCGTTCATAAATCACGATGCTCCGCGGATCAACCAACAAACGTTCGTGCCATGATTCCCCCATTTCTTTCCCAGAGTTCCAGTCCGGCTTTCCCTTTGTGGTCCCTCGCATGCCTCTGAATCGTCTGAAATCTGGAAGCCAACCCCACAATTCATCGGGGGTTCGGCTGGATCGGTTTCGCGGTTGCTTTCCCCGCCCACGAAACCGCCCCCCCCCTTGGAAGGGAAATCTGCGCTGGGACAGCGACGCTCCATCGAACCCCCGAGGTCCTGGTGCATCTCCTTTCGACGGCTCTTCCGGCGGGACTTGCGAGTCACGGCCGCGGCCACCTGGTCGAGGCCACCTGGAAAAGCCACGATCAAAGACACCGCGCTTCGGGTATCCTGAACGTGACCGAGCCACGAATCTCTGTCTCGGCTGCGTATCGGTAGCATTATCCGTCGGTGAAGTGCCGTTTGACTTCGTGAGATCTGCAATACGCGTTCCTGTCTGGCGGTCGCAGCAGGCGACTGCAGCTAGCATGGCCTTGCTGCCCCCTATCCTGTGGTGGGTAACGCGACAGTCGCCCGATCGCATCCAAGCTTGACGTGGATGGGTGTAGTAGTTCTCAATAGGGATGAATCGCATCTTCATGTCCTCAAGCTCCGTACTGTTGCAATGCTGTTGCTGGCAGAAGGAGCGACCCGACTGGTCACACAGAGAACGCGATTCACAGAGTACAGCACCGTGTTGCCGGCAAACATCTCTCGCGCTGATCCAGGACATGTTTCCGAGGACAAAACGGCGAGGCTCCTGCTCTTCAGCACGATCGGGTGGTGATGCCTTCGGGAGACTGAGGTTTCCGGCCTGCTCCTCGTGTCGAGACTGACCACTCTCAAGAATTTGCAGAGGCTGCGCTTGCAGCTCGATGCTCGCCACAGTCCCACGGTCTGTCCACAACATGCCAAGCAAGAAACTCGCAAAACATGCGATCAATAGTACAGGGAGCATCCTGACCAAAGTCATGTGGTTCCCAGCTCCTGCCTTCGTTTTGTTCTCCGATTGTGCATCGACGGGGTCCCGCCCCCCCCGCATCGCTTGCTCCTTTGAGCCTCGGAAATGCGCGTTGTTACTTAGCATGTGGCTCAAACCTCTACACCTGTACAGCACACTGCACAAATCCCCATGCACCGCGACATATATCACGTCCACCTCAGGTGGAAGTCACCTCAGGTGGAAGTCACCTCAGGCAGGTGGCAGTCCCTGATAATGAGTGTAAAGTCACGTCCACAACGTCTCAAAATGTGTTCGTCTGCGGAGGCGATGAGCGAGGGGCCCTTCAGCTGCGACTCCGTCGTCGTGCTAGAGGACTCCGTCGAAGGAGGCGGGGCTATTCTCTTTGCAAAGAACAGCGATCGCCCTGCTGCAGATTGCTCGGTGCTTGTGACAACCCGCAGCGAAGACCACGCTCCGGGCGCCCTCGTCGACGTGGGATATGGAACGCTTCCGCAGGTCGAACACACGTACGCAACGCTTGGCATCGCGTTGTACTGGAACTGGGGCTATGAGCAAGGCTTGAATTGTCGCGGGGTCGTCGGAGGGGTCCAAGCAGCCGCTACCAAGTGCCACGCTGCAGCCGTGCGACAGATCCTGGCTTGCGACACACCGAAAATCGATCCCTGCAGTGCGGCCGTCTCCGTGCACCCTGTGAGCTCCTTGTGCTCGTGTGATCTACTTCGTCTTGGCCTCGAACGAGCTTCAACTGCGCGAGAGGCTGTGGAGGTGATCGCGTCTCTGCTTGAGCAGCATGGCCAGGTTCGGACCCGACACCGAAGGGTGCATACTGATCTTTTTCCATGATATCTCTCATGTGATCATCCCCTAACATGTCTGCCCCCTGAAGTGGGGAAGTTCTGCGGAGGAGGGAGAGGCAGCAAGGCCGGAGAACGACAACTCGTTCTTGTTCGCAGACAACACGACAGGAGAGGCCTGGCTCCTCGACACCGCCGGGCGCCAATGGGCAGCGGTTCGGCTCACCTCCGGCTTCAGGTGACCCCCTTGTGAATCCCTCTTTGCAAAGTAGGCATCCAGTGAAGGCCGCACAGATGGTCGAGCTTATGCGACCCCAGCAGACGTGACGGCCCTGGCGCGCTCGCTTCGCCCGAGCAGGGCTGCCTCCAACGAGTTGAGCATCCGCACGAAGTGGGACCTCGCGAGCAAGGGGGTAAAACCCAAACTGCAGGCCTCGCAGCCGAGCGTCCTGGCCTTCCCCAGCGCACCCCGGCGCTGAGCTCGCCGGCGGAAGGTGGTGGACTTCGCCGTACAGCAAGGCTGGTGGGGCGGCAGCGACGCCGAGCGCGCGGCGTTCGACTTTGCGCTCGCCTACGGCGACCACACGCGGTGCGTGCGACGCGGCGCCTGCGACGCGATGAGGAATTGCGTTTGCAATTGCCATGTGCGAGTTCGCGGCTATCCGCCCCCGTGGCTGAAGGGGCCGTCCGGCGTGCGTGCGAGAACGGGAGCCAACCGCCTGCGCATGATGCGGTGAGCAGGTGCATGCACGGCGCGCGACTCCGCGCCAAGCGCGCGACAGAGCTGCTGTCCAGGCCCTGCACGGGCGGACGCGGCGCGACGATCGCAGACCTCAAGGCCCGCTCTCTTATCAAATTTGGCCATTTTTGACACTCAGTGTCAAAAATGGCCACGCCCCTGGTCCCTCCGCAGGGTCTCGTTTACGTGAGAGCGCCTTTGCCTGCTGCATCGCTGCTGCGGTGCGCGAGCGCCGAGGGCCTGACCGCGCCGCGTATCAGGCGCTGTGCCGCGACACACTGCACGGGTCCTTCGCCGAGCAGGTGAGACGTGTCCAGTTAGTACGGAGAGATGGACGAGACGTGTCCACTTTGTACGGG
>ENA-UOXV01007667-UOXV01007667.1-marine-metagenome-genome-assembly--contig:-NODE-7667-length-10861-cov-4.514992_pt1 | contig 10861 bp, 10 predicted proteins | sample MGYA00238165_ERZ766961 | MGnify/ENA primary metagenome ERZ766961 (study PRJEB28924, sample SAMN03173240) | marine metagenome | biome: Marine; feature: Water; material: Subsurface seawater | place: North... | reverse complement strand
TTAACCGAAGGACAAAAAGTCAGCTACGAACTCGTTGAGGGGCGTGGTGGCAAGATCGCAGCGGAAAACCTGGAAATCATCGAATAACGGCACACTAGGGCCCATTATCGCGATGACCGGCTTCCGAGATACGTACGCACTAAGGTGACATTGCGGCGATTGGCTTTCCACGCGATATCAAATATGTCACCCAACAGCGGCACGAGGCCAAACACGTAATCGATACCGACGTTGAGCAGCATTCGCGCCAATAGCCGTTTTGGCAGACCAAGCTTGGATGCGCGATAGACGATCCATAACTCAACGGGCAGCGTAATACTGTCGCCAATGCCCGGGATAAGACCTATCAAACCGTCTATACCGATCTGGATCGGCGTCCCAGGCACAGAGATCGCGGCATCTAATAGATCAGCGGCTCTTTGCAGTAGCGCGAGTTCAACTTCCGGATCAGGCTCCTGTTTCATGCCTATAGCCTGTGATCCAAGCGGTCGACCTTGCGGATCGCCGGGAACAGACGCCACCACAAGGCCGTCACCGCGATTGTCGCACAGCCACCCACCAACACCGCACCGACACTGCCGATGCCACCTGCCATGACGCCGGCACGGAAATCACCCAACTCGTTCGAGGCATTGATCGACACCGAATTGATGGCACTGACGCGGCCGCGCATTGAATCCGGTGTCGCGATCTGCACCAAGGTTTGCCGGATATACACACTGATCATATCCGCAGCCCCGTAGACTGCGAGGGCGACGAGCGAGATCCAAAATACCGTCGACAAGCTAAATACGATAATCGCACCACCGAAAATCGCTACCGACATAAACAACGCTGGCCCCATATGACGCGGCGCGGCCATCTGCGTGAGCACAAGACCGACCAGCAAAGATCCGGCACCGGGCATCGCCCGCATTACGCCTAATCCTTCGGGCCCAACATGCAAAATGTCTTTCGCAAACACCGGGAGTAGGCCCATCACACCGCCGAACAAGACCGCCATGAGGTCAATGGATATAGCACCCAACACCACTTTATTATGCCAGACATAGCTAAATCCGCCCAAGATCATGTCTAAGCCAAACGCTTCCGGCGCGTGAACCCGCAATGTGCGTCTTAGCGCCGCAGCGGCGGCACCAGCGATCACAAACGCGATCAAAATGATGAAATAAACCCCCTCGTCCGTCCAAGCGATCAACGCACCACCCAGCGCCGGCCCAGTCAGCTGCGCCGCCTTGTTCAGAGATGACGCGTAAGCAATCGCCCTCGGGAATTGCGACGTTGTCACCAAATTCGGCAAAATTGCCTGGCTCGCCGTGTGAAAAAATGACCGCGCCGCCCCGTGTAGGACCAATATCCCTAAGATCGGCACCAGTGCTTCGGCATCTCGCCAGAAAAGCACCGCAAGCATCGCGACGGCGGCTACATGAATAGCATTACAAAATACGATGATTCGGCGCCGCTCGAACCGGTCAGCCGCCCACCCTGCGGCCAAAAAAAGCACAAATGCCGGCGCAAACTGCGCCAACCCAATGAGCCCTAAGTCAAAGGGATCGCCTGTTAATTGATAAACATGCCACCCCACGGCAACAGTAAGCGCATGCACGCCGATCACATTCATGGAACGGCATAGGATGAAGAGTAAGAAATCGCGATTTCTGGAAAGCTGTATTTCAGGCTGGGCAGGGCCCGCAGGGCCGTCTGGGTCGTTCATATATCCTATGTAAACCAACGTTACGCGCCTGCACAGTGCAGATATCGACCAAGCTCAAATCTTTCACTCTTATGTCAAAACGAGATTTAAAAATCCAATTGCCGGGGGACTTACGTATAAACGTCTATAAGGCCAACGCCTTGTTGGACATGTTTCGCAAAAGGAGCATCTTAATGAGACACGCAATCATCGGCATCGCCGCCGCCATCTTAATTGTTGCAGCAAGTCCTGCGCTGGCCGGCTCATGCCCAAAACACATGAAGGAAATCGACGCCTTCATGGAGACTAAACCTGACGTTTCAATGGATATGCTGGGCAAAGCGAAAGAGCTTCGCGCCGAAGGTGAAGCCATGCATAAAGCCGGCAAACATGCTGAGTCCGTTGCCGCACTCGCGGAAGCTAAAAAACTGCTCGGCATGAAGTAATGCCAATAAGCTAGGACAAACCCTAGCTTTTAGCTCAGATGGTGCCACCATATGAAAAAACATATGGTGGCACTTTGCGCGCTTACAGTTTCGTTTCACTCTTGCCCAATTCAAATTGAATCAACACTATACAATCAGACGTCAAACAAGGCGCACGTCATGGAAAAATCTGGCGTGCCTCAACGCACACAGTCAATGCGTCTCGATCGTTCAGACTGGTCAGCTGCCATAACACTGCTTACAGCGGTTTTGCTTGTCGCCGCGACCTCCCTTGTGTGGTTTAGCGTCCGCAAGTCTCACGATAACCACATCATGGAACAAGCCCGCAGCGAAATTGAGAATTTCGCAGCCCGCCTGGATGCGCATGTAAAATTGCGGATCTCACTTGGTGCATTAATTGGAGAAGAATGGCGCAACGGCCTTATTTCAGACGTCAATACTTTCAGGTTTCATGCGGCAACAAAGCTCAACTATTTTAATGATTTACAAGCAATCAACTGGGTCGATCCAGAGGGGGTTATCCGGTGGGTTAATCCGATCGAAGGCAATGCGGCCGCGCTTAACTTAGACCTTCGCCGGCTAAAAATTCCTGCAGAAATTTTGGCCATGAGCGAGCAGAAAAAAGCTGTCCAGATTACACCACCGATCACGCTTGCACAGGGTGGGCGCGGCTTTGTCGGCTATATGCCGATGTTCATGGATGGTGCGCTGAAAGGCTTTATAAATATCGTTTTTCGTACGGCGCCCATGATCACAAATGCGCTGCCAAAAAACTTTTCAACACGCATGCATATACGCATCACGGATGACGGTACCGAAGTTTTCAGTTCAACCGATACAGCGATCAAAGCTAAACACGCCGCCCACGCGACAATCCAACTGCATAATCGCACGTGGACCTTAACGGGTGAATTAAGCGCCAACGAAATCGCTAAGCATGCCTCTTTCCGCGCTGAATGGGTTTTACTGGCTGGTTTTATCTTAACCCTGTTCGTCAGCTATCTGGTTTGGATTGCCATGCGGCACCACTATTTCGTTCAAGATGGCGAGCGCCGGTTTGCCGATTTTGCAAATGGCAGTTCAGACTGGTTTTGGGAAACTGACGCAGATTTAAAATTTTCGTACTTTTCAGGTCGTTTTGAAGACGTCACTGGCGTCGCACCTGCGAAACTTTTGGGGCGCACCCGAGAGCAAATTGGCGCGCCGGGCTCAGACCCGAACACGTACGCCGAAATGCTCCAATGTTTACGCGACCGCCGTCCGTTTCATAATTTTGAACACCTTCGAATTAAACCCAATGGCGAGACTGTCTTCCTGAGCATCAGCGGTAAACCTGCGTATGGACAGAATGGAGAATTTATTGGTTTTCGCGGCACCGGACGCGACATCACCGAAGAGCATCGCAGCCGTGAAGCTCTCAACAAGGCGTTGGTCGAAGCAGAACAAGTAAACCAAGCGAAGTCAGAATTTTTGGCAACCATCAGCCATGAATTTCGTACACCATTGAATGCGATTTTGGGCTTCAGCGAAATGTTTCGCGCGCAATACTTCGGGCCGCTTGGATCCAAAAAATATGAACAGTATGCAAACGACATCCACGACAGCGGCAAGCATATGCTCGCCTTAATCAACGATATTCTTGATATTTCTGCCATTGAAGCGCAAAAGCGATCCTTGCATTTCGAAGCTATCAAAATCTCGGAAATCGCCAATGACTGTGCGCGCAATTTCGAATTTCAGTGCCAGGAAAAGCGCCTGACCCTCTCGGTCGATATTCCGGCTACCTTGCCAAGCTTTGACGCTGACAGGCGCGCCCTAGTGCAAATTCTACTCAATCTAATGTCGAACGCTGTGAAATTTACGGAACCCAATGGTGCTATCGTTGTCTCGGCTAAAGTATTAGACGACGATATGGTGATCACCGTCAGCGACAACGGGATCGGGATTGCCGAGGATAAGCTTTCGCGGATTGCTGAGCCGTTTTTTCAATCAAATTCGAACCCACACATCGCGCAAAAAGGCACGGGGCTTGGCCTCTCCATTATCAAACTATTAATCGAAGCCCACGGCGGCACGCTTGATATAGAGAGTCAGCTGGGCGAAGGCAGCACGGTGACAGTGCGCTTGCCGTTGTCCCACGCCCGCTAATTCGGCATCGAAAATTGCTGCCCGGAAACGGCTGGATGAAACAACGGCTGAACCACGTTGCCCGCAGGATCACGCACGTGAAAGGATCTGGCGCCGTCAGTGTGGTCGTGCGGCGTGTCCAACAGGTCCGCGCCCAGCGATTGGAGATAGTCAAACCACGCATCCACATCTTCACGGGTATCAACGATGAAACCGAAGTGATCCAAACATCCCCCCGGCGCCTCAGCACCTTTGCGGCGCGCCAATGAGAGATTGTCGTTGCCCAACGTCAAATACACCAAATTTTCCGACGCGCGCCGTAACACCTGCATACCTAAAAGATCGACATAAAACCGCTCGACCGATTCCAGGTCGTCGACCACAAGCGCCAAATGGCGCAAGCCGTTGAAGGGACTGGGTCTAGACGTCATAGTGCGGCTCCTAAAGTTCACAGCATTCTATATGGAGTACCTTGGGATGTATTGCATCATTGTCAAAAACGTTTTGCACCCCGGCACGCGTGACGCCTATTTAGCCGCGATGCGCGCAAATGCCGAAGCCAGCGTCCGTGACGAGCCCGACTGCCATCGCTTCGATATTTTAGAAGCACGTGAAGATAAAAATACATTCTATCTGTATGAGATTTATACGAGCCCGGACGCGCTGGAGTTCCACAAAAACACCCCCCACTACACTGAAAGCCGTAAAATCTTGGCCGACTGCGTCGCAGAGGTCAGCGTCATCCGCGCCGACGTCTTGGCCCGCAACCCCAGTTCATAACGTCATAGGGCACTGCCGGCGGCAAAACCGCTGGACCAAGCCCATTGGAAGTTATAGCCACCAAGCCACCCGGTGACGTCAACCGCTTCGCCGATGACGAAAAGGCCCGGCACGTCGTTTGCGGCCATCGTCTGTGACGACAAGTCCGATGTCGAGACGCCGCCGACCGTGACCTCGGCCTTGGCATATCCCTCGCTACCCGCGGGTGTGATCTGCCAGTGGTTCAGGGTTTCCGCCAACTTGGTCAAAGACTTATCAGCGATATCCCCGATCCGGCCATGGACGGCAAACGCATCCAACAGGCCACTTGCCAGCCGCGTCGGTAGCTGGCGCGCCAGCACCGTTTGAATTTCCTGTTTTGCGTGACGGCATTTTGCGTCCAACAAAAAAGATTTTAAATCGACGTCCGGAAGAAGGTTAAAGGCCACCGTCTGTCCCGGCTGCCAGTATGATGATATCTGCAGCACGGCGGGCCCAGAGAGCCCCCGGTGCGTGAACAAGATCGCCTCGCGAAACTTCGTCTTGCCGAACGTGGCGATACACGGCGTCGCCACCCCACTAAGTGGCATCGCCAACGCCTTGTCGTCGCCTTGCAACGTCAACGGCACCAAGCCCGGGCGCACATTCGCCAATTTCAGCCCAAATTTTTCGGCGGCATCATGGGCAAAACCAGTCGCCCCCATTTTCGGGATCGACAACCCGCCGCTCGCCAACACAAGGCTTATGGCCGTGAACACGCCCTTGTCCGTTGCAACCTCAAACCGATCATGGCGGCTGATATCGGTGATCCGGTGCGCGAGCCGAATATCAACATGCGCGGCCGCGCACTCGGCCAACAGCATCGCCACCACGTCGCGAGCTGAGGTGTCGCAAAACAACTGTCCCAAGGTTTTCTCGTGCCAAGCGATCCGATGCTTGTCGATCAGTGCAATAAAATCATGCTGCGAGTAGCGCGCCAGGGCGGATTTACAAAAGTGCTTGTTGGCCGACAAGAAGTTCTCGGCGGTGCAATGTAGATTGGTGAAGTTGCAACGCCCGCCGCCGGAAATCAGAATTTTTTTGCCGACGGCATCCGCATGATCCAGCAACAGCACGGACTTTCCCCGCGCCCCTGCCGTCATCGCACACATCAACCCCGCGGCACCGGCGCCGATAATAATGACATCAAAGTTGCGCGCGTTCGGCATTATCGGCTCTGGCAAAAGTAGAGGACCAAAAATGGATCCCCGCCTGCGCAGGGATGACGAAATAACGGATACAGTCCAATCAACCGTCATTCCCGCGAAGGCGGGAATCCATCGCAGTCACATCACCGCGTCAACGGGCGATACTTGATACGGTGCGGCTCGAGGGCATCGTCGCCGAGACGGCGTTTTTTATCGGCTTCGTAGTCTTCGTAGTTGCCTTCGAACCATTCCACGTGGCTATCGCCTTCGAACGCCAAAATGTGCGTCGCCAAGCGATCCAAAAACCAACGGTCGTGCGAGGTGATCAGTACGCAGCCCGCGAAGTCTGCGATCGCCTCTTCGAGGGCGCGCAGCGTGTCGATGTCGAGGTCGTTGGTCGGCTCGTCGAGCAGCAGCACGTTAGCACCCGATTTCAGCATATTGGCGAGGTGCACGCGGTTACGCTCACCGCCCGACAACTGACCGATCTTTTTCTGCTGATCGCCGCCTTTGAAGTTGAACTGGGCAACGTAGGCGCGGGACGCCATTTTACGTTTGCCGAGGTCGATCTCGTCGAGACCACCTGACACTTCTTCCCAGACGGTTTTGTTGTCATTCAGCGCATCCCGGCTTTGGTCGACGTAGCCGAGTTTGACCGTATCGCCAATACGAATATCGCCACCATCGGGCTTATCTTGTTCAGTGATCATGCGGAACAGCGTGGTTTTACCGGCACCGTTTGGGCCGATGATGCCGACGATGGCGCCCGGCGGAATTTTGAAAGACAAATCGTTGATCAACAGATGATTGCCGAAGCCTTTGCGAAGATCCGTGGCCTCGATCACCAAATCACCCAAACGCGGGGCTGCAGGAATGACAATCTGCGCTGAGCCCGGCGCGATATCCTGCGATTTCACGAGCAGATCTTCATAGGCCGTGATCCGTGCCTTTGATTTCGACTGACGTGCACGCGGCGACTGACGAATCCACTCAAGTTCTTCTTTAAGAGTACGCTGGCGCGCTGACTCTTCACGCTCTTCTTGGGCCAAGCGCTTTTGCTTTTGTTCGAGCCACGACGAATAATTGCCTTCATATGGAATCCCGTGACCACGGTCGAGTTCGAGAATCCAGCCGGTCACGTTATCCAGGAAATAACGGTCGTGGGTGACCATAACCACCGTGCCTTCATAGTCCGAAAGATGGCGCTGCAACCAGGCTACCGATTCAGCGTCCAAGTGGTTGGTCGGCTCATCAAGCAGCAGCACTTCGGGCTTTTGCAGCAAAAGCCGGCACAACGCGACGCGACGGCGCTCTCCACCCGATAGCTTTTCGACACTGCTGTCACCCGGCGGACAGCGCAGCGCGTCCATCGCAATCTCAATAGTACGGTCCAACTCCCAACCGTTCACGGCATCGATTTTCTCTTGCAGATCAGCCTGCTCGGCGATCACCGCATTCATCTCTTCATCGTCCATAGGCTCAGCGAACTTGGCGCTGATCTCGTTGAAGCGATCCATCAGATCTTTGACCTCACCCAGGCCATCCGTGACGTTTTCTTCAACGGTCTTATTCGGATCTAGGTGCGGTTCTTGTTCCAGATAGCCGACGCGAACACCCTTGGCAGCCCAGGCTTCACCGTTGATTTCCGTATCCAGCCCGGCCATCACTTTCAACAATGTCGATTTACCGGCACCGTTGACGCCCAACACACCGATTTTGGCGTCGGGCATGAATGACAAAGTGATGTTTTTGAGGATTTCCTTGCCGCCCGGAAACGTCTTGGAAACGCCCTGCATGACATACGAATACTGATAGCTGGCCATCGGTTGCTGTGTCCCTAAAAATAACGGTGGATTTGAGCGCTGTGATATCGCAGCAAGGCCGGTGTGGCAACGTTTGAAGCGGTTTTTTGGGATTCAGTGATGGTTTGCCGTCTCGAACAATTTTCCGCAAAATCGATCTTCTCGGATTTCTACGTTTAAGGAAAACCCATGACACACCTCACTCGACGCCCTTGGGTACCCGCTGCCTGCGAAGATCACGTGCTGGCGCTGGCCAAAAACGTCGCGGCACCCTCAGATGCCGTGGCCGCCCGGATTGAAGCCTGTATTCAGCTAAACACGCAAATACATGATACCGAATGCTTCAACCTGAATCCGGCGACCAACGTCATGAATCCGGCCGCTGAAGCGGTACTGGCACGCGGTCTCGGGAGTCGCCCGTCGCTCGGCTATCCCGGCGATAAATACGAAATGGGTCTGGAGGGCATCGAAGAGATCGAGGTCATCGCCGCCGAACTTGCCGCAGAAGTCTTTGGCGCAACATATGCGGAAATTCGCGTGGCCTCGGGGGCCATATCGAATTTGTACGGGTTCATGGCATTGGCCAAGCCGGGGGATGCGATCATTGCGCCGCCGGCTCAGATCGGCGGCCACATCACGCATCACCGCACCGGCTGTGCCGGGCTGTATGGCCTGAACACCTACCCGGCCCCGGTCAATGCTGACGGCTACACTGTTGATCTGCACAGCCTACGCGCCTTGGCCGAGCGTGTGCGGCCAAAAATCATCACCATCGGCGGCAGCCTGAATCTTTTCCCGCATCCGGTCCGCGATATTCGCGCCATCGCCGACAAGGTCGGCGCCTATGTATTGTTCGACGCCGCGCATCAGTGCGGCATCATTGCCGGCGGCGCCTGGGCGAACCCACTCAGCGAAGGCGCGCATCTAATGACGATGAGCACCTACAAAAGCCTGGGTGGCCCCGCAGGCGGGCTGATCGTGACCAACGACAGCGAAATTGCAGAGCGCCTAGACCACATCGCGTTCCCGGGCATGACTGCGAATTTCGACGCGGCAAAGTCGGCGGCGCTGGCGCTCACGCTGTTGGATTGGCGAGAATACGGTAAAGCTTATGCGCAGATGATGATCGATCTGGCACAAGCGCTGGCCGTCGCATTTCAGGCCGAGGGCCTGCCGGTGTTTGCGGGTAAGGGTGGCATCACGCAAAGCCATCAGTTTGCCATCGCGGCTGCAGCATTCGGGGGCGGTCAGGCAGCTTCGAAAACCCTGCGTAAGTCTGGTTTCCTGGCCTGCGGCATCGGCTTGCCGATCGCAGAGGTTGACGGCGACATGAACGGCCTTCGCATCGGCACACCTGAATTGGTCCGCCGTGGCGTAACGCCGGCCGATGCCCCAACACTCGCGGCGCTGATCGCCGAAGGGCTCCGCGCCAACGACCCCGCCACCATCGCACCACGCACCGCCGCGTTCAGGAAAAATTTCACGGGCATGCATTACGTGCGTTCATAAATTAGATATAACCTTTACGTCGCTTTTTTGTCGCCAACGGACAGCACATCTTTAAAAAAGCTGTGTCGTTAGATTTTCAATCAAAGCCATATGCACATGGCGGTTTTGCACAACTGGCAAAGGACTTATGTCGATTTCTTTGTATAAAAGAGCCTTGTAACCACGCCCTTAAACGCCGAACGTTCGATTGGTTGATACGTCCGAGACAGTGCACTCATCAAACGATCGAGAGAGATGTGGTATCTGTTTACAAACTTAATTGATGGGATTCATCGTGTTCGGATTATCAAAGAAAAAACGTGCGCAAAAAGATATAATCGCCGCCCTGAACGTGATCTTGATAGGCCGAAAAAGTGACCGCGAAGCGGTCCTTGAAGCGTCACACAAGCAAATGGCCGACCTAGCGCCGAAGGTTGCCGAAGGCGCCAACCCATACATTGCAGCCCTTGGAATTACCCGCGCCTACATTCTTAAAACACTTGATCAGAGCGATAAAGAAAAGCGCCTCGCATACATCAAGCGTATTTCAGATCAGAAATTGGACAACCTGCCAGACGTTTTTGCGCTGATTTCTCATATCAATTACTGCGTCAAAATTCTTGAGGACGAAGAGAAGCCGTTCGTTCCACCTGGAACGGCCGGAGACTTTATGGAGACCGTCGGCAAATGGTTCGCCAGTGACGCCAAAACCCTCCCTCGGGTCCTCCAATACTTCGAACAAGCCACCGCCCACCACCGCAACCGCCTTCTGAGCCTCAAAAAACAGAATGAACGGCGCCTGCGACGGTAAACTTCTTTTGCGCAGAAAGTATGCGTGCATCTTCAGGCGCCAATTCATTGGCGGGTAAAACATCATCTTTTATGGCGAACTGCCGTTGCTCCAAAGCGGCAACTGCCGAAAATTTTACACACGAAGAAGCTTATGTGAAAAGGCGCATGACATCACCATCATCAATTTGCACCATTGGCTTGGCGATCTTCTAAGATTGTCGCTGATCGACACCGGTCATCATGGCGATGACGGTTTCAATACGAATTTCATGATGACGCCGGCCTGACGGCGTTAGGGCTTTGACCGCGTTATTTTCTCACACTAATTTGTCCGTGCGACGGCATGAAAAGATGACATTTATGCACGGTGGGGAAGCTGCTTGAGCAATCGACCTAAGAATTTCAAGGTATTTAGATCATCCGCTGGATTGGGCCTGCGGGCCCTAAAGAAATTCAAAGCCGCAGACGAGTTGTTGGAATATTCGGGAAAACTGTTACGAAACGAAGACCTAAACGATCGGCCCAATCGCTACCTTTTCCGATTGAACGATGACCACCTGATCGACG
>ENA-UOXV01007665-UOXV01007665.1-marine-metagenome-genome-assembly--contig:-NODE-7665-length-10862-cov-5.579624_pt1 | contig 10862 bp, 14 predicted proteins | sample MGYA00238165_ERZ766961 | MGnify/ENA primary metagenome ERZ766961 (study PRJEB28924, sample SAMN03173240) | marine metagenome | biome: Marine; feature: Water; material: Subsurface seawater | place: North... | reverse complement strand
GGCGCGTTGAAGAACGAGTGAACAAAACCCAGCACGCACCTTGATGGCTTCCTCTGTCGTCTCGCCTACCGCGGCAAAGTGGAAGCGCTCCGCAGGGAAGCGCAGCGCCTTGCTGCACCCCATTGGCGTTTCTTTGTCAACGGTAGCAGCATCCCAGCACATCTTCACTGGCAGCTATAAGCACGCACGTGTGGCCCTGCAACTGGCGTGTCGCACGTCACAGGCCGCTCGGACGGACCGGTGCTCCTCGCGGAAGCGATGCTCCTTGAACGGCAGCGAGACGACCGTGATATGCTCCGGGTAGTGTCCGGCGAGCTGTCGGGACGGCGCATCAGCACGGATCCTTCGTGAATGGCAACGTAGGGCCAGTGCACCAGCACTCTGCGCAAGGCTTACCTGTCGGAAGCGACACACCGAGAAAAGAAGGTTCTCGAACGAGTCGTGCGCGAACTCCTCAGTCTGCGCCGCGGGCTCATCAGAGCGTAAATATCAGTCCGAAGCGCGACAGGTGGAGAACGAAGTCGGATGAGGTCGCCGAGGGTTCGCGCGCCAGCTTCGAAAACCTCACCTGTGCGCGCTCGGCCAGCGCACGGCGGGCCGTCTCCACGTCCTCGCTGCTACCCTCTCGGAACCACCCCTGCCCCCAGAGGCAGTCGCTTAAAGGGGCGCCAGGCAGCGGCACTGATTCCTGCTCGCACGACGAGCGCAGACGCGGAGGGAAAAGCTCTTACATTGGCCTCGGCAAAGAGCCAGTACGAGGCACCCTCGGAGCGCGGTCCGACGCGGGCACGCGTGGCGGATCCCGAGAAGAGGAGCAAGCTTGCAGAGTCTTCCCACGCGCGCCGTACACCCTCGCGGATCTGATCTTGGAACGCCCCCAGCTGCGTACGCTGGTAGTCGACTAGATACCATTCCTCAGGCCGATCTATAGCTGTCCTGAAGTCGTCTCCCATGTACACAGTATGCCCCGCAACCATGATGAGGTTCGTGAGATTCCCCCACCGGTTCATCTCAGTATCCATTTCACCCAGTAGTGCGGCTCTCACCCGCCCCGACGAAATCATCACGTTCCTACTGAACTTTGGTGTGCCCTCCGGAAGTGAACTTTCTACGACGCCGCCAAACTCGTCCAGATCTCTCTCAGGCGACAGACTGCGAAAACCAGTCCAGCTATCAATTCAAGAAAGGATATGCGCATTCAGTACAGTGCACTTCACGCGGCTCACCTGTACCTCCCCGGCACGCTGCAAAATGAAGCTGAAAGAAGTTCTGCGGTTGACATACCTGAGTGCGAACGCCAGATAGATGCAAGCAAGGGATGCCACAAGAAAAATCGCAACATTCCGGCGGGAACGCGGCTGCCGGCCTCGCCATGGCAATGCGCCGCCACGAGATGGAATCATGTGTGCAGCTGCTTCGCTGACCAGAGTTGCCTCACAAATCAACCTCGAGAACGCCCGAGCGGCAACGCCCACTTCCTTTCATGCACAATACATGCCCTGCTTGAGACTTTCATGCGAGGTACACGCACATTCGAGTCACGCTGTATGCTGAGAACGACCGAGCGGCAACGCTCGCTTCTATCACGCTTGCTGCGGCCGGGCCCGCCTCAGAGTGTTTTAAAAGAACAGGTTTTAGATTTGCTCCGCTCCGCAACAGATAGCAGCACAGGGAGCTGCGGCTGGGCTGGAGAGTGCCTCCTGGATCTTCTGTTTTTCAGGAGTGAGACAGCGCGGGGCCAATCGCCGCTTAAGTAAAGTTGGTGCATAGCCCAAGGGGCCTGTCTCGATAATCGTGGAGGATGGCAGGGCCACTTGATGTTGACTCAGAGCCATGGTCAGACATCGCAGGGGAAGGTTTTCCCCATGCCCGACTGCGTTCCAATCTTAGGTCCAGCGATATCTGTAGACCATGGACATGGGCATAACCCCCCCCCAATGCGGACGCGAGTGCGGTGCGCATGCGGCGATCCCCTGGGTCCTTCTGCCGCCAAGAACCTAGCTCAGCTAGAGAAACCGCTTTCCGAATTTTCAATCCCTCGACAGAGGGACTGGTGGGCTGCACTACGTGTCCGGAGTCCGCTTCGACTCTCTGGGCAAACAAGTCGGTGTACATCCAGGTGAAAAAAGACGGCACAGGGCTCCCGATATTTGGTTGCCTGTCACTTCGCATGGAGGAGGATGAGAATGACAGTTCGGCCTGGCTGGTGTGGGAGCCCGACGGTGACGAGCTGATTCCGGTGCGAATCCAGAATGTTATTTGATATCATCGTGCCTTGCTTGCGTGCCGGGAGCATGCAGCGATGCTTCTTTGTTCACCAGCTAATGCACCAGAGTTCCGTGCAGGCGTCACGAAGCTACGCAATGTCAGTTCGCGTTTCGCACGTCCACTCAATTCGCTTCCACCGCCCCAACATTGGCACCCCACAGGTGCCATGCAGTCGATTGCCTCACACATTGTGCGGGACACTGCAAGCAGTGAGGCTGCAAGGCGGGCTGACCAGGTGGCTGGGCGCAGGCTCTTATAAATCTTCGCAATGGCTGCACGCAACCACCGCTCTTCTTTCACGCTGGGGGTGTCATGGAATTCAAGTCGACTCTGGCTGACGTGGCAGCGCTCACACGCTCTGAAGCCTGCGCGGCCACAGTGCTCGTCAACGACGCGACCGACATGCTCCAGCGCTCGCTCCACCAACTCGACCTCTCGACCAGCTCTTCGCCGGCCGCCACACGCTCGCGTGCAGCAACAAAACCATCGTCACCGCAACAGCAGGGCGCTTCAACGGTCTCTGGCGCTTCAACGAGCTTTGGAGCTGTCACGAGTGGAAAACGAGCCGCGGGCAGTGTCATCGACACGAGTTGGAGCGGCCCAGGGGAAAGCGGCGAGTGGCAGTGGCGCGCTTTACAGGGTGGCGCGACAGTCATGCGGGGTATCCGTGACGGCTGGTCCAAGGCCTCTGCTGTCGCACGCGATGCTGCGTCCACAGCAGCAGATATCCTGCAGGAGTCTGATTCGCCTTCGCCGCCCCACTCGCCAGGGAGAGCGGCTGGATCTGACTGCACACGTGATGAAGGGAACGACGCAGCGGCACTTGCTGCAGCGCTAGAAGAGGAGGGCTGCGTGCTCGTGGAGCACGAGGCAGAACCGTGGCAGACGCAGCATCCAGTGGGGGTTGACGAGTGGCGGTCTTGGTTCGATACCAGTGGAAGACTAAAGTCGTACGACAAACTACGAAACCGTGCTTACTACGGGGGTCTTTCGCCATCTGTCCGGCGGGAGGCGTGGAAGTTTCTACTCGGCTGCTACCCGTCAGACTCTACGCGACGCGAGCGAGAGGCGCTCGCGGCGGCCAAATCGCGCGAATACGAGGCGTATCGAGCGCAATGGCAGTCGATCACACCCGCGCAGGAGGCACGATTCGCAAAGTTCCGCGACCGCAGGCATCGTATCGAGAAGGACGTGGTGCGGACCGACCGCACACACCCGCTCTTTGCAAACGAGGACTCCGAAGCGCTGAAGCGCCTGCATCGAATCCTCCTCTCTTACTCCTTCTACAATTTCGACCTGGTAATCTCGCCCCACTGCACAGCTGCAGAGGAGAGACCCTGAGCTGAGCAGTCGCAGGCAGATTTCTGCCAAGGTGCATTGCAGGATACCTGATGCGATTCCGTGCACAGGCATATTGCCAAGGAATGAGCGATTTGGCTGCGCCGCTATTAGTGGTGATGGAAGATGAGGTCGAGGCCTTCTGGGCTTTCCAGGCCCTAATGGACATGATGGAGCCCAACTTCCACAAGGATCAGAACGGGATGCATACTCAGCTGCAGACACTGCGTTGCCTTTGCCAGGAGCTCGAACCGGGCCTGCTCGCCTTCCTCGAGGAGCGGGATTGCTCCAACCTCTACTTCTGCTTTCGCTGGCTGCTCATCGCCTTCAAGCGTGAATTCGCCCTGCCAGATCTCCTCCGCCTATGGGAGGCCCTGTGGAGCCGTTGGCGTGGACCAAACCTTCACCTTGTGATGGCGGCAGCGATTCTGCGACAGCACCACGAGACAATTGTGGCTGAGGATATGGGATTCGACTCTGTGCTGAAGTTCGTCAACAACCTCTCCGGCCAGATGGACCTTCTCGAGACCCTCAAGGCCGCCGACGTCCTCGCGCAGGAGGCCAGTCGCATCCCCCCAGTCCAAGCCGCGCTTCACGCCATACCGCCTTCCCCCAAGGCCAAGTGCTGAGCCCTAGAGTGGCCCTATGTTTCTGCCCACATCTCGGCTCACGCCTTGAGTGGCGCGAGATTCTTGCACTGGGAACCGCATGCGTGGCTAGCAGCGTACTAGAAAAGCGAGCTAGTTTGAAGCGCGTCGCCTCTATGGCAAGCACGGTCGAGAGTAGGCGGAACCGGACGCTCCACCTTTGACTATAATTAGTGAAGGCAAACATGCTACCTCTATTCAGGCGCCTCTTCACACCAAACTGGGAGCGCACGCTCCCCCACAAATCGCCAAAGCATGCCGTGTCGCAATCACGCCACCGGGGCGCGGAGGCGCTGACGCTTCGCCTCCGAGGACTCGCCGCCCGGGATGAAGCCGTCGCGGTCGAAGCGCTCGACCGCCTGGATCAGCGCCTCGCCTTCCAGCGCCTGGACCTTGGCCTTGAGGCTCTCCGCAGTCTCTCCCATCTCCACCGGCGTCGTGAGCTGCATGACCGTCGCGCCGCCGTCAACCTCGTCGATCACCTGGTGCACGGTGCAGCCGGACTCCGCGTCCCCCGCGTCCAGCACCGACTGGTGCACCGCGAGGTCCATAAGGTTTGCGTGCTTGGGCAGCAGCGAGGGGTGCACGTTGATGCAGCGTCCGTGCCAGTAGCGGCAGAACTCGCCAGACACGATGCGCATGAAGCCGATCAGGAGCACGATGTCCACCTCTGCCGCCTCCAGTGCAGCTGTCACGTCTCGGTCGAACTCCTCGCGCACGCGGCCCTTGCCCGGCACGTGCACCGTTTTGAGGTTGTTGACGCGCGCGCGCTGCAGGATGTAGGCGCTCTTGACGTTGGAGACCACCACCTCGATGGAGGCGTTCAGGCGCCCGTCGCGGATCGCGTACAGAATGGGCTGCAACGACGAACCGCGCGTCGAACCGACTACGCCGATCCGCACGCGGCGCAGCGCGGTCTGGTGCGCGACGCGCCGGGCGAGCACCTCGGCGGTCCCGATGTCGGGGCGGTGGAAGACAGAGCCGGTGATGCGGCGCACCTCCGCCTCGGCCTGCGCCTCCGCGTCCGCGAGCGAGGCCGCGGTGCTGACCACGGCCGCGGTGCGCGAGCCCGTGGCGAGGAGGCGCCCGTCGGTGCCCAGGTCTACGCCCGCGAGGTGCAGCCCTTCGGGGTGCTGCAGCCCGCGCACCTCGATCGGCGTGTCGCGCAGCGGCGCGTCCGGGTACCCGAAGGGGCACGCGTACTTGACCACCGACGCGCGGCGCGCGAAGGAGACGAGGGCGGGGCTGAGGGTGCCTGCAGCGATGGCAGCAAAGACCTCTGCGAGGTCGGCGCTGAAGAGCGCGAGGACGTTGAGCGCCTCGGGGTCGCCGAAGCGGGCGTTGAACTCGATGCACCCCACGCCACGCCGGAGGCACATGAACGCACCGTACAGCACGCCCTTGAAAGGGGCGCCGCACTCTAAGCGCAGAGCGCGCGCCATCGCCTCGTTGATGGCGCGCGCGGCTGCCACGTCAGCCTCGGTGAGGAAGGGGAGCAAGTGGTCCTCCCCCGAGTAGCTCCCCATCCCGCCCGTGTTGGGGCCCGTGTCGCCGACGAACGCGCGCTTGTGGTCCTGCACCGGCGGCATGTGCACAAGCGTTTCGCCGTCACAGAACGACATGAGCGAGAACTCCTCGCCCTCGAAGCGCTCCTCAATCACCACTCCCTGGCCCTTGGCAAAGACCTCCTCTGCAAACGAGAGCGCCTCTGCTGTGCTCGCCAGGTGTTCGCCAGACACCTTCACACCCTTGCCGCCCATCAGCCCGTCGGCCTTGACTACATACTTTCCCTCTAGCTCAGCGATCCAATCCTCAATCCCTGCGAGGGCCCACCAAGAGTCACAGCCCACCATCAACCAGCGCGCCGTGCTTGCAGCGCTGAGCTGGTCAGGCCACACAGGGAGCACTGACCTGCAATTGACGAAAACGCGCGGAAAAGCGGGCAGCCAGGGACGCTGTGCTTGTGCATCACGTTGCGGGCGAATTGCTTTGAGCACTCGACTTGTGCCAGCGCCTTCGTCGGCCCGATCCCGCGAACCCCAGAGGCCTCCAGTGCGTCCACCATCCCCGCGTTCAGGGGCGCCTCCGGACCCACTACAGCGAATTCAGCCTGATTTCCCTTGCAGAATGCCACCACCTCGTCTGGCGAGCAGATATTGCCGACCGCGTATGCAACCACAATCTCCTGCACAATCTCGCCGCCCCGCAGATTTTCAGCATGGTACAGATGGGCTCTCGCGGGAATCTTTTTGTGGGTCAAACTGAGGGCTGGAGGGTAGCTGACCGTGATGGCGGGATTTTTGCTTGAGGCAAAGCACATCACCTGCTCGGAATCAGCGCTTAGTGGCATACCTACTTCACGAACTCAACATTGCAAAGGGGGAAATGTGATCCTGCGCGGGAACAACTCACCGCTGAGCACTTCGGGGAACGCTTGAGGGCACGAACGATCGCAAGCTCGCGTGCGCCGGAGCCAATCACACAGAAACGCATCACTGCAAGTGCTACTCTGTGCCTCGCTGTGCCGGGCAAGGACCGCTCTGCGACACGCGCCTACCCCGCTGTATCTTGCGCCACAAAGGTCTCATCAAAAGTGGACGGACGATTAGTATGTTCACCATTCCTGGATTTTTCGCGGGAGCGAGGACATGGCAGATCCGGAAGTCGTTGCAGTGGTGCCATGCCAGCCCACCAAGCTCGAATTCTAACTCCACCTCTTATCAGTACCATGCAGAGTGCTTCGGCATGCATTGCATGCCAGTATCGGGCGCCTGCATCCCATTTTGCATGAACCCGTGAATGCCTCGTTTGCTGGCCTGCCACGCTCCAATCGGTTAATCACGTAAGGAGGGTTCTCGGAAACACAGCATCTGCCAATGTGCGTTCGTTGAAATGTGATCATGAGCAGATTCTCAAGGCCAGGGGAGAAAACCCAGACATGGGCGCGAAGCGACTCGTTTCGTTTCTCAAGGATCAGGGAACTTCCGTGTCGCTCAACGCCGTCAAAAAAATTATCCAGGTACGGCATGCCCGCCCAAATGCGATTCCACGGCTTGCAGCTATTGCGATAGATCACCCTCCGCCCGAGTACCATGGCTCGACAAAAATTATTGATGTGGACGCGATCCTTCGGTCTGCTGATGTTGGTAGCTGTGTGCGGAAGCAGGACTCGGATGGCGCAGGATCGGAAGGCGGCGGGCGAAGTGGCGTTGGCACTCAACGGGCATTTCTTTCGGCAGGCAAGGTCGAGCGTCGGGACGCAAAAATTCCGGGTTGCGGACAGGGGCTGTTCGCAACGGCTGCGGTGAAGGCCGGTGAAAGACTTTTTTCGGTGCGCCCGGCCCTTTCGGTGGTCTTCGACCCCGCCGTCAACCGAGTGTGTGGGCTGTACGATTCCCCGCCCTGCTGGATGCATTCTCGCTTTCGGAGTGTTTGCCGGTGTCTCATCTGACGTTGCTGTCGCAAAAGAGCAACATTTCTGACGGAGAGGAGCGGGGGCCAGATGCCTGAGCGCGCCGGACTCTCCGATGCGGCGAACACCGGCACGCGTCCCGCTACGCCGCGGGCCGGACGGGTCATTTGGTTTCGTGTTCAACCAAGAAGAGGGCCGTGCAGTGGTGACGTCCGTCGAGATGGCGGGGCCTGCCTCGCCCAACGCGGCCTCGCTCCTCGCCGGCGACATCGTCTCGGGGATCGAGGCATGTGCAGCCCTCTCACCGTTGCGCATTTCGCCGCGAACCATGCCTCACAGCTGGGCCGATGGTTCTCGGACAGGTAGGAGGGCAGGCGGTGCCGTGCACCTCGCCGCTGGAGCTGCTGACCGCCCTCAAGGGGCTCCCCGCGGACACGGGAACCCCGAGCGGCGCGCCGCTCGCCGCGCTCATCGAGCGCCGCCAGCTCTCGCTCTGCCGTGCCTGCAGCTCCTTCGCCATCTGTGCGGGTTGCGCCGCTCAGGGCCGCTTCCCCTGGCACGCTCATGAGTGCGCAGTCTTGACCGCGCTCCCAGAGAAGACGCGCGCCGGCGACACCTCCGTCACGCGATTCCTCCTTCGGTCCCCCCCGGGGCCTAAGCCTGCTCTGCCAGAGCCAGTCGCAAGGTTTCAGGTGGCTGAGCGGGGCAGAACTCGGGTTGTAACTGCCGCAACGGCTCGTGGCAGGTACAAGTCGACCCTGGAGCACGGTGATTGGACAGAGGAGAAGGAGAGCATTTCGCTCGTGCGGACGCTCCAGGCCAACGCCGTGCCCGTGCCCCAAATCGACCGCCTCGCCGCTGTCACGGGACTCGACGCACAGACGGTATGCTCCGCGCACCTAGGCTCATCCCGCAGGTCCCAGGGCGAGACGCGCTGCTTGCGCTGAGCGAGGTTGGGGCCAGGTCGCGAGCCTCATCTTCCAGATCCGGACCAACGCGTTGGAGATCGACCGGGCGGGGAAGGCGGCGTGCGCGCTGTGCGTGTGGGTGGGGTACACGAACCACTCGTGCGCGCCCAACGCGGAGGTGGTGCCGGACTGCGATGGGCTGGTGCACCTCCAGGCGCTGCGGGCGATCGCGCCCGGCGAGGAGCTGCGCTTCTCCTACGTGGACCGCGGCGCGCCGTGGGCGCAGCGCCAGTCGGTGCTGCTCCAGCACTACGGCTTTGAGTGCCGCTGCTCCCGCTGCCTTGACGAGGACCCCAACAAGACAGCGCGCCGTGCCCAGGCCAAGCTCGACAAGAAGCGGGTCGCCACACGCCCCGCCGCCCCTCCTCCGCGCCGTGCAGCTCCGCGCCTCCGGCCCATTTCTGATGGCGCCTGCTCGCAGCGCGCGCGGTGACTGGTGGCTGGGGCTGAGGGCGTCGTGGGCGGGATCTGGCAGGCGGAGCGCGAGAGCGCGGCGGCGGCGGTGGCGGCGGCCGACCCGGAGGATCTTAAGCGCCAGCAAGTGCGCGCCGCCCGCCCGTGCTGCCCGCCCGCGCCGCCCGCCCGCGCCGCCCGCCCTCGAGATTCGCCCTCGCGACCCGCGCGACCCCACCGGGCCGCTCCCGGGAGAGGAGATGGATGGACCCCGCGCGCTGCTGACCCTGACCCGTGACCCAGGCGGCTGCGGATGCAGCGATGGCAGCGCTGTTGCTAGAAGAGTCGAAGTCCAAGAGCTCGAAAGGCAAGAAGAAGTGAGGTTTACTTCTCTCATCAGTCAGAGTTTCCTAGTAAGAGCTTCCAGTAGGTAGTATTGAACAGCCACACACCTTCGTTGTGGCACGAAATACAAATACGGCTTTCACGTCAACGGCCAGCGCTGATCTTTGCATCCGAGGAGGAAGAGACCAGCATAATTCACGGCTGTCTCCGTTCACGACGAATTCTTAGGGTGCTTGACGGCCACTGCACTCGGTGGCAAGTAGTGAAGCCCACTATCACGTTTGGCCGCGATCAGGGTGCTCCGCGGCAGAGCGCAAGGAGGCGCTTGGCATGGAGCTGAAGAATGCGAAGCTCGCGCAGGTCGCGAGTCACGGCAGGCACCTGCACTCAGCCCACCTTTCTACTGTCAGCGCACTTGTAGCAGCAGTGCTCGCAGCAGCAGCTCAGGAGCTCAACCGAGGGTGATTTTGGTCTGTTGGGTTCCGGAGCACGCCTCTAGCAGCGCCATCGTAGCGTCGTACACCTTCGTGCGCTGCGTGGCAAGTGCTACGGCCTCCTCCCCAGCGGGCGCGCGCAGTGGGGCAACGTCCAGGATCACGTGTGCGAGCGCAAAGAGGAGCTCTTCACACCGCTTCACACCTGCGAAGGAGGAGCACCGGGCGCAGAGTGAGCCGACTGCTGAGAAAGGAATGGTGTGGGAGGCGCCGCTCGTGCTGGTGGCCCGGGGCGGACGTGACCCTCTTTGTCCTTGATCTCGTCCTGGGAGAGCAACACGAAGGCCTCGAGGGAAGCGGTTGCGGGGCTCTCAGCGCTGGCGGTAGCTGCCTCTGAGAACTCCGAAAGGCTCCCTGGGGCGGCAAGACTGCGAGCGACGAGGGAGGCGGCGCCGGACTCGGGGCAGACTTGGACGACGACGGCCGGGTGGGAGCCGTCGACAAGCTGGACGGAGAGGAGGGCCGCGCCCGCCTCGACGCAGGCCTCGAGGACAAGGCGGATGACGGCGAGCGTCTCGGGGACCTTGTCGTCTGTCGACAGGTCGAAGCGCAGCGCCGCGGTCTGCGTCGCCTCGTCCAGGTCGATCAGGTACGAGAAGTCGAGCGCCTGGCGCGCCATGCTCGACTCTTGCGCCGCTGCCGCCACGCGCGCCACCTCGTCTTCGAGCTCAGGGGTTGGCGCCGCGGCACCGAGCGCCTGCAGCACGACCTGCACGCGCCGCGGCATCTCCTCGGGCGGCGCGTCGAGTGCGACCGCCATGGTCCGCACCGGTGTGGCCTCGCCGCCCCCCCACCCGGCCACCGCCTCTGCCACCGCTGGCGAACTCGGCCCTGTCTCGCCCTCGCCCGTGACGCGCACTGCGCAGCGCGGATCCACGACCGAGAGCTTCACGACTTGGTTTCCGTCGACGGGCGAGACGGCCACCACCACCGACTTGTCGCCGTCCGACAGCTCGATTGACAGCAGCCTCGCCCCGGACTGCCCCCCCCCCCCCCC
>ENA-UOXV01007661-UOXV01007661.1-marine-metagenome-genome-assembly--contig:-NODE-7661-length-10868-cov-9.816980_pt1 | contig 10868 bp, 9 predicted proteins | sample MGYA00238165_ERZ766961 | MGnify/ENA primary metagenome ERZ766961 (study PRJEB28924, sample SAMN03173240) | marine metagenome | biome: Marine; feature: Water; material: Subsurface seawater | place: North... | reverse complement strand
AGCATATGCCTGAAAGAATATCGTTGCCTGGGTTCCTCAGGGGGTATAGAGCTGTAGGTATTGATGGAACAGATTTAAATCATAAATATTTCATGATGTATGAAGCTGAAAAAAAAGAAGTTTTTGTGTCAAAGGAATATTTAGAAAGATTGAATAATCCAACAAATTGGACAAAAGAAATTTTGTCTCATTATATCTCACCTTCAAGAACAATTTGTAGTGTTATAGCAAGCCAATCTACTGGTTTAGGAGGGTTTATTTCGACTATTAGGTTTCTAAATAAAGAAGTTGAAAACAGGCATGATGTAGAGCAGCTGAAATTGTCTATAAAAAACGTTGTAATGCTTGAAGGTGTTACAGGAATGCATGTTCTATTGGGTGATAACAATTTTGGACAAATGAATACGGAAGAAAAGAAATTTAGATCTTCTCAAGGCAAAAATGACGTGATTATTTCACAAGCAATAATTTTAGAAGGTTTAAATTTTACCTCATTAAAAAAAGCCATTGATCATTTAAAAAACAAGTTTTCCATTCTAGAAGATAAAAACATAATAATAAACTTTTATTGTTGCCAGCATGTATTGTCAAAAGAAGATTTATAATTAAAATGAAGAAGACATTAGTAATTGGAGCTGGCATAGTTGGAATATGTACGGCGATTGAATTAAGAAATAGGGGTTATGAAGTATTAATAATTGACCCTAATGAGCCAGGATCTCAGACCTCATATGGGAATGCTGGGGTTATTACAGATACATCTTTAATGATTGTAAATAACCCTCAAATTTTAAAATCATTATTTTCATTAATTTTCAAAAAGCAAACTGGGTTTGCTTATTCAAAGTCATTTATATTTTTAAGATTTATTTGGGTTTTACGATTTTTAATGTTTAGTAATAAAGCTCATATGGAATTTGCAGCTAGAGCCTATAAAGAATTACAGACGTTATCTTTAGATACCCATAAAAAATTGATAAAATTAACAAATTCTGCCAATAATGTATCAAAGCCCGGTTGGTTAAAACTTTTCAAAACAAACTCGAGTTTTGATAATTACTCCTTAGAACTTGATGTTTTAGATAGAAACAATGCATCTTATAAACTTTTTGATACTGATGAAATTAAGAAAAACTTTCCTGAACTTAAAGAAAAGTTTTATAAAGGAGTACTCTTTAACAATTCAATTCGGATCAAATCCCCACAAGCTTTGTCAAAAAAATATTTTGATTATTTTTTAAAAAAGGGTGGAGAGTTTAATAATTCCACTTGCTTTAATTTAGATTACATTGATAACAAGTGGAGAGTTTATTTAAATAATAATTATTTAAGTTTTGATGAAGTGGTTGTCTGTACGGGACCATGGTCTAAAGAGTTTTTATCGAAGTTAAAATATAATATTCCTCTTGCATGGGAACGTGGTTATCATCACCATTTTTCTACTAAAAAAGAAATTGATATAAAACCTGCAATTCATGATGTTGAAGGTGGGTTTGTATTTAGTGCTAATAAAAAAGAAATTAGGTTAACTTCAGGTGTGGAGTTAAATTTTCAGTATGCTAAAGCAAATGAGTTTCAAGTTTTAGAAGCAGCATCAAAGCTTTCAAATATTATTCCAATAGATAAACAAATTACTAAAAAGGCTTGGTTAGGTTCAAGGCCGACTATTGTTGATAGTATGCCAATGATTGGCAGAGCTCCTAAACATAAAAATTTATGGTTTAATTTTGGTCATAATCATATTGGCCTATCAACATCTACAGGTTCAGCAATAATCCTAGCTGACATGCTTCAAAAAAAGAAAAAGAGATTAAATACTGATCCTTTTGCGCCTCAAAGATTTATCTTATAATTAAATTAATGATAATCCACCATCAACTTTAATAATTTGCCCAGTTATATAGGAGGCTTCCTCTGATAATAAAAAAGATATGAGATTTGCTATGTCTTCAGGTTTTGCAAGTCTTTGAAGAGGAATTTTATTCTTTATTGCATTCCATTCTTTTTCTGATAAGGCAGAATGTGAGCCATCTTTTTGAGTGTATCCTGGTGATATTGAATTTACTGTAATATTATTTTTAGCAAGTTGAAAGGCAAGTGTTTTTGTCAGCGCCTCTAAAGCTCCTTTTGCCGCAGCAGTGGTTGGAAAAATATTATCATTTATTCCAATATTTTTATTAACAAAAGAACTAATTGTTATAATTCTACCTGATTGAGATAGCTTGAAATCCCCTAGACATAAATTTATGATTTCTGAAAAAGAAAATGCCATTGTTTGCATTGACTGATTTATTTGCTCATAATTGAACTCACCAAATTTTTGTTTATTTGCATAGCCTGCATTAGCAATAAGTTTATCAATCCTGCCTGTTTTTTTTCTTCCCAATTCAACTAACTCTTGAAGAAATTTTTTGTCTGACAAGTCTCCATATAAAATATTAACATAAGCCCCTTTTTTCTGAGCTATTTTGGTAATATTTTCTAACCCTTCTTTATTAGACTTAGTTGTGAGTGTGAATGCTATGTTTGGAGAAGCTATTTTTTTTACTGTAGCAGCGCCAATTCCTGAAGCTGCACCAGTTATAAGTATTGATTCCATATTTTTAATTCTGTGTTTATTTTGATATTATACTTAAAATCAACTATTTCAATATTAGAAAAATATTAAAACTTATGAGCTCCATGTAATATCTCTAAAATACAATCATATACCTCTATTATAAGTTTATTTTTTGTTTCTCTTTTATTTGTTGCTAAATAAACATCTGCTCTTACCCATTCGGGTAATTCTATTTTTTTGAAAATTACATTTTCTGGGCAATTCTTTCTTGCTGAGCTAGCAAGTAAAGCCACTCCTACAGACCCTTTTACCAAGCCTAAAAATACATTTGGCTGACTAACAAATTGTACAAAATTAGGTTTAACTCCACTGTTTAGAAATAATGAAGAAAGGAGTTCAAAGCTGTATTTGCCGACAACGGCGTCATACATGATAAAATCTATCCCATGTAGGTCATGCACCGATAATTGATTTTTCTTTAATAAAGGGTGATCAATATTTAAGGCTAAAAAATACTCTTCACTTATAACTCTTGAATAATTAAAGGTATCTAAATCCTTAGGTAATCTTGTAAGACCAATATCTAACTCTCCAGAGTTGAGAGCAGGAACTTGTTCGAAACTCATAAATTCTTTAAAGTTCAACTTAATTTTTGGAAGCTTGATTTTTAAGTTTTTTGCTATTAAAGGTAAAATTTCATATGCCATTGAAGGTATAAAACCTAATGTAATTGAACCTGACAAATTATCCTTGCTATTAATAATTACATTTGAAGCTTCATCAATTCTGGCCATTATCTCTGTTGCGTGAGTTAAAAATAAAATGCCGTCTCTAGATAATTTTACTGATCGGCTATTACGATCAAATAGTTTTGTTTTGAGGTTGTATTCTAAGTTTTTAATATGCCTGGTTACAGGTGGTTGAGACATGTTCATAGCTTTTGCAGCTTTTCTAAAATTTAATTCTTTAGAAACAGCTACAAAGCACTTTAATTGTTCAATTGTAATTGGGGTATTCATTACTTAACCAAATGAAATGATACTTACAAACTATCAATCAAAAGTCAATTTAATTTGCTTGAGGTGTAATATTAAGAGATAATAATACATTTAGATAGCTGATTTTATAATGCAAATTAAAACGAATTCAATTCTGTTTCCTACTATTTTAGCAATAATTGTTTCTTTTCTTGGTGCGCTAGATGGAATTGTTGTGAGGATATTAACGTCTGAAATTCACCCTTTCTTAATTGTTTTTTACAGAAGTTTATTTGGTCTATTTATTATAATTCCTTTTTTCTTGAATAATAAAAAAATTTTTATTTCATCATATAGATTCCTTCATATTCTCAGAGCTTTTCTAAAAATTTTAGCCTTAACTTCTTTTTTTTTAGCCTTTAAATCAATTAACTTGTCTGATGTTGTTTCAATTTCTTTTCTTACTCCTCTTTTAATAATTATTGGTTCAATTTTTTTCTTAAATGAGACGCCAACTAGAAACCATGTTTTATTTTCATTATTAGGTTTTTTAGGTATTTTAATTATATTAAAACCTGGATTTGCATTTGTTCCTTATTCCTTTTATTGGGCAATTTTAGGTGCTTTTCTTAGCGCCCTAATACAGTTGATTTTAAAAAAAATGTCTTCTAAAGATTCCCCTAATACTCTTACAGTTTGGAATTTGATTTATACTGTCCCAATAGCATTTATTCCTGCAATATTTTATTGGGTTACTCCAACGCTCGAAATGTTTATTCTTTTAATCTTACAAGGTTTAATTGGTGTTTTAAACATGCTTTTTATGACAAAGGCCATGAGTATGGCTAATATAAGTTATTTGGCCCCATATGATTTTTTAAGGTTACCTATAATATCCATTCTTGCATTTAGCATGTTTAATGAAATCCCTGATTTTTCGACTTTTGTTGGCGCTATTATTATCTTTTTTTCAAGTTTTTTTATGACAAATTTAGCTTCAAAAAATAAAAACTAAATTAATACTCATTTAGTATCAATAACCATGAATTATGTATAGACATTTAATATCTTAAACCTAATACTTTTAGAGTAGGAGATATAATTTTGACTATCATAGGCGAGGGTGATTACAAATATAAAGTTATTGATGATTGGGGCAAACTTCCTGATGGCTGGACTTTGTTGGATGTTGCTGGAGTCGCTGTAAATAGTAAAGATGAGGTGTATGTTTTTAATAGAGGGAAACATCCAATGATTATCTTTGATGTTGAAGGAAACTTTCTCAGATCTTGGGGAGAAAATCTTTTCTCCAGACCTCATGGAATTCATATAGGACCTGATGATAATATCTATTGTACAGATGATGGTGATCATACTGTAAAAAAAATTAATCCCGATGGAAAATTAATTTTTCAAATTGGTGTCCCAGGGAATCCTTCAGAATTCATGTCTAATTTACCTTTTCATAGATGCACACACACAGCTTTGTGTCCCGATAATAATATTTTTGTCTCTGATGGTTATGGAAATGCATGTGTCCATAAATACTCACCAAATGGTAAACTAATCAAAACTTTTGGTGAGCCTGGATCAGGCCCTGGTCAATTTAATCTTGTACATAATATTGTAGCTGATGATGATGGTTGGATATATGTCGCAGACAGAGAAAATCATAGGATACAAATTTTTAATAAAGATGGAAAATATGAAACACAATGGAACAATCTTCATCGTCCCTGTGGATTGTTTATGCCCAGAGGCAAATGTCCAGTTTGTATCATAGGAGAACTTGGCCCAGGTTTGTTAGTAAATAGAAAGTATCAGAATCTAGGTCCAAGACTAAGTATTTTAGATAATGATGGAAATTTAATTGTACGTTTAGGTGGCAAAAATGGACCTGGCTTTAAACCGGGCCAATTTCAAGCTCCACATGGTTTGTCACTTGATAGTAAAGGTAATATTTATGTTGGAGAAGTCTCTTACACAAATTGGCCATACAACTATGGAAATGATCCAAAGCCTGAGTTTATAAGAACACTTCAAAAGTTAGAAAGAGTTTTACACTAATTATTTTTTTTGGAAAGGAGGTAAACTTTTTTAATCAATTTTAATCAATAAATTTTGGAGGAAATTTTATGAAATTTAAAAATTTATCGTTGGCTATTTCATCTGCTACAATTATGGCGATGAGTAGTTTGTTTTCTCCAGCGTTTTCTGCTGGGAAAGACATTACAATAGTTATTGCTGAAGAACCTGACATAGTTGATCCATGTGAAGCAACAAGATCTGTTGTCGGAAAAATTGTAAAGCAAAATGTAACTGAAACCTTAACTGAAATTAATCCAGCTGATGGGTCAGTAACACCTAGATTGGCTACTTCATGGAAGCAAACTAATAATTTGACCTGGGAATTTAATATTCGTAAAGGAATAAAATTCCATGACGGAGAAGATTTAAATGCTCAATCAGTTGTGAAATCAATTAATCGTGCTCTAAATCCTAAATATGATTGTGAAATTAGAACAAAATTTTTTGGTAATATTAAATTAAAAGCTTCTGCCACTGGAAGTCATACAATTTCAGTTAAAACAGATTCTCCACAGCCGATCATGCCAGCTTTAATGGGTACAATGACAATTGTAAGTCCAAATACTCAAGAAGCAAAAGGGGAACGTAATCCAAAGGGTACAGGGCCATATTTGTTTAATACATGGACACCAGGACAATCTGTTACCTTAAAAAGGTTTGATGGATATTGGGGTGAAAAACCGGAAGTTGAAAATGCTACTTATGTATGGCGTAATGAATCAGCAGTCAGGGCGGCAATGGTTAAAACTGGTGAGGCTGATATTGCAGCAAGCATAGCTGTTCAAGACGCAACAGACCCTAAAATGGACTTTAGTTATTTTAATTCAGAAACCTCAAGGTTAAGAATTGACCTTACTAGAGCACCTTTGGATGATATTAGAGTTAGAAAAGCAATGAATTTAGCTGTCGATCTTGATGGCCTTACAGGAACAATTTTTCCTAAAGGAGTGGTTAAGATGACTCAGATTGTTGTGCCTAGTATTAATGGACATAATCCTACATTAAAGCCATGGCCATATGACCCTGCTGAGGCCAAGAGATTGGTTAAAGCTGCTAAAGCTGATGGAGTGCCAGTAGATAAAGAAATCACTTTAATTGGAAGATTAGGTATTTATCCAAACTCTACAGAAGCAATGGAAGCTATGCATGCAATGTTAACTGAAGCTGGATTTAACATTAAAATAAAAATGATGGAGACAGCTGGTTGGTTAAATTTTTTAAGTAGACCATACGCTGAAGACAGGGGACCAGCTTTGCAACAGTCACAGCATGATAACAACAATGGTGATGCTGTTTTTTCAATGTTTAATAAGTATGCGTGCAAGGGTGCTCAATCAACAACTTGTGATAAACAGGTTGATGCTTGGATAGAAGAAGCAACGGCGGCTACAGGAAACACAAGAAGGGATACATGGAGGAAAGCTCAAAAAAGACTTCATGAAGAAATCATTCCTGATGTTCAAATGTTCCATATGGTTGGTTTTTCTCGTGTAAATCCAAGAATTAAATTTACTCCTAGTATTTCTACAAATAGTGAAATTCAAATTTCACAGGTTAAATTTAATTAAACTTATTATTAAAATATTTCCAACCAGATATTTCTGGTTGGAAACTATAATTTTTAAAAATTATTTATGAAAAAGTATTTATCTAAAAGAATTTTATCAAGTTTTCTAGCCATTACGGGTTTGTTTGTAATGGTTTTTTTCTTAGCACGTCTTACTGGTGACCCTGGTCATTTATATTTACCTATTGACGCCCCATTAGAGGTAAGAAAAGAATTTTCTGAAAAGCATGGGTTTAATGATCCTATTTATATTCAGTTTGGAAGATTTCTTGGAGATTTATCTCAAGGAGATTTAGGGTATTCCCTAAGAAAAGAGAGGCCTGCAATAGATGTAGTCCTAGAAGCAATCCCAGTCACTCTATCTTTAGCAGCGGTGGCAATGTTTATTGCATTATTAGGCTCTATACTTATTGGTTCTTTGGCAGCCTATAAACCAAATGGAGTTTTTGATAGAATTTCTCGTGTTATTTCACTTACAGCTGCTAGTGCTCCAGATTTTTGGGTTGCTATAACTGCAATCCTAATTTTTTCAGTTACTTTAGGTTGGTTGCCAACTTCTGGAATAGGCGGAGTGCCATATTGGATAATGCCAATTGCAATTTTAGTTATAAGGCCTTTAGGCCTTCTGGTTCAAGTTGTTAGAGGTTCCATGATAACAGCTTTAAGTTCAGATTTTATTAAAACTGCTAGAGCAAAAGGTGTCAAAGAAAGAGCTGTTATCTTTAAACATGGCCTTAGAAATGGATTGTTACCTGTTATTACAGTGGCAGGTGATCAAGCTGCTGCTATTGCAAATGGAGCTGTAATTGTAGAAACAATTTTTGGTTGGCCCGGTATAGGTAAATTAATGATAGATTCTATCTTACAGAGGGATTTTGCTGTTGTTCAAGCTTCAATTCTAATTACTGCGATAGTTATTCTTTCAATAAATATAATAATTGATATTGCATATGCAATTCTTGATCCTAGAATTAGGCATAAGTAGATGATTATCTCAAAAGAAAAAGTTAACTCAAGTCATTGGTTTAATAGAATACTTTCTATGTTTCTAAATGATAAACTGGCGTTTGTTTCAATAATTTTTTTGATTTTCATTGTTTTCTTATCCATCTTGGGGCCATCCCTTATAAATGACTCTTTTATTAAAATGAATTTGAGGCTAAGAAACTTAGAGCCTTTTTCTTTTGAACATCATTTCATGTATTTTTTTGGAGCCGATGCCCTGGGAAGAAGCATGATTGCCAGGCTCATAGTTGCAACTCAAAACACTATCTTCATAGCCGGAAGTGCTGTTTTTTTATCAATGACTATTGGTGGAGTACTTGGCTTAATTTCTGGATATTTTGGAGGAAAATCTGGTAATTTCATTATGAGAATAGCCGATATAATAATGAGTTTTCCTTCTCTATTATTAGCGGTTATTGTTTTATATATGTTCGATCCAGGATTAATAAATCTTGTTATTGTATTAGCTTTTACTAGAATGCCTATATACATGAGGACTGCAAGAGCAGAAGTTCTTGAAATAAGAGAAAGATTATTTGTTTCAGCTGCAATTTCAATGGGAGCTTCGGATAGTAGGATAATCTTTAAACACATCGCTCCTTTAACAATTCCAACTTTAATTACTATAGCAACTCTAGATTTTGCTTTTGTAATGCTTGGAGAGTCTGCTTTAAGTTTTCTTGGCGTTGGAATTCAACCTCCGGAGGTTACTTGGGGGCTAATGGTTGCTCAGGGAAGAAATTATTTACAAATAGCTTGGTGGTTAGCATTCTTTCCAGGTTTAATGATTATGTTAGTTGCACTTTCTTTAAACCTTTTATCATCTTGGTTAAGAATAGTACTTGATCCTACGCAAAGATGGCGTCTGGAAAATATTGGTGATAAAAATGAGTGATAACAGTAAGCCACTATTAGAAGTTTCTGATTTAGCGATTTCTTTTGATACAGTTGAGGGTTCTGTTGATGCTGTAAAAGGTGTAAGTTTTAAAGTTAGTAAAGGGGAAACCTTAGCCATTATTGGAGAAAGCGGCTCTGGTAAAAGTGTAACAGCATCAGTCATTATGGGAATTCTTTCTTGTCCACCTGGAAGAGTAAAAAGAGGAGAAGTTTTTCTTCATAATCAAGATATCTTAAAGATGAGTGAGATTAATAGAAGAGAATTGATGGGAAGAAAAATAGCAATTATTTTTCAAGATACTTTATCTCATCTTAATCCTGTTTTTAGTGTAGGCTCCCAAATTGCGGAATGTTTTGAGGTGCATAAAAATTTTTCGAAAAAGAAAAGTTGGGAAATGGCTGTTAAACTTTTAGAAAGAGTAAACATCCCAAATGCAGCAAATCGTGCAAAAGATTTTCCACACCAATTTTCAGGTGGCCAGAGACAAAGGGTTATGATTGCAATGGCACTAGCATTGGAACCAGATATAATTATAGCTGATGAACCTACTACTGCCCTGGACGTTACAATACAGGCCAAAATTTTAGAATTACTTGTAGAACTTAGAGATGAAAGAAATATGGGTTTAATTCTCATAACGCATGACTTAGGAATTGCCTCAGAAATTGCTGATAATGTAATTGTTTTAAAAGATGGTCAAGTAGTTGAAAAAGGATCTTTAAAAAATGTTTTTTTAAACCCCAAACATACTTATACTAAAACTTTAATGAAATCTTTGCCTGGAAATAACTTTCTCAAAAAAAAACCTCTTTCTAATAAAAAAGCAAACCCAATTTTGTCTGTTCAGAATATATCAAAATATTATGACATTGCTGCATGTAATAATATTAATTTTGACTTATACCCTAACGAGATATTAGGAATTGTTGGTGAATCTGGTTCTGGTAAAACTACAATTTCAAATCTAATTTTGAAATTAACAGAACCAACTTCAGGAGCAATTTTGTATAATGGAAAAAATATTTTTGATTTTAATAAGTTAGATCTATTTAACTTTAGAAGAAAAGTTCAAGTTGTTTTCCAAGATCCTTATGCATCCCTAAATCCAAGAATGCGAGTTTATGATATAATTTCAGAACCTTGGGTAATTCATTCTGGTTTTTTAGATAAAAAACATTTTAATAAAAGAGTATCTGAATTATTAATTAGCGTAGGCCTTTCCTCACAAGATTCTAGAAAGTTTCCTCATGAATTTTCTGGTGGTCAAAGGCAAAGGATTGCTATTGCTAGAGCATTGGCACTTAATCCAGAAATAATTATATGTGATGAGGCTGTTTCAGCTTTAGATGTATCTATTCAATCACAAATCATAAAACTATTATCTGATTTGAGAGACAAATTTTCTCTTTCATATATTTTTATTGCTCATGATTTACCTGTAGTTAAGGATATTGCAGATAGAGTAATAGTTATGAAGTCAGGAGAAATAGTAGAACAAGGCGATGCAGCAAAAATATTCTCTAATCCCAATAACCAATATACAAAAGATTTATTAAAAGCTAGTCCAGATATTACTTCTTTATTAAATTAATTTATTGATTGGATCCTAAATTTTTAAATGAGTATAATTTACAGTAATAAGTTATGGTTATAGTTAATTTTATGTCATATTGTTCTAATTTAAATATTTAAAGCGCTCTTAGCTCAACTGGATAGAGTATTTGACTTCGAATCAAAAGGTTGGGGGTTCGAGTCCCTCAGGGCGCACCATTT
>ENA-UOXV01007660-UOXV01007660.1-marine-metagenome-genome-assembly--contig:-NODE-7660-length-10869-cov-3.798317_pt1 | contig 10869 bp, 10 predicted proteins | sample MGYA00238165_ERZ766961 | MGnify/ENA primary metagenome ERZ766961 (study PRJEB28924, sample SAMN03173240) | marine metagenome | biome: Marine; feature: Water; material: Subsurface seawater | place: North... | reverse complement strand
ATTGTTGCTGCTGGTCGCCGATCAATTGCTGAGCGCCGGTGCCGATATCCGCGTCGTGGCTGAAACCACGACCTTCAAAGATTATCTCAATGCCGCGCCACATCTGCTTGGCGCACTGCCCGCGTCCAAATATTTGAAAAAAGGTATCGCACTGCGTCGCCATCTGAAAGCCGCCGGCGTGCCGATCATCAAAGCGCCCAACGGGGTAAGTATCGAGGGCACGGAGCGTGCAACCGGTCTCCGAATCATTGGCAAGCATGGTCAAACCTTTGAAGCTGAGACCATCCTTCTGCAACAAGGTGTGGTGCCCAATACTCAAGCAAGCTGGCAACTGCGGCTCGACCACGCATGGCACGCGGCACAACACTATTGGTATCCAACAACGGATCGCTTCGGCGCAACGTCATTAGCGAATGTTTTCATCGCCGGCGACGGGGCGGGCATCTTTGGTGCCGAGGCGGCGGCGGCGGCGGGCGCGCTGGCCGGGCTCGGCGTTGCACACGCAGCCGGCAACATATCGGCCGCCGCCCGGGATCAAAAAGCGCTGCCGTTTATAGCGCTACACAAAAAGGCTGCCGCCATCCGTCCGCTGTTGGATCATTTGTTCCCACCGCCCGCACATATCTTGGTCCCCGATGACGCAACCATCATCTGCCGCTGCGAAGAAATCACCGCAGGCCAAGTGCGAGATGCAGCAAAGTTGGGCGCGCCCGGCCCGAACCAGTTGAAAGCTTTCCTGCGCGCCGGCATGGGCCCCTGCCAAGGTCGCATGTGCGGGTTGAGTGTGGTCGAAATCATGGCCCGTGCGCACGGCAAGTCCCCCGCCGAAATCGGTGCGTATCGTATTCGCCCGCCGCTGAAACCGCTGTCGTTGGCGGAATTAGCGGCGATGGACGACGATACACCGACACCGTGAGCGCCAGACACACCGAAATCGCAATCATTGGCGGCGGCCTGCAAGGGCTGTCCACTGCCCTTCACCTCGCCCAACGCGGACGCCGCGTGCTGGTCATTGAAGCGCATCACCCAGGCCGCTTTGCATCTGGCGTCAATGCGGGCGGCGTGCGGCGCCTCGGTCGCGATCCGGCAGAAATTCCGTTGGCCATGGCGGCGTCCGAGATGTGGCATAGCATTGAAGACTTGGTCGACGACGACTGCGGCTTTCGCGCCGTCGGCCAACTCAAGATCGCCGAAGATGACGATGACCTGCGCAAGCTCGAAGCCCGCGCCACCATGGTTCGCGACCTTGGATATGATCACGAGGAAATCATCGATCAAAAACAGATGCGTGCGCTTGCCCCCGGTGTGCACGCGCGCGCCGTCGGCGGCCTATGGTGCGCAGGCGATGGCTCCGCCGATCCGATGCGGACCGTGCAGGCGTTTTACCGCAAAGTGCAAAAGCTCGGCGTCGATTTCAACCTGGGCCACGGGGTCTCGGCGATTGCACGGACCGGGACTGGATGGCAACTCAGTATCGGTGATGCGCAGATCACATCCGACATCGTCATTAACTGTGCCGGCGCTTGGGGCAACAAAATCGCGGCGATGATCGGCGAAGAGGTGCCGCTTGAAACCCACGCGCTAACGATGATGGTAAGCGAGCGCACACCACACTTCATCGACCCCGTGTGCGGCTTGGCATCTCGAAAACTATCGTTCAAGCAAACCCCCGAAGGTACGTTGCTGATCGGGGGCGCGCACTTGGGCTACGCCGACCGGGATGCCGGTGTGGCCGAGCCCGATCCAATAAAAATGGCGATATCAGCCAAAACCGTAACCGAGGTGTTCCCACACTTGACCAATGTGCGGATTGCGCGGGCCTGGGCCGGACTTGAGGGCATGACGCCGGATCGCCTGCCCATCATCAGCCCTAGCAAAGTCGATGGAAGTTTCTTTCACGCGTTCGGCTTTTCCGCTCACGGCTTTCAACTGTCCGCGGTTGTCGGGCGGATCATGGCCTCGCTGATCTGCGACGGCACATCCAACCTGCCGCTGCACCCGTTCCGGATTGAGCGTTTTTCTGACGATAAAAACTAAACTGTGACCGCCGCCTTAAATATCTCAAACGCTTGATCCGCGGTCTCCACGAATTGAATAAGTTCGACATCTTCGGGCGCAATCAGGCCTTCATCGGCCATATGTTGGAAATTGATCACACCGCGCCAATACTGCTCGCCGAACATTAAAATCGGCAATTTTGGCATCTTGCCAGTTTGCACCAGCGTCAATACATCGAACAGCTCGTCCAGCGTGCCAAAGCCACCCGGAAAAATGATCATTGCTTTTGCACGCATCATAAAATGCATCTTCCGCATGCCGAAGTAATGAAACTGAAGGCTAAGATTATCTGAGACGTAAGGATTGGGCTTTTGTTCGCGCGGCAAACTGATGTTGAGGCCGATGCTCGGCGCGCCAGCCTCGGACGCCCCTTGGTTCGCCGCCTGCATGATCCCACCACCCCCGCCGGTGCAAATCACAAAATCCCGCGACACATGCCCAGATTTTTCAAACAACGCATTGCTGTAGCTGCCAATCTGATGTGCCAGATCACGAGCGGCACCCAAATACCCCGGACAATCCAAGCAGGCAGGAGCCGCCTTTTGCGCGGCGGTCATACGCGCACTACCGAAAACGACGACGGTAGAACAAATCTTTTGATCTTCGAACGCAAGGTCGGCCTTCATAAATTCGCTGGCAAGGCGAAACGCGCGCATCTCGTCACGCCACATAAAATTCGCGTCTTCAAAAGCCAGCCGATTGTCACTGTGACCGATGTTTTGTGGCATCTTCGCGTCCTCTATCCCAAAATGTGTCGGTTTTCATCATAACCATTCATCGTGTTTGCGCGAGCCCCCGTTGATGTGGGTCAATGTGGACTCAATGCAGCCCACCTAAGCTGCAACACTATTGATACAATCTGAGGGAACCGATCATGAGCGTGACATTGAAATTTTGCGGCGCGGCGGAAACCGTCACCGGGTCATGCTATTTACTGACGTATCCGGGCGGCCAGTGCCTGATTGATTGCGGCATGTTTCAAGGCTCCAAGACCCTCAAAGAACTCAATTATGACCCGTTTCCGTTTAACCCGGAAGAAATCGATTTTGTGCTTTTGACCCACGCGCACATCGATCATTCGGGGTTAGTGCCAAAGTTGATCAAGCAAGGATTCGAAGGCCCAGTTTATACGACAGCCGCGACGCGGGACCTGCTCAGCTACATGTTGCCCGATAGCGGCTATATTCATGAACGCGAGGTCGAACGCCTTAATCAGCGGAACCTTCAGCGGGGCCGCGAAGCGGTGCAGCCGATCTACACCCGTCACGATGGCGAAATGGCGTTGGAAAGTTTCAGGGCTGTCCAATATGAAAAGTGGACAGAACTTCCAGGCGGCATGCGCGCACGGTTTTGGAATGCCGGTCACATTCTCGGGGCGGCTTCCATCGAATTGGAAGTCAAAGACAACGATGCATCGGGTGGAATGTTGCGATTATTATTCTCGGGCGACATCGGATCCGAATATAAGATGTTTCACCCTGATCCCGACGCACCAGAGCAATGGGATTATGTTTTTTGCGAAACCACCTATGGGGACCGCGTACGCGAACGATTGACCCCAGACGCGCGCCGCCAAGAACTGGCCGCCGAAGTCCGCGACACCATGAGCGCCAAGGGCGTGCTGCTGATCCCGGCATTTGCCGTGGAGCGCACCCAGGAATTACTGGCGGACCTGTCGATCTTGTCAAAGTCCGGCCAAATTCCAAGCGTGCCGATTTTCTTGGACAGCCCGCTGGCGATCCGCGCAACCCGCGTCTTCGGCGCCCATGCAGACGAACTGGAAGACTTCACCGACGGCGGCAATTTAATGACCAACCCGAATATCCACTTCACAGAGACCGTCGATCAAAGTAAAGCCATCCATATGTATTCGAGCGGCGTCATCATCATGGCTGCCAGCGGTATGTGCGATGCCGGTCGCATTCGCCATCATCTGAAAAAGTACCTGCCCGCCGCCACGACAACCTTGTTGCTGGTCGGCTATCAGGCACCCGCAACGTTAGGTAGCTTGCTGGCCAAGGGTGTAAAATCGGTTCGCATTCAAGGTGAGGACGTGAAAGTCCGCGCACGCATCAAACAGCTTGATATCTACTCCGGTCATGCCGACCACGATGGCTTGATCGATTGGGTCAGCGCCAGACTGCCAATCACAAAAGGCATCTTTCTGACGCACGGCGAAAAACCTGCAATCCAAGTGTTTCGCGACGACCTGATCGGCTTAGGGATTGAAGTTGAAAAAATTCTCATCCCGCAGTTGGATGACGAGATCGACCTTAGCCATGGCAAATGGATTGAGAGCACTAAATCTGCAAAGCGCAAAATTGCGCAGACCAACATCGGTAAGACCGATTGGCATAACGACTTGGCGCAATTCTCGCTCGATCTTCGTGACGCCTTAGACGCTGCTGCGGACGAAAAGCGACGCGCCGTCATTTTACGCCGCGTCCAACGCGCTTTAGCTGAAGACGGCTGAGCCCGCCGCAAAACGGTGCTTTTATCTTCAGTGCCTATCCAGGCATAATTACAAACAATCCGTTTGGTTGTTTGCGCGCGCACTTACGATAAAAAAGCATGATTGCGTCGTCGTAACCAGCGAAAATAAAACTCGAACTTTCGGGCTATAGGGGGAATACAAATGAGTTTGAACGTCGTCAAAACCTTGCTGGAATCTGGAAACGGTTCAGACGTTGCATTGACCGCGCCCGGTCGACCCGGCATGACGTTCGATGACTTGCGGACACATTGCGCATCCCTACGGCGCCAGTTGGCGGCACGCGACATTGGCCCCGGCGATAGGGTGGCGATTGTATTGCCGAACGGCCCAGAAATGGCGAGTGCGTTTTTAGGCGTGGCCTCGGGCCTTTCTGCTGCACCGCTAAACCCATCGTATAAAGAGCAGGAATATGCGTTCTATCTCGAAGACCTAAAGCCGAAGCTTCTCATCATGGCGGCCGGCAGCGACAATCCGGCACGTGCCGCCGCGGTTGGACTGGGCATTCCCGTTGCTGACGCGATCTTTACCGACGACATGCCCGCCGGCGCATTCAAGCTTTGGGATGGAGAAGCCGACAGCACCGACCCCAGTCCGACCGACGAAGCTTTGGTGCTGCACACATCGGGCACCACATCCCGCCCAAAGGTCGTGCCGCTGACCCAAGCAAATCTATATGCCTCTGCCGGCAATATTGTCGACGCCATCGCGCTGACCCCGAAAGACCATTGTCTCAACATCATGCCACTGTTCCATATTCACGGCCTGATCGCGGTGGTCTTAGCATCCATGAAAGCGGGCGCGTCCGTCTGTTGCACGCCAGGATTCAACGCGTTGAAGTTTTTGGAACTCGCGACGGCGGCAAACCCAACATGGTATTCCGGTGTGCCGACCATGCATCAGGCGATCTTGCTGCGGGCCAAGCGGAATGCGGACGCGATTGCGAAACTTCACTTCCGCTTTGTGCGCTCGTCATCTGCGTCCCTGCCGCCCGCGGTTTTCCATGAATTATCTAAGACCTTCGGCTGCCCGGTCATCGAAGCATACGGCATGACCGAGGCCACACATCAAATGGCGTCCAATCCATTGCCGCCGAAGGTGCAAAAACCCGGCTGTGTCGGTTTGCCGGCGGGCCCAGAGATCAAAATCTTCCTGCCTGACGGGTCGGAAGCTTCGACCGGCAGCGTCGGCGAAGTGTGCATCCGCGGCGACAACGTCACACCCGGCTATGAAAACAATCCGAAAGCCAACGCCGAAAGCTTTACCGATGGCTGGTTCCACACCGGCGATCAAGGGGTCCTGGACGAAGACGGCTATCTCAAAATAACGGGGCGCCTCAAAGAAATCATCAATCGGGGTGGTGAAAAAGTCTCGCCACTTGAAGTCGACGATGTGCTGATGGATCACCCGGCAATCCAGCAAGTGGTCACCTTCGCCGTGCCGCATAAAATGCTGGGCGAAGATGTCGCCGCCGCTGTCGTACTTGAGGAAGGTGCCGACGTGACTGAGAAGGAACTTCAAACGTATGCCGGCGAAAAGCTCGCCCCATTCAAGGTACCAAAAACCTTTATTTTTCTGGATGAAATCCCCAAAGGCGATACCGGCAAAATGCAGCGTATCGGCCTGGCCGAAAAGCTCGGCCTGGGCGGCGACCAATGAGCCGGGTCTGTATTTTCGGCGCAGGTGCCATCGGAGGCATGATGGCAGGTGCATTGGCCGATGCAGGTGCAGACGTTTCCATCGTCGCGCGCGGCCCGCATCTGGCCGCGATTAAGAAAAACGGCATGACCCTGCGCATGAACGGCGAAGAGAAAAATTACAAACTCAACGCCAGCGATGATCCCGCCGATTTGGGCGAACAGGATTATGTGATCGTCACCTTGAAAGCGCACTCGGTGCCGGGAATTGTCGATACCTTCAAACCGTTGCTCGGCAAAGATACGGCCATCGTGCCGGCGGTGAATGGGCTGCCCTGGTGGTATTTTTATGGTGCTGAGACCGGCACCTCGCTCGACAACACCCCGATTGAGACGGTTGATCCCAACGGCGCACAGTGGCACGCGTTTGGGCCTGAGCGCGCGATCGGCTGCGTCGTTTACCCCGCCTGCACAGTCCCCGAACCCGGCGTCATTGAGCACAAATACGGTAATCGTTTTTCCTTGGGCGAGCCTGACGGCAGCACCACGGAACGCCTGGAAACGCTGTCAAAAATGCTGATCGCAGGCGGCCTGAAGGCGCCCCGAAAATCTCGGCTCCGTGATGAAATCTGGATCAAGCTATGGGGCAACTGTTCGTTCAACCCGGTGTCTGCGATCACCGGCGCGAGCCTTGATCTGATCGGCGCCAACGAGGCCTGCCGCGACGTGATCCGCCGCATGATGTTGGAATGCAAAGCCGTCGGCGAAGCGGTCGGCGCCCGGTTCTCGGTCGACGTCGAACGCCGCATTGATGGCGGCGCTGAAATCATCGGCCACAAGCCGTCGACCCGCCAAGACGTGGAACAAGGTCGACCGATGGAATTGGACGCGCTGACGTCTACCGTTTTAGAACTCGCTCGCCGCCTGGAGATCAAAACCCCAACCATGGATGCAGTGGCAGCGTTGGTGCGTATGCAGGGCTCGGTTCTGGGTCTGTATGACTATAAACCCGACTTGGAAAAAATTATTTTCAAGCGCTGAGTATGGTTTAAGGAAACAACGGCTCAGGGTCGCCAGACTGCCATGCCGGATACTTCTGCATCACGCGCTTGAACAACGGCGAGTCCAAGCCACGCCGCAACCAATTTTGCAAGTTCGGCAGATCAAGGCTGTCGAACCATTCTTTGTCGGTGTGCGCAAATTGGCGCACGAACGGCATGATGGCCGCATCTGCCAACGATACCCGCGCGCCAAATAGAAACCCTGCATCCCGGATACGATCATCGAGGGCGCGCAGGATTTTAACACCTTTTTCCCGCTCCTCGAGCGGGTCCACATCGGCATACCGATTGGGGTATTTATAGCGGTCGAGATGATGTTTAAACGCACCATCATTAACCTGCACCAACGCATCAATGTCTTCGAGACGACCCTGCGTCGGCGATAACCAGCCATCCGGGTCGTTCGCCGCCAACGCCCATTTCATAATGTCATAGCTTTCTTCAAGCACATCGCCCGCGGACAACACCAGCACCGGCACCGTTGCTTTCGGGGACGCTTCAAGCATTTCCATTGGCTTATCGCGGAGCACGACTTCACGCAGCGCACAGGTTTGGCCGCTGACCGCAATCGCCATGCGTGCCCGCATCGCATACGGACAACGGCGAAACGAATACAGCACGGGCAGCGGAGCCGTCATCAGGACCCCGTTTTCGCAGGCTTTTTCATATGCGCAGCCGTGGCACCAATATGGGGTTCACCGCGGGCATCTGCGATTTCCACCTGATGCTGGCGAGCCGCATAGCGTTTACGTTGATCGTCGGTGCGCGCATCGATGCAATGGTCGCATGACACGCCCGGTACATAATTGGGCGAGGCGCGCTCGGCCAAGCTGATCGGATGTCGACAGGCATGACACAACTCGTGCTCGCCTTTTTTAAGGCCGTGCGCGACAGCAACCCGATGATCAAAGACGAAGCATTCCCCCTGCCAACGGCTTTCCGATTCGGGCACGTTTTCCAAGTACTTGAGAATGCCGCCCTTGAGATGAAAAACATCCTCGACGCCCTCGTATTTCAGATACGACGTGGCCTTCTCACAGCGAATGCCCCCTGTACAGAACATTGCGACCTTTTTGCCCGCAAATTCTGCGCGGTGTTCCTCGAACCACGTCGGGAAATCGCCGAAACTCGCCGTCTCTGGATTGATCGCGCCCTCAAAGCTGCCGATGTCGACTTCGTAGTCGTTGCGGGTGTCGATGACGACCACGTCCGGATCAGCGATCAAATCATTCCAATCTAACGGGTCAACATAGGTGCCAACTTCGGATGTCGGATCGACGCCCGGCACGCCCAAGGTCACAATTTCTTTTTTAAGCCGCACCTTCAGCCGATAGAACGGCATGGCAGGGGCAATAGATTCTTTATGCTCAAGGGCCGCACAGCCTGGCAGCGCGCGGATCGCCTCCATCGCAGCCTTGATGCCGATGCGAGTGCCGGCAATCGTGCCGTTGATCCCCTCGCCCGCCAACAGCACCGTGCCCTTTAGGTCGTGCGCAGACAGCGCCGCCAACAGCGGTGCCCGTAACGCCGCCGGGTCGGTGAAACGGGTGAAGTGATAGAAAGCTGAGACAACGATATCGGTCACGGGATCACGCTTTGTACCTGTGTGCCATTGCGACAATCCGCTCGGCTGCCGCCACGGCTGCGGTGTGGTCTTGCGAGAAGTTCAAACGCACGCTGGCCTCCGTATGCGGGCTGAATTCCGTACCCGGCGTTACGATGACGCCGGCCTGCAAGCGCAACAGGCGTACGAAGTCATGCACGTCCACGCCCAAGGCCGGCAGTTTTGGAAACAAGTAACTGCCGGCTTGCGGGACTCGGGTTTCGAACCCTGCCCCATGGAAGACTCGGATCAGATCATCGCGAATGGCCTGATGCAGTGCGACCCGTTCCGCCATCCAGCCGTCAGGCTCGTTAAACCAGGTCCGCAACACCGATTGGTTATATCCCGCCGCCCTGAGCGAGACGATGGCTTGCAGCTTTTCCATCCGCTCAATCAATTTCGGCGCGCCAAAGGCAACGCCCAAGCGATAGCCGCTGAGCGATTCCGTTTTTGATGGCCCCATGATGGTAACGATGTTGTCGGACCGATCACTGACGGCACGGAAATGCACATACGGCACGCCTTCGTATAAAAGCCGCGAATACAGTTGATCAACGATCACCGTCGCGTCGAATTCTGCGGCCAGCGCCGCAATTTCATCAATTTCTTCGGCGGCATAAACAGCGCCCGTCGGGTTGTTGGGGTTCGAGTACAAAAACACCTTGGCGCCAGCTTCAAAAGCACCTCGCAGCTCGCCTAAATTGAGGCCTGCGTTTTGGTCGTTGTTGATGTAGTTCAACTGCACCGGCGCGATCTCGCCGCCAAAGAACTGCACGAGCTTTCGGTTCGCAAAATAATCTGGCTGTACAATCGCGACTTTATCCCCGTCCGTCACCGTGGCGGCGACGGCAAGAAACAACGCCCCTTGCGTCCCGGTGGTGACGATGAGCCCATCATCGGCGGATACCGGCGCACCGGTAAAAGCTTCAAGCTTGGCAGCAAGCTCTGTGCGAATATCCAACGCACCCCGGTATTCCGTATACGCCTGTTTGCCGCCAACCTCGACACCCGCCGAAAATGCCTCAAATGAGCCTGGCGTGGGAGCGAAGGCATCCACATCTCCGTGCGAAAAATCTACCGGCGTGCCGGCCATAACATCGCCCCGCATCAAGGCCTCAATATTGCCGGTCTTCTGTCGGGTTTCCTGACCTGGCGCGTTGTCGGTCGCAAGGGCTTTGTATTTGTCTTCGATGGTGGTCATTTGGGTACTGATTTTGATCAAAGGAACGTTTGGCGCATACTCGCTTTTTTTGGCGAATAGGTCAGTATGTATTTACCGACTATTCAGACCCTACGACTTTACACGAGACATTTAGCAAACTTTTACACGAGACATTTAGCAAACTTGATGTCATCTGTAGAGGTGGTAACGAAAAGAACGCGGGGAGGATATGTCTAACATGGAAAAACGCTTTTTCTCATACGGTGAGGTGATTTTCCAAGAAGGGGACAAGCCCAGCGGCGCATACATCATCAAACAGGGCAAAGTCACGCTCTCCAAAAAAAACCCGCCACGGCATGAGTAAAGAGATCGCCGAGATTGAAGCCGGCAACATCATCGGCGAAGTATCGTTAATCACAAACAGCCCGCATTCCGTAACGGCTGTCGCCCATGCCGACGGGCAAGCGCTGATATTAACCCGTGAGGATTTCGATCAACGGCTTGCGCGCTCCGATAAAGTTTTGGCGATGATTCTCCAATCTGCCATTCGGCGTCTTAAATCGACCTACTGATGTGTCGGCACGGCATAACTCCGGACATTGAATGAGACGGTCCGCATACTCTATCATTCAACGACGGCATCTATTACGGCAGTTCTGCCAAGATATTTTCATCGAAAGGTCACCCACATGAGAGGCGCGGACTTACTCGCTAAATCGTTATCCAATGCTGGGGTCGATGTGATCTTTTCATTGTCCGGCAACCAGATCATGCCGCTCTATGACGCCTGCATCGATGTCGGTATCCGCATCATCCATACCCGCCATGAAGGCGCCGCTGTCTATATGGCCGAAGCC
>ENA-UOXV01007659-UOXV01007659.1-marine-metagenome-genome-assembly--contig:-NODE-7659-length-10869-cov-6.469946_pt1 | contig 10869 bp, 9 predicted proteins | sample MGYA00238165_ERZ766961 | MGnify/ENA primary metagenome ERZ766961 (study PRJEB28924, sample SAMN03173240) | marine metagenome | biome: Marine; feature: Water; material: Subsurface seawater | place: North... | reverse complement strand
CAATAGACACCATAGGGAACGTTGGTATTGGAGTTGGTTCTCCTTCGGCTAATTTAGACATATATAAACAAGATAGTGTTGTTTTAAAAATTAGAACTAATTCAAATGGGGCAAGTGGAGCTTATGTAAGACTTAATGAAGATCAAACTACCGGTGGATATATTCATTATAAAAGTTCTGGTACAAACTCCAATACATTGCGCTTAGGTACAGCTAGTATTGGAGGTGGTGATACAGATATGATTATCTTGAGAAAACAAGGTGGAAATCCTGGAAATGTAGGTATCAATACGGATAACCCACAACAAGTTTTACACGTAAATGACGTAATGCGTCTAGAACCAAGAGCAACTGCACCAGCCAATCCTTCAAAAGGAGATATATATATGGATGATACTACCAATAAGTTAATGGTTTATGATGGCACTACTTGGCAGGCTTGCTGGTAAGAAATAATGCTAACAATGTATAAGCGGCATTAAAACGGCCGCTTATACTTGACCGCTATACACAATCCAAATATCTTTTCAAATCTTCTTTCAAAAAATTCGACTCTTGTCCTTTTGGGGTCACTGCATAACCCAAAGCCTTTCCGCAAATGCGGGAAGGCTTTTTTCATTTATGGCGAGCGGAATTTATTCCAGCGAGTAGATAAATGAAAAAAGACAGCACTGCTGAAAGCAGTGCAAGGCTTTGGATTTTCATTGTAGCAAAGGATCAGTGAGCAAAGCGAGCTGAATCCTAATTAAGCCCCAAGCTGCAAGCTGCAAGCTGATAGTTGTTTTGAGAATCAATCTTTGATAAGGCGAAAACTTTAGGCTTTAGATTTTCAATGTAGCAAAGGAACACGACCTGAATCCTAGCTAATCTGCAAGCTTCACCCCCAGCCTCAGAACAAATCAATTTGTTTTTCTGTTATATTCGAATCATCCTAAATTATTATGAAAACCTCATTCATCCTCTTTGTCGCACTTCTTCTCTCAACAGCAGCTTTCACACAAAGCTCAAAGCTTTACCACACGTATTGGAATGGCACTCAAGAAGTATTTGCCTACTACGATATCAACACCTCAAGCTACGTTGATCTTGCTCCCATTTCAGGAGTACGCAGAATTCATCTTGGGGAAAGCACTTTTGACAAGTTCAATAATCGGTATTTCAATACTACCGACCTAGGAGTCACGGTAATTGATGCCTTTTCTGGATCCCTCGTTCAAACCATAAATAAACCGAGCGTTTTAAGCGGACAAAGTCTTATGGAACACGATCGCTTCAACAATATCCTCTATGCATGTCACTGGACGGGAAGCGTTGAGATACTTACATCACCAAATTTATTCACGGATAAATCAACTGGAATATCCCTGCCTTGACCAGGAAAGGTGGCAAGTTTAAGGATATAGCCAAGTCCTGTATCACATTTCATCACGAATATTTCATGCTCAGTGCCCAAGGCAGTTCGTGTCCATTGATTTCCAACTGGAGCGAATGAGCTCGTTCCTTTGAAAGAACCTGTGATTACAATTTCCCCAAAATCATTGATTAATAGTTTAGGAATGGAATAACCTGTATTTACTATTTGTCTACCCCACACATAATTACCCGAAGTATCCATTTTAACCAAAGCCAGGTCCGCTCCTACAGGAAGGGAAATTGCATTAGCACTGCCTGGGTCCCAATCTACTCTATGGCTCGGGATGTCTGCAAGAAAATAGATATAACCGTTGGCGTAGTCGGCATCAAAAATTTGGACATCCCCCAATCCATCCCCAAAAGTATGATGCCACTTAAGGGTTCCATTATCAGAATATCTCGCAAGGAGAGCCTCTGAAGCAGTACCTTTAGAATAGATAAAGTTGTTGATGTTATTTGGATCATAGTTCACCGAATCGCGAAAATCAGTGAAGGCATAAACATTAGATTCCTCGTCTATAATAGCATGTAGAGAGCTGTTACTCCTATCGCCATCTCGTTTGCAAAATGACCATTTGTATGCTCCTGAGGAATCGTAAGAAGCAATAAAAGCATCACTCATAGGAATGTGGTTAACACCTTAAATATGACCACAGAAAAGGGTGTCTGTCATTGCTAAATGTGGACTCATCTCGTAAGTTCCACGCATAAATCCAGATATCGCAAAGTCTTCTGATTTATTCAAATCAATGAACTGTGTTGAAGCGGTGTGAAATAAAGATGAGGGGACAGTATCAAGATACAAGTACATCCGAGGTTGAAAGTCTTTGTTATACTTCACAACCAAAGGGCTCGACATCCTATGTGGAAGTATTTTTCTAGCATTTGTCAGATCCACATCTGTAAGCCCGCTCGATTGACCAGCGATGTAAGTCGTATTTGAATCAACCTGATAAATGTCTCCAATGGATGGTTTAATAAACTCATAATGCCTTTCATAATCTAATATTTGGCCGGAGCAAGTTGCAACACAGAAAAGGCTCAGAAAAAATAAGCTTGATAATTTATACATGAGAATAGAATTGAGTAGATCTAAATTAACATTTGTTCTTACACCTAAAAAGCTGAGCTCGATATGCCGCATGAATATTCGATGTTATCATATTTGACTCAATCTAGCAAACTATCGCTTTTGACCCTAAGTAAAATAAGGCCGAAGAAGACAAACAAACCATTGATAATCAGCAATTCATAGCCGAACTTATAACCATTCAGCAAAAGTTCTGAGTTATCCTTGAGTACATAACAAATAATTGGAGCAAGAACACAAATCAAGGACACCCACTTATCTTTCACTTTATAATTAGTGAACAAGCCGAAGGCATACAAGCCTAATAATGGCCCGTAAGTGTAACCCGCTGCAGTAAATAATTCGGCTATTACGCTTTGGTCTGTTAAAGACTTAAATATCACAATAACTATAACCAAGACCACAGAAAAGCCTAGGTGAATTTTAGTTCGAATACTTTGAGAATTGCCCCCCTCACCTTCTTTCATTCCAAGAAAGTCAACACAAAAGGATGTTGTCAAGGAAGTCAAGGCTGAGTCGGCACTGCTATAAGCCGCAGCGATGAGGCCTAAAACGAAAAAGACCCCAACAATAATTGGAAGGTATCCCTCTAGGGCAATCATTGGAAAGAGATAATCCGCTTTTTCAGGAAGTTGGATTCCCTGTTGATTAGCGAAGAGATAAAGCAAAGCTCCCAAACTCAAAAAGACAAGATTAACAAAGACCAAAATGATGGAGAACCAATACATATTCTTCTTTGCGTCGTTGATATTTTTACAACTCAAATTCTTTTGCATCATATCTTGATCAAGGCCAGTCATCACAATAGTGATAAAAGCACCACTCAAGAATTGCTTGAAGAAAAACTTAGAATCCTTCCAATCATCGAGGAAAAATACCTGAGAGTATGAACTTTCATACATCAGGCTTATTATCGACCCTCCTTCAGCAGTAAGTGCATCAGAAATGTAATAAACTGCTACAACCACAGCGAGAAGCATGAATGTGGTTTGCAAAGTATCGGTCCAAATAATAGTTTTAATCCCCCCTCTGAAAGTATACAACCATATTAATCCAATGGTAATGGTAACGGTTAGAAAAAACGGAACTTCCAAGCCTAAAGGATCAAACACTGCCAACTGAAAGACCATGGCCACTAAGTACAAACGAAAAGCAGCGCCAATAATCCTAGACAAAAGAAAAAAGGCAGCTCCAGTTTTGTGACTCCAAAATCCAAAACGCTGATCAAGGTATCCATAGATTGAGGTGAGGTTCAAACGGTAATACAATGGCAAGAGAACATTTGCTACTACCAAATACCCGAGCAAGTAGCCAAGCACCATTTGCATATAGGAAAAGCTAGAACCCCCTACCCAACCCGGAACAGAAATGAAGGTGACCCCTGAGAGTGAGGCTCCAATCATACCAAAAGCCACCACATACCAGGGCGACTGCTTTGAGCCAATGAAAAAATCAGCATTGCTCGAACCCTTTCCTGTTATTTGCGCAATAACAATCAGTAATAAAAAGTATCCTATTACAATCCCTAAGATCAGCTCCGGACTCATTTCACAATGCTAAAACCTTTATGGATTCATATTCCTCTATGAAGTCATAATTATTCATTTCACTTGTTGATAATCAAAAAAAATGAGTTCTAATTATTGCTTTCTTTGCAGTCACAGAGCGGATATGAAAAATCTCCTTCTTATTGATGACGACTCAATTAACAACTTTGTAAACAAAGAGTTAATTAAAAGAAAGTACCCTGATGTTTCGATGGTTTCTTTCGAGAGTCCGCTCTTTGCGCTCAATTATTTGAGTGAGGATTCAATCACAGAACCCGACCTAATTTTGCTTGATCTCAATATGCCCCTACTCAATGGATGGGAATTTATGGAAGAGCTGCAGAAACGGAATAAATGGTTCAAGGTCGCCATTTTAACCTCCTCTATAAACCCTCAAGACAAAGAGCGAAGCGAGGCATTTGATATGGTACAAGGCTTTTTAGTAAAACCTATCGACCTCGATAAACTTGCAGAGCTGAAAGCTGTTTTATAAGCTATGGAATATTCCGATGAGCAAATAGTATTCGACCTCGAGCAAATCAAAAGAAACGGAATTAGCGATTCCAATGGCCTAAGTTTTTCTGCTTATAAAAAAACCTTGAAACCGAAGTTTAGTCTGGTTTGGAGAGATATATTTTTAGGTTACCTGGCACTTATTGGGATTTCTGCTGCCCTCATTATTTTTCAGGATCGCTATGCTGAATTAGCCATAGTTTATGTAATTGTTGGGGCTTTACTCATTGGCTATTTTCAAGCTTATCTGAATCTTTTCATGCATGAAGCTGCTCACTTCAACATTCATAAAGATCGAGAGCTAAATGATCATCTGGCAAACTGGTTGATTTGCATTCTCACGGGACAATACATCAAAAACTATCGGATTGTACATTGGAATCACCATAAATTCTTAGGTACTCCCAAAGACAGCGAACACAGCTACTTTGAGCATCTTAATTGGCGCTTCGTGTTGGAATCACTTTTTGGGATTAAAGCACTCAAAACCATCTTTGGACGAGAAAAGGATGAAGAAAATCAGAATCAACAATTTGATAAAGCGAAATTTCTCCAATTCTTATTTCTCGGAGCCTTGCTCAACGGAATTATTGTTCTAGTTCCTTTTTTCTTTGGCTTTTGGCATTTCAGCCTTGCCTGGGTTCTTGGTATGGTAGTTTTCTTTCCATTTTTCGGTGCGCTTCGTCAGCTGCTCGAACATCGCGACGAACTTGCTGGTCCTGAGACAGATTATTCTAAAACTGACCACGGGAAGCTTTCTAGAATGTTTAGAGGACCTTTAAACCGAACCCTAGGCGCAGCAGGTTTTAACAGACACCTTCTTCATCACTGGGAACCAAACATCTCCTACACTCGACTTAAAGAGCTAGAAGGCTATTTGAAGGACACTCAAATCGGATGGGTGATTGAAAAGAATTATTCTACCTATTTTCGGACCTTCACCCGTTTATTTAACTCTTGATTATGTCTAGAACATGCCTAGCATGTAAGAGTACCGAAGCCAAACACTGGGGTACCGCAACCGATTTCGAATATTACAGCACTGATGAGAACTACGACTTCTATAAGTGTGAAAACTGCGCTTCAGTCTTTATTGATCCAGTTCCCGAATCACAGCTGTCTCAGATTTACCCAAACAACTACTACTCTTTTAAACCTCATAATGAGTCTTTCGTACAGAAGATTAAGAAAAGCTTAGATCAAAAGTTCTTCTCTAAATTATTTAAACGCATTCCAGGAGAAAAGCTGGCCGTTTTGGATATAGGAGGTGGCTCAGGATGGTTACTTGATTTGGTTAAAGGAATCGACCATAGAATCGACTACACCTGTGTTGTAGATTTTGATGAAAAAGCAGAAGCAGAGGCGCGTGCCAATGGCCACGACTACTTTAACGGACGAATCGAAGACTACCAGACCGATAAGAAGTATGACTTTATCCTTCTACTGAATTTGATCGAACATGTCGCCGATCCAAAGGCTGTGATGGCCAAAGTACAAGACTTGCTCTCTGATCAAGGCATGGCTGTTATAAAGACTCCCAATGTAGATAGCTTAGACGCGAAACTCTTTAAAAACAAATATTGGGGTGGTTATCACTGTCCTCGCCACTGGACACTGTTCACAAGAGAGAGCTTTGCAAGCATGATAGCCGACTTAAACCTCAAGGAAGAAAGCTTCTCTTATACCCAAGGGGCGCCTTTCTGGACCTTTACAAGCTTGTTTTACTTGAAGAAATGGGGATTGATCTCAATCTCTAAAGAGCGCCCTGCTGTTTATCATCCATTGAATGGAGTTCTAAATGGATTGTGGGCAGCTTTTGATATTCTGAGGAGTCCATTTGGTAAAACCTCGCAGATGTTTATCACCCTGAAGAAAAAGGCTTAACGCCCTCCTAACTCGCGGTATTTCGCCATAAAGCTTTCCGCTTGCTCCTTTTGGCCTGTGTTGTTATAGGCCTGAGCTAAGCCCAAATATCCTTGAGCAAAGTTTTGATCAAGGTTAAGAGCCGCTGTAAAGTACTGGATTGCTTTGTCGTTCTTTCCTAACTTCATTAGGTTTCCAGCCATTTGATTCAATAAAGCTGGGGTTGGTGTTGTGTAATCCAATGCTTTATCAAAATACTTCTCTGATTCAGCATGATTACCCATATTGTAATAAATCTGACCCAACTGAATATAGGAGTTTCCAAAATTCACTTTGTATTGAATCGAACTCTTTAAGCTACTAACAGCCTCATTTGCCTTGTTCTGACGCAGGTAGTAAACCCCAAGAAGAGAATGAGCCATATAGCTCTCAGGATTAATTTCGATTGCCTTCAAAAGATGCTCTCCAGCCTTATCCATTTGACCGGTGTTCAAGTAGGTCATTCCGAGCATCCTGCGAGCCTCTTCATTCATAGGGTCGTAGTTGACAGCCTTTTCAAAATTTTGAATTGCTCCGGCATAATCTCTTTGGTCAGCAGCTTTATAGCCTTCAGGCATAAAATTGTTTTCTGCTTTTACTATAGCTAAGAGCGGTGAATTCTCAACCTTGATTATATGGATAGTTCCTTTTGGTGGATATGCTCCATTCGTAAGCTGAGCATGACTAAACTCTCTTGGCGCTAGAATAGCATAATCCCAATCCTTGCGGTAGCGTTCGTCATCGTCAAGCCAACTCACCGCAACTTCTTCATTATACTTCTTTGCATAATAAGATGCAGTTGGAGGAGTCATGTTCACCCCAATTCTCATCGCTGAATCATTGAGAACAAGTTCATTCTCAAAAAGCCAATCTACTCCCTGACGCATTGCGTTTCCATAAGGATCACTTTCATAGTATCCGAATGCTCCATCATAACCACCAACCAATTCATTATAGTAAGTATATTCATTAGGGTGATTTGCAACAATCCAATAAACCATTTTCAGCGAAAGCAAGGAGAACACAGCAATCAATCCAATCCTCACAGCTTTTGCCTTAAACTGTCGGATCAAATATTCCCAGCCCAAGACGCTAATTGCCACTACCGCAGGGTAAATGAACAAGAAGTGACGCCATCCATTGTAAAGTGTTGAGTCTTTATAAACAGCATAAGCTACCGGAAACACGATGGTAAAAAGCGTTGCCCAAATCAAGACCCTCGAAATGCCCTTGGTCTTTTTAAACCAAGTGATAATGGAGACTGGAAAAGCCAAGACCACTATTAATGGTGATGTAATTGCAATGAATTTGGGAATGTAATACCAAGGCACTTCATTCATATAAGTCCGTTGTGCTTCAAAGAGCTCATAGATCGTTAAGAGTTGAAAGTTGGTAAAGACCGTGAGTGCTTCAATTGGATTCTTGAGTGGATCTTCCAAACCATATGGCCAAGGTAGAATTCCTAGAATAAAACCAAGAACCCCAATAATAATCATGTATGCAGCAAAAGGAAGCACTTTGCTCAAGGCCTTAGAAAAGCCGATTTTACCAATCAAACTCAACCAATAAATTCCCAAGAATAAACCAGTAAAGGCAACAACGATAATCCCTCCAATTCTTACTGAACAAACTAAGCCAATGCTGATAATTAACCATAGAAAATCCCTGAATTTGGGCTTTGGTAAATGATTTAACCAAACCATGAGATAATATACCGCCATGATAAAACCAGTGGCGAAAGGAATATCCTTGTGGTTGTTCATTGAATGTCCTAAAAAATAAGGTGACAAGAAGATGGCAAGAACAGCTAAGAATCCAGCTCTCCAACCTCCCAGCTGCTTTGCAAGTAGCCCAGCGTAAATCATTCCTGTAGCTCCAACGATAGCATTGAGAAAATGACGTGTTTCATAGATACCTAGAGGAGAAATTGTTTGATATACAAATGCAGAGAAGGTGTCAAATGAAATCCCATAGACCTTCATTGCAAAATAGATCCGCTTGGTTTCATCAAAAACGGAGCGATCAGCACCAAATGACTTGAAGTAGTTTAAAACGTCGTTGGCATAATTAATATGGTCGGGTTCATCCCATAAGATTCCGAAGCCGAAGCTTATAGCAGGCATGATTATCAAAATGAACAAGGCAAAAACCAAAAACAAGAAACGATAGATAGGATGTTTATAATCCCATTTACTCAGCTCATCCCCTTCTTTGATGCTTTTCAATGGTAAGGTCCAAAACCACCACCATCGAATTTTTAGCCCATGTGTAATACTTAGAAGAATAGCCTTAAAGAAACCAAGTCCTGATTTCTTGAGACTGTTGAGTTCAACAGAACTACTTTCAAGCTCAAGGGCTTTTAGCTTCACAACAGAAGAGAAAAGTCTCCAGAAGGCATCCACATCCTTGGCTTTAATCGATAAGTCGGAAATAACTGCTTGAATTATACCTGGCTTCGCTAGATATGCTGTGTTGTTCAAATCAGTCCCACTCTGCACACCAAATACATCCAGTGCACGAACTGCCAATTTATTCTTAGTGGCTATTTGCTTTTTCTTGTCATCTGATTGATGACTTAACACTCTCAACTGATTTTCTGGGCTACCATCTTTTAGCCAGGAAGCATAAAGCGCACTAATACTTTGTAGGTGAAATGAATGGCAAACAATTACATCACCATCTAGCTCAGGCAAAAGGCCATTCAGAATAGCAATGATATCGTCATTCTCATTGAGTTCTTGCGCACTGAGAATCTCATCCTTGCTGAGGTGTTTTAGATTCTTGTTTTGATTAACAGCTTGAACAAGCTCTTCAGAAGGGCCTATAACTTTAATCGCAAGATTATTTTTCTCCTTCTTAAAGAAGGTTCCAAAACTTTGAACGATCTCTTTGGTGCTCTCAGCAGTGCTGCCAAGTGCGACAATATTCAGTTTTTTATCTGGACTCATCTATTGCTTTACGCGAGTGCCAAAACTAAGGATATTGACTGAACTTTATAATGCTTAATTTGTAGTATTCTAAAACAAATAAACAATGATGAAACACTTGTCCTATATCCTAGTTCTAGCAATTTTCGGCTTCTCTTGTTCTGGAGAAAAAGCAAATTCAAATTCTGAAACTTCTGAGCCTAAGGCACAAGAGAAGATGATGCTTTCTGAACCTGCTTGCCTCTATGAGTATGTAAACGAAAACACAAGCGTTGAATGGACAGCGTACAAAACGAATGATAAAGTTCCTGTAGGAGGAAAATTTGACGAGATGAGCGTAATGTCTGCCCAAGGTGCCAATGACCCTTTGAGTATTCTTGAAGGAGTGAAATTTGAAATTCCTACTTCATCTACGAACACTAACCTAGAGGAAAGAGACACAAAGATTAAGACTTACTTTTTTGGAAACATGAGTGCTTCAGAGCTTATTTCTGGTAGAGTTGTTGGGCTTGAAGGAGACGAGAACTCTGGAAGAGCAGTTGTTGAAATAAGCATGAATGGCCTCTCTAAAGAAGTTGAAGCAAAGTATACGATCGATGGTCAACAAGTTGATTTAACAACAGAATTTGATGTGGAAACTTGGGATGGTGCAGCAGCCATTGCTGCACTGAATGAGGTTTGCCTTGACCTTCACAAAGGATCAGACGGAGTAAGTAAGCTGTGGTCTACTGTGAGCGTAAAAGTTAGCACAAGCTTGGCCAAGCAATGTGATTAAGCTTTAAAAACTAAAAGACATAAAAAAGCCCCGTTCTTTTCAGATCGGGGCTTTTAATTTTGTTATCGTCATCAAGACTTACGTCTTCAACATTTTTAGTAGGTTAAACATTGATGACCGCTTGCAATTATTCGATTCAGACATTTACCGAACACCTCCTTTCAATTTATTTAACAGGGACTAAGAATGAGTCCAACCTTCATTTTAAAGGTCAAGCTAAATATAGCAGTTTTTTAATACTAGCGGGAGTTCAACTTTAAGTTACTTTTGAACCAACACAATTTAAAAAAGCATGCATAATATCCTTGTTGCCACAGACCTTTCCGATGCCATAGCAGAACTGATAGAAAGCGCTAAAATGCAAGCACCTAAGTCAGAATCAAAAATTTGGCTAGTCTTCGCAGCCCCTCCCAATCCTGATTTCGTTGGCTTAGAAATTGGCCCAAAGTACATCAGAGATAATGTAGCTGCAGAGCTTAGGGAAGATCACAAAAAGCTTCAAGACATTGCAGAGTCGCTAAGGCTTCAGGGTTATCAATCGGAAGCGCTTATGGTTCAAGGTCCTGCTCCTGATGTAATACTGGCTGAAGCAGACAAACTCGAAGCCAATATGATCGTAATTGGAAGTCACGGTCATGGCGCTGTTTTCGATTTATTAGTAGGAAGTGTATGTAAAGGAGTTCTGAAGAAGTCTAAAATTCC
>ENA-UOXV01007657-UOXV01007657.1-marine-metagenome-genome-assembly--contig:-NODE-7657-length-10873-cov-6.733315_pt1 | contig 10873 bp, 14 predicted proteins | sample MGYA00238165_ERZ766961 | MGnify/ENA primary metagenome ERZ766961 (study PRJEB28924, sample SAMN03173240) | marine metagenome | biome: Marine; feature: Water; material: Subsurface seawater | place: North... | reverse complement strand
TCTCTCTCTCTCTCTCTCTCTCTCTCTCTCTCTCTCTGTGATGGGTACGGCCTTGCGCATTGTGCCCCAAAGGACTGTAGCGCGCTTTGCCCGTTGTGACTCGCAGTCGCCCTGTGGAGCGCAGGGGCGCTGCGGGCGCTCGACATGGGTAGCAATGCGGTCACAGATGCCGGCGCGGCTGCATTTGCGGTAGCTTTGACTACGAACCGGACACTAGAGTCGCTCTGTCTGCACGCATGCCTGATTGGGGATTCTGGCGCTACTGCCCTGGCGGAGGCGCTGCAGGGCGGCGCAAACATCACTCTGACAGAGTTGAACCTCCGCCAAAATTACATCGATGACGCAGGCGCGGCAAAGGTCTCGTTTCTGTCACTTTCCCAGTTCTTTGAGCGCTAATTTGGCAGGGCATAGCGCTCGCCCCTGCGCCCACATGCTGGACAAGCACAGGGGATGCCGCGGGTGACACGGGCGGGCGGGCGGGCCGCAGCTTGCAGAAGCGATAGCTTCGAGCGGTGCGCTGCGAGTGCTCGACGTCCAGAGCAACTCATTCCACCGTTCGGGACGCCGCGTGCTCGCAGACGCTTACCACGCGAACCCTCGTGTAGAAAAGTTAGCCTCCCTGTGAAACGCCACGCAAGTGTCTTGGCTATCCTTAGCGCACAGCTGAACAACTAGATCGTGGGGAGCGCAGGAGCATGCCTTTGGCCTGGCGACTGGGGGGCACGGGGGGTCGGGGACAAGGAAATGGAGAAGACGATATGGGGCAGGGTGTTCTGGGCTCCCACTTCGCGAACGCGCCGCGCAGCCTTGCTTCGGTGGACAGTGCCACGTCTGTATCGAGTGGAGGCGCCGCACCCTCCACTTCCCTTGCCTCCACTGCCCTTGGCAAAAAGAAGCCACCGCCTCCGGTTGCACTACCTGCCCACTCTGGAATTGGCGGCGCAGCTGGATCCTCCTCGCACCGCCCGCACAGCCTCTCGCCTTCCCACGCGGCAGCTGTACCTAAGACTAGCCCCCTCTCGCCAATGACTTCACCAACCCCTCGCGGTGCAACAACTCCCAGGATCGGCGTATCTACCCCCAAGGTATGCACACGCCCAAAATCGATTCTGATTCTGGTAGACGGGTTAATTCGCAAGCAATTCTCTGCATGCGAGCTTGCAAGAGTGAGGGGGGTTGTGAAACGGCACAACGATTGCAGAACATTCGACACACGGTGGGTACTTGGCCCGCCTACACACCGCGAGAGGGGGCGCCAGAGGGGCCAGGCCTGCGCGACGAGGATGACAATGGAAAGCCACGTAAGTCTCGGACGGGGCTGCACGTGCGTGAACGAGTTAGTCGCGGTCTTCAATGGTCTCAGTCCACCGATTTCCGTGCTGCTGCCAGACTGACAACTACTACCATTCGCTACTCTCACTGCTCAGTGCCGAAACTGAGGCGCTGATCTGCCCACGCAGGGTCGCAGCTGGGTTGATCAGAGCGGGCTCAGCAATGGGCAGCCCCTCGAAGAATGTGATCGCAGGGGGAAACTGTGGTGCACGAATCAACAGATTGTCGCGACTGAGGCTGATTATGGGCCTGGTTCTCGTGCTTGCAGCCGGTGCTTACTCTCCCCAATAAGGCTTGCGGTACTCGTGCAGTTCTGATCGAGCTGGTTTGGAATCCAGGCTCGTTGTTCCTCAATCATTCCAAATTGGAAGCGCTGGAAAAGGAGGGTACCACCGTCGAAGACGGTCCGGGATCAGGGGCTCACATGCTTTTCAAGAGGCGAAAATTTATCACGAAACATGCCAAACTCAAGGCTGAAAGTTCTCGAGCGCCGCTACAGACCCCTGATCCGATCAAAGCGGGTTCGCGTGCACAAACCAAATCCTTTCATCTTTTGAATTCTGGACAACGGTTTAGGCAGCAGCAGCTTACTATTCCTTTTCGTGAAGCAGGTGCTCCAGGTTCTCTGGATGCGGCATAATGTTTCAGGGCTTCTAATGCGAGCCGGACAGAAAATCTTGTAACAAATGAGCTTCGGGGAGATAATCTTATGATGATGTAATTGAATAACCCATGCATGCGAGAGAGAGCTCACGAACCGCAGCGGACTAGATAGAGGCGGAGGGATGAATAAATGCTCTAAGACGCACAGATTTCTCCTGCCGTTCTCAATGTGAGCCAAAATCTGTCCTACACCTTACATTCGTAGATCGATTCGTTCAAAGAAGCAGATTTTCATTCTTCTGTAGTCAACTGCGAGCAGTGTGGAGACGATTGAGAAGTTTCTGAAGCCGTCGAATCGAGGGGGGAGGATCATCCCAGCAAGCGGAACATGCCTTCGCCTCCGACCTGAAAGTGATATCGAAAACACATTCAGTCCTGGGATTGGCACGCTGATTGAGAGCTGTGTTGCCTTGAAATTATTATGAGCTGATACACACTATGATCGAATCGTCGCTTACCTGAGAAGTTCCTGCATGATTATCTCGAGCCGTTGCAACCCCAGGTACCTGATTTGTTTGATGTTGGTTGATGTTGATGTTGGTGTTGATCGAAGGACAAGATGAAAATAACGCATCTAGGCGTAAGGGGCGATACCTCAATTTGCACTCTGCACGAAATCGACGCAAATCAGAATCATTCTTCGCTGAAGGTTTCAGAGACAACAAGCGACTGGCCTGTGAACGGGACTCGAGAAAATGAGAGTGTGGATTGGATTTTTCAATCTCTTTGTAATTTCACGATGATCAGATGATGCTCCACCTTTTGCATTTCCGAAACGAGGGACGCGGTCACGAAGGGATAAAATGTCTCGTACGAGTAACCCGTCCGGAACTCAAGAACGTCCTGTGTGGTTATCTCATCTGTCTCAAGATCCTCCTTGCAGTCTCGCAGTACCTGTGTACCACCATCTCGTCAGTCAATTCTCTTGCTGACCGCGTTTTGGAACTATCTTTTCGCTCTGGGTAAGATCATGCCAGTGCCAGAGGTGAAGACCTTGGCACGCTCATCCTTGAGAAAGTTCCAGGTACACATGATGTTAGCACCATTGATCCAGTTGTGATTCACGCTGAGGGCGTCGTCAAGGTTCACAACTTGATGCCACCACCCGCTTGGCACGAATATCACCTCGCCAGGTAGCTGATCAATGAGGTTCAGACTCTCTAGTGCCTTTTCACAATTCGGGAACCGTTCGTGCTCCACAGAACGGATGTCAAAGACTTTTGTTCCTGCAGCATCTTCCAGCAGTGGGCCGACCTCGGGTGGTAGCATCCACCAGCGTTTGCGACCAGATATAGACGCACTCCAAGAGAATGAGTTGAGCGTGTCCTTATGCAGCGGAGTATATGTATCCTTCGCACCAAGGTATACAAAGCGGTGATCTGATGCTGTGGAGCGCTCGAAGTCGTTCAACCAATCCTCTCGGAAGTGTTCCGGCCAATCGTAGAGGCCATAGTCCGGGTTCTCTTTTTCGAAGTTCCAGTCCTTGAGGTAGAGCAGCTCAGCCCCCGTGTTCCCTTGTTGTTGTGCCGCGCCGACTCGATCTACCACATGAGTGCTTACTTCTCTAGCAGGCTTCTCACCAGAGTTTGCGGACCACCACGTCAGATATTCGGCGACTGTCATCTCCTGTGTACGGAGTTCCGACATACCTTCCACCTGCCGCATACGCAGCGCACTTGACAACCGGAAGCAGGTGCCGTTTCATTTCGGGAAAGCTATCACCTGACTCGCGCAATCATGGACCGTTACGCAACATTGTCCACACTGATCCTTGATGCTCTCCGGCCTCACTTGACCACGCTGGTCCACCTGTCACGTGAAGTGAGATTACAGACCTTCACCGAGACTCGAACGGAGCTGCAGCGTTACCCGCATCATCTCATTCTCGTTGCAATCTGCAGGCAAAATCAACTAAGAACGTTTTCGCATGAAAGGTCGCCGCCATGAGGAGGACGAGTCTTGCATATTCTCGGGGCGAGACCCACTCCCTCGAAATCTTCCAGTGATGTGTTAGCCCCGAAACGATGACAGGCCGGTTTTTGAGCATGAATTCTTCCCAGAAGCGTTCCACAGGGAGGTTTTCAGCCGAGATCCGCGCGATGTTCCCTTCGAAAAGTACGCTGCTCGGTCAGCCCTCAGACCGTGCTGGGCTGCATGCGACGGGATCGCTCTCAAAGAACGGGGCTGCACTGCATTGCTGCGTTCAGGAACAGCTAGAGTAGATCAAATGTCGAACAGATACCTCTTGAGCAAGCCACTTCGTCGAGACCTCGCCGGGGCATCCTGTGGACGTCGGCACTCTCCTCTTGTCCGCCAAGGCCAACCTCCAAAGGTTTGTCCTACTAAAAAAAGGCCGCAGTGGCTTGGTTGCCATGAACACAAAGGGTCGGGCTGCGGCGATCAAAGGGGGACGAGGGGCATCCCGCGCGGTGGCGGTCTGTCTACTTGCTCTCGCTCATCAGCCGTGCCTTGCAGTGGTCGCATCTACTTCCCATAGCTCTGCCAAGACACGCACAGCACAGACGCTGGCAGCATTTGTCGTCACGCCCTTCAAAGCCGGCCGGCATATTCTCAGGGCTCCTGCGGGACATTCCAGCCCACTTCAAGTTGCTGAGGGATCTGTTGGTGGACAGCGCCCATGGAGACATCTGAGACTTGGGTTTCGACTGCTTTGCGGGGACGCAGAACGGAAAGGTGCGCTTCTGATCAGCTTCCCACATTTTCCTCTGGGATCCTGACCACGGTGCAACGGGCAGCAATACCTCCTCCATCGATCATGTCGGTTCGGTATCTGCACATTTGGCCTGCTCAACCTGTGACTGTGCAGGCCGGCAGTTTCCAGAAAGGCTCAGCGGAGTACTCTTCGACATGGATGGAACCCTGAGTGATTCTGAGACTCTTCACTGGGACGCCTACCGCCGCGTCTTTGCCCGTTTGGTCCCCAATTGCGAGGCGAACCCAATATCGCGCGAGTTTTACAATACGCACATGGGTGGTAAGACGAAGGTAATCTCCATGGCCCCACCCCGCAAGCTTTGGGTATCACAAATGCTTCTGAGACTGGATGGGGACCGCAGCTGAATGCTCTCTCAGCCTTGCTGCCGGATGCCTCGGACGCTTTCAAGGACGAGCTCTGTACAGCTCTTGAGGGTCACTACCGCACCCTGCTCAGAATGTCAAAGAATGCACCCGATGAGGAGCGTGTGAGCGCGTGATTCCTCTGATGTGAGGTATCAGAACAGCCAGTTATCAGTAGGAACGCGCGCACGCCTGATACGTGCTTCGAGGCCCTGACGGTGCGTTCGCCAGAGGAATTCAACGCCCTCGCTCAAACAGAGCTCAAACCGCTCCCGGGGCTGCTGGCACTGTTAGAGTCTCTCGGGGCACAGGGAGTGCGCATGGCAGTGGTGACCAACGCACCTCCGTCGGAGATGCACTTTGGCCTGTCCTGCCTTGGAATCGAGGAGCGCTTTCAGGCCTTCGTTCCGAGCGCCGAATGCTCGCACGGTGCCCTATTCCCTACGCTCCTCCTGCAGAGCCCGTTCCGCTAGCTTGCGGTGCTGACGCTGCCACTATGACCTAAACCCTGACCATCGCCAGGCAAGCCACACCCAGCGCCGTATGAGGAGGGATTGAAGCGCCTCCGACTGAATGCTGAGGACGCTATCGCAGTTGAAGACTCACTGGCGGGCGTGCAGGCACTCCAGTCTCCCGCCCCCGGTCGCAGCGCTAGACTTGAGACCCAGACCGAGAGGTTTGGCGGTTTTCAGTCGTGGGGACAAGTCACATCGCTGGGTTGTGTGCAAGTGACGAGCGTTCTTGGCGTCGCCTCGACAGAGTGCGGTGCGGGCGGGGCTCTTCACTGTGGGAGTGACAACGTCGCGCAGCGCGATGGAGCTCAAAGCGGAGGGTGCAGGGCTCATCGTCGCCGACTTCTCGGACCCGCAGCTTATCCGTCTGTGCACACCCCCTGAGACCTAGCTCCAGCATACGCCGAACACTCCAAATGGCGCATTGCCGCGTCTGCTACACTGGAACGTGACAATAGGAGCCAAATTTCATCGTTTCCGACAACAAAGACTCACATCTTGGCAGCCTCCCCTCCCCGCGTGCTCGCTCCGGCAGATCAGTACTAAGTGTGAGAGAGATAGCTCTCACTTCTAGTTACCACCCGAGAAGTTTTTCTACGCACACACGCACGTGTCAGCGTGTGGCAGATCTGGGGGCACAGCTTTGCACGGCGCACGGGTCACGCCAGGGGGCAGATGGAGCCAACCGTTGTGGCCTGCTCCTGCTCCATGTCCCCTGCCTCATAGTATCCCTCAGAGACCTCCTGACCCTCGAAGTGGCTGTAATTTTCTTGCTGCGCTTCTTGTGATTCATCATCGGCTTGCTGCTGAAACCAGCGCTCATTGATCCACCTGGACTCGGAATGGTGAGCATGGTTGTGCTCCATATTGGGCGGCCGAACGGCCGGGCGGGCGGCAGGACGGGTGGGTGTCAGGGAACGGTCGAGACTTGGAAATCGGGTTCGGCGGAACTCCGGCCATGACGGCAGCAACGGGCCTGCCAGGAGCTTGATGCCAGTGAGATTTGCTCAGCGCCAGTGGGAGGTGCTGAGCAAGGAGCAGGGCACTCACGGAGCCACAAAAACACCGACAGTCGCCATGGCGGGAATGAAGAGAGGAATGGGCATCGCCCTTGCGCGCTGAGCTTGATCCAAACTCGTTCAATCTCCCGAGCCCCCCCACCCTGACTACTGGCGACTCCTGGGAGAACCCTCGCTCTATCCAATTCAATGAGAGGTGGTCCCAAAAAATTGTTGACATTATTGTTTTCTGACCAATCCTTGGGGCGGATCCTAGCCGAGGCAGTCGCCGGTATGCTCGCTGCGGACCACGGGTCCACTGAGTTGGGGCGTTCTTCCCGCACCTCTCGAAGCAGCGCACGGCTTGGGCACACGGGAGTCCTGCCCCTTTTGCGAAGTTCCCGAGGAGGATCGAGTTCGTCGGTCCTCGGCCTTGCAATCCTTCTGCTCTCGACGGGGCTGGCGCACCCTGGCGCCGCAAGTGGGAGGGTTGCCTGGGGACGAGTTTGCCTGGCCGGATGTTTCGGGAGCACAGGAGGGTTTCTCGGTAGGGAGTCACTCAGGGGAGGGTCAGATGAAGCGGCGGCTCGGCGTCGCAGGCATCGCCCCCGTGCAGTTCCCGAGCTCGCGCGCTTCCATTGCAGCGCATCTTGCAATCAGCTCTGTATCGTGACCGCAAAATGAGGACGGCTCCTGCTGTTGGTTGAGAGCAGGATGTTTGGCGACACCTTCGGGGTGGCAGAGCACGCAATGTCTGAAACCAGCGAGCTCACCGAGGTAAACGACGCGACCAGGGCAGTCCTGGTGCATGCGGGTTCAGGCCTGGCGATCGCGCAGTTGACGAGTCGGCGGTGAGGACAGGAGGATTTTCAGATACGAGAGCTGTATGGTGACGAGGCTGCTGAGGAAGGCGGGCATCCGGGGCTGACAGGGAGCAGCGCTTCGGGAAGGTCGGAGGAGGGAAGGTCCGACGGTGAAGATGAGGGGAGCACGGGGCGCAGCAGAGCGTCCGATTATAGCGATCGGGATATTCATGGTGGCTCAACCACCCCTGATACGCTTCCAGCGCAGCGCAGGAGGAGTGTTGAAGGCTGGCGGGGGCCTCTGGAGAAGGTAGCAAGTTCGAGTGAGGAAAGGGTGCAGAGCAGAGCGGAGGTTTTTGGTTCCCGCGGTGTTGAACATGGTGGACACAGCCATGGGTTATTCACTCCAGAGCAATTTGAGAGCATGGGTAGGCTCTTTGGGGATGCGGAGAACGAATCTGAGCTGAGTGACAGCAGCGGTCGACGAGTGGGCAAGAGTCAACACGAGGAGGAAAGTCGCCGGGAGAGCGACTCTGATGGGTCCTTCTTGTCGCGGTTCGAGCCCCACTATGGTGTAGATCGTATACTGCCACACGACTTCTCACAATTATAAGAGTAGAAAGAGCGTAACAGGAGACTGTGGCAGGTCTGACAAAGGCGACTCCGGAGTGGCAGAGTCCTATGGGTCCAGCGAAGACTCCGAGTGAGTTTCACCATCCTCCCCTCTTTCACCTCTAGCACAGCATGAGAATTACAGCGGAGCATGCACAAAAACGAATTGGACGTGAGACTGAGACATGATGTTGCGGATGGGGCAGGCTTGAGTCCGGATCGAGCAGCGGGGGCGACTCCTCGAGCGTGCATCTGCGGGAGGGCATGCGCGGCCTAGTTCTCGCTGCGCGCGAGGCCGCGCGTGCTGAGAGCGCAGAGCAGCGCAGACAAGGGCACAGACACCGAGCGCGGCCACCGGTTGACGATGTTTTGGATGCAGTTCCTGAGGACGAGGCTCAGGACGCTGAGTGGCGGCGTAAGTGCGACCGCACCTTCACCGCTCCGCGCGAGCCGCCCATTGGTGCTGTGGTCCTTCCCGACGCGCTGTCGGACGGCGCGCTACCTACAGGCCTGGTTGATCGTTGTGAGGCGGGAGGGCCCGCGGTTGCCGAGAAGGTGGTGGTGTTGTTCGCGCGGGCGGGGCGATATCTGCTGGCAGACGAGAACTGGGAATGGTTAGCCGGGACGCCCATCACCCATTCGATGGGTGTGTCAAACTTCACACTCAATGTGGCAGAGCACAATCTCCAGCCAGGAGCTGTGTCGGGCGTGCCTGTGACTCTCACACCGGTCAACATTTCTGGCGTGCGCTTAGTGGTCGCTGGTGCCCTGGAGGCAACCTTTTTGGGCGGTTGGGCAATGCTCCGTCACTGCTCGGGCCGCCTCTCGGGCGTTTCCTTCCTCAACACCGGGCACCAGCAAAACGGGTGCAGCCCGACCGAGCTCTATTCTCTCCTGAGAAAGCGGTGCTAATTAGCGTGGTGGGCGTGCAATTTGGCAGATTTCAGTCCACGCTGGATATTGCCGCGGGCGACTGGACACTGGAGCATTGCGAAGTGCGCGCGGATCATGCAACCGCACTTGCAGTGCGCGGGGCTGCCAACGTTTCCGCACGGCGCTGCGGTATCGGAGGCTTTCCCATTCTTGATCCTGGACGAATGGCAGCGAACGCGGTTAGCGGCTCGGGCCGCAGTGTCTGTACTCTATTTGCCTGCACGCTAGAGATAACTGTCAACTGTGGCGCGCGATTCTTCGGCTTCGCTGAGGGCCGAATTCTCGGCTGTTTTCTCCAGATCAACAACATCCACGTGTCGGTTGCGGACACAGCCACATGTCTCGTTCGTCTCTGTACGCTTGACGATGTCGAAGGGCCGCGTCGTGCCTTTTACAAGGATGACAGCGATGGAGACATGCCCGTTCACGCCGGGGCTCTCAGGCTCGGCGGAGCGGGAGCGCTTACACTATCACGCAACTGGATGCAGGGCAAGCTGATTTGGCACCTTGCCAGCAATCATACGCGCGAAGGAGTCAAGTCAATTGAAGAGCAGACCTTTGAAACTCCCTTGACAGCGCATCTTCCTCCGCGCTCACTACTCCTGGAGGCATGGGAGGAGGGTGTGTGGGTAAATGGCTCGATGGGCCAGCCACACTTTTTTGGTCCAGGAGAGGAGGATGGCCTCGATGACATGCCGGATCCCGAGGAGTTAGAAGCCACATTTCGAGACCAGAAATCGCCCCTCTGGCGCAAGGTGATACAGCTGATGCGACGCCGCGGCTGGGGAAATGATACGGGCTGCCTCGCCGATCCGGACACGCAGGTCTGCTCCCTGCCGTTTTTGCACGAAGTCATGCTTCTAGTTGATATGCTTTCAGGACTGAACTTTGACAGAGCTTTGACTGCTGGCAGGAAAGCATTGACGCGCAGTTTGCAGAGTACGAAGCAGCGGAGAAGAAAGAAAATGACCGTGCAAACGAGCTGCTTCTTTCGTACCAAAAACGCTATGACGCTATGGACGCCGAATTGGAAGCGTGAGATCTTTTCCATCCTGCAAAGAGCCCACATGTACAGGTCGGTCCGCACCCGTCTGAAATCGCCACTAAGCCCATTTCCCGATGGCAGCGACTGTCGGGCACGAGGGATGCAGCCCGCCGAGTACACGCGCATGGTGCTGGGGCAGATGCGGATGGAGAGGGAGGAGGTGGCGCGGCGGCGTGCAGAGCAGGAACAGCAGCCATATCTACGGTACCAAGATCCCAGAAAGGCGCCTGACGAGGGCCCTGACGGGCCCCTCTCATTTCGCTTCTATGAGGAAGACATGCACCGCCGTTCCGCCGCCGCCGCAGGGCGAGACCGGTCCAGCCAGGGCACCCAGTCCCACGGAGCGTGGCGGCCTGCAGGCAGCCGCACCCCAAATCCCTACGGCGGGCGTACTCCAGGCAAGAGCCCTGCCAGCCCTGCTGACCGCGCGCCGCGCTCACCTGCTCCTAGGGATGGGCCATGTTCCGCGCGAGCAACAATTCGCGCGTGGTGGATGGTGAGCTTGCAGTCCTGGAGCAGGTGCACCAGGAGGGAGAACTCCTGGCATGTACCGGCCAGGCGCGGGGGGTACTCCAGGGATCTATGCAGGCGGGCGCACGCCAGGACTGGGCGGGCAGACTCCTGGTGGAGGTGGAATGACGCCAGGCATGGGCCGCACGCCCCGACCGGGAATCGGGCCCGGGATGACGCCGGGGATGATGATGGCAGGGCGCACGCCGATGCATGGAGTCAGCGCCCACTCCGATCCCGTGCCTGCCATCTGCCTCTGCCACCCTTCCATGTTGGGCTGCACGTTCCAGAGTTAAACTTGAAGCGGGGCGGGCAGGCAACACCAGGCATGGACGGACGTACCCCAGGCTACGGCGGCGCGACGCCCGCCGCGATGGGCTACGGCGG
>ENA-UOXV01007656-UOXV01007656.1-marine-metagenome-genome-assembly--contig:-NODE-7656-length-10873-cov-11.172121_pt1 | contig 10873 bp, 9 predicted proteins | sample MGYA00238165_ERZ766961 | MGnify/ENA primary metagenome ERZ766961 (study PRJEB28924, sample SAMN03173240) | marine metagenome | biome: Marine; feature: Water; material: Subsurface seawater | place: North... | reverse complement strand
CCTGCTTTTTTGCAAATTAATCCTTGTTTTTGTTTAATTAGTCGAAATTTATGATAGTTTAGCCGAAACTTATGGTGTGTTCCTCTCTGCCTTGATGCGACAAAACCTATTTAGGGCCTGTTTTAAACAAATTGAGCAGTATTGCCTACGTAAATATATTAGTTAAAAAACCCTTCGGTGTTCACTTTCTTGATTAATTCAAACACAGAATGAACGTCTAGTTTTTGCATAATATGCGCTCTATGATTTTCCACTGTTCTTTTGCTTACAAACAATTTTAATCCTATTTCACTACTTGACATTCCTTTAGTCACCAATTCTAACACTTCCAATTCACGCTTAGATAAGTTGTACAAATTTATTCCACCAGATGCGTAGTTTCCTTGTTCTATTTGGCTAATAATACTGTCTAATAATACTTTAGAAGAGGTTTCTCCAAAATATTTTTGACCTGCAAAAACGGTCCTAATCGCGACCAAAAAATGTTCACTGTCCGTGTCTTTTACCAAATATCCATTAGCTCCATTTTCTATACTTCTCCTAATATAGGCCTCTTCTTTATGCATAGAAAGCATCAATATTTTTACTTCAGAATTCGCTTTTCGAATTTCTTTTGCTGCGTCTAATCCGCTTTTTTTTGGCATTGTTATGTCCAAAACGACTACATCGGGTTTAAGTTTCAAGACTTTTAAAACCGCCTCTTCTCCATCAGATGCTTCCCCAATCAAGTCAATATCATCGACATCTTCTAAAATCGATTTATAGCCTGCTCGTATCAGCGCGTGGTCATCTGCTAAAACAATCTTTATATTACACATAAGTAAGAGGTATTGCTACTTTTATCTGAGTTCCTTTACCTTCTTCAGAGTTCATTTCGTATTGTCCACCAATGCTTTCGGTTCGCTCCCTGATGTTTTTTAATCCATGACCGGGCTTCTTGTTTAAAGTGTCAAACCCTGCACCGTTGTCTCTGATAAGTAACTCCGTAATGTCTTTTTTTAATGCAATATGAACCCAAATAATAGAAGGTTTACCGTGGCGAACAGCATTAGTTATTGCTTCTTGAACTATTCTATAAATCGCCACTTCAGTTTTTGAATTATATCTATTTGATGGCTCAATTAATTGACTTCTTAATTCAACTTCAGTTGATTTCTGATATTGCTCAAAAAGCTGTTCAAGAGCTGGTATTAAACCAAAGTCATCTAAAATACTTGGTCTTAACCTTCTTGATAACGCCCTTACTTCAGTGATAATATCTTGCAATTCAGTCTCAATATTACAAACCACATCCGTTACGATTTCTTGCCCTTCTACTTTTCTTTTAAGGGACTCTAGATGCATTTTAGCCCCAATAAGCATTTGGCCTATGCCGTCATGCAACCCCCTTGCAATCCTTTTTTTTTCACGTTCTTGGATGTCTGTAATTTCAAAAAGTCGTTTCCGCCTTTCTTCTAATAAGCCCTTTTCCGCCTTTTTCCGTTTGGTTATGTCTCTTACGTGCAGCAAAAGGGCGTCTTGATTTAAATACTTAATTCGACTAATATTTAATTCCACGGGTATTTCTTCTAGCTCGTTCGTTGTTTTAGAAAGAGATTCAATCGTTCTCAATTTTCCATCTACCATTCTTTGAAACTCAGATTTAGCAAGATTTATTAATCTATCTGGAATCAAATCAAAAACGTTTTTACCTATGAGGTCGGTATAAAGCATGTTGTGTAAATCGCACGCAGCAGAGTTTACATCTAAAATGTTTCCCTCCAAATCTTCCACAAAAATTGGATCTGGTGAATCATCGAATAGCACTCGAAATCGTTTTTCGCTTTTTTTTAGTGCAGAATTAGCTGCTTTTATAGTTGTAATATCCTTTATTAGACCCTTAAACCCTAAAATATCTCCTTCTCTGTTTTTAAAAACACTCGAAGTTAGAAGGCAAGTAATCTTTGTCTTATCCTTTCTAAATAAATCAACTTCAAAGTCTCGAACTGTTCCTTTTTCTAATATTTCTTTTTGAAACTTATCTCTAACTTTGGGATCAACGTATAGGTCTAACGATTTTACAGCTTCGATTTCCTCTTGACTGTATCCTGTAATGCTCAGGAACGCTGCATTTACCTCTAATATTTTGCCGTCCAGAGAAGAGAAATAAATGCCGTCCTGGCTGTGCTCGAATAGATCTTTATAATTATATAATTCGATTGATATTTTACCGTAAACAGACAAAGTGTATTTAATACGTCTTCAAAAAAAGTTTGTTACAATAAAAAGGGCCAGCAATCGCCCTCCTCTATTAGTAAATAGATTCTGATACTTAACAAAATTCGTTAAAGGCCCCAAACAAATTTTCTGCTATAATTTCTGCGCTACTACCCTCAATATGGTGTCTTTCGATGAAGTGGACCAATTTGCCTTCTTTAAAAAGCGCAATCGATGGTGATGAAGGAGGATAAGGCAGCATGTAGTTTCTTGCTTGCTGAACCGCATCGGCATCAACCCCTGCAAAAACTGTAGTAAAATGATCTGGTTTCTTTGCGTTCTTTGTCGCCATAATAGCTGCTGGTCTAGCATTTCCTGCGGCACACCCACAAACTGAATTTACCATAACTAGGGTGGTTCCTTCTTCTTTCATCTGTTCATCGACATCTGCCGCTGAAACTAATTGTTTATAGCCAACCGAAGTTAACTCTTCTTTCATAGGTGCTACTAATTCTGGTGGATACATTTCTTAAGTTTAAAGTTCAAAGCATAACGTTCAAAGCTCTTCTGCCTTTGACAATTCATTCATCGAGCAAAGTTAACTATCTTTTCTTAGCAAAAAAAGTGTTTAATAGGGTTGAGCATTCTTCTTTCATGATTCCAGTGATCACTTCCGTTTTAGGGTGAAGAACGTTTTCTGACAGCTGGAGAAACCCACGTTGTTCATCGGGTGCGCCAATGACAACTTTACTAAGCTGGGCCCAGTAAGCTGCTCCTGCACACATTACACAGGGCTCTAGCGTTACATATAGGGTACAATTTTTTAGGTATTTTCCTCCTAAATAATCTGCTGCAGAAGTAAAAGACTGCATTTCGGCATGAGCTGTCACGTCATTAAGTCTCTCCGTAAAATTGTGAGCTCGCGCGATAATTTGATTATTACAAACCACTACTGCTCCTACTGGAACCTCCTCTTGATCAAAAGCATTTTGAGCCTCAACTAATGCTTGTTTCATAAAGTACTCGTCTGAAAAAGGTTGTAGTTCCATACGGCAAAGAAAATGTTTAATTTTGCTTTCTCAAAAATTTACACAGAATGCTTAGAACAAATACATGCGGCGAGCTAACTATTAGCAACGAAACTCAAGAAGTTACACTCTGTGGTTGGGTTCAGAAAGCAAGAGACCTTGGAGGGATGACTTTTGTGGACTTACGAGATCGTTACGGAATCACTCAATTAGCATTTAACCTTGAAGTAGATAAACCGCTGTGCGAAAAAGCAAGAACGCTAGGTAGAGAATTTGTTGTAAAAGCGACTGGATTTGTTAAAGAGAGGGAAAGTAAAAACAAAAACATTCCAACAGGTGAAATAGAAATTATTGTTACTGCCTTAGAGGTTCTTAACGAATCTAAAACCCCACCGTTTACGATTGAAGATGACACTGATGGTGGTGAGGAGCTACGAATGAAATATCGCTACTTGGACTTAAGAAGAAATCCTCTGAAAAAAAGTTTAGCTCTTCGGCACAAGCTTGGTTTTGAAGTCCGAAAATACATGAATGATCAGGAGTTTTTCGAAATAGAAACTCCCTATTTGATTAAATCAACACCTGAAGGCGCAAGAGATTTTGTTGTTCCCTCAAGAATGAATCTGGGAGAGTTTTATGCGCTGCCTCAATCTCCGCAGACTTTTAAACAGCTACTAATGGTTGCCGGTTATGATCGTTATTTTCAAATTGTTAAGTGTTTTAGAGATGAAGATTTGCGTGCTGATCGCCAACCTGAATTTACCCAAATCGACTGCGAAATGTGTTTCGTGGAACAAGAGGATATTCTAAACGCCTTCGAGGGTTTGATGAAATACTTATTCAAATCATTGAAAAATATTGAGTTGGACGATTTTCCAAGAATGGATTATGCTGTTGCCATAAAAGAGTATGGTTCTGACAAGCCAGACATTCGCTTTGGAATGAAGTTTCATGAACTCAACGACTTGGTACAAAACAAAGGATTCAACGTTTTCGATCAGGCAGAATTAGTTGTAGGTATTTGTGTTAATGGTGCTGCCAAATATTCTAGGAAGCAGCTCGATGCGCTAACGGATTTCGTAAGAAAACCACAAATCGGTGCTAACGGATTAGTCTATGTGAAATGCAATGAAGATGCTACTTTCAAATCTTCCGTAGATAAGTTTTACTCTCAAGAAGATTTACAAGAATGGAGTAACGAGTTTGGTGCTAAGGCTGGAGATTTGATTTTGGTGTTAGCAGGAAATACTAATAAAACTCGAAGTGCATTGAATGAGCTTCGGCTAGAAATGGGAACTCGACTAGGGTTGCGCAACCCCAACGAGTTTTCCCCACTGTGGGTAGTTGATTTTCCTCTATTAGAGTGGGACGAAAATTCGGAACGTTTTCATGCCATGCACCACCCGTTTACCTCTCCAAAAAGTGAAGATTACCCCCTTATCAAAACTGACCCAGGAAAAGTTAGGGCAAACGCTTACGACATGGTGATTAACGGGGTTGAGCTGGGAGGGGGTTCAATTCGTATTCATGATAAAGAGCTACAAGAAAAAATGTTTGATTTGCTTGGGTTTACAGCAGAAGATGCAAATTCACAGTTTGGTTTTTTGATGAACGCCTTTGAATATGGGGCTCCGCCTCATGGGGGAATCGCCTTTGGTTTAGACAGAATCGCTGCTCTTTTTGGTGGATCCGATTCTATTCGTGATTACATTGCTTTCCCAAAAAATAATTCTGGTCGAGATATGATGATTGATTCTCCATCTCCGATCTCATCGGAACAGTTAGATGAATTACAAATTGAATTGCAAACCAAACGTGGGTAGCTCGCAATAATGGGCAGTGCAGATTTTGCTAGACAAGCACAAATTTTAAGAAGCAAATACCTTCCTTATAAGTACTTTGTTATTCTTCTTGCTGTGCTTGTTGGTTTGCTTTCCGGAATTGCAGGTGCTGCAATTAAAAATAGCGTGCACTTTATTCAGCACTTACTTACCTTCGGGTTTGTTGATGATTATAGAACATACTCCTACTTTGTGTATCCGCTTATAGGTCTTGCGCTCACATACTGGGTAACAAAAAAGTTTTTCTTTAATAAGCCTGTGGGTCACGGAATTCCAAACACACTTTATGCCATTTCCAAAAAAAATGGGATAATCAAACGTCTTTCAATTGTGAATTCAATTATTGCAAGCGGCCTAACTGTTGGTTTTGGTGGTTCGGTTGGGTTGGAAGGCCCAACAGTTGGAACGAGTGCCGCAATTGGCTCCAATATTGGGCGAATTTTCAAGGTAAATTATAAAACTAAAACATTGCTTATCGCATGTGCTTGCTCTGGTGCCCTGGCTGCGATTTTCAAAGCTCCAGTAGCGGCAATTGTGTTTGCCATTGAAGTAATTATGATTGACTTAACAGTGGCTTCAATGATACCGTTGTTAATGGCTTCGGTTGCTGCTACGATTACTTCTCGCTTGTTTTTTGGTGATGAAATAATTTTCCATTTTCCTGTTACAGAACTTTATGAAGCTTCTGATTTACCATTTTATGGTTTGCTAGGAATCGTTTGCGGCTTGTTTTCAATTTACTTTTCTAAAACTTATTTTTTTGTCTCGGAGTTGTTTGGAAAAATTGCTTCTAAAAAGAAACGACTTCTTATTGGAGGCGGAGCTCTTGGAATATTGCTGTTTTTTCTGCCGCCATTGTATGGTGAGGGGTTTCAAACTGTAAATCAATTGATTGAAGGAAAAGAAAGTCTTGTACTGGCTGACAGCTTATTTGAGGAACATAAATCTAATTTTTATTACCTCATTGGTTTCTTGCTATTAGTTGTTGTTTTTAAGGTTTTAGCAACCACCATAACGTTTGGGGCAGGCGGTGTTGGTGGAATTTTCGCACCAACTCTTTTTATGGGAAGTTTATTGGGTTTTATTTTCTCAAGAAGTATCAATTTTTATAAAATTTCGACTTTATCTGAAAGTAATTTCACGCTAGTTGCTATGGCTGGATTAATGGCAGGGATACTTCATGCTCCCCTAACTGCAATATTCCTTATTGCCGAAATTGCAGGAGGATATAGCTTGTTTATTCCGTTAATGATTACCGCCTCTTTGGCTTATTTAACTGTTAAAATAATAATGCCTCATTCCGTTTATACTATGCAGTTAGCAAGTCGTGGGGAGCTTATTACGCACCATAAAGACAAAGCTGTGCTTACCTTGATGAGACTAAAAAACGAAATTGAAACAGATTTTGAAACTGTATTTCCAGAAATGTCATTAGGTGAGTTAGTAAAGGTTGTTTCTCGATCTAAGCGAAATTTATTTCCTGTAGTTAACGAAGAAAGATTGTTTATTGGAGTTGTTCAATTAAACGACATCCGCCAAATTATGTTCAAACAAGATTTATACAGCTCAACCTTTGTGCACGACCTAATGATTGGCATCGGGGAGCACATTACCGTAAATGACAATATGGACACTGTTATGAAAAAATTTGAAGAATCAGGATTATGGAATTTGCCTGTTTTAGAAGAAAGTAAATATGTTGGATTCGTCTCAAAATCAAAACTATTTTCTGCTTATCGTAAATTATTACAAGAATTTTATCAAGAAGAGGACTAGATTCTTTGGCAATGCTTCGGCCTTTACCGAATAACCTTTGGGTTGGTTACCTGTCAACTCCCGCAAGAGCACTAAACTCGCCAGTAATTTTAAACTTAGTTGCTTGCGGAAGTTTATTCCGTAAATGAAAAGATGCCCTAAACTTAAAGTTAGTGTTTTTCATATATTGTAGTACATCTACGCCTTCTTCTACATCGAAATCCATACTAGTGCCTTGGGTTGCCGATACCGGATTCTTGGACGCGACCATTAGCTCAGCTAATGTGCCTGAGGTTAAAAACAGCTCTGCGTCTTGCAAAAAACTCAATTCTTGAGTTGCTGGATCTATCGCTTCAATATTAATTGATACCAGATGAACTTCTTTTACCAAGCTCAATAATGAATTGTTTTGTTCTGTTTGCTCCTTTAATGACGATTGAATGTCTGAAGATGGAACGGCTAAAACAGTGTCAATACTAATTGAATCTTCGGTTATTGTGAATTCGTAATCATGACTAAATGCAAACTCTACTGTTTCATCATCCTTATTACATGATGTTATTCCTACTGCTAAAGCAAAAATAAAATATACAGCTCTTTTCATCTCTAAAGTTTTTACAAAATTAGGTATTATTTATTTGATGAAATTGTACTTCTTTCCTTTGTGTAGATTTAGTTGCGCTTGTTTTAAAGCCTCTAACGCTGTTTTTAATGGCATGTCAACTGTGGTTGAGTTCGCCAACCAAGCTGGAATGCTTCCGCCAGGATTGGCAAATAACGTGTATTCAATGTCTAGATAACCATCGGCTAATTCGGTGAACTTCCAGCGCCCATCAGAAACCTTTATTCTTACGTTTCCTTGCTTTACTTCAGAATATTCTGGCAAAGCCTTAACGGCAATTATTACACAATTTGAGTCTGGATTATAGCTATAATTATATTGGTATATTCCATCCCTATCATCAACAGGCCATGGAGCATTAGTAAACATATAGTAAATTTGTAGTGTATCCCCTTGCATTTTAAGCAATTTCGACTCATCACAATCTGGCATAAAATTGATGAAATTGTTTACGTCCTGAAAAACCGAAACTAACGCTGTTAAATTTACTTTTACCTTCCCGGTTACTTTCGATTCTTTAAAATCACTGCCTTGTTTTACGCGAGTATAAACCTTAAAGCCGCTTTCTTCTTTCTGAAGTTCCCAGCTATTTTGTGCAAACAATTCAAAAGGAAAAGAGACCGAGATTAGGCCAAGGAAAAAACATTTTCTTGTTTGGTTTAGAATTATTTTACCTAACAACACGTTCTAGTTTTTGCTGATAATCTTGTCGATTTGCTGTTATTGGATTTGCATACATCTCTAAATAAATCCTTTTTAGCTCTATTTGATTTCCAATCATTTTCTCCAACCGTTGAGTCATTATTTTTTCGAATTTCTCTTGTTCTTCCTTTGTGTATTTATCATCATTATCAAAAGATGCTTGCAACATATCTGCTGCGATATAATTTGTAGGCCAAAGCTTGTAATTAGCGTATATGCGTTGGTCAATTAATTTACACAACGCCTTTATTTTGTCGTTGTTTGTTGTATAATTTTTATCGATTTCAAGAAGCTCCGTTTCCTCGATAGGTTTAGTAATCGCTAGATGTATTCTTCCTTTATAATCTGTAACACCTTTTATAATACTTACTAGGTCTTCGTCATCTTGTTTGCTATAATTGCCATTTAACTGCTTAAGGTGCAGTTCTTGCGCCTTAAAATAATCGCAAGGTTCATATTCGTATGAGACAGCAATTGGAGCTAAATTCAATTCTTTAAAGCATTCAACAAAGTGTTTGCTTCCGCTCTGCGCGAACATTTTCAGCACCCCGGCTTGCGTTAGATCAAGCCCGTCTTTTGTTCGTCCTGCTCTTTGAGCTATCCATATAGAGTCGTTCAGTTTTGTAATTGCATTCCGAATGTATGCCGATAAACGCAATGAGTTTTCGTACATTTCTCTGCGTGTTCCTCCTCGAAAAACAGTAAACATTTTATTTACTTTACCAACATCTACCATCAATCCTTCCATCAGGTTGCTTCCAAACGTGATTTGGGTGGTATCCAATTCTTTTTCGAAAAGCAAGATTTGCAACAAGCCTGAATCTAAAAAAATATCGCGGTGATTTGCGATATAGAGATACGCTCTGGAGGCCTCAATGTGTTCAAACCCTTCTGAAGATAGCCCATCACATGTTTTTTCAACAATTTTCCGAATACCAACATGCATAAACTGCTGTTGAAATTCATAAGTGGAATCAATTGAGTCTACTTTGATTTTCAATTCCTCTTTAGTGAGTGCTGGAAATAACCATTGCATTGCTGCATAAAACTCTCTTGCTTTTCCTATTCGAGACATCGCAGGACGAATTTCTTCGTCTGTATATGGTCTAATTATATCGAAATCGAAATCCATTCTCTTTGGCAAATACTGGCATACAATAGTAAGCAATTCAATACGGATGAAGAAAATTCTCCTTTACTTAACGATTGTCTTTTTACTCAAAGTTTCGAAAACAGCATGTACACCCTTTATTTGTACTCCCAATAATATGGTGGTTTGGGTTAAACAACTTATTAACTATTCAAATAAATTTACTCTGCTAACAATAATTTTACGGCCTCTTCGAGCTGTTTGTCTTTGCCTCTAGCCACAGATCTGTAATCATTTTTCACCTTAACATCTGGCTCAAACTGATTGTTTTCTTGGAGTTTATTATCAGTTCCTTTTATCCCGACCTGAGGAATTCCGAAGTATAAATTCCTATTGATTTGGGTTTCCCACCAAACTGCTGTCATCGTTCCAGGTATTGGCATACCAATCGTTTTGCCAATATTTAGAGCCTTGTATGCAAATGGAAACCCATGCGCATCAGAATAATTTCCTTCCCCAATTAACAGTGCAGATGGGCGATACCATTTATTCAACGGTTCTTTACCAATGTCTTGGCCCCTTGGTAAAAATGTAGCATACATTGTTCCGCTTAAAAACGTTGCTAAATCATCATGCAGCCAACCTCCCCCATTAAATCTTGTGTCAACAATCAATGCTTCTTTGTCTGCATGTTTTCCTAGAACATCGGAATAGACTTGTCGATAACTAGCGTCATTCATTCCTCTAACGTGCACATATCCTATCTTTCCGTTTGAAAGTAGAAGTGTTTCCGTGTTGCGCATTTTCACATATCGTTCATAGGTTAGGTTGTACATGTCTCGCTGAGAAATCGGTTTAAATACCTGGTTATGTTCTTTGCCAGAAATTGAATACGAGACTAGAGTGTTCTTCCCTGTTGCGTTTTTCATTAAACTATAGTAGTGCGACAAGCTAGTAATTTCCTCTCCATTTATTTTCGTAATTACCATTCCTGCTTTTGCCTTAGAATCGGCCACAAGCAATGGGCTTTTATCTATAATTTCTGCTACTCTTACGCCTTGCTCTTTGTATTTGTAATCGGGATAAATGCCTAGAGATGCTGTTTTATCGCCCCCTGTTTTTCTAAATCGATATCCTGACCCTGTGTGCGAAGCGTTTAATTCGCCCAGCAATTCGCTTAGCATTTCAGCGAAATCTGGCCCATTATTAATCTGAGGTAAAAATTTAGCGTATTCATTTTTGTAGAATGACCAGTCTACCCCGTGCATATCTGCTACGTAGAATTTTTTTAATGCCTGTCTCCAGGCGTGATTGTAAATGTACTCGAACTCTTCTTGCTGATTCCATTCCATTTTGGCGGCATAGGATACTGCTTTCGCTTTTCCAGTTGCTACATCTATTTTTTGAATTTTTTTGTTCGAAAAAACGATGACATTTTTTTGTTCTTTATCAAGTTTTAGTTCCCCGTTACCTGTTCCGATTTTGGAAAGTAACTTAGTTTCTTCCTTCTTAATATCGCGCACCCATAAATCGAATCCTTTTTCGAATGAGCTCAAATAATAAAGTTTTGACCCATCTTTTGTGAGTATCGCATCGCTTAAATCTGATGAATGGAGGGTTAACCTTTTCACCCGATCTT
>ENA-UOXV01007650-UOXV01007650.1-marine-metagenome-genome-assembly--contig:-NODE-7650-length-10877-cov-4.990944_pt1 | contig 10877 bp, 10 predicted proteins | sample MGYA00238165_ERZ766961 | MGnify/ENA primary metagenome ERZ766961 (study PRJEB28924, sample SAMN03173240) | marine metagenome | biome: Marine; feature: Water; material: Subsurface seawater | place: North... | reverse complement strand
GTCATAAAAGACATATCTAGCCGAGGCTTTGAGAAAGCCATATACTTCAAACCAATTCTTTTCATTTTTCAAATACAAGTTCCCATATTCCATTGGATTAGATTGAAATGACCACCAAGGTGAATTTAGGATTCCTAGTCTCAATCCAAGAGAAGTGCCTAAATAGGTTTGATATCCTAAACTCATTTCAACTTTAGGAGTTATTTGAAAAATATTATGATTTAAGTCCTTCGTAGGGTCAAAGCTAACTGTTAATCTATAAGCCCCGGTTAGCTCTCCTCCATTAGATATTTGATTGTGCCAACCTTTTGGCTCGTAGGGTTCAACTCTTCCTTTTGCTTCACGTTCTGTTTTATGAAACCAAGTTTGAATTTCACGAGCCATTTGCATTCCAAAAACCCCCATTCTAAAATCAGATTGAATCATTATTTTTTGATTTTGGCTAATTGACTTTTTTCCAAAAGAAAAGAACCAAAGACTAGAATAGGGTCTGTCATTTTTAACAACAGTGTCTGCTTGAATCAAATCTGGGGTGTAAGCTTTTAATGAGGTTTGAAAATAATGATAATCAGTGCTTTTATCTTTAATAAATAGCTTTTTGGGGTAATGGTGTAATGCTCTTAACGGCCAAGAAAAGGGATTGAACTTATGGTTCACCCATGCACCTCCAAGTCCTATTCCCGCGCCGAAAGTATAGTTTCGATCTTCGTTCTTTGAAGGAACAAATGCGTCTTGGGCTCCTGTGAAACCAATTCCCGAAAGGTTCTTTTCAATAGTAAGACTATCTTCCTGAGCGAGAAGATCAACCACTGGGAAGCTGACAATTAAAAAAACAATCAGTAATTTCAGGGTCAGTCTCAAAACAAGCGGTACGAGTAGCTAAAATTCATTAAAAAGCTTAGGTCTTCTCCTGCAGTTTTCCAATTTGGCTCGTTAAATGAATTGGCAATGTCAGTCCAAAATAATGAAGGCTCCATTGAAAGACGACCTTTTTTGCCCGCGCGCATGGAAGCGAGCAAACCTATGCGAAATGAAATAAATCTTCGAACTTCTGTGTCAACTCTTAAATAGTCAATAAAGTAAAAATCTTCTACAGTGTATCCCCCACCAATGTCATACCCCAAATTAAACTGCTTATCAGTTTTAAGGTGTTCAGCAATAATAAAAGAAGTCAGTGAAGAAACATTTCCCGAACCATATTCGTGTGAAATACGTGAGTTAACATATTGAAAATGAAGTTTTAAATTAAAATAAGAGCTGTCAGGAGTGAAACGTAAAGCCCCGAACATAGTTGAAGTATGATGAAAGTTTATATTATATCCTGCTGTTGTTTGTTCAACCATGTATGACTCTCCCAATCCACCTCCAAATTGAAAGTCAAGATGCTGAGATTTTGCTATAAAAAAACTGAAACAAAAGATTACGAATAATAGTAATTGTCTTTTCATATGTGATTGTGTTTTACGACTACCCTCCCTTTGGTTTTGCCGTCTATTATTTTAAGTACTTGTTCATCCAAGCCCTCCAAATCTGTGTTATGAGCAATTTTATCCAAATTTTCTGGTTTCCAAATCGTTGATAGTTTATCCCAAAGAATTAATCTAGTTTCCATATTTGTTTCGGCAGACTCCACCCCTATCAAATTAATTCCATTCAATAAAAACGGATAGACTGTACTTTCTAATTTTGGAGATTGAACCAAACCGCAAACTGCAATTGAGCCATTTTTACCACAAGCAGCCATTAAAGTAGACAATGTATTAGCCCCAACAGTATCTAGCCCACCCGCCCATTTACTTCTAGAAATAGGTCTTTTTTTAGAGTCATTGCAATACTCTCGCCCCTCACATCGTACAGCACCCAACATTTTTAAATAATCATATTCGGCAGTTTTCCCTGAAGAGGCAACAACATCATATCCAGCTTTTGAAAATATAGATACTGCCATGCTCCCTACTCCGCCACTTGCACCCGTTACAATCAATTCGCCCATTTCTGGTTTTTGACCAGCCATTTCCATTTTATGAAGAGCCAATGCAGCAGTGAATCCGGCAGTACCTAAAACCATGACTTCCTGAAGAGAAAACCCAGCAGGCAAAGGAACTACCCAGCCTTGTGGTACACGAATGTATTCACCAAACCCTCCGTCGGTATTCATGCCTAAATCGTAACCTGTAACAATTACTTTATCGCCTTTTTTAAACTTAGAAGTTTTCGACTCGATTACAATTCCACTTGCATCTAATCCTGGTGTATGTGGAAATTCTTTGGTAATTCCTTTATGCCCGCTGCTTGAAAGACCGTCTTTATAGTTCAGCCCAGCGTAATGAACTTGAATTAATACATCACCTTCTGGTAATTCATCAATGTTTCGTTCAATAATTTTTCTTTCGAATTTGCCTTTCGAAGTTTCGAAAATTCTGTACGCTTTAAATTTTATTGACACGAGTTGTAATTTTTGAATTTTGAATTTTTTTTAAACTGCACCAGCAATAATATCCTCTACAATTTTCGGGTCTAATAAAGTAGAAACATCGCCTAAATTAGAAGTATCCCCTTCTGCAACTTTCCGAAGGATTCTTCGCATGATTTTGCCCGATCTAGTTTTTGGCAAACCACTAACAATCTGAATTTTATCAGGCTTTGCAATCTTCCCAATTTCCTCGACAACAGTTTCAATAATTTCTGCCTGAAGTACTTTATCATCGTCGATTCTATCTCGAACAATTACATAAGCATAAATCCCTTGTCCTTTTATATCATGAGGATATCCAACTACAGCACTTTCAGCAACTTGTGGATTTCGATTGATGGCATCTTCAATTTCTGCTGTACCAAAACGATGTCCTGAAACATTGATCACATCATCTACCCTACCAATGATTCGATACATTCCATTTTCATCTCGTTTTGCACCATCACCAGTGAAATAATACCCTTTGTAATTACTGAAATAAGTATTCTTACAACGATCATGATCTCCAAATGTAGTTCTCAACATGCTTGGCCATGGGTGTTTAATAGCCAAATATCCTTCTTTATCATTTTCCTTAATTTCCTCTCCATCACCATTCAACAAAACAGGTTGAATTCCTGGAAGTGGATATCCTGCATATGTAGGTTTATGAGGCCCGTGTTCTCCTAGAGCAGAAATCATAATTCCTCCCGTTTCTGTTTGCCACCAAGTATCAACAACCGGACAACGCTCTTTTCCTACGTGGACATGATACCAATACCAGGCTTCTTCATTAATGGGTTCGCCTACCGTACCAATTACTTTTAACGAATCTAAACTATAAGAAAGCACATGTTCGTCTCCTTGAGCCATTAAGGCTCTGATTGCAGTAGGCGCGGTATAAAACTGATTTACACCGTACTTATCAATGATTTGCCAAAACCGCCCCGGATCTGGATAGGTAGGAACACCTTCAAACATAAGGGTTGTTGCTCCAGATAAAAGTGGCCCATATACTATATAACTATGTCCCGTGACCCAACCAATATCGGCAGTACACCAAAAAATATCGTTTTCATCATATTGAAATACATTTCGGAAGGAGAAATCGGCATAAACCATATATCCGCCACAGGTATGAACAATTCCTTTTGGTTTACCTGTTGAGCCGGAGGTATACAAAATGAACAACATATCTTCACTTTTCATTGGTTCTGCATCACATTCACTTTCTACTTTATCCAATTCTTCATGAAGCCAAACATCTCGTCCCTCTTTCATTTTTACAGCCCAATTGGTGCGTTGCACAACTACTACTTTTTGAACAGATGTGCAGTTCTCTAACGCTTCATCAACTACCCTTTTTACAGGGATTTCTTTCAAGCCTCTATACAAGCCATCAGAGGTTAACACCATTTTAGCCTGTGCATCATTTATTCTATCAGCCAGTGCATGGGCAGAAAAGCCTGCAAAAACAACTGAATGGACCGCACCGATTCTGGCACAAGCCAAAGTGGCGACCATCAATTCTGGAATCATGGGCATATAAATAGCAACCACATCACCTTTTTTGCAACCGTTTTCTTTTAAGACATTGGCAAATCGGCAAACCTTATTGTGCAATTCACGATAAGTCCATTGAACGAATTTTTCTTTTGGATCGTTAGGCTCCCATATAAGTGCAACTTTATCTCCCCTTTCATCGAGGTGTCTATCCAAACAGTTTTCAGTAATGTTCAATCTACCTCCCTCAAACCATTTGATTTTGGGTTCTTCAAAATCCCATTCACAAACAGAATCCCATTTTTTTCTCCATCTAAAATTTTCAGCTACATCCCCCCAAAACTTTTCAGGATTTTCAGTAGATTGAGTATATAATTCTTTGTAATGTTCAAATGAGTTAACGCGATACCAAGGACTTTCCATCTGCTTTTAATTTAGGCTTTCAAATATAGAAAATGAAAGCAGAAAAGATGGGTAAAATAAATCCTAGAATCTATTTTTTGTTGGGATTAATATCATTGAGTTTGATCCAGATTCCATTGATTCAAAATAGTAATAAAAGCCTCATTAAAGATTATCCTCTAATAACTATTTTTCGCGAAAACGGAATTTGACTTACTTGTCCCTTTAAAATATAAATTCCATTGGCTAAATATTCTTTGGATATTCTAATCTCATTCGTGCTGCCATTATGAAATTTAGAAATTACCCTACCTTCCATATTTAATAACTGAAGATTCACGTTTTCTTCAACTTCAAATTTAATGATCAACTTTTCAGAATAATCAAGTAAAGAATAGGAAACTACTTGACTATTCAACTGACTCAGGCTGTTTTTTACCTTATTGTTCTTCAACCAATATACCATAGTATCGACCACCGATTTGTGAACAGACGGGTCACTTGAGTTGGTGAAATAATGATTTAGCCCATTCATATAAAAAAGATCAAAGCCGTTTCTTTTAACTTGATTTTCAAAACGTTTGGCGCTAGTCATTGGGATATTAAAATCCTCGGTAGCGTGCAATAAAAGTGTTGGCGTGTTTATGGTTTGATAATTAATAATCGAAGAATCTGTAATATCAATCCAATCTTCCCAAAACTTTGGATAAATACCAGAATAAGGATTATTCGCCCCCCAAGTTCGTTTTCTGATTTTACCAAAATCTGATAAGGTCTTTGCGTAATGAGAATTGCCGGTTGAAGTATCCTTAAGGCATTTGTAATAAATATCTCTTCCTTGTATGGCAATAATACTGTCAATTCCTTGCCCACCAGTTCCCAAAGAAAGAAGCACAGATATATCATTTCTTTGTTTAGCAACGATTGGAATGAAATTTCCGCCTTGGCTATGCCCTAATAGAATGATACAGGAAGTATCAATTTCGGTTCTAGTCTTTACAAACTCAACAGCTGAATGAATATCAGTAACAAAATCGTAAGGGGAAATTTTCTTGGGATCTAATTTAGAACCATGGGTGAGCGACCTTTTATCGTAACGTAAAACTGCGTAGCCTCTAGAACTAAAAGAAGTTGCTATGTCCTTGAAGTTCTTTATGGTTTTGTTTACCAAACTAGGATATAAACACGAAAAATTCCCTCCACTGAGTGTCAATGTTTGGTCTCTATCGTTAGGCCCTGAACCGTGCACTAATACAATTACGGGAAAAGGTCCAGTTCCTTGTGGTATTGAAAGAGTTCCGGCTAAGGTAAAAGTATCACTAGGAAACGCGACATTAATATGCTGCGAAAAGCTATTAAAACTGTAAAGGAGAAAACAAAAAAGAAGGATGTTTTTTTTCATATCACTAAAGTAAAAAGCGGAAAGAGAATTTCCAAACAAAATAGAAAATCAAAAATAAATTAGAAAACCTAGTGAGATTCTACCGACTATCCTTTTGTAGGAGCTACGCCAAAATGATTTCGAAAAGCTCTACTGAAGGCACTCAAATCAGAATAATTAAGAATGTAAGCCAATTCACTCAGGCTGTATTTCTTCTTTTGTATTTCCTTTTTAGCAAACTCCATTAATAGAGTCTCTAATAAGTCACGAAAAGAAGTGTCTTCATAATTTAACCTTCGTTGTAAACTACGAACTGATAAGTTAAGTGCTCGAGCCACATCTTTTACCATTGCTCTATCTGGTAGAGTGTCTATAATAATTTTTGAAGCTTGCTGAACTATGGTATCGCGTTCTAAAAGTTTGTCTTTTCTATCTTCAGCAAAACGAACCAAATGCTTCAATAACTCATGATCGGCACTCGAGATTCTAGTATTTAAATCCTGCTTTTTGAATACAATAGAGTTTCTATAATCTCTAATAAAAACGGGAGCGTTAAAATACTTCTCCATTTTCTTAAAGTTTACCCTTGGCTGATAATCCAAGGTTACTTTAATAGGAGTGAATTTTTTATTGGTAAGAACTTCAAATTGCTTTAACAAAAATGAAATTGAACCTTCCAAAGTATGCTGAAAGGTAATTTCTGAATCATGACGCCAAGTCTGATCATTGTAATAAACCAATTCGTAAGTATACTCGGTCTCATGCAATCGCATAGGTAAAGATTCGCATCCAAGCATAGCATATTCGCAGGCATATTGAATTGCTTCTTTAATGGTAGAGCTATTCTGCGCTAACTGAGTGATTAAGCCAGCTGCAGATAAGTTCATCGTTTGAGATATATGAATTCCCAAAAGAGGATCATCAACTTGCTGCAAGGCTAATTCGAAGGTAGAATTGAAATTACTGTAATCAACTTTAGAGTTTTCCTCCAATAGCTCTTCCGCAGTACAACCCGTTTTATTAATCAACTTATCATACTCTGCTCCACGTGAAGCAGATTGAAGGATTGTATTATGTAAGAATCTTCCATTAAAGGGCATGTGGCGAATTTAAATGGCGATGTCGTGTAATGACAAATGATTGGCATGTAATGAATAACAACCCAATGTTAATAGTCCTTATCTTTGAATAAAGCAAAAAACGGTGTTGTATTCAAATTTAACTCTTGTCATTTATAAATATAAACTCCATTCATTAAATTCAAATACGAATAGTTTTAACGCCATATTCTAAGCTAAAAAATGAATGTATTAGAAATTCTTCAAAAGAAAAAACACTTTCAAATAAATATTACTAATATCTCAATACTACTTATATGAAAACGAAAAAAAACATAGAAACAGAAATAATAATAAATACCTCAAAAAATGAAATTTGGAAGGTATTAGTCGATTTAAAAAATCATGAAAACTGGAATCCTTTTATGATAAAATCTGAAGGCGAGGCAAAAGTTGGAACTCGTTTAAAAAACACCATGAAAAATGGGGAGAAAGAAATGGTTTTCAAACCTAAAGTTTTGGTTTCAGAGATAAATGAACATTTCGAATGGCTGGGTCACTTATTTATACCAGGCTTATTTGATGGTCGCCATTACTTTAAATTAGAAACTGTAGAAGCTGGTAAAACCAAATTAATTCATGGAGAATATTTTTCAGGATTATTATCTAGCATCATATTAAAATCTATTCGAGAAAACACTAAACAAGGATTTATAGCCATGAATGAAGCATTGAAAAGGAAAGTCGAACAAAATCAGTTGTCATAAAAAACAACAGGAGTAGAGTTGAATATTGGAAATGTTAATTTCCTAGAATCAGTTTTTCAACTTCACTCCAGGGAAGAAGACCACCCACATTTCTGTCATCGATAAAAACATCGGCTTTAATCAACCGGCTTTCTCCTTCCTTCATTTCACCATCTGGTGTTGAAGCATTCACTGCATAAAGTTTAATGCCATTTTTCTCGCAATAATCCGCCGCTTCATGAAGAGTTTCCCCATTGCGGTATGTCCAAAGAATAAGAGTATGTCCCGCATTCTGGATTTTTATTAGAGTATCTACTGCTCCCGGAATTGGCTTTCCAATTTTTGGATATTCATGCTCTACAATAGTTCCGTCAAAGTCTACAGCAATTACCATTATCTTTTAAAAACGCTTAATAGTTTACCAACCAAACCTTGATTTAAGGCCTTTTCTTTTTCGTACAGTTTATCTTGCCCCGAAATCGCTCTTATCTCTTGCCAAATCTCTCCCCAGCCCAACATTCCCCCAATGTTTTTATTACTCACAAAAACTTCGCAGTTTATTTTCCTGCTTATGCTTTCATCATATTTATCTTCGGGGTAGCTGTTGTTTACTGCATAAAACTGAATGTCATTTTTACGACAAAAATCAACTGCCGCTTCAAGTTCATCTCCTTCCCTAGTTGTCCAAAGAATAAGCTGATGATGTGCTTTTTGCATTTCTTTCATCGTTTCAAATGCAAAAATCTTGGGCTCACCTATTTCAGGGTAAATGTCTTCTACGATAGTGCCATCAAAGTCAATTGCTATAATCAAACCTTAAATTTAAATTTTAGATAAATTCAGCAGAAATAACATTGATATTGTCGTCTAAATCATAAACGTAAGGAGAACCCGTTGGGATTTCTCTTTTCAATATTTCTTCAGGAGAAAGGTCTTCCATAAACATGACAAGTGACCTTAGGCTATTACCATGTGCTACAACCAATATATTGTTACCCGCTTTTAGCATTGGCTCAATATTCTCCTTATAAAAAGGTAAAACTCGCTCTCTAGTATCCTTTAAACTTTCACCATTTGGAGGTGGAATATCATAACTCCTTCTCCACTCAAGAATTTGATCTGCACCAAATTTCTCACGAGCTTCATCTTTATCCATTCCTTGCAAATCTCCATACATTCGTTCATTCAGCGCCTCGTCCTTAATTACAGGGATTCCACGCTGAGAAGTCTCTTCAAGAATAATGTCAAGGGTTCTATTCGCTCTTTTCAAAACAGATGAAAACGCAGTTGCAAACTGAAAGTCTTCCAGCTTTTCTCCTGCATTTTTTGCTTCTGCAACTCCTTTTTCAGTAAGGTCTACATCTACCCAACCGGTAAACTTATTCTGTAAATTCCATTCTGATTGTCCGTGACGAACTAATACTAGTGTAGGCATATTATACGTTTGATAATTTATGCCAAAATTAAAACTCTGTGTAAAGAAGTGTTATGACTTTCATTAGTAGTTTACCGTATTTTTAAACAGTTTATGATTTCTACTAAAGTGCATTGTATTTTTGTTTTTTAAACAACTCAAAATCGAAATTGTAAGCCAACAAACACTTAAAGCAGAAAAGGTGAACCACTTTCGCATCAAATTAGTTTTTATGAAAACCCTAAGTACATTTCTTCTTCTTTCTTTTTTATTCTTAAGCACTTTTGCCCAGACTGTATCTGAGTTTGAATCGAAAAGCAATACTTTTTTCAAAGCTTACGTTTCGAACAGTGGTGTTAACTATTCCGCAGTAAAAGTGTCACCTTCTAGTTTAAATGCGTTGATAGGTATGGTTGAAAAAATGAATTTGGGTATTTTAAATGATAACCAGAAAAAGGCTTTCTATATTAATGCCTATAACCTTATTGTTATCAAACAAGTAATTAACAATTACCCAACGAAATCAGTTATGGACATTCCCGGTTTTTTTGACAAAAACACGTTTACTGTTGCCAATGAAAAAATTACCCTGAATGAGCTAGAAAACAATAAACTAAGAGCCGTATACAAAGATCCAAGATTTCACTTTGTTTTGGTTTGTGGGGCGGTAAGTTGTCCCCCAATAATAAACGAGTCATACAAAGCAGCAACAATTGACAAACAATTAGAGAGACAAACCAAAATAGCTATAAACAACCCGAATTTTATTCAAGTAAGTGGTGAGTCAATAAAAATATCAGAAATTTTTAATTGGTATAAAGCGGATTTTACTGCTGATGGAAAAACGCTAAACGACTTTATTAATAAATACAGAACAAACAAAATATCTAGCTCTCAAAAACTAAGCTACTACTCTTATGATTGGACATTAAACGAGAGCAACGAAGATAAAGGCGAATTAATAATACCTCTTTCAAAAAAAAAAGAATCGACTGAAGTAAACCTTCAAACCTATAACCCAGGCTCTTTATTAAAAAAAGGGCAAATGGACATCACCCTTTTCAATTCTATTTATACAGAAAATGAAAATATATGGCTTGGTACTGTCTATGGAGGTTATCGTACAACTTTTGCAACATCACTTTTACAATATACCTATGGCATAACTAAAAATGCTCGATTTAATATTGGGTTTGATGTAAGCTTTAAAGGTTCGGGAAAATCAAACAACGACGATAGTTACAGCAACATTTCAAGAGCATTTGATTTTGAAAATAATGATTCAACCCGAGCAGGTTTAGCTTATATAGCTCCAAAAATTAAATTTCAACCTTTTAGTGATGTTGACGAATTTACCATTCAAAGTACTTTTCAAATTGTATTGCCAAAACATGCAGAAGGATATACTAACCCAGATGGAAGTGGAAACGGAAATCTCTTTTGGATAGAATGGGATCGTTATGTTTGGTGGACCCAGCTATTCTATTCTAAAACTTTCTTGAATGATAAATTTCAAATTTTTGCAGAGGCTGACTTACTTTTTAGGTTTGGGAAAACAAAATCTCAAATTACCCACATGGATTTACCCATGAGTTTATTCTTAAGTTGGTTCCCAACTCCTAAGCTTACTTTTTACGGAATGATTCAGCACGTTCCAAGGTTTATTTATGACACAAAAGACCCGCAAATAAATGATTGGGTAGTTGCCGCAAATTATACTCAAGCTGGAGTTGGAATGAAATATCAGATTGCTAAATCTGTAAATCTTGAATTTTTGTATTCTAATTTCTTTAGGGCTGTAAATGGTGGGTTGGGGGAAACTTTTAATATTGGGATAAAGTATGTTCTTAACTAGGAATTATTTTTTAATATGATTTTTCAGCTTTCATAAAAAAGGTAAGACAACAAATAGTAATAT
>ENA-UOXV01007647-UOXV01007647.1-marine-metagenome-genome-assembly--contig:-NODE-7647-length-10879-cov-6.354398_pt1 | contig 10879 bp, 13 predicted proteins | sample MGYA00238165_ERZ766961 | MGnify/ENA primary metagenome ERZ766961 (study PRJEB28924, sample SAMN03173240) | marine metagenome | biome: Marine; feature: Water; material: Subsurface seawater | place: North... | reverse complement strand
CCCCCCTCCTCCGTCATCTAGCTGCACCTGTTGACCGCTGTCGCAGCACGCGCCATCACAGTCGCAGCTGTTCCGCACCCTGCGCTGCACCCTGCGCGCTTTGGCCGCTCACGGGTACGCGCCGCCCGGGGCAGGTATGTGGAACTCACCGGCGGCACCTCGCGTCCAGGCACGCCATGCCGTCGCCGCTTGGCAACAGTTCTCACACAGGCATGGCGCAGGCGCCAGGCAAGACGCAGGCGCTCCGCCACGCGCCCGACCCGAGCATCGTCAACAAGGTGCAGCGCCGGTGCGCGCATCCTGAAGGCTGTTCCTCCGCGCCCTTCTACGGCAACGATTCGCCGTCGCGCTTCGGGCAGAGCTTCGTCGTCTGCGGCCAGCACCGCGCGCGAGACCACCGCCTGCTCATGGCGCCGCGCTGCTCTGCCCGCGGGTGCCGCCGCGTCGCCTCGCGCGCGCGGGACACCAACTCCTCGCTCACCGTCTGCGCCGAGCACCTCCACCTGGCCGGCCCCGCGGATCTGCGGCAGGCGGCGGGGGCCGCGGGCACGCACAGGCGACGCGCCGCGGGCCTCGCTCTCTTCGACTCGCGGCCAGGCGCTCTGAGAGACAGATACGTTTCACAGATACCTCTGCCGCCCGCGCTGCACTTCCGCGAGGGCTCCCCGCAGCCCATCATCGATGGCGGCGCCGCGCGCGCGCACGCCACCGCGCACCTCATCGGGCACGAGCACCTCTTCCGCTTCGAGGGCTGGCCGCCCCCCAGCGACATCTGACCAACATGTAAAGTACAGTGTAAAGTGCGTTTCCAACGACCCGGGGGCCTCGCGAGATTTGACGGCGCGTGACGAGCCCGTGGGTGACGCGTGCGCGCATCGCCAAACGCGAGCGACCTGAGCGCCTATCGCAAGCACGAAAGATGCGAACACGAGAGGGACTCTTATGGCAACAAAAACCTCGCCCATCCGCCCAAGTGGAACGATCGAACGTCTACAGGGCCGAAATCTCCCGCGCGGCAAGGCTCGAGGGAGCACTGTGGGAGAACGCATCCAGAGCCCCGCCCTACTCGGCAGGCGAAGGGGCCCACAGGCCCCACCGGGCCTCGAAGCGCATCCGCGCTCAGCACACTGTGCAGCCGCCCTTCTTTTGCGGAACAGGCTCCTTGCCCAACAGCAGCGCGCTGATCTCGTTGGCAACGCCACGTGGCGCGAGCCTGCTCTTTCCCGTGATGTCGTGAGGCGTTTCCCCGTCGACGTTCATAATTGTCACGTCCGCGCGATGCTGCATCAGGCTCATCACAACATCCTTCGAACACGTGTACGCGGCGTAGTGCAGCGCGACACATCCCCGAACGTCCTTGGCGTTCACGTCTGCACCCTTGGAGAGCAGCAGCTGCACCACTTCATTGTTGCCCTGCTGCGCGGCAAAGTGCAGAGCCTGCGCCCCGTCGTTCTTCTTCGAACCCTGCGTTCCGCCAACACCTTAGCTGAGCTCAGCACCCTGACCACTAGGGCCTGCATTACAAAGCGGGCCGGGGGCCGCTCACCTCGACCGGCATTTTGACTACGGCACCGTAGCTAATGAGGTGCTGGACGCACTTGACGCTCCCGCCAAAGCAAGCGTCGTGCTGTCATACACCCAGTGGCTGTCAGACCAGGAAGCCTCGCCACAGGCTACGAGATGTGAAGTTGGGGCACATCACCAAGGGTGTGTGGCCGCTGTCGTGCGCGCGAATGTTGGGCTGTGCGCCAGCCTTGAGCAGCAACTGCACGTTGGCAACTGATTGCGCCAACGACGCTCGATGTAGTGGAGTCACGCCCTCCGAGTCCTGGTGCACCAGGCCAAAACGCTTTAGTGCGAAGAGAGTTCGCTCACACGTTTTGGCTCACTGCGCATAGGCTCGAGGCTCACCTGGTGATTTACATCGGCATTGGCACCCAGTAAAATCTGAACGCACTGCGAATCGCCGCTGGCATCCACGGACACCATGCATCAGTCGCGAGAGTTGAGGGAAAGCATGCGCGACGAGAGAGGGTTTCGCTCGTGCAGCCATGCGACACCGGGGGCGGGAATTTCTGACTTGACGCAGCGACAGAGCGGCGTTTTCCCAAGCTTGTCTTTCGCACCACAATCGGCCCCACGATCCACGAGCCACCGAACCTGCTCCGGTTCCGGGCTAAGGGGTTATTCGAGTGTCGTCACAAGGCAGAAATCCTGCGAAGCATGCACTGTGCGGGGCGAGCACACCGCTTCTGTGTGACCGTTGAAAGCAGCCCAATGCAGGTACGTCTCACCCATGTCGTTGAAGGGTTCATTCATCCCTTTGCCGTCTGCTGTGAGTCTCTGTGTGCCGGTGCTGTCATTCAAGGTAGCCACGATCCGCTCCGCCACCTCATCTCCCGAAGCGCTCTTCTTGCCACCTCGTGTGGGGCCAGCGACGTGGCTCTCCTGTTAATACAGAAACGAGATGAGCGGGAGTTTCTGTTGGTGGCTGCTACTGTGGACAGGGCATTTTGCGTGGAATGAGGCCTCCGCGAGGACAGCTCCACGATTCTCCGGGCTTTCCTCACCTCGCTAGCACGGGAGCGCTTCCTTGCTGATCCCTGGTTTGTTGGCGCTGATTTGGAAGGTGTTTGTGAATCAGCCGTTGACGCGGTGCTGCTCCGCCCCTTGGCGCTGCTCGCGCGGCGAGCCGGCATGCCCTCCCGCGTAACCCGTCCTCGTCGGCTCGAGTTGACTTTCCACAGCTCTCTACTTGGTTTACATGTAGATGTTGTCGCTGCGCTTTACCGAGTTCGTCACTTACCCTCTAGAGACGGGGTCCGCGGTCGCTCATTTCCGGCCGAGGTAGACAGTAGGCTGGGTCAAGCCGCTTCGCGTGTGTGGTGAAACGATGAATCGCGTTAGCCAGGCTGGGCTGCAGCAGGGTGTGGGCCAGAGCATCCCGACTAGTCGGGGTGAGGAGTGGACCACGCGGATTGAGAGGCTCCCACAGGGGTATGATGCGCTACGGAATCCCTCAATTAATAAGGGCGAGGGGTTCTCGCTCGCGGAGCGCTCGCGCCAGGGGCTTGTCGGCCTGCTTCCCCCAGCGGTGACCCCCATGATCCTTTGCAATTCGCAGACGGTGCTCCCGAGCTTACCCGCCGAGGCGCTGCAGGTCAAAAGCCTGGAGCTACAAGCGAATCGTGTTATGTCACAGTTGGCGAAGCTGCAGGAGCCCTTGCATAAATATGTTTTCTTGATGGCGCTCCAGGCGAGGCATCCGTTACTCGTCTCATTCGCATTCTGGATCGTGCTTGCATGCATGCGTGGAACGCTGCTCCGCTCGGTTCCTCCGTGGTGGTTCGGTATGCAGGCTCGCGCTCCGGATACCAGACTTACAATATGTGACAGTTGGCGGTGTTCACCTGTCACAGGACACAAACGAGACGCTTTTTTACCGCGTTCTCATCGACAACGTTACGGAACTGATGCCCATTGTGTACACTCCCGTGGTCGGCGAGGCGTGCTCCAAGTACGGGCATATTTTCCAGCGGCCGCGCGGGATGTACTTTTCTATTCGGGACCAGGGCAATGCACAGCGGGTGGTGGCGAACTGGCCAGAGGAAGACGTTTCGGTGGCCGTCATCACGGACGGAGAGCGCATCCTGGGCCTCGGCGACCTCGGTACCTACGGAATGGGCATCCCGATCGGCAAGCTCAACCTATACACGGCGTGTGCAGGCATCTCCCCTCGCAAGTGCTTGCCGATCATGGTAGATGTCGGGACCAACAGCGCAACGCTGCTGGAGGACGCCATGTACACGGGCCTGTCGCAACCGCGCGTTCGGGGCGCTCGATATGATGCCTTCATGGAGGAGGTGCTCTCTGCGCTTGTCGAGCGATGGCCGGATATATTGATCCAGTTTGAAGATTTCGGCAACACGACGGCGTTCCAGCTACTCGAGCGCTACCGTAATCGCATCTGCACCTTCAACGACGATATCCAGGGCACAGCGGCTGTCGCCCTGGCAGGCCTTCTGGTTGCCTGCAAAATCAAGGCAGCCCCCGCGTCCAACCCGCAGTACCACACCCTTTCATGTGGCCCTGTAAAGTCCCCAGCTGAAGGCTGTATTTTGCCGGTGGTGACACGGCGTCCTTGGGGGCGGCAGGGAACGCTTCTACGAAATGAAACTGTGGTGTTCATGGGAGCGGGGGAGGCCGGCACAGGGATCGCAGACCTAGTAGTGGCCCAGATGGTGAAGGAAGGACTTGCGCTGGAGGAAGCACGCCGCCGCTGCTGGCTGGTTGACTCCAAGGGCCTGGTGACAAAGGACCGCTTCGCCTCGCTACAGCACCACAAGCAGCTTTATGCGCACGAGCACGCTACGCTCAAGTCTCTCGCCGAGATCGTCAAGGCGCTGAAGCCGACGGCACTCATCGGGGTGTGCGCGCAAGCGCAGGTGTTCACAAAAGAAATTGTCGACACGATGTCACAAAACAACACGCGTCCAATTATCTTCCCGCTCTCCAACCCAACCAGCCTGGCGGAGTGCACGGCCGAGCAAGCGTACGCGTGGACCAAGGGCAATGTTTTGTTCGCGTCGGGCAGCCCCTTTGCGCCGGTTGAGGTTGGTGGACGCCTTTGTCGCCCTGGACAGGGCAACAACGCCTACATCTTCCCGGGTGTCGGCCTCGGTGCGATGGTCGGGGGCCTCAAGCACGTGACCGAGGAGATGTTCTTGGCCTCGGCCGCAGCCCTCGCTGCTGAGGCCCGCTCCGCTCCGTTCCCCATCCTTGATCTCTCGCGATCTCGAAATCGTAGCGGGCGCCCGAATTTGGGTGTAGGCTTGACTCCTGCAACCCGTCAAAGTCAAACTGACTCGTGCGGCCCCAGGTGTCGGAAGAGGACAGGGCAGCCGGGTCGCTCTTCCCACCGCTCACTCAGCTCCGCCGTGTCAGCGCCAATATTGCCGGTCCTTGCCCTAACATCTTTGGAGCCATACCACACAAGATGCATACATGCTTGTGTGTTACCGCATGTCTGCGGGCACACAGTGCCTTTTGCTCGGTACTGACGAGCATGAGTGTTGGCGACTGTGCAGCCGCGATCATCAAAGAGGGGCAACAGGCAGGATTGACAACGCGGGAGTTCTGCAAGAGGGGGAAATGTGTGCCGATATTGCCAGTCGTCAAGACGGCCATGTATGACCCGCAGTATGCAGAGCAGGCGCGGCTGTGAGCGCTTGGCTACGCAGGGGGTCCACAATAGTTGAGCGGCATGTCTCATGGTCCACATGGTCGCCTGCGGGGGGGGGGGGGGGGGGCTCAAGGCACCAACACCTCCCGCAATACACACGAAGCTTGCATTGCCGGGCCGTGCGCGTTTTGGGCGCACAGACTCTCGCTTTTATGTACCCGGAACCGACGGCGCCGCAGCTAACCGCCGTCCCACTGAGCCCACTCTCACGTATCCCACCCCCAACGGAACACCCAGGCCACGGGCTCCATCATGTCGCCATATTAAATTCTTCAAGTTTCTTAGTCACATCGGCACCACTTTCTTGCTCCCACTCGTTCGACGTGGCCTCGATTTTTTCGCTCATCTTGTCCAACGTCTCCTTGAGCATGTCACCGAACTCCAGCGCCATGTCCTCCATTTTCTGTTTGAGATCTGCAATTTGCGCGTCTTTCAGTGCCAGCTCTTGGTCCCGCTGCTTTCGTATATCCTCATTGGCCTGCCGAGCTAGCTCCAGCTGGTCCTTGTGCTCCTGGATTGTGATATCAAGGACGTTGATACGCTTGAGCAGGTCCTCCTGCATCGCCTTGTACTGTCGCGTCATGTCCGAAGAGACCGCAAAGGTGTTGTTCTTCTCAGTCTCGAAGTCATTGAGCAATTCAGCCTGCGCGCCGACCCACTCGAGATAGTCAAAGCTATGCCGCGTTCAGCGAGCCCTGAGCCACTGTGAATTGAGTTCAAGCGCCTCGGCACCCCGATTCATCGATCTCGCTCACCTGGCGCTGCCGCATCTCGTTCTGAGACGCAATGGCACGATTCATTACATCCGTCCGTTGCACTGCCAACATCATCCCGTCATCATGAGAAACTGCAGACAGATGCGCCGGGGCTCGCTTGTCGGCTTGCTCTGGTGAACCCGGGCCACGTGGTTACTGGGAATTGGGACACACAGAGCTCGCGCTCCAACGCCTCGATGCGCAGGTTTGCCTTGACCAGCTTTTCTTCAGGTGTCAATTCCACCCCCTCCTCCGCCCCCCCCTTCGCTGCTTTCCCCTTGCCTTTCGCTCCCTTCTGCTCACCCGCCAGCACGACCGCTTCTTGATCAGATCGGTGCAAAAAATCAGACACGTGTTTGAACACGGAGCGGAGCAGGCCAATCCCTGAGATGCTGCGCAGACAGATTGGGTGAATGTCTTTCAGCCGCACGTGTGGAGCACTGGGAGGGGCTGCGACCTTCGGCATGTTCTCACTGCATAGAGAGTCCAACGGAATCCGAATTTCCGTCAGTTTCTGCCAAGAATTCTCCAAAGTCAACTTTCTTCCTTCCTGTGTTCCGAAAGTGGGCGTAACACTTCACTAGGAGGCTGTTGCGGTCGTGTTGGTACGTGCTGCATCATCAATGTCCAGTCTCAGAGGGGGCGCTGACAAGGAAAATCACGACTGGTACGATTGGTGAGGTCCCACCGGTCTCGTTCCCGTGTTGCGGCAGCCTGTTTGAATTCTGCATTCTGCGGATGTTGTACAGCACCAAACGGCGTGGCATCCCCGTACGTGCAGGCTATCAGAAAACGAGCGAATTTGTGGAGGCAAGGTGCAAGTGGTGAATCGTGATAATCTGGGCAAGTTTGGAAATTCGAGGCAGTCGACAAGTCCGTCGACGCTTGCCGCCGTCGTCCGTTCATGTACCACGCCGTACCGCTCTCTCCAGGTCAGAAAATGCTATCCACCTCCCGGAAGGAGACTCTTGAGCTTCAAACAGAAGATGTACTGATATGGAGCGCGTGCGGAAGGGGATTGGAATCTCAGATAGCGACGAGAGCTTCGATGAGGGGAGGCGGGCGAAGGCCGACCAGGGCTCGGAGCAGCAGGGCAAGACTGAATTTGGGACGTATTTGCTGCGGCGGGAGCTGAAGGAGCAGGTTAATTGCCAGAGTGTGGGGACTAGCGCGTGGGCATGCCGTATGGCAGCGGTATAGTAATGGATTGGCTGCATGCCAGCGGAAGAGATGAGAGGTCACCGCATGTGGGCCGCAGGAGGAGCGAATCGCGACACGCGTGCTGAATGAGGTGGAGGGACGCTTTGAGGTAGAGACGCAGCAACTACGTGGCCGGGTTCGGCCCTCCCCCGTAAGGTTGCTGGTACATTGCGATGCCGGAAGCTAGGGCTCCGCCAGCGGCGTACTCGCCAGCACTCAGCCTTGACAGCGGAGGGGCAGGTCGAGCTCCTGGAGGCCCGCCAAGGGGAGGCGGCCGGGCAACTGGCGCTTCGCGGACAGATCGACGAGATTTACGGGCGCCTCGACGAGCTCGCTGCTCCTGCGCATGCACATGTGGGTTTCGCTGCAGGCGGCGCGCTCGCTCACGAGCTCAGCGACCTTACGGTGCGAAGCCTGCCCCTCCGCCGGACTCGGTTCTTGACACTTGACTGCAGCGCGCATCTGCGCAAGCAATCTTGCGCAGGTGCACGTTTGAAAGTGGCTGCGCTCTTCCTGGCTCGCGCATGCTTCCCCGTTCAAAGCGCTGAGTTGTGCGCTGCGTGCACAGGAGAAGACGCGAGGCTTCAAGGCTGAGCTGGAGGCTATCCAGCAGTCACTCCTTGGCCAACTGCAGCCGCTGAATGGGCCAAGTGCGGCTTGCCAATCCACTAGCGTGGAAATGGCCCAACTAGTAGACTGCTGAGCGGTGAGCCTCGACTTGTAAATATCGCTTCCGAAGTCGCATCCGCTTCTGTGCACATGCGGCAAGGACGCATGTTCGCTGATGACAGTTGAGGCCAGCGTAAGCCAGGAGATGTGCCGCCCTACGCAGCCCGATGAGTATCGCACGCTGAGGCAAGGTGCAAGGAGAGAGATGATATGCCCACTCAAGGCTCGTCGCCGCATCGATAGATGTACCTCCAGGCCCGCCTCGGGATCCCTTTCTGGCTGCTGGTGGACCTACCAGGAGATCCCTGCTCGGACACCGCGTGATCACAGCCGCAAGGCACCGCCGCACACACGGGGCGTGGCAAGGCTATTGGCGTATGATTCAGCGCCTACCCTGCATAAATCCCGCGCGAGCTATGGAGCCAGCATTTGGTTCGTGGTCAACAGCGCCTTCGACAGCATAGTGATCCGAAGCAGGGCTGTCGTGATGCTGGGCAACTAGTACGGCCCGAGGTCGCCAAGTGATGCCACTCGCACCCGCATTCCCCACAGATGGTTGGGCCTGCTCGTGGCAGGGCTCCGATTTCGAGATTACTATCCCGGGACTAGTGTTGTCCTCTCCGTCGCGGTTGATTCTCCACGCGAATGGGCGGGTCTCATGTATCGTCAGGGGCAACAGATCGACGTTTCCAGCCACTCTCCCGCGCGATCCCAGGACGGACATGACTGTTGGACAAAGTGGCGCTCCCCCGCAAAGGTGCGCATACTGCCTCAAAAGGTTAAAGGCAATCGTGGTGCCATTGTTGATGCAAGTCCTCCTGGATAGGTCTGATGCACGCTGGGGGAGTCGCATGGGAGCCTCGGAGCTCTCGATGGCAGACGCTGTTTCGGGCGAGCTAGCGCAGTCTAAAAATAGATGGCGGTGGATCCAGGTCTGTCCGATGCACTCCGATCTGCTGCATGCGCGCCAGCAGCGCAGCAACTTCGACTGTGACCCAGCCTGTCCCCGTGGCAGGGGCGCGGACGAGACCATGTCAGCACATTTGTGTGCATTTTTCATCCCCAGGGCCACACTGCGATCGAGCTCCCGCGCCCCTTCGAGGTAACGAGCCCTTGCTCCCGCGTGCGAGCATCTGAGCTTGTCAGGACATTGCCTCCCCTGAGCGCGACATGCCGTGCTCTGCTGGCCAGGGTTCGAGCGTGTCGGTTCATTCTCGTTGGCACCTGCTAGCGTCATCCCACACGCCTGAGCTTGCGCACTTGCTGGTATGATGTCACCCGCCTGGGGCTCACGCGCGTGGCCGGTGGCGGCAGGACACGGTGGTGATACAGACCCAGGTGGGTGCCAGCGGGGAGAGCGCCGCTCTGCTTCGCCTCAACGTCACGGGGAAGCAGGTGCGAGCACCGCGCTCGAGCGCCAGGTGGGGCGCGCCCGCCCTGCTGCAGCGGCTTGCGGCCGGAGAGGGGCACCGGCTCGCGCTGCCGAGCAACGACTTTTCGGTGGCCTACGCCGCTGCGGGGCGCCGCCGCCGCGCCTCTCTGGTCTCACCCCTTGCCCCCCGACCATTGTGCGCTGCCCCCCCCGCTGCGCCACCTGCCAAGCAGCGAGGCGGGAGCACCTCTTGCGTGCGCGGAGGCTCACGCGCACTGAGTGGCAGCGCCAGCGCCGCGGATCGGACTCGTTGGTCTCCTCGCCCGACTCGCGGAGCCTCAGCGGCGGCGAAATCTCGCCCCTGTCCGGTAGCGCCCCCCTGCAGCAGCGCCTCGGCCCGACGATGCCATTTGCGGCACGACGCGCGGCCCTGAGGCGCGGCCGCGGCGTGAGACCCTGAGGCGCGGCCGCGGCCGATGCGGCAGGGGTGGAGCGGCTCGCCTCGCCAGCCGCCTCCGGCGAGGCGCGGCCCTTCACAGGCGGCTCGCGGGGCCCCTCGGAAGACGGCGGAGAGGACAGCACGTTCGCCATCGCGCCGCACCCCCGCAAGATGTCGCGCGAAGTGGCGCGCTCGATGGAGGGCGTGGCGCCACTGAGGCAGGCCGCGGTCGACTTGGATCTCGCCGAGTCGCGCCAATGGCTCCACCGCCCCGGCGGCCAAGCGGCGGCCGCCTTCCGCGCAGACCCGCACTCCAAGTTTCGTTCGCGCCGCGAGCCGCCGCCGCACGACCGACCGCGCGTCACGGCCACGTCCAAGGCCAAGTCCGATTTCGCGCTACTGGTTGCAGCGGCCGAGGACGAGCAGGCGTTGCGTGCCGCGCGCGGGCGAGAGCCGCGCCGGGAGGTGCCGCGCCCGCACTCGACGGACCCTTCCGTCGGTCTGCGCATGCACGCGCAGCAAAGCCTCCAGCCACCAAAAGCCCCGCGAGCGGGCTCTGAGATACTCGCGAGAGAGCACGAAAACCCCTCGCCCTCGCCTGCGGGCGCGATGCTAGACGCGCGCGCGCCAGGCTCGGGGCGACACATCGCCTGTGTCTCGCCGTCACATCGCCTGCCGGACAGCTCGCCGGCCGCCAATGGCTCCACCGCCCAACATGGAGCTCGACTGCAGCGGAGCGCCCCTGCCGGGGGTCCGAGCCTTCGGGCGCCGCAACGTTGCCCCGGCACGGGCGATGGCGGCGGTCGCGCGCGCAACACGCTGAGCGCCTCGCTGCTTGGGGGCGGCCGGCAGTCGGAGGCGCGGGCCCCGAGCGCGTCGCGCAGAGACCTTCCGCCCGGGGACGTGCGATACGTGGGCGCCATGTTTGTGTTGGAGGGCGAGGGGGGCGGAGCCAAGGAGGGGCGCTGGCACGAGCGGGAGGTGGCGCTGCACAGCGACGGCGAGCTGTCGTACGAGCTGCGCGAGGCTGCGGGGCGCCGGGCGCGGGGCGGGGCGGCGCAGACACTGGTGGTGCTGTGCAACGCCACGCGGTGCAGCGCGGCGCTGTGGGACACTGCGCTGCCCTTCCGGTTCGGGCTCTGCCTGCTGCCCGATGGCCCCGCGCAGACGTTCTCGGGGCTGCCGCCGCTGCAGGGCGCGCC
>ENA-UOXV01007645-UOXV01007645.1-marine-metagenome-genome-assembly--contig:-NODE-7645-length-10880-cov-4.782633_pt1 | contig 10880 bp, 11 predicted proteins | sample MGYA00238165_ERZ766961 | MGnify/ENA primary metagenome ERZ766961 (study PRJEB28924, sample SAMN03173240) | marine metagenome | biome: Marine; feature: Water; material: Subsurface seawater | place: North... | reverse complement strand
ATCTTTTAATTTATTTAAATCATTTACAAATTGCTGAATTTGATCTGGAAAAAAATATCGCAAAATACTTTTAAAATAATTCATGATAATTGAGTGTATGTAGACTATATACGTAATATAATTTGTAATCGCAAATATTAACTTGTGTCATTTTATGTAGCAACGATATGGAGTTTGATAAAAAATACAATGATGTTATTATTTGTAAAGATGACGCAATAGGACGTGAACAACCATTAAATTTAATTCATCAAAAAGTCTATATGGATGCCGATGAAGAATTAGGACTTTTAGAATTAGAATCACAGAATGTAGTTTTTATTGTTTCATATCCACCAAATAAGGAAATTCGCGGAATGCAATTATTGGCATCTACAAGTACACTAAGTCCTTTTCCTGATCTTGGTACAAGAACATGGGAAGGAACATTACTAACCTATGGTAGTGGCCGGGTTGTTTGTACGGGCCATAAAACTGTTCATGAAGCTATAATGAATATTAACGCTCTTGGACGTACATTATCAACCGAACTTAATCAGCCTTTAAATGTAATAAAAGGCGAACTTACAAATATGGTTGTCTCTGGACGACTTTCATTTAAAATATGCCGAGAAAAATTACGGCAACAACCTGGTGCAAAATTTACAACAAAATTTGATGGTACTATGTTTGATGCCTTACGCGAAGAAGGAAAAAAAATACGTGTGAGTGTTTTTCAATCAGGTCGTTTCAATGTTCCTGGACTTACGCGTATAGATGAAGCTAAATTAGCATTTATTCAATCATATCGTGTTATGAAAAATAGTGAAATAGATCAAACAGTGCAAGGGAGTAGCCGATCATGTAGGAACACAACACGTAAAAGACGTCGAATTAGAGAATGGTAAAATTTGTGTTTTGTGGTTTTGAATAATACCAAACAAAATTTTTAGTTCCTGGTCCTAAATAAAATGGTTGGTTATTTACAATTTTTGTTAAATTATAAGAATTGGAATTAAGATTAAAATAATCTATTATAAAATTGCCACAAAATGTTTTTATATTTAAAGCTTGGCCAGGCTGATCTCTTAAATTTATCCAATATGCGGTTTGGTCATGTATATTAGAAACATATAATGATTCAAACATGGATGCATAGGTTTGAACTTGCATATTTTCTTTTGCAAGACAAAAAGTGTCAGGAAAATGAAAAAGCATTACATAATAAAATTGTTTTGTGTTTTCATAATTAAAAACTCCACTTGGTCTTAAATAAAGAGGCGTTATTTTTGTTCCCCATTCTGCTGGAATTGTATGGCTATAACTTTTGTCGTCTTGACCAAGACTAAGATAAAGTTGTCCACGTTTTAAATAATAAGCTTGATTTGGAAAATAATCAATGTGTAAAAGAGGCCAATCTGATTCTTGAATTTGATTTGCTGCCCGCGCAATACAGTTATTTCCATTTACATCTTCACTGCGGCATGCAACAGACAAAGGATTATGTTCATTTAAAATTGCCATATGACGTAGCTGGTAACCAGAATTAAAAACTGTCCCAATTGTATTGGGATATTCATTAATGTTATAAGTAAATGATTGCCACAAGGAACATGTTGCACCATTAAATGCAACAGAATTACAACAAGTATTTGATTCGTGAAAGACATTAGTACAGTCATTGCCATTTCTACAATTTTTATACCGTATTATTAAAATATCAGGATTAGATGTGTATCCACCATTACATACAAAAAAATCTTGTTGTGAATAATAAACTTTTGACCAATCTGTTCGTCCAGGACATAGTGTTGCATTAATAGCAGGCGATGCACACTGATAACAATTTTTTCCAAGTTGGCCTTTTTTATTACAAACACAATTATTGTTAATACAAATTCCATTACAATTTTCAACATTACATGGTGTTTGCGAATTACTTTCTAAACTTTCACAGTATTTTCCATAAGCAGGCATATAACAAATACAGGCAGACATTGCGACTGAAAATTCACCACGTCCAAAACAATCATGCATGTCACAAATATTTCCCCACCAATTTTCGTCACATTTACACACACTTAAACTGCCATTTACTTCAATCATAATTCCATGCACACAATCATAATGTGTTTGTGTAAAAACTGTACATGAATTTTGAAAAACGCCCATAGGTTGTTGCCAAAGTATACATTTGTCGACTGTCAAACTTCCTGAAATATGAAAATCTCCAAATGTTTTTGGTTCTTGATAAAAAAATGGTTTTGTAGGAATAGAATAATGTGAAGTTATTTTTTCCGTTTCATTAGGCAACATTAATAATTGTTGTTCTAGTGATACAATACTTGTTCGTAAATCGTTGTGGCCTTTTATTAAAAGAAAAATAGAAATCCATACAAAAGTATGTTTGGCAAATGACAGTACACTTTTGACATCATCAAACGGGTGTGTCATTTTACAAACAAACGTCTGTCTGTGAAATGGTTCGCAAAACGATCAAGTCTGTTGCACCTCCTCGCCAAAATGCTGAAAAGAAAACTTTGTCCAAAACAAAGAAACCAGCCACTAAAAAGGTTTACAGATATATGCGAAAATGTAAAAGTGTTGAAGTATCTGGTCCTACGCGTATGCACAAATTTGCCCGTGCTTGCCTGTTTGATTTAAATAATGAAACTAGCCTATATACGCCAAACCCGTCACAACAATCAGATTTCAAATTAGATGCTGTTAAAGGCGTTACAAAATTAACCAAGGGTGCCAACAAAGAATTGTGTCAAACTGCTAACCAAATTATTCGATCTTTGGTTTCTCGTGCATGTCTATTGTCAAAAGCAGCAACTGCGTCACGTAGCGTCACAGTTGCAAATTTAGACGTTGTGGATAAATTTTTTGCATTTTAAAATTCATGCATACTCTACACCTTCAAGATCAACACGATGATGAATTTAGTGTGGCCGTGATTTTAGGATTTAGTATAATTATTTTATTAGTACAACTACTTATGTTTCAAATTTATAATCGAACCTCAGTATGAATATTATTATACCACTTCTGGCAATAGTGCAACCACTTGTTATTCTTTTTACGATTAAAATTTTTTTATTTGATAATTATGCAGCACAAGATTATACTACGCTTTTAAACAAAACATATTGGAATCTAGGGTTTGGAATATTGATTTTTTGTTATATTTGCTCACTATATAAATTTCTTCACACAAAGAAATATATAATATGTATAATAGTAACTTATATGACTATTTTTTCCTGGATCTTATTAAATTCTGCCGATTTTAATTTTCCACTACATAAATCTATCTGGATGACAATCTATACTATGACAGTTATCATTGAATCTTTATTATGGGTCAATCTATACATAAAATAAAATTGTTTTTCTAGCTTCATCTACTTCTATTTTTTTAAAAAATCCGGGCAAGGGCACGGTATATATCATTTTTGCGCAATAAAGCGTATCAACACACTGTGCATCAAAATCAGGAAATGATATCTCTAAACATCCATTTGTAGCTTTTTTTGTTTTCAATGATAATTCGATTATCCCATAAATATATTCCTCCATCTTAAAAAAATCACGTGTGGCCAATTGTGGCCGAACACCTTCTGATAATGAATCATTGTACATTTTTTGAAATTTTTCCATTTCTTCTCTCGTAAATAAATTATCAGTGTAGATTACTTGACAATCTTTGTAAGCATAGGCTTTCACAGTACAATTAAGACAATTTGACCATATTGCACATTCTTCAGGAAGTGTTGGCAGCGCTTCAATAATACCATGTTCTGGGTTGTATGATTTTAAACTATTCGCCAAAAAATCTTCTTCATTCACCCAATCACAAAAGTGTCGATGCAGAATTTTTGATGCCGATAAATCAATTTTTGCATAATAGCCAGACATGGCGGTATAATGACAAATTCTTATTGCTTGTTCTCGGCCTGTATTTGAAAATCTCCTAGATCAAGACCAGTAGCGTTTGCCATATATTTGGCAAAAGATTTAGGTTTTAAAAACGGTTGAAGTTCCAATACATTTTTTTTTGGTAATGTCATATTCAAAAAAATACGAACCGGATATAAATATTTTTTATCTTTTGTTTTTTTATACTTTTGAGCATGTAATGGAGTTAAAAATGACTCAACAAGAATTGTAAAAGCATAATTGATTATTTGCACAATATTTTTACATTGTTGTTTCCATAATACGGTCGAACTCTCTTCCTCCATATGAACCATTCCTGGTGCAGGTATGCCTAATAATAAAGTGGGAATTCCTAGTGCATTACACATACGTCGATCAAAAAGTTGAATTAAATCAACTAAATCTTTTCGGGTGTGTGTTTGGCCCATAGCCGTCACATCCATATTTGGCATTACTTCAACTAAAACACTAGGATCATTATCAGAATCTATATTTACATGACGACTAATACATGTATCCGCAAATGTACGTGTTGTATTAAAATTATCATTTTTTTGTCCACGTAAATAATTTTGTTCCGCAATATAATTCGACGCCTCTGATCGATTTTTTTTTGATTTATGCCCCGTTGCTGCATCACTTGAATCAAGATCTTTTGCGTCTAAATAATGATATACGCCTGGTGCATGTGCCGTATCTTTTTTACTCATCCAGGCTTTTGGTCTTAAATTAATTGCATCATTTATTAATGCTAAACGCGTAAATTCAATAATTGCATCATGCATGTCAACAACAGACATAACAGGGCATTGTAATTTTCCTCCTTTTGTTGGCGCATTTAACAAAATAAGTTTAGGTGGATTTTTACGAAACTTTTCACAATCTTCCTGTTTTAAAAAAATCACATTAAACTCTTCCGTCATATTACCTTGACTGTGCAAACTATCAGGTGGAACAACAATGTAAGAATCAGGTTCAAAAACAATTATTCGATCATTGTCTAAACAAAATGCAAAATACCCGACACTGATTAAACTTTTAATTGCATTTTGTACAAAGGGTAAATAAATAGTCACATGCTCATTATCTTCAACAAAACCTTCAGTGTGTAATCCACTTTCTGTTACCGCATTAATCAATGCACGGATTGTGCTTATTACAATATGATTTGTTTGACTTAAATAAACTGCTAATCGTACTTGATCTGCTCGATATTGAAATTCTCCCATACATGATTGAAAATTTACTTGCTGCATTGTAGAATCGTATTCACCTACTTCTGTATTATGCTATATATCATCTTATTTACTCCAACACTGTTTATAACATTTTATTCAAGGGATTGGAAATGGTCTGACATTTTTTGCTGCTTTTTTGGACCAAAAAAAAATCAAGTAATATTTATTTTGGGTGATGATTTATACATTCCCGTAAGCGATCATTTTTGGGACTATTTAAATTCTCCCGCTATTTTATAACAAAAATAAATTGTATTCTTACGGGAGGCACATATTAAATATAAAACAGAACAAAAATACAAATACGTATTTACCATTATATGATTAAAGATTACCATATAATAATTACAGTCACACTGATTGAAAATGGGGATTTCTACTATATTAGAACATTTTCAAAGGCTTGGATTTTTATCAACTGCGAGTGGAAACCCTGATGATTATCCTCGCGAAGTAAATGAGTTGGTTGATATATACCAGAAAGCATTAGAATATAATTTTAAAAATTTATTGGATGCATTCAAGATTGAGGAAGAACAGGATATGATTCAAACTGAAATTCCCCGGAAACAAGTTAAATTGAAAATTCGAAAATCAACCATATCAGGTGCGGGTCTTGGTATTTTTGCAGCCGAACGTATTCCTAAAGGCAAAATCATTGGATTATATGGCGGACCATTAAAAGAACTTGACACCAAAAACTTGGCTAAAGAAATAAATTTAGGAGAGGGTCCGCTTTCCAGGACTAAATACCAAGAACCTCCGCCTTTTGATGAAGAGCAGGGAAATTACGCCTATACAATACCAGTTGATGAAGAGATAACTAACGACTATTATGTGTTCCCTACAGAAGAGCAACTTAAATACCACACTAAAAATGTTGCAAGTTTTCTAGAAAATGAAACTCCTGAAAATGCTGCTACCATTTTAAAAAATTTAAATTGGACGGCACTTATGAATGATGCATGCGATCCTTATAAAAATAATGTTAAGGTAATAGAAAATGGCTTTATAAATACCGACAAAGATATTGAAAAAGACGAAGAATTATTTTTAGAATATGGTTTAGAATATTGGAAAAATGAAAAGCCATACGTCACTCTAGATGTTTTTGAAACAATCAATGAATATACTGAAACAATTGAACTAAAAATAGAGGAATTATATGAAAATGGTTTTTTTATAGTGTGTTCTGGATGTGGTGATAAATTAGTAAATAATGAAACCATTTGGAAAAAACATGTACAACAAAAGCATCAGTGTAATTGGTGTAAACTTTATTTTATAAATACGGATGAATTACATTTACACATGTTGGTTTGCAACTATACACAACAAACAGCTAGACATAACCCTAACCCGGATCGTGAAAGTTCCCCTATTGTTTCCCTTGCCCCTGGTGTAAATCCTGCAAACCTTTCGTTTGCCCAATATTCTTTTACTGCCAAAAAGCCGCCTCCGGCTGCCAAAGAGCCGCCTCCGGCTGCCAAAGAGCCGCCTCCGGCTGCCAAAAAGCCGCCTCAGGCTGCCAACTTAACCAACGGTTATACTCTTACAAGCTCACCGGAGCCGGTGGCAAAAAAACAATGTACATATAAAGAAACTGTATATTGCAGTGACACTGGCACTAACTTTGTGCGTGCATGCTGTGTTTTAGCGAATCCTGCCAATTATAAAAAACCGTCACCTTCGCCAAGCCTCGCCGTTGCTGCGCCACCTTTGCCAAGCCCTGCCGCTGCTGCGCCACCTTTGCCAAGCCCCCCCGCTGCTTCGCTACCTTTGCCAAGCCCCGCCGCTGCTTCGCCACCTTTACCAAGCCCCACCGTTGATGCGTCAACTTTGTTCGATTTTATTCCTCCGTCGCCCGATTCTGCCGACGTGTTAGATTTGTGCGGTCTTTTTTCTTCGCCACCTTTGCTAAGCCCCGTCGTTGCTGCGCCACCTTTGCCCGATTCCGTTTTTGATGACATACCAACTTTTCCAGAACTTATTGCAGTACCGTTCTTACCGACAAATGCTGCACAAACAATAGAAATATTAAACAATATGGAAAAGGACAATTTATTTTTTCCGGGACCTGGGGAATTGGTGGATATTGAGTTGCCTTACTTTTTGGGTCAAACTTCATAAATTTAACATAATTACCGGTTCAGGAGTGAATAATTATGTTGCTTTCTTTAAATAATGAAATTAAAAAGTTATTCAAAACACAGATTCACCACATTGATAACTAGCTGTAATCTTTCTCGAATATGTTCTAAATAAAAAGCTCTTTTTTTAAAATTATTTTGTTCTATACACCATAATTCTTTGTTCTCCGTTGCGCAAAGAAGTTGAGCAAATAAAGTATGTGCATTTTGTGCATATTTTTCTTCTGTGATTTCAGCAATAAGAATATCTTCCATTGCATTCCATGTTTTTTTTTGCTCTGATGACATTGGAAGTCTTGAACCAATACGACTAGCTCGTCGCGCCGAACGTTTAGAAAGCGCTGAATTTGACTTTAATGAAAACATATCGGAACTATTAAGTTTTTGTAAACTGTATTTCATATATTGTAAAGCATGTTGCACAGTTTTAAATTTTAGGCCGTTATATTCAAAGCAACAGCTTACATCAAACGTACTAAAAGTTGATAAAAAATTTTTGTTTTTTTTTAATAGTTTGGGGAGCTTAGAATGATCATATAAATTATTATTACTCATATCATGTGAAAATTCGTATCGCGACAAATCCATTATGTGCGCATTTTACTGCGTTGCTATAAAATGAGTTATGATGCTGTTTACAATGAAATGCGTGAATACATGATGACTGGAAAAAAGGAATTTTTGTCACAAGTGGAAAAAAGTTATCATGAAAAAATATGTTTATTTTCTGATCATGCACTTTTTCATTTTTTTGTTTTACAAGAACATATGAAAAATCGTGAACTACAAGATATTTATCAACAAAAAAACATGGGAAATGTTGACAATACAACCAAGGTGGCAATTTTCATGCTGCTCTATCCTGATCTTAACAGTCCTTTTCGAAACCGGAATTTAAAGCACGTGTTAAATGCTGAAATGTCTCGACGCGCTGCACAGCAGCTCTTTCAATAATTACGACACACAAAACTTTTCATGGTATTCTATACCTCGATCATAAAAACATGCCTGCGAACAAAAAAAAGTCAGGTTGCAATTTGTACACGCAACGCGGGCAGGTTTCTGACATTCAGCACATATGTTATCTCTTTCAGAAAGACCGCGGGCAGCTAACCAATCATTTGCTTCATCCGTACCGGCCATGCGCATAAAATAAATTGCAACCACACGATTGTAGGATAATTTTGTTGGTTTTGGGATAAAAAAATCATGGACTAAAAGAAAGTTTTTTTCGGCAAGTAGTCCTAAATAGTACAATGCACCATATGTCCACCGTTCGCTATGCTCATCATTTTTCACTGATTGGGCAGCCCGAAAAAAATAATTTAAGGCAAGTTTTGGATTGGTTTTGTAATAGTGTTGACCAATTCGAAAAAGGGCACCAATATTACTTTTACCATCTTGCACAATATATTGATTAGTGCTCATTCCAAGTTCCGCTGCCTTCATGTTATAAAAAAGTGTCATAGCTGCTGTTTCACTAAAACGGCCACATGAATAATAGTCAGCCAACGAAAGGAGTGAAAGATTACATCCTTGTCCGTAAGCTCGTTTAAAATAATAAATACTCGAAGCAGCAAAAAGATCAGAATGTGATGAAGACAAAGTCAAATAATAATCAGCAAGAAACCATGTCAATACACTATTTCCACTACTTGAAAGACGTTTAAAAATATTCAGTGTTGATTTATGTTCGGTCTTACGACCTTTTCTACTACGTAGATTTAGCGCTAACTTGTACAAGGATTCCTCATCACCCTCTCTACCCATAACTAAAAGATGATGTTCGTTCATTACAATAAATAATTTTATGAGCTTTACTGGAATCGAATAAAAACGTGCCTCAAAAAAACAATTTTTTTTAAAAAAAATAGTATAAGAAAAAAAATCATTATTTTTTATTGTAAATATATTTTTAGCCAAAAATTTGGGTAAGAAGTGGATCTTTATACGAGACGAAACAAATATCCTTGCCCACAGTGCGCAAACGACTATTGGGTCGTGTAAAATTAGGACCTATGATAACTCCATTTCCAACAATACTTTTTTCTTCAAGAATGAAACCAAAAGGTAATATTGTTGGATCTAAAAAAGATTGCGCATTACCAATAACTACATCACCATTCGCTAATGTTGCTTGCACGGTGTGATCATTATGTCCGACAAATTTAGAAAGCGTATTGTACACTTGATCAAAATCACACGAAATCAATTCACGATAAACAGTTGCTGTCTGCGAGTTAACGACAATAACATAAAAATTTACCATTGTTGCTGCAAAATGACAAAATATGCGCCAAGAAAAATTTGTACATTCATATTTCATACAAAAAAAATTGGAAAAAAATTGTATCACAAATTAATATAAAGCTGTATTACATATTTACCAAAATGAAATACACTATATATAATTTTAATTATACATAAAATGAGTGCGAATTTAAGAACTGCAATCAATACAAATAATGTCGATGAAGTAAAAAGCACGCTTGTAAATGAAGTTATTGATAATAAATATAAATGGAATTTACAAGAAATACAGCAAATTAATAACCAAGAAATAAATTCTGAATCTGTTTTAAGTTTAGCCATAGATAAAAGAAATCAAGATATCATAAAGCTGTTATTGCTTGTTCCGGGTATTGATTTAAATCAACCAAATACTTCTGACAAAAAAACCCCTTTATTTCTTGCAATAGAAAAGAATTATGAATATATTGTTGAATTATTACTTGCAACAAGTAAAATTAAAATTAATGATGTTATTGATTCTATAACAGTTCTAATTTTGGCATGCCAAATAGGAAATCTCAATATTGTTAAAATGCTCTTGGCGTATCCTGGAATAGATATAAATTTCATTACAAAAACAATAAACAAAACCGCACTGAGTGAGGCATATAGGAAAAATCATCGAGAAATTGTACACTTTTTATGGGATACTCGAGGGATAAATACAAATATACCGGATAAATTCGGCCTAACGGTTTTTTTGACGGCTATCGAAAATGTAGGTGATAATATAACTGCCCTGACCATGCTAAATAATAGTTCACTTTCACATATATCAAAACATGACGAAAGCCTAAAAAAAACCTTAATGTCAACAATGCTTTGTAATTCATCCCTCGGTGAAATTAAACTTCACGCAATGGTATTATTAAAAATTTTCAACTTTTTTGTTAAACAGCCAAACTTAGACTACACGATTCCAAGAGAGAATTTGTATGAAGATTTGCAAAACGCCACGGCACTATCTCTTGCCGTACAACGTAACACACATTTATCTACCATCAAACAACGCGCAAATACTTTAGCTATTGTAAAGAATATACTCTTTGAAGTAGTTGTAGATGATGAAGATAACGAGACATTAATACCAAAACATACAAGAATAGATCCCCTAGCCATCTTCTATGCTGTTAATAATAAAAATGCCGATATTTTAAAAATGCTTTTATACGATGAAAAAATCAACCCAAGAAATATAAACTTTGACAATATGAGACTTGAAATACATGATGGGCGACGTTATTTATATAATAAAAACTCTGATGATTCGAGCACTGAA
>ENA-UOXV01007633-UOXV01007633.1-marine-metagenome-genome-assembly--contig:-NODE-7633-length-10888-cov-12.089634_pt1 | contig 10888 bp, 10 predicted proteins | sample MGYA00238165_ERZ766961 | MGnify/ENA primary metagenome ERZ766961 (study PRJEB28924, sample SAMN03173240) | marine metagenome | biome: Marine; feature: Water; material: Subsurface seawater | place: North... | reverse complement strand
CAACAATGCTCTCAAGCTCAGTCTTCGACACAATACCGCCGGTTGGATTTTGCGGGGAGTTGAGGATTAAAAGCCGCGTTTTATCATTAAGTTTCGACTCAAGGTCCGCAGGATCAAAATTAAAACCTCTAGATTCGCGCAGGTGAAGTGGGACAGGCACTGCGCCGCTTGCTTTAATTTGAGACTCATAAATTGGAAATCCAGGATTAGGGTAGATAACCTCATGCCCCTCACCATAATCCGTAGTAGCGAGAATGGAATACATAATAAAAGGCTTAGCACCTGCCGCAACCACGATATCATCGGCAGCATAATTTAATCCGCGCGTTTGATTGAGATACTTCGCTGCGGCTTGTCTTAATTCAGGAATTCCCGCTGATGGTGTATACCCATGCTTACCGGACTGAATGGCCGTAATTCCAGCCTGCTGAATATTCTCAGGTGTAGGAAAATCGGGCATTCCGATGCAAAAGGACAGGATATCTTTACCTTGCCTTTGTAGTTCATTAACTTCAGCCAACACAACAAATGCATTTTCCGTGCCCAATTGACTTGAGCGGTGTGATATCCCTGGCATTTAATTTTCCCAATAAAGTTATATTTTTCTAAATTATTGATAAGCAAGAAGTGCGGAACAAAAAAATTCACGAGAACCCCGACCCCAATACCCAACCGCGGAAAGTCTACAATAAAACCGTTAATCTTGATCGGTTTGAGTATAAAAATTAACGTTTAACCTTGAATACCAAGCGTTTATCTATCATCATAGGGTGTTACTGGAATTTACACTAGGGCTCACCGCCCACATCTTAAGTTTAATAAAACAATCTATAGGGATTTGGATATGGCAAAAACTCAACCCAACAAAAAAAGTGAGGCTGTGGAGGAAACAACCAGCAGCACCCGTCGGGGACTTCTTAAAACAGGCCTTGGTGCCGCACTGATTGGTGCTCCATTTATTCGTAACGCCCAAGCAGCAAAGACGACAACATGGAAAGTTCAAACTAGTTGGGACGCGGGAACGACTGGTTATAAACTCTTCGAAGAATGGGCTGGCAGCTTCAAAGAAAAGTCAGGTGGAGAACTCGCAATAAAACCATTTCCCGCGAGGTCAGTAGCGGCCGACAATAGTGCGCTATTTGATGCCGTCCGCACGGGCGTTCTCCAGGCGATGAACCCTTTCACCATATATTGGTCAGGAAAAATACCAGCATCTGTATTTTTGACGTCCTACCCTGCAGGGCCTGATCAAACCAGCCAATGGGATACCATGTTCTATGGTTTGAATATGCTGGAGATGACGCGAGAGATTTTTGCGAAAAAAGGACTTTTTTATGTAGGCCCTATCCATCACGACGGTAACATCATTCACTCAAAGAAGTCCGTTGAAACACTCCAAGACTTGAAAGGCATGAAAATACGATTGCCTGGCGGTATGGTGGCACAGGTATTCGAGAAGTTCGGAGTAAGTACAACAAGTCTTCCAAGTTCAGACATCTACCCGGCGCTAGAAAAAGGAACCGTGGATGCGGCTGACTATGTCGGGCCCGCAATTAATTATGACCTCGGCTTTGCAGAGGTTACAAACTACATTATTTGCGCAGGCCCTCCAGGACAAACCTCTTTGTATCAGCCAGTTGATGTCATGGATCTAACTGTGAACATGAGAGCATGGAAACGACTTTCAAAGCAGATGCAAACATTTGTTGAGGAACAGGTAAAAACTTACTCGGTTTATCACTACGTTAACGTCCAAAAAGCGAATAGTGCGGCAATGGAAAAATTCCTAAGCAAAGGAACCAAAGTACAAAGGCTATCTGCTGAGGAAGTTGTTCAATTCCGTAAAGCCGCGGTGCCAATTTGGTACGAATGGGCTAAGAAGGATAAAGACGCATCACGAATATTTAAATTACAACAGGATTTCATGTTGAATCCTTATATGGGTTACCTCACTGAGGCAGACGTGAAAGGTTTAAAACTCTAAGAGACGAGATGTCTTAACTGGTCACGACGGCGGATAAAAACTTATCCGCCGTTCTCTTATCAAGACAACCTGAAAGAAGAATATGGATCAAACAAATTTTGTTCTACCACATTGGATTTATTGGGGATGGCTCGCCATCATGCCTTTCGTCTTCATGTGGTTTTCAAATGGCGCGCGTATCAGTGAACTTGTTCCAGACAGTGGTGAATACGACGGTAACAAACTAACTCGAATGTTGGATTGGAGCTCGAACGCATCAGGCCTTTTTGTCTCCCTCTGGACTGTGAATGCCGTTTGCGTTTACTTCTTCGAAGTAATTTCAAGATACGTTTTTGATGCACCCACCATTTGGGCACATCAGTCGTCTTATTTATTATTTGGGATGCAGTATCTTTTAGCAGGAGGTTTTGCGTTGCTTCATGGCGATCACGTCAGAGTCGACGTGGTTTATATCAAAATGTCTAGGATCGCCCAGGTTGCTACAGACATCTTTACTTCAATATTCTTTTTTATCTTTGCGCTTGCCTTAGCCGGAAGCTGCTGGCGATTCTTCTTCGACTCTCTAGATATGGCAGAAGTCACAGAAGAAACGTGGCAAGTTCAAATCTATCCGGTGAAAGGTATGATGGTCTTAGGTGCCATATTGTTGACCCTTGCCGGTTTATCTAAGCTCATTAAAGACATTCAATTATTCAGAAAAATTTCTGGAGGTGCCGCATGACCCCATCAATCACCCCCAACCAGACAAGCTCTAATGGGTTGTTGAAGTGGGCTTTAATCCTGGCTACCGCCGGATTCTCATTCATATGTATTGTCGAGCTTATCAACATACTGTTTTATGACCCGTATGAGGACGAACGATTCCTGTTCTCGTTTGCTGAATCCTTGATGGAAACAGAAATTGAAACCCTCACACTACTGATGTTTGGCACCTTAGCACTGTTGCTTATGGCTGGACTTCCAATGGCGTTTGTGGTTGGCGGACTTGGTGTTGTCTTCATTTATCTGGTCGGCGGACAGACCATGGTGAATATTATTCCAACACGAATTTATCCGTTGATGTCCAACGCCGATCTAGCGGCTATCCCATTGTTCATATTCATGGCGTCTATGCTGGAAAAAGCCGGGCTCATCGAAGAAATGTTTGACGTGGTCTACAAGTGGATGGGCGGCCTAAACGGCGGTCTAGCTGCAGCAACCATCTTAGCATCGACTATTTTGGCGGCTATGGTCGGAGTGATCGGCGCAGCGGTGGTTACGATGGGCATCATCGCCCTCCCCGCCATGCTAAAACGAAACTATGATCATAAAATCGCGCTTGGGTCGATCATGGCAGGCGGTACATTAGGTATCCTCATCCCCCCTTCAATTCTCGCGATTCTCTACGCGGTCATAGCACAACAATCAGTCGGTCAACTCTACCTTGGATCTTTAGTGCCTGGGTTAATGTTGTCGGGCATGTACATTGCCTACGTGCTTTTTAGAACTTTGTTAAACCCAAAACTAGGTCCAGCCTTACCCCGAGAGGAACGCGTTTCATTTGCACAAAAACTAAGATTATTTAGAAACCTCATCGCACCGATTTTCTTGGTCTTTTTAGTGCTTGGCTTGCTCTTTGGTGGTATTGCGACGCCGGTTGAGGCTGCAGGAATTGGCTCATTTGGCGCGATCATCGTTGCGATCATCCATAAAAGATTCTCGCTGCAGGCACTGAGAGATGCTTCTGTTACGACGGCACGAGCGTCCGCCATGGTCCTCTGGATTATTTTTGGCGCATCCATATTTGTTGGCTTCTTCATTCTAGAGGGTGGCCAAGACTTCATTACAGAGACAATCCTGGGAACTGGACTTAGTCCTTACGGTATTCTTTTGCTCATGATGTTTATCCTCGTTTTTCTAGGAATGTTCCTAGACTGGGTGGGGATCTTGCTTCTCACTGTTCCAATTTTCATACCGATCATCCAGTCACTCAATTTTGACGGTCTTTTCGGCCTACCCGGTGTCGACAGCAGTGTGGTGGTTCTGTGGTTCGGTGTAATTTATCTAGTGAACATGCAAATGTCATTTTTAACACCACCATTTGGCTACGCACTGTTCTACCTCAGGGGCGTTTGTCCGCCAGAGATCAGTATGGCCACGATATTTAGGTCGGCATTGATCTTTCTTGCAATTCAGGCTCTAGCCGTCTTCTTATGCGTCGTGTTCCCATCGATCATAACGTGGTTACCGCAAGCGGTGTACGGATAAATCAATCGAGACCAACCAAAAAAAGCCCGATTTATCGGGCTTTTTTTGGATCTAATATCCAGCTACTTAATACTTTGTCCAGGGGTCAATCTTAAAAATAAATTTCTGTTCGGCCTCGTACATCGTGCCGTCTTTCTTAAATCGCCACTGACGTACCTTATTTAAAACCTCTTGATCAAAAACACCAGCGGGGTTAGCGCTTACAACCTGAACGTCCATCACACGCCCATCCTCGTTCACAGTAATTGATACAGTAATATCGCCCTCAATCATATTATCCTCAGCCTCCCTAGGGTACTTAGGGAAAGGCTTCTTATTGACCGGCTTTGCATCTTGGAAGACCGAAGGCAGGGGCTCTTCCGCCTCTTCCTCTTCGACCTCTGGTTGCACTAGAGCTATCTCCGATAAAATCTCGTTCGGCAGCGGACGAGGCTCCACCAGCGGAATCGTATTTTTTATTTTTTCTAACTCCGGCTCCACAACTTCCTCTTCCTCCTCTTCTTCAGGTTGGCTTTGCGGTGGAACCTCTAGTACCGGTCTTTGATTCAACTGAACTGTCATTTTGATCTCAGGCAGTTCTTCAAGCTCCTCCTCAAATATTGCTTCTAGACCCAGCAATCCATAAAGATACGTGCCAAAAAATGGTGAGAATTCCAATGAAAGCGCGATTAAAAGAGCAGCCCACAGCGGTAGAAATTTTTTATCTTTTATATGAAGCTCAGGCCAAAGCGCCTTTACTGGACGATATTTTCCAAACATGTTGAAGTATCTTGGCTAACTCTATTGGCTTGCCGCAATCGCAGCAATGCCAACCGAGTTGATACCAGCGCCTCTGACGCTATCCATGACGTTAATGAGCGTCTCTAGTTCGACATCCTTATCACCGGCAATAATCACCGCAACTTTGCGATTTTCTTTAAGCTCAAGTAACTTGGCGGTCAGGTTTTCGCCTGAAATCGTTTCACCATCCACAATAAATTGATTATCTTTTTTAACACCCACAGTTATGGTTGCCTCTTTAATATCTGTAGTCGTCTTAGATCCTGGTAAATTCATATCGACGCCGGTTCCCGCGATCATATTCACGGAAAGCACAACGAAAAAAACAAGCAAAAACATCATGATATCGATCATTGGTATGACCTCTACCCTAGGACGCTCCACTTCAAAATAGCTATTTCTGCTCCGTCTAAACATAGGCATTTATTAACGTATTAATCTTTAAGTTTTATAGATGATCAACGGCGCGCTTAAGCCTTGCCGTGAAATCGGTTAATCAGCATGGTCTTAATCAGATCCATTTGGTGTAATGCGACACGAATACGCTTATTGAAATGATTGAGAAATAGTACGGCAACAATTGCAATTAAAAGTCCCGCCCCGGTCGCGACAAGTGCCTCTGCGATACCACCTGTCACCATTTTGGTAGAGCTACCCGAATTATCCGCTGCACCCAGGATGTCGAAGGCATGAACCATACCGATGATCGTGCCCAACAATCCCATTAAGGGAGCCAGCGTTACCGAAGTATCTAAAACCCAGATGCCACGATCCAGTTTTGGCAATTGCCACATAATTGACTCTTCAATTTTTCGATCCATCGTCTCCGCGTCGTCATTATTCGCTGACGTTGCTGCAGCTATCAATGCCACTTGCAATGTTGTCTCGTAATGCCCCTCTAGCGTTTTAAGCTGCCCTGCATTTTGATATTCAACAACGTTTAAGTCGTGTTCCAAAGTCGATCCACTACTCACTACGCGGTGGTAAAAATACAGTCTCTCCACGATAACAATAATCGTGACCAGTAGAAGAAGTCCCATCAACGGCAGCAAACCTCCGGACATTACGCTGAAATGTACAATTGTTTCAAAATCCATCAGTTTTTCCTCTCATCAATCTCAATAATGAAAATTTAAATCTCTACTGAAAATGCTACTCCATAGGAGGGTAGTACGGCATACCATACCGTTCGACAATCCTTTTAATCTCGCCTGACTCAAGCATCTCATCGAATGCATCGTCGATAAATTTCTTAAACTCTACCTCTGTTTTTTTTAACCCCCAGGCACTATCCCAACGCATCTCAGGAATAGGAACATATCCTTTAACCATTTGAAATTGGCCTTCAGGACGATTTAATTTTGCCTGTGAAATTGCACCAGACCAAATCATCGCAGCATCGACTTTGCCCTCAACCATGGCATCAATCACCCTGAAGTTTTGAAAAAAAGTTTCGTGCGGAATACCATTTTCATCTGCATAATCACTCATGGGAGAATATGCAGGCAACCCGAGTTTTACGTTCAAGTTTTTAACATCATCCAAACTGGTCAATCCCTTCGCGGGGCCTTGAGTCACTAACACAAAACCTGTGCTCATATAAGGCTTGCTGTAGACAATTTGACTTGGGTCCAGTTGATGGTCATCAGAGCCTGTGACGGTCAACCCCAGTACGATATCGCACAATCCGCGATTGATGGATAGATCAAACGCACCGCCCGGTGCTCCGTAACCAAAACGAGTGTTCATGTTGACCCACATCATGTCGATATTGAGGTCATGCTTTTTTGCGATCGAATTTAGAATTTCGACCTCCAAACCCGCGGGTTCATTATTTCTCGCAGTTCTTGAGAATGGCCAAAACCATCCATCTGCACAGGCCAGGATCGTCCCCAGATCTTTAGTTCGATCCATGGCATTCATCTTCATTTGTTCGCCCGTTACGCCCACAGGTCGATAATTTTTGTAACCTGCCCTGTACAACGGATCGGATAGTGGCTCGAACACCTCAGGCTCAACATAGCCCATCTTTGGGCCGCGATTACGACCGTAAACGAATTCGTCCTGAAGCTTCATCACAACTGCCTCAGTCTCGCTTTGCGCGAGCGCTGAGGGGGCCAGTAGCGCCAGCGGTGCTAAAGACATCGATATGATCAATGTACGATTGAGTGCAGCAAAAAACATAAATCAACTTGCCAGAAATTAAATGGGCCGCAACATTAAGGCCCCAACGTAGAACTAACTCACCGATCAGGCGACCTAAGCTCGAATTGATGAATGTTACACTAATAAAGTCGTATTATGAAAATGGGCTTTCGCTCTCGAACTCAAGATCACTGGTATAACGATTCACGATAAACGCTTATCATGCAGACTCGACCCACACACGCTTTAAAGGCAGCCAAATTCTTGGTCGAGCAACACAATAAAAATGTGTCTTTCGTAAGTTTACCGTCACACCTTGCGGCAAAGACGGAATCAGACGCTTATGCAATTCAATCTGAGCTATTTGATCTCAGGAAATCAACACTGGGGGCAATCGCTGGATACAAAGTCGCCCTAACATCGGAGGTCATGCAAAAGCTCCTGCGGTTTCCGTCCCCTTTTAGCGGGCCATTACACAAGAATTTAATCTATACCGACGGAGCTTCACTCGCTGCCAAGGATTACGGCCGTATCTGTATCGAATGTGAGATAGCTGCTGTTTTAAAAACGGACTTAGTACCAAAGGGTCAACCCTACAATGCCAATGATATTGCTGATGTGATTGACACCATTGCGCCAGCGCTTGAAATTGTTGATGATAGAAACGCTGACTACGATCGAATCAGCAATGAGGTCTTAACTCTCATAGCAGATAACGCCTGGAACGCAGGACTCGTGCATGGTCAGATGGTCAAAGATTGGCGAAATCTAGACCTCGCTGATCTGCAGGGCACCGTTTATATCAACGAGCAACTGGTTGACACTGGATATGGTCGAGATGTTTTAGGGCATCCATTCAATGCGCTGTCTTGGCTAGCGAACAAAATTCTTGAACAAAAACAAGTTATCGAAGCCGGTATGATCGTAATGACGGGAACGATGATCACCACACAATTCGTAAAATCAGGAGATCACCTAACCTTCTCTATCCCTGAATTAGGCTCGGTGAGCATTGATATATCATGAGACAAAATAAGACAAGTCGATTCAGAAAGGTCTTAGGAAAACACGTAAGGAACATATATGACCTCTAGCATCTGGAATTGGTTTGACCAGCATATTCTTGGGCTTGCGAGAGAATTTAGGATCAGCTTTCTGCCCCCACTCATGGTGTACGTGGCGGCAGGTATTTCCCCACTCACGCAAATCGTCGGCTCCTTCTACGTAAAAGAGCAACTCGGATTAACGGCCGAATTTTTAGCAGGATTAGCATTTTGGGCAATGCTACCTTGGGCGCTCAAAATGCCTATTGGTCACCTGGTCGATCTTTTTTGGAAAATTAAGAGTGGGTTCGTCTATTTGGGTGCATTGATGATTGCGACAAGCCTCGGAATTATGATTCTACTTCTGGGGAATACGGACGCAATGCTACAGATTGCCTCAGCAGAGGTCTGGTTTATCACATCATCACTACTCGCACCCATTGGCTACGTTTTGCAAGACGTCGTAGCTGATGCTATGACGGTCGAAGCGGTTCCAAACGTTGATCGATCCGGAAGGCCGATTGACCCGGCGCTCATACGCTCTATGCACACTACGATGCAATTATTGGGAAGACTCGCAATCATCGTGGGGGGTATTTTAGTTGCGTTACTGAATGTCAATATGATGGAGGGAGTTGCAGAGCTACCTGAAGCAGAGAAGTCCTTGGCCTACCTATCTGTGTATCAAATTGGATTATTGATACCGTTGTCTTCTGTCATAGGAGTCATCGTTGGTTCACTCATCCAGCGTAAAAATATTATTGACCTTATAAAATCAGGCCACACGAAGAGCGAGGCACGCGCACTGACTCAAGTACAAAGCGAGCGGCCGAGTATAAATTGGTGGATTCTCGGTGGCGGTCTCGCATTCGCCCTACTTTCCATAAGCGTTGGTTTACTCGACGTTTCAGGGGCCCAAGAAATAGTGTTCGTCGTGTCTGCAGCCATCATTTTATTTCTGATGTCTAGACTTATTAAAGAATTAGACCCTGAGGCACGACAAGTCCTGATCGGTACAGCAATTATTATTTTTGCATACAGGGCAGTACCCTCCACAGGTGCCGGGACCCAGTGGTGGATGATTGACGTTCTAGAATTCGATCAATCTTTCATTGCAAAACTCTCCCTTATTGCCTCGTTTCTGGCGCTATTCGGTATGATTATTTTCAGAAAATTCATGGCCGAGAAATCAATCGCTTACGTTATTGGTGCGCTCGCAATTGTAGGAACACTCCTGATGATTCCTGATATTGCAATGTTCTATGGCGTTCATTACTGGACAGCACAGATGACAGACGGGGTCGTGGATCAACGTTTCATTGCGGTAATTGACACTGCGATGGAGTCCCCACTCGGACAAATCGCGATGGTGCCCATGCTGGCTTGGATCGCCAACTCCGCACCTCAAAATTTAAAGGCCACTTTTTTTGCGGTAATGGCCTCTTTCGCCAACTTAGCGTTATCTGCTGCACAACTCGGCACGAAGTATCTCAACCAAATTTATACGATTGCAAGAGAGGTCAAGGACCGAGATACAGATCTCATCACAACTGCGGCAAATTATGATGAGCTTGGAGCACTATTCATTACGGTCGCGATCATTGCTATTTCACTACCACTAGCGGCAATTATGCTTGTGAAATTTTTTAAAATTAAGAGCGCGTAATTATTCTCAATATGTTTCAAAGAATCACACTTAGATCCAATAAAACAAAACAGCAAGCTGAAGATGATATTCGTCTTTCTGCAGCCAGATACGTTGATATCAAAACCGAAATAAATAATTCAGGGACACTCAAACTAGGGCGCAAAAATGCCCCGCCCGTGTTGAGCGGATTCATCCCGGTTTTTGTCGGAACAATCAATTCCGATCAGCAAGGAGTGATACTAAAGGGTTATTTTCGGTTCCATATGCTCGCAATTGGTTTACTTATCGGATTTATTGGAACGTCTATCCTGAACCTGCTGCGCGTCTTGTCTGATGGCAGCCCTGTCGGGATACTTGCGGACCCGAGAATATTATTTGAGCTACAGTTTTCAGGGATTTGCGTATTGGTCGCTGTCTTTGCATGGATGGGAGGGAAACCGTTTAGAAAACATATGACGGTTTTTCTGGCCGAAAACTTTAAGTGGAATGAAGAATCGTAGCTATCCTAGCCTGTTGATATCATTTAGCTCGTTACATCCTAAGCGCGACATCTGATAGCTCTTGTAGGACGCCAAAAGAAAAATTCAAACACAAATCACGTAAGCACTATTAAAAACTTTGCGCTCGGATAGCGAGCAATTGATGGTTTAATAAGCACTTTTGGTGATGGTCACAACCGCGCTCAAGAGCCCCTTCGAGTCCTGATTAGTCCGTCACGGTTGGTTGACCAATCCCAACGCTCATAGTTGTGGAGACCTGGTCGGCATCTTTGATCAGTGTATTGACTACAGCAGTAAAATCACTCGGCGAACTACTGGCACCAATTTGGGCTTCAACAACCAAGTCTAAGTGTGCCGACACATCAGTTGGGCTTACACCAGAACCGTCAATAGTATTCGCAAGAAGAGAAGAAGTACTTGCAGTGACGGCTCCCGTTAGGACCTCAGACGAAACGGTGAATTTTCCAGGGACGAAGCCCTCCAAACTCGAGAAGTCTTTCATCTTTGTCTCAGGTATATTGATTGCGAACGTTCCGGTAGC
>ENA-UOXV01007630-UOXV01007630.1-marine-metagenome-genome-assembly--contig:-NODE-7630-length-10895-cov-5.647325_pt1 | contig 10895 bp, 6 predicted proteins | sample MGYA00238165_ERZ766961 | MGnify/ENA primary metagenome ERZ766961 (study PRJEB28924, sample SAMN03173240) | marine metagenome | biome: Marine; feature: Water; material: Subsurface seawater | place: North... | reverse complement strand
GATCCCGGAACCGAACTGGCGCGGCGACTGCGCCGGGACGTGGGTACCCCAGGACGGGTGCTATTACGTACCGCTGGCGTGCGGCGGGCGGTGGACCGGCGTGAGGGTGGAGGCTGCAGACCACACGCACGCGCACCTCGCGGGATGCACCCTCTTACTCGCCGACTCTTTGAAACCGTGTAAACAATCCGTTGAAACCGGAGACCGAGACGGCGACTTTGAAACGGACGAATCGACCGAGACTGGTACGGACGGGGAGACTCGCGACGGTTCGTATGACACGGGCACGGGCACGGATGACGTAGGACACACGGGTATACGCATCGACGACTGTTTGGTCGGCACGTGGGTCGAGGTTTCCAACGGCGGCCGCGAAAAAGAAAACTGGGTCGGCCGCGTGACTCGAGTCGACGCCGCCGCCGCCAAGCCGGTGACTGTTCGATGGCTCGGACGGACCAAAGAGGGTCTCCACGCCTTTCGCGGGGGGTCGCACGCGGTCGAGGTGGAGACGCTGGTGGAGCTGGGTGACCACATGTTCCACAGGGTGCCCAAGGAGGGCAGAGGGAATAAAGGGGGACCCGCGGAGGTGTTTTGCCGGACTGGCCCGGACTGTCGCTGCGGCGCACAGCTGTGCGAGTCGGAGGGTGAAGAAGTTCGAGACGACGGGGAGGAAGAGCCGAGGAAGAGGCGGAGGATCCGGCGGTACGCGAGCGTGGAGGCTTCGCAGGGGCGTAGACGATGACGTAGCGCACTTAAGTGTTAGACGAGTTGAAGGTGTGTTTTCACGAGTGTCGGGTCGCTTTTTCTGCAAGCTGAAAAAGCTTTATCCGCTTTATCATCCTGTCCCTCCTCACTCTACTCTGCACTGAGACATGTCCGCGTCTCTCGCCGCGCGCTCCGCCAACTTCCTCGCCGCTCGCAGCGTTCGCACCGTCGTGCGCAAGCAGGCCGTCGCCAAGGCTGCCGTTCATCACACCCGCAAAGGTCTCTCCGTCTCCGTCCGCGCGATGGGCGCGAAGATCCCGGAGGGTGACCACTTCACCATGCCCGATCAGCCCGCGCGGTTCGCCAAGGGCAAGGCTGACGACAACTCCCGCATGCTCACCACCGACTACTACGACGGTTCCTTCCTCAAGGGCACGCGCGTCTGCGTCACCGGCGGCAACCGCGGCATCGGCCTCGCGCTCGTGAAAGAGCTCGTCGACTGCGGCGCGGACGTCGTCGTCATCGGTCGCGGATCTTCCGACGAGCTCGACGCACTCGACGGTGTCCAGGTCATCACCGGGTGCGACGTCACCGACACCGAGTCCGTCAAGGCTGCCGTCGCCAAGGTCACCGATCCGGTCGATATCCTCATCAACAACGCCGGATACTTCTACGAACCGCTCGAGACGCTCGACTCGATGAACTTCGACGAGGAACTCAAGATGATTGACATCTGCGCCGTCGGCCCGCTTCGAGTCTCGTCCCTCATGTTCAACGAAGGGAAGATCGTAGCACCGGGCGGTAAGATCGCCATGATCACCTCCCAGGGCGGCAGCGTCGCGTGGCGCGTCGTGCAGAACCCCACGGGCCACGACTACGGCCATCACATGTCCAAATCAGCCGCTAACATGGGCGGCGTGCTGCTAGCGCAAGAGCTCGCGCCGAAGGGCGTGAGCGTGCAGATGCTTCACCCCGGGTTTAACAAGACGGGCATGACGAAGAAGTACGAGAAGATCTGGGAGATCGAGGGTGCGGTGGACGCGGATATGGGCGCCAAGAGGGTGCTGCACGAGGTGAAGCTCATGTCCCCGGACTACAACGGCCTGTTCATCAACTGCGAGGACGGGCTCCAGATTCCTTGGTAAACGCGGTGAAAGTAAGCGCTCAATCCAAAACTAACCGTTCGATATCACTAATAACCGTTCGTCTATGCTCCCGCGCCGGGGACCGTCGGGCGCTGGGTCAGAGGCATGTACCACTCCTTCCCGAACCCCGCTTTGGACCGCGCCTCGTCGTTGAACGGCGGCTTGAGCACACCCTTGAAGTGCGCCCACACGGTTTCGTGAAAAGCCTTCACGACTCCTTCGTCGGGCCCACCCCCTTCGTCCGCTAAATCCACGCACTGGCCCTCCTCCCCCGCGTCCTTCTTCTCCACGTCCCGCGCGTGGAGGTACCTGAACCAGCGCACCCCCGCCGCGCAGTGCGTCACCTCCTCCGGGTATATGGTCCCCTCCAGCAGCGCCGCCGAGGCTTCGTCGCCGTTTTTCCTAAACTTTGCGATAGTCGCCGGTAACACGTCGAGCCCGCGAGCTTCGTGCACGCAGTGCTCGATGACCAGCCTCGCCTCGAGCGAGTCCGCGGTTTCCGTCGCGGAGTCCCACAGTCCGTCGTGCGCGTTGAGGGCTCCGTACTCGGACCCGAGCTCCACCAGCCTCGCCGCGAGCATCCGAAAGTGCCTAGCCTCGTCGGCGGCGACGAGGACAAAGTCGTCGAAAAATGCTCGTGGCATGGCGCGAACTTGTCCGAACCGGGCGATGATGTCCCAGCTGAGGTCGATGGCCCAGCTCTCGATGTGCGCCAGGGAGTGGAGGATGGCGACGCGCGACTCGGGCGAGCCGCCTTTACCGAGGCGCGGCGCCTTGCCGGGTTCCACCAGGTTGACACGTCCGTCCCTCGCGGGCCTCTGTGGGGGTGGAACCTGCGGGGAGTTCGGGTCGTACGTGACGACGATGGCGCCCTTCGCCCAGAGCGCGTGGATCTCGTCGGTCATCGCGGCCTTATCGTGAGGGCTCGGGGTCTCGAGCACCCTGCGATGTGTACGCGTGGGATGAGCGGTGGATGGGTGAGCGAACGATGATGGGGTGCCGACGAACGCTCATCCCATGAGCGGCGGCGGCGGTGTGGTCGCATCGGGGCGCGTATGGGACGAGCGTATCGGTCGTGGATACGATGAACGAGACGACGACGGGGACGTACCTGAGGGCAGCTTCCACGAGGGTGAGCTCGGCGAGGGGGCGCGTGTCGGTCATGTCCCTATCCGACCTCACGTCCGCCGCGCGTGCGTTGTGACGAACGCTCCTCAAAATCTGCACAAAGTAGCATCAGCTTTACCCTCTGCGATGTGAACATGTAGACTATTACCCTAAGATCACTCCTTCGCCGCCAACCCCGAACGCTCCATCTCCCCGCTCAGCGTCACGTCCAGCTTCTCCGACAAACACGTGAACCACCCGAGGTCCGCGCGCGTGAACCCCCGCACCGTCCCGCTGCCGCACACCATCACGCCCTTCTCGCCGATGGGTATCACCACCACAGCCTGCGTGTTGTCAGGCATGTAGCCCGCCATCGAGTCCCCGGGTCCTCCCCCGACAAACTCCACTCGCCCGGGGAACAGCGCCAGGTTCGCCAGGTAGTTGCTCTTGCCGTCTTTCATGCACTCGGTGCAGATCTTGCCGACGGTCATCTCGTTTTTCTCGAGGGTAGACGCCAACTTTTTGGGCACCGTTCCGGCTTGCATGACCCGTGCGCCGTCGTAGTAGATGGCCGCGGCGCCCGCGTTGCTGCCCGCCTGGATCGCCTGCCACACCCACGCCAGTTCCGTGCGTTGGGTCGACGTAAGGGAGGCGTCGACGTAAGGTTCATCGAGTGAAGTCCCGGCGAGCTCCACGGAGAATGGATCTTTCGGTTTGAGGGAGATCCAGGTGAGGCCCGTGAGGATGAGTGTTCCGGCCATGATCAGCGCGAGGACGTCCGCGCGGGTCTGGGATGAGCTGGCGTCGGCGACGGCGGAGATTCCGGACACCGCGCGGTTGACCAGGATGAAGACGAAGGAGGTGATGCCGACGACGAGCGGGTAGGCTCGGACGATGTCCGCGTTCTCCGTCACCCAGTCCTTGTCGTACGATTCGAACCCGTCCTCGTCGGCGCTCGACGTGGGTTGGGCGTATCCGTCGTCGGAGGCGCGCGTGGCGATCGACCCGGGCGAGCGGCGTCCGATGCGAAGATGCCCGAGACGCGACGGGGCGTCGACGGGGCATCGGAACGACGACGACGTGCGCCCCGAAGATGATGACGACGTCGCGCCGCCGAGCCGAGCGGCGGCGTTTGCGCAGCCGCGGGTGGACGCGAACGCGAGCGTGCGAGTTGTGACGCGCGCCGATGGCGGTCTCACGGGAGCCGCGACCGCCGCCGGTGCTGGCATCGTCCTGCTCATCCGCGACGCCTTCGCACCAGAGTGTGTCGCCCCGTGCGAATCATGACGACCTTTTTCTACCCTGATGGCGCCCGGCGCACTCCGTACTGTATGGCCTCGAAACCAGATTTCAAACTCGTCGAACTTTTGAACGCAGCAATCGCGCGAAGGGATCTCATAGTAGACACGCGGACATAGTCGTCGCACGCGGGATCTCGCCTACCTATCGGACGGGAACCTTCGGACGCCGCCATGGATCGCCCGAGCCGCAGAGGAGCCTCCAAGGCTGCCAAGGCTGAGGCGGCGGCGTCCAAGCTCAAGCAGCTCAAGGAGAAGGGTGGCAAAGGACGCCTCGACGACATCGAGGAGGCTGAGGACAAGGCCGTCTACGATGTGGTGCGTGCTCGCTCCCTTCAATACGTCGTCTTCGATGACCCCCCGCTCGTATCGCGCCGATCCGATCGTGGCGGTGGCGACCGCGATTGGTGAACCCGCTCCACGCGCTCGCTCGAGTCGCGCGGGCACCCCCGATGAAGCGAACAATCATTCATCGGAAACTTCAAATATTTCCCGTCCCGCGCAAAGCCACTGACCGCCCCGCGCCCCGTAACCCCGTCGAATCAGGTCACCGATGATGAGTACGCCAAGATCGTGAACAAGCGCCGCCAGGAGTACGGCGGGTTCATCGTCGGCGAGGACGGCGACGAGTGAGTGCCCGCGCGATACCCCGATTCACCCGCCCAGATTCAAAACCGATGCACCCGCTTTGCGCGCGCACTTCCCACCCACCGCGCAAACACCCGGAATTATTTCAAACTGACCCCCGCGCCGCCGACTGATAACCATCAACAGCTACGTCGACCTCGGCGAAGAGGACGACTGGACCAAGGCGCAGCCCGGTATGTCCGACGAGGAGGACGAGGACGCCGAAGCCGCCGACGGCAAGAAGCGCAAGAAGGGCGCGAACAAGGACGGCGCCGACGGCAAAGACGCCAAGCGCAAAAAGCCCGAGGTTGACAAGCGCGATAAGCAACGCCTGGCCAACATGTTCGCGAAGAATGCCGCCGCGGTCGCCGCGGGCGGCCTCAAGCGCGCGCCCATGGCCGACGCCGCGGGTGCCAAGCCCGCGCAGGACGCCGACTCACTCCTCGAGGACATCCTCGGCGACATCGGCACGTCAGTCGGGATGCCCGCTCCGCCACTCGCCAGGCCAGCCAACGCGTTCAGGCGCCCGGCGCCCCATACGGCCCCGCCCCCCAGCGTGCAGGCCACCCCCGCGACGCTCATGAAGCCGTCCATGGTGACCCCGACGGCGCCCAAGGCTGCGTCCGCGCCCGCCGCGAGGCCCACCCCGCGGGCGGTGACCTGGGCTGAGGAGACCCAAGCCGGAGCCGCCGCCGACGAGTACTCGCTCAAGCCGCCGCTGTCCCCGGTGCACTCCAGCCAACGCGAGGAGGGCGACGCCATGGACGCCGACGATGCGTCCGCGCCCGTCCCGATGGACGACGACGAGGAGGAGGAGGATGACGAGCCCCCGAGCCCCGCGGCGGCGGCGGCGATCGCCAAGAAGACGGGTATCCTCAAGGAGACCACCGTCCGCGCACCCGCGCCTCCCGCCGCGGGGGTCACCGCGTCCGGCGCCGCCGTCGCAGCGGCGTCCACGCTCGACGGCGCCGCCGACGGATGGGCCGCCGTGTGTGACGACGCCGCCGGGGAGGACGTCGCGGTTGACGCGGCGCCCGCGCAGCTCGCCGACGGTTCCCTCCCGCTCGACTCCGACTCGACGCTCCCTTTCTTCTTCCTCGACGCGCACGAGGACATCGCGCACCCCGGCACCGTGTTCCTCTTCGGCCGCGTCCCCGTGGACGCGTCCAAGGTGGAGGGCGAGACGGTGTCGGCGTGCGCCGTAGTTTCCGGCATGCAGCGGTGCATGTTCGTGGTTCCCAAGCCGGACGTCTTCGACGACGCCGACGGAACGATCGAATCCCTCGAGCGCGAGCTCGAGGAAGCGAACGCTGGGGACGATGAGACGGTGACGAAGAAGGCGAGGGGCGCGCTCCTCCGCACGCTCCAGATGCGCGCCAAGGATGTCAAGGATGAAGTTCGCGAGATTTTATTGGCTCGCGGGGTTGAATCCTTCACGATGAAGCCGGTGAAGCGGTCGTACTGCTTCGAGCGCGACGACATCCCTCGCGGGTGCCAGTACGTCCTGAAGGTGCGGTGCCCCGCGTCGGGCCCCGCGTTGCCCGTGGACCTCAAGGGTCACCACTTCGTCGGCGTCCTCGGCGCGTCCACCCCGAGCCTGGAGCACCTCGTGATCAAGTCGCGGCTTATGGGTCCATCCTGGATCTCCATCCACGGCGCGCAGCTCGTGTCATCCGGGCAGCAAAAGTCGTGGTGCAAACTCGAGGTTGCCGTCGACCGCGGGCACAAGTCCGTGCGACAACCCGCCACCGCGCTGCCACACAGGGACCCGCCCACGCTGACGGTGGCGGCGCTAAACCTGAAAACCGTGGTGAACCACCGAGCCAACGTCAACGAGATTGCCTCCGCGTCCGTCGTGTACGCCCGTAACGTCCGGTGCGATCAGCCCACGCCCAACTGGAACTCACTGGACCACCTGCGGCACTTCTCCGTCGTGCGCAGGCTGGACGGCGTGTCCTTCCCGCCCGGCTGGGACGCCGCGGTGTCACACGAAAACGCCAACAACCCGGTGGCTAAGCGCACCGCCTCCGTGGTGCTCTCCTCGCAGTCATCCGAGCGCGGGCTACTGAGCTTCCTCCTCGCCAAGCTGCAGCAGCTGGACGCGGACGTCATCGTGGGACACAACATCGCCGGGTTCGACCTCGACGTACTGCTCCACCGGCTGCAGGCGAATAAGGTTCCGCACTGGTCCCGCGTGGGCAGGCTGAAGCGCAACCGTTTCCCAAACCTGGGCGGCGGTGGCAACAGCTACGGCGGCGGTGCCGGGCTAGGCGCGCTCTCCTGCCTCGCGGGTAGGCTCCTCGCGGACACGTACCTCTCCGCGCGCGATTTCGTGAAGGAGGTTTCGTACACCCTCACCGCTCTCGCGAAGAATCAGCTCGGCCGACACCGAACGGAGATCCCCGCGACGGACATCCCGGGCAAGTTCGCCGACGCCGGGTCACTCATGTCCCTCGCCAAGTCCACCGAATCCGACGCGTGGCTCGCGCTCGGTCTGATGTTCCACCTGTCCGTGCTCCCGCTGACCAGGCAGCTGTCCAACATCGCCGGTAACCTCTGGTCCAAGACGCTGCAGCACACCAGGGCGCAACGAGTGGAGTACCTGCTGCTTCACGAGTTTCACGCCAGGAAGTACCTGTTACCCGATAAGCTCACCGCGAAGGAGCGCAAGTTTGGCCGCGGGAACCAACACGCCGGTGACGCGGACGGAGAGATGGACGACGGCGAGGGGGTCAAGGCTGGTAAGAAGCGCGGCGGCGCCGCCTACGCCGGCGGCCTCGTCCTCGAACCCAAGAAGGGCTTATACGACAAGTACGTGCTGATGATGGACTTCAACTCGCTGTACCCGTCCATCATCCAGGAGTACAACATCTGCTTCACCACCGTGGCGCAGCCCAAGTGCGACTCGGACGATCCCAAGGCTCCGCCGCCCGCGCCGACGCTCCCCACCGACGCCGACAGCACGAAGGTTGTCCTGCCGCAGGTGATCAAGAAGCTGGTCGACCGCAGGCGCGAGGTGAAGAACATGATCAAGACGGAGCGTAACCCGGCGAGGGCTAAGCAGCTCGACATCCGACAGATGGCGCTCAAGCTGACGGCGAACTCCATGTACGGATGCCTCGGCTTCGCCGCGTCTCGCTTTTACGCCAAGCCGCTCGCCGAGCTGACCACGCTCCAGGGCCGCGAGATTCTTCAGTCCACCGTGGACCTGGCGCAGGGTAACCTCGGACGTAACGTCATCTACGGAGACACCGACTCGATCATGATCAACACCGAGTCCACGAACATCGCGGAGGTTGTGGACATGGCGAAACAGTTCAAGAAGCTCTCCGACAAGCGCTTCAAGGTTTTGGAGATTGAGATGGACGGGCTGTACAAGTCCATGCTCCTCCTCAAGAAGAAGAAGTACGCGGCGCTCATGGTCAAACAGTTACCCGACGGTAGCTACACCACCGTCATCGAGCAAAAAGGTCTCGACATCGTCCGCCGCGACTGGTCACCGCTCGCCAAGGAGCAAGGTAACCTCGCGCTCAAAGAGATTCTCTCCGGAAACCCCACCGAGGATGTCGTGGAGGGCATCCACGAGACACTTCGAAAGTGCAGAGAAGACCTGGTGGCTGGCGCGGTGACCATGGACAAGTTCATCATCACCAAGCAGCTCACCAAGCGCCCGGAGGACTACCCGGATGCGTCTAACCAGGCGCACGTGCAAGTGGCGCTCAGGCTACGAGCCGCCGGTAAGCGCGAAGGCGTGAACCAGGGCGAAACCGTCCCGTACGTCATCGCGCTCAAGACCGACGCCTCCGCCGAGGAGATCGCCAGCGGCCGCGCGGTGAAGCAGAGCTCCGGCGGCAAGGGCCTCGCCGATCGCGCCTACCACCCCGACGAAGTCGCCGCGGAGAACAGCGGCCTTAAGCTCGACCTGCACTACTACCTCACGCAGCAAGTGCACCCCGTGGTGTCGCGCCTGTGCCAGCCCATCGAGGGCACCGACGCATCGCACATCGCCAACTGCCTCGGGCTGGACCCGAGCAAGTTCCACCACCAGGTGGTCACCGCGACGGGCGCAGGTGAGTACGACGACGACCTACTCGCGCCCGCCACCGCTCTCGACGACGAAGAACGGTTCAAGCGGTGCGCGCCGCTCGTGCTTCGAACCGCGGGTGGCGAGTTTGAATTCGCGGGCGTCGAGAAGATCCTCAAGGGTGAGGTGGACGCCGACGCCGCCCTCGCGCCCGCGCCCAAGACCGACGCCGGCGCGCAGAACGAGAACAAGGATATCAACGCGAACGCTCAAGTCCCCGCCGATAAGTTGGCGGCGAAGCCGAGCGCTCCGCTGGGCGCGCACGCGCTCGCCAACCAGGTTCGCCTCGCGGTCCGCGACGCCATCTCCGCGTACTACTCCACCACCCTCCGCAGCGACGACGAGCTGGCGCCGTCGGAGACGCGCAACGTGTCCCTCCGCGTCGGGAACGACGCCGGCGCCGAACCCGGTACGCTCCCCGCGGATCCCAAGTGCCAAGGGGTCATGCAGAAGACCACGACGGAGGCTGCGCTGTACACGCAGCTGGTGCACTTCAGGAGGTTGCTCGATTTCCGCGGTGCGCTCGCGAGGATGCCGCCCAAGGATCGCGACGCGGCGAGGATGAGGATGGACAAGGCGCCGGACGTGTGCGCCGCCCTCGACGCCGCCGCCGCGGAGCTTGAGAAGACTTTGGCGAGATCCGCGTACAGGTGGGTGAACATGAGGACGCTCTTCGGCGCCGCCGGGATGGCGTGAGTGAGTGCCGGATGCGAGTGAGTGAGTGAGTGGCGGGTGTGAGGAGGTGGGTATAAAGGGTTGAAATCGTACATCATACATCCTAAAAATGAGCTAAAGGAATCTGCTACGACTCGTAAAGGTACGAAGGTATTTGGACTAGTCCACCGTCAGTACCTTTCGTTCGATGAAGTCCATGACGGTGCACACGAAATCTGTACAACGATTGTCCAGCGCATGGTTTCCCCCTTCGACGATCACCGGAACACTCTTTCCCGGTGAAGTACTCGTATCCGCCGCGGCTGCGATCCTTCGCGCCAAGCTCTCGTAGTTTGCTTTCACCGGTGGGGGCACGTACTCGTCGTCGCCGCTGAACACCCACAGACACGGTACGCCCGATAGGTGCCCCAATATGTCACCCAGTTCGTCTTGCGTGAGATCGCTACTGAACATGTCATCGGCCGTCATGCGTCCACTGAGGCTCGCGTACCGTTCGTAGGTGATTGGCGTGTTGAAGACCCCGGGGGTGGACCTGGGCATGAGTTCCTGTCCTCGTCCCGCCGCGCATTCAGCCTCCGCGAGTGCCCTCGCTTCCGCGATCGCATCCTTCCCGTGCTCGAGCTCCATGCCCTCACGATCCGACACCGGCGCTTGGAATATAACCCCCGAGACGTACTTCGCGTTCGCACCGTGTCGCATGTACCGCACGAGGTCCTGACACCCGGTGCTGTGCCCGATGAGAACCAGGGGATTGTTTTTTCTCTCCCCCATCGGGACGGAGTTGAGGAGGGCGTCGATCTCCTTGACATCCTGCTCGAGGGATGACACTCCGAATCCGAGGTAGGATGACGATAGCGTCGGCATCAAGAGGCGAAAGGGCGTGTGAACATCTCGGAGGGTGAAGTTTTGGAGCTCTTCCGACAGCTCGTGGAGATAGGACAGTCCGAGCGGGCCATCTGTGAGCCCCGGGATGAAGACGACGTTACCGGAAGGCTTCTCCGGGCCAACCTCAAAGACTGGCAGGGCCGACGGGTGTTTCTGGTACAGCCGAATGCGACCCTCGAGGGCTGGGAAACCAGCGCTGGCCATGACGGAGGCCATGCACCCCCAGGTGTGACTAAGATCCGATCCGCGAACGGATCTAACAACGACAAAAATCCAAAAATATCTCGGAGCGTCCGTCGTCGCCCCTCACTTCAAGGGGCGCGCCCGCCGGGGTTCAGGTTCGCCCGCCCGATACATGCCCCCGGGATC
>ENA-UOXV01007628-UOXV01007628.1-marine-metagenome-genome-assembly--contig:-NODE-7628-length-10898-cov-4.908144_pt1 | contig 10898 bp, 12 predicted proteins | sample MGYA00238165_ERZ766961 | MGnify/ENA primary metagenome ERZ766961 (study PRJEB28924, sample SAMN03173240) | marine metagenome | biome: Marine; feature: Water; material: Subsurface seawater | place: North... | reverse complement strand
ATCGAGGGCCTAGATAGCCAAGGCGCTACATCGAGCCATTCGGATAAAGATTTTACGGTCGATCTTGAGAAAGCGGCCAATCGAGATCCCGGCCCATCACGCCGCCGCTAAATACCACCACAAAAGTTATTAGTTTCTTTTTTCGTCGCCGGTTTTGAGCGCCTGCAGAAATGCCGACTGCGGAATTTCGACTTTGCCGAATTGGCGCATGCGCTTTTTGCCCTTTTTCTGCTTCTCGAGCAGTTTCTTTTTACGGGTGATATCACCGCCATAACATTTGGATGTTACATCTTTGCGCATTGCCGACACGGTGGTCCGGGCGATGACCTTACCGCCGATGGCCGCTTGAATCGCAATCTTAAAGAGTTGTCGGGGGATGAGATCCTTCAAGCGCTCACAAATCAACCGACCCCGTGATTCGGCATGCTCACGATTCACGATAAAGGATAACGCATCGACCAGTTCGTTATTCACAAGAATGCTGACTTTCGAGAGATCACCATCACGGTAGCCATCCATTTCATAATCGAAACTCGCATAACCGCGCGAGACTGATTTCAACCGATCATAAAAATCGATAACCACTTCATTAAGCGGCAAGAGATACACCAGCATGGCTCGGCTGCCGACATAGGTCAGCTCGACTTGCTCGCCGCGCCGTTCGGTGCAGAGTTGTAAAACGGCGCCCAAGTATTCATCGGGCACGAGAATTGTCGCTTTAATCCACGGCTCTTCCATACGGGTAATCTTCGTGATTTCTGGCATATCAACCGGATTGTGCAACTCCACCATCGTATCGTCTGTTTGATGAATTTGGTACACAACGCTCGGTGACGTGGTGATGAGATCAAGATCAAACTCACGCTCGAGACGTTCTTGGATAATTTCCAAATGCAGCAACCCCAGAAAACCACAGCGAAATCCGAACCCAAGCGCCGCCGATGTTTCCGCTTCATAATGAAAGCTGGCATCGTTCAAGTGAAGTTTTTCTAGAGAGTCACGGAGGTCTTCATAAACCGCCGCATCAACGGGAAACAGGCCGCAGAACACAACCGGAATGGAGGGCTTGAACCCGGGCAAGGCTTCGAGTGTCGGGTTCTTTTCCGTTGTGATCGTATCGCCGACGCTGGTATCGGCAACGGTTTTAATCGCGGCGGTGAAATACCCAACTTCACCCGGGCCCAATTCGTCTGCTTTAATAGGCTTCGGCGTAAATATTCCCACTTGATCGATTTGGTAAACCGTATCTGACGACATCATACGAACCCGCATGCCTTTCTTGAGGATGCCATCGTAAATGCGCACGAGAATCATCACCCCGAGATAAGCGTCATACCAACTATCGACCAACAGTGCTTTGAGCGGTTCTGTTTCGTCCCCTTTCGGTGGCGGCAATTGTTCCACAATCGCTTCGAGAACCTCGGCAATGCCTACGCCGGTTTTGGCAGAGATCGTCAAGGACTGCGACGTATCGAGCCCGATGACATCGGATATTTGTTCTTTAATGCGTTCAGGCTCCGCCGCCGGCAAATCAATTTTATTTAAAACCGGAATAATTTCATGATCGTTGTCGATGGCGAGATAAACATTGGCAAGCGTTTGCGCTTCAACACCTTGCGTTGCATCAACAACCAACAAGGACCCTTCACAAGCCGCCAAGCACCGGCTGACTTCATATGAGAAATCGACATGGCCGGGGGTATCCATCAAATTCAATCGATAGGTCTCACCGTTTTTGGCTTTGTAATTTAAGCTAACGGCCTGGGCCTTGATGGTGATGCCCCGCTCGCGCTCGATATCCATCGAATCGAGGACTTGCTCGCGCATATCACGCTCGCTGAGGCCACCGCACAGCTGAATCAACCGGTCGGCCAACGTCGACTTGCCATGGTCAATGTGGGCAATAATCGAAAAATTTCTAATGTGGGCGAGATCTGTCATGTCAGTCTTCGATAATTCATTGCCCTGACCTAACACGGCGCCTTAAGAAACACCAGAAAATGAGGCCTTAAGACAGGTGCCCTATTATTGAGGCACTTCAACATCTTTCTGGCGGCAAGCAGCATATAATGTGTTTCGCAGCATACAAGCAATGGTCATGGGGCCAACACCGCCAGGAACCGGGGTTATTGCCCCTGCAACCGTGACGGCCTCATCGAAGGCGACATCACCAACCAGCTTCGTTGCACGCTCGCCCTTTTCACCGTCTTTATGAATGCGGTTAATGCCGACATCAATGACCGTCGCGCCAGGCTTGATCCAATCACCTCGAATAAGCTCAGGCTGGCCGACAGCGGCAACCAAAATATCGGCCTGCCGGCATTCGGCAGCAATATCCTGCGTTCGAGAATGAACCATTGTTACCGTACAATTTTCTTGCAGTAACAACTGCGCCATTGGTTTGCCGACAATGTTTGAACGGCCAACGATCACCGCTTTTTGCCCTGATAAGGACGGCACCGTTTCCTTGATCAAAATGAGACAACCCAGCGGAGTACAGGGCACCAAAGCACCGGACTGCCCCGTCATCAATGCACCTGCATTTAAGACGTTAAATCCATCGACATCCTTTGCCGGATCGATGGTGTCTATCACTTTAAAAGTATCAATTTGAGCCGGTAAAGGCAGCTGTACGAGAATGCCGTTTACTTTTGGATTCTTATTAAGCCCCCGGATTAACGTCAGCAACTCCTCCTCACCGATATCAGCCGGCAGATCGTGTTGATGTGACGTCATCCCCACTTCTGTTACTTGCTTATTCTTATTGCGAACATAAATTTGGCTCGCAGGATCTTGCCCAACCAAAACGACAGCCAAGTTTGGCGTTAGATTATGAAGGTCCTGGAGCCGGTCTACTTGCTTTGCAATTTTCCGGCTTAACTGAGCAGCGATAGCCTTCCCATCGATAATCTTTGCTTTAGCCATGCTGTTTGCCTAATCACGCTGAAACATGTTGAACCAAGAGTAATTTAGGCGAGCTTATAGGCAACTTGGATAAGGATGTCTCTTAATAAGATTAACGCTAAGATCAAAAGTAACGGGGCAATATCAATGCCGCCCATATTAGGCAAAAACCGCCTGATCCTGCCTAACGCGGGCTCTGTAATCCGATAGACAAAGTCGACAACCAAATAAACAAACCGGTTTGATGTGTTGATGACACTAAAATGAACGAGCCAGCTCAGCACCACGCCGATGATAACAATCCACATATATAAGTCTACGACCGTGACAATGATTCGTAATACGGGGCCTGTAATGACATCCATCGAATCTAGAACTCCATCTTTAATATTATTGATACCCTAACTTTCGGAACGTTCCGGCGCAAGCAAAGCTAGAGTATGGTCGTAAAGTTTTAAGCGCGAACCCAGATTTTTCCGATGCCGCCTGAGAGAACATCAATCTTTTGTAAAAGAATAAGGATCTCTTCATTCATTCTGGTGTGGGCAGTAAGTATGATATGGCCTTTTCCATGCATGAGTTCACGCGAGAGAATGGCATCTGGCATGACCTCTTTAAGCGACACCTCTTTTTCTGCCGCCGATTCATCAGGTAAAACTGTCTCGATTAAGGCAAAAATATCTCTCGCACTTTCAACGTCTATATCTTGATAGTACGACGGATCCTTTTTGATCCGCTCAACGTTTTGTCCGCCGAATAACGATCTGATCCGTGTTTCAAGAAGAATACGCGACGTTGGCTTGTCTAAGAACGCATCAACATCGAGTTGAATAGCCGAAATAAAACTCTAAAGCTTGCCCTCGCCCGTCACCATAATAAATGGGATGTCAGGGGCAATATTATCAATTTGTCCGGAACGCACCGCTCGCAATAACTCTAATCCATCAAGACCCGGCATATGATAATCAGCAACAATCAATCCTGCTGGTGATGTTAGGAGAGGTAAATTCTGGCTCGCGATGGCGCCATCTTCAAATTCAATTAAATCCTGAAACCCAATTTGCTCCATCATGCGACAAGTCGTCATCCTGGTGAAGCTCGTGTCATCAATCAACACAGCCTTAATTTTATTAATATCTGATATCAACATTCTGCCCTCTGAATTGTCAGAGAATACGTTCATTTATAATTCAGCTTTTAGACAAACAAACACGCTCTATAACGACCTTATCTTAGCGAACCTGGGAGTAAGAGAAAGTGCCAAATCTTGACAGCGTACCCTCATCAAACACATTATCCGCCATCTTTGCATCTGCCCCACGAAGAGCTAGGACTTGAGTGAGTGAGTGAGGCAGTATATGAGAATGCAAATTGTCGGGGCCGTAGCTCAGTTGGGAGAGCGCTACGTTCGCAACGTAGAGGTCAGGGGTTCGATTCCCCTCGGCTCCACCATTTTCGAAACGGTTACTCTATCGTGCCGTTTCAGCTTTTTGAAAAACAATCGTCCAGTTTTGAGTGAGAAGATCCACCATCTCCACATTGGGATTGAGGACTCGGCAATCATTTAAGACAGTTTTTGCGACAAATTTTAAATTATCGCCGGAAGCATATTGAAAAGACTCGAGCTCCGATTCCCGGTAGCTACGGCGATAGCCCAAAGAACGAAGGCCATACGCCTTGGCTTTCTCGATCACATCTCGCACCGTGTAATGGGTATCTTGAACAAAAAATCCGCGTTCAACATAGGGCTCTAATTTTTGGCCGCTTCTCACGATAGTAACGAAATAGGTCTTCCCTGGTGACACGGGCATGCAACCACGGCGCATCCATTGGTAGCTCTAACGATTCACCGTAAACATAGTAGTAGTTCGTATCCATGATGTAATGAATGCCCCCTGGCGACAACAGGCCAGCAATTTTTTCAAAGTAATCATCCATCTTAAAATAACACATGCCAGTATACGTGGTGATGAGATCAAATTGTTCTCCCGGCATTTCATAATCAAGAAAATGACACGTGCTGTATTGATCTAAAATAAAATCCTTTGATGAATCGGCATTGATCAGAAGCCCATAGGGCGTTGTCCATGTCGTTAAAGAATCACCGCGCTTGAGTAACTCTTTTGTCAGCGAGCCATGACGATCTTCCAGCAAATTATTCTGAATGAATGTGAGCATTTTCGAAAATTGATGGTCCGGGAAATCACCGCTTCGGTCTTGAATATCGACCCCAAAAGCTTCATCACAAAATCCCAATAATTTAAATACGCGCGGGATAATCGCCGGACCAGTCCCGATATCGAGCATTCGTGAAATGTTACCTATATCGACACCACATTCACGCAACATGTGATAAATTACTTCAGGTGTGTTGAATTTTTTTAAAAACCAGCCAAATTCTTTCGGATACACTTCTTTCTCATGCGCCGATTTATCGCTGACCTGAGGCACAATCACGCGCAACACGAACTCTTGATACGAGCTAACACCCATTGGCCACGCTTTCGCATCAAACCAATCTGCACTTAGTTTAATCTTGCGTTTATCACTGGTAATAAAAACGTCGTGACCGGCAATATTGGCATCCATCGATGGATACCTCCTTCTAAAACAATGTTCTTATTCTAATCCTGTTTTTCAATTTGCTTCATATCGTCATCGCTAAATCCAAAATGATGCCCAATTTCATGAATCAAAACATGGCGGACAACCCGCGCCATCGCTTCGCCCGTTTGCTTCGTATAGTTGAGGATCGGCTGGCGATAGAGAAAAATCATATCCATGTCCAGCGCTGGATCGGACACGCTTTTTTGATCCAGCGATATCCCTTGATACAAACCTAAGAGATCATAGGGGCTTTCAATTTTCATTTCGCTCATGACCAAATCATCAGGGAACTCGTCGATTTGAATGACAATATCGCCGACATGACGGCGCAACTCATCGGGGATACCCTGCAAGGCCGCCTTGGCGAGCGTCTCCATATCCTCAATCTCGGTGTCTACTTGTCGTTTTGCGCTCATATCAAAACTTTATCGTGCCTTGACCCTTCGGCCAAGCCAGCTAAGCTGCCAAATCTCATTTGAATTCTGATCGTCCGTAAATCGGGAGAAAATCAATGGTCAAAAAGCTACCGGGTGAAGCCCGGATTGCCGCGCTAAAACCTTTAATCGGTTGGACTGACCTCGACACAAACGATCATGGACGAGATGCTATTGAAAAAAAGTTCAAATTCAAGAATTTCAATGAGGCGTTCGGTTTTATGGGACGCATTGCTCTGATGGCGGAAAAAATGGATCATCATCCTGAATGGTCTAATGTTTACAATAAGGTCCATATTATCCTCAGCACCCATGATGCCGGGGGTGTGAGCGAGCGGGATATCAAGCTGGCTCAGTTTATTGATACACTATAAACAAACCAATTTAAGGAATTCACCATGCGAGGCTATTTTGGCATTGGTGCCGAGGGTATCAGCAAGTCAATGAACGTCGGCAGCCTGTTTAGAACAGCCCATGCCTTTGATGCCAGTTTTGTCTTTACCGTAGCGGCGGGTTATTCCCGGACGGAAGGCGCTAAGGCGGATACATCAGACGCCACCGCCCATCTGCCTTTCTATGCCTTTCCCGACATTAATCAGATGGCGCTACCCCAAAGTTGCTCGCTGGTCGGTATTGAAATTACTGACGATGCCATCGACCTGCCTAGTTTTCACCATCCAAAAAATGCGGCTTATATTCTAGGCCCTGAACGGGGTGCCTTAAGCCCTGCAATGACGGAACGCTGTGACTATGTGATCAAGATCCCTACCAAATTTAGCATTAACGTCGGCCTTGCCGGAGCGCTTGTGATGTATGATCGTCTTATCAGCCTTGGCCGATTTGCCCCGCGCCCCGTCGCAACGGGCGGCCCCACGGAAGCGTTGCCAGAACCTGTTTTTGGGCAACCCAAATCCCGTGCCGCCATGGAGACCTATAGGGCTGAACCGCCTGCTCAAGATTCTTTTAATAAGAACAAATAACCCCCTAAACTTGGCCACTTTTCTTAGCCTCACCATGGTTTCCCCCATCATACTTGGCAATAAGGCAATGCGGCGTTATGTATGGAGTTATGAAACAATTTTTAAACCGTTTTAAGGCCCATTGGCTGTGCCTAACTGTTGTGATCTGTGGTGCCGTCATTGGATCGCTACTGGTTATTCAGTCCGCTCACGCTGGCCTTATTAATAATTTTGGAGAGTGGAGTGCCTTTGATGAATCCGAAGGCAGCAATAAAGTTTGTTATGTCGGTAGCACACCTAAAAAACAACGGGGTAAATATAAAAAGCGCGGCGAGACATATATCCTTGTTACTCATCGGCCCGCCGAAAAAACCCGTGGTGTTATCAGTATTAAAGCCGGCTACACCTATAAAAAAGGTACCGACGTTCAAGTTAATGTCGGCTCGCCACGCTTTTTTTTATTTTCAGACAAAGACCATGCCTGGGCACGCGATACTACCGGGGATCGCAAGCTCATTGCCGCAATGCGATCGGGATCGCAAATGATTGTTACGGGCATTTCAGGCCGAGGCACTAAAACATCAGACACATATTCACTGTCAGGCTTTACCGCTGCGTATAACGCTATTAACAAAGCGTGCCCAAAATAATTTGGGTGCGTACTAGGTGCACACTGGGTTTGGCTCTGTGCACATAATGGCCGACTGATTACAAGCTGTCGGCGAAAAGGTTTTACAAGTCCATGACGCCAGATCACGCCCAAGAGCGCACGAACTTAATTGGTTTATCTCGCGAAGAACTCGCCGCGGTCTTGGCTGGCATCGGCGAAAAACCGTTTCGCACAAAACAGCTTTGGCATTGGATCTACCATCAGGGCGAAACCGATTTCTCTAAAATGACGACCCTGGGCAAAGAACTACGTCAGAAACTATCCGATGAATTCACTGTGGAGCGGCCAAAACCATCACGGGATCAGCAGTCTGAAGACGGTTCACGAAAGTGGCTCTTGCGTTTTGATGACGGCAATGAAGCTGAAACCGTTTTCATTCCCGAAGAAGATCGTGGTGCGCTTTGCATCTCATCTCAGGTTGGCTGCACCTTAACCTGCACGTTTTGTCACACGGGTACACAAAAATTGGTGCGTAATCTTAGCGCCCCTGAAATTGTTGGACAGTTTCTCGTCGCCCGTGATGCCATCGGTGAATGGCCAAGCGATCGTGAGGATCGGCTTCTCACCAACATTGTTATGATGGGTATGGGAGAGCCGTTGTTCAACTATGACAACGTCGCCAAAGCACTCACCATTATTATGGATCAAGAGGGCATCGCTCTATCAAAACGGCGCATAACATTATCGACATCCGGCGTCGTTCCGATGATTGAACAAGTTGGTAAGGATCTCGGTGTACAACTGGCTATCAGCCTGCACGCCGTAACGGACGAACTCCGGGACGTGCTGGTTCCCATTAATAAAAAATATCCAATTGCCGAATTGCTTCAGGCATGTCGTGATTATCCGACCGGCAGCAATGCCCGGCGCATTACATTCGAATATGTCATGCTTAAAGACCTGAATGATTCGGAAGAAGATGCCCGAACGCTCGCACAATTGGTTGCAGGTATCCCGGCTAAATTTAATCTCATTCCCTTTAATCCCTGGCCGGGCTCGATCTACGAGTGTTCCAGTGGCAATGCAATGCACCGCTTCTCCGATATCTTAAATAAGGCCGGTTATTCCGCCCCCATCCGGCTGCCCCGTGGCCGCGATATTTTGGCAGCTTGCGGCCAACTACGTACCGAAAGCATCAAAGCCCGGCGCCAATCCCCAACAAGCTCCGACGCTTTGCCCAACTAAGACATAACCTAGGGAAAACCCTAGTTTAACAAGTCTATAATTAGGGAAACTCCGGGTTTATTCTTCTGTATTTTTTTGTATATTTCTATTGTGGACTTAACAGTCCGTAGTGAGTAAATTTACTAACGGACCGTATGGTCCTGAAAAAGCATGACTAATTACCCCTTTCGGTTAAGACACCCTGCCGTCTGATCCGTATTTCTTAAGGGGTTTGCCCGCCCTGAGTGCCCCCCCGGCACAGGGCGGGCTCATTTTTTAGACAAAATTGCGGTATACAATTTTCAGCTTGGTGTTCTCGGCACCGATTTTCCTGTATCACGGTGCCTTCAAATCATAAGCACGAGCCGGAAAAGGGAAAGATCATGCGTTACATCATCAATGGACAGCAAGCGTTTGGAAAATCGGTCCTCGAAAAAATGCTCGAGCGCGGCGACGATGTCGTTGCTGTATTTTGTGCGCCGGATAAAGGCAGCCGCGCTGATCCCCTCAAAGAGTTCGCGCTCGAAAAAGGCCTACCTGTTCATCAACCGGCTTCCTATAAAACCGACGACGCTCGCGAACTAGTCGCATCCTATAAGTCAGACCTCTGCGTTATGGCGTTTGTCACACTGTTTGTGCCGGAAGAAATCCTCTATCTCCCGAAACACGGTACGATTCAATACCACCCTTCATTACTGCCGTTACATCGTGGCCCGAGCTCGATTAACTGGCCTATCGTGCAGGGTTCAACCAAAACCGGGCTGTCGATCTTCTGGCCTGATAATGGACTCGATGAAGGACCTATCCTTCTGCAAAAAGAATGCGAGATCACACCGGACGACACCTTAGGGTCCATGTATTTCGACAAATTATTTCCGATGGGCGTCGATGCCATGATTGAATCGATCGATCTGGTTAATGCAGGTAAGGCTCCGCGTATAGAGCAGGACCACTCAAAATCCACCTACGAAAGCTGGTTTAAGAAAGAGCTTGCTGAGATCGATTGGTCGAAGCCTGTCGGTGAAGTTTACAATCTGATTCGTGGCGCCAACCCCGCTCCGGGTGCTTGGACCACATTAGCCGGTAAAAAAATCGACGTGTATGACTCGGCCAAAGTTGAAGGTAACGGGGAGCCGGGTACCGTAACGGACATCACGGACGACGGTTTTTTGGTCGCCGCCGATGGCGGGCAGATCCTGGTCAAACGCATTCGCCCCGAGGGTGAAGGCAAAATTGCCGCTTCCGAGTTCACAATCGATAAAGGCGCCAAACTCGGTAGCTAGTTGCCCTTTTTCGTTAAATCTCTTATAGGAGGCGCTCTTTTTCCACCGGGTAATATTTGGCATGATAGTTTCCGGATAAGATTGGGCATAGTTGGTCATGAACACATCAGTCAAAAAAGTTGTTCTCGCCTATTCGGGCGGGCTTGATACTTCAGTCATCTTAAAATGGCTGCAGGATACCTATAGCTGCGAGGTTGTAACGTTCACAGCTGACATTGGCCAAGGCGAAGAAGTCGAAGAAGCGCGGGCCAAAGCTGAGCAACATGGCATCAAAGAAATATACATCGAAGACCTCCAGGAAGAATTTGTCCGGGACTTTGTTTTTCCGATGTTTCGGGCCAATGCTTTGTACGAAGGTACGTATCTGCTTGGTACGTCCATTGCCCGGCCCCTCATTGCAAAGCGCCAGATAGAAATTGCCCGGGAAACCGGTGCTGATGCGGTTTCCCATGGCGCAACAGGAAAAGGCAATGATCAGGTCCGGTTTGAGCTGGGGTACTACGCGCTCGAACCGAACATTAAGGTCATCGCACCGTGGCGGGAATGGGATCTCAATTCGCGGACCAAGCTGATTGAGTACGCACAAAAACATCAAATTTCTGTACCGAAAGATAAATTCGGCGAAGCGCCTTATTCGATGGATGCGAACCTGCTGCATATTTCCTACGAAGGGAAGGCACTCGAAGACCCCTGGGTGGCGCCGGATGAGTCGATGTTTCGGCGGTCCGCTGCGCTGGAAAATACACCCGATCAAGCGCTCGAAATCGAAGTTGAGTTTAAGAAAGGCGATGCCGTTTCCATTGATGGCAAAAAATTATCGCCGGCAACATTACTTGCAAAACTGAACGTCGTCGCCGGCGAGCATGGCATCGGCCGG
>ENA-UOXV01007623-UOXV01007623.1-marine-metagenome-genome-assembly--contig:-NODE-7623-length-10900-cov-6.909083_pt1 | contig 10900 bp, 11 predicted proteins | sample MGYA00238165_ERZ766961 | MGnify/ENA primary metagenome ERZ766961 (study PRJEB28924, sample SAMN03173240) | marine metagenome | biome: Marine; feature: Water; material: Subsurface seawater | place: North... | reverse complement strand
CAGTATAACTGAATAATAACTATTCAGCTATCTTTGCTGCTACGTCAGCATCAATTGCTGCCAAAGCGTCATCAAGGCTCATTTCACCCGTAATAGCTTTGGTTATGTAATCAGGAACAATACCATAAATGGCAAAGTTCTTATTGTAGCCTTGGAACCAGTATGCTTGAGGTGTAGATTCCGCTGCTTTACCAGCATTAGCTGCAAAAGTTGAAAGTCCAGCAGAAACTCTTTGGCTTACACCATCATAATCAATTCCTTTTTTCTGAAGACCTTGGTGTGCAGTAATGTTTGAAGTATTAGCTGCAAAATAACCAGCTCTTCCAGCTTGTGACAAGAAGTCAATGAAAGAAGCAGAAACCTCAGGGTGCTTAGTTGAATTAAATGCAACAACTCCAGAACCTCCTGGCATTGCTCCACAACCACCTGTTCCACATGGAATTGGAACAACTTTCCATTCAAAATCAGTGATATTTGCATCATAGTTACCAAGCATCCAAGAGCCTGACATATGCATAGCTACTGTTCCATCAAGGAAAAGAGGTGCTGCATTTTTATAAGCAGTTCCTCCACCAGCAGGCCAACCTTCAGCAGGCATTAAGCCCTCTTCATGCCACCCAACAAACTTTTCAGCAAAAGCTTTGAAGCCATCATCAACTAGAATAGGAACACCATTTTCATGGAATTTAGCGCCATATGAGAATGCAGGACCAGCCCATCTGTGAGCTGTTCTATCCATAGCAAGACCAGCAGTTAAGCCAAGCTCTGATTTAACAACTCTTAAGGCATCAGCCCAATCATCCCATGAAGCTCCTTCCTCAGGCATATCAACACCAGCATCTTCAAACATAGTCACGTTTACATATGGACCCGTAACCGTGAGCTGAGCTTGCCAGCCATAAATACCATTATCACCCGATGGTTTTCTATACCATGGCAATGTAGCACCATAGTTTGCTTCCCATTTTGCGACATCTACATAAGGAGTTAAATCAAGATAATATTGATTGAGTCCACCTAAATTTGTAACACGTGCGACGTCTGGAGCAGAACCTGCCTCAAGTTGATTTTCAAGCTGATCTCTAACGACATCATAACCAACAATCTCAAAGTTAACTGTATTTCCAGTTGAACCTTCCCATATAGAAGACATCTGTTGCAAAACATCACACTCATTAGCATCTTGATAGCAAACAAATTTAATTTCTGCTGCATTGACACCAAACGAGGAGACGGCAAGAATAGATGCCAATAAAATACTTTTTTTCATTTCTTTCTCCAATAGTTATTGTTTTAAATTGTTTTTTCTATTAAATTCAAAAACCTAGTTAAAAGCAAAATATTTAAATTTAATGAAATTCGAGTATACATGAATTGATATATATCAGTAAAATAATAAACAGAAATATGAACCCAAGTTTCAGTATATGAAACCTCATAATTATTCTAACTAGAGATCATTAAAAAATGCCAACGAAAAACATTGGAAAGTTAATACATTTAAAAAAACTTTGTACAGATAATAATCATTTTCAAATGCTTGCTGTAGATCAGAGACCTCCCATCTTTAATATCATATCTAAGGCAAAAGGCAGAAAGCATAATTATGCTGAGGTAGTTGAATGCAAAAGATTAATTACCACAAACTTATCTCATTTAGCTACAGCCATTCTAATGGATCCTCATTATTCATTATCAAATATTCTTCAATATAATAACTCTAAAGGACTTGTTATAACTCTTGAAGAACATAGTTTCGTTGAAACAGCACAAGGTCGCTTCTCAGAAAATATTGATAACTGGAGTGTAGAGAAAATTAAAAAAGCAGGTGGAGACGCAGTCAAAGTTTTAGCATGGTATCGACCTGATGCTGAGGCAAAGTCAATTGAGCATCAAAAAAAATATGTCAAACAAGTTGGTCTAGAGTGTGAAAAATATAATATTCCTTTTCTATTAGAACTTCTCGTTTACCCTTTTCAAGACGATGAAAACCATACAAAAGAATATCAAGAACAAAAACAAAAAAAGTCACGTCATGTAATTGATAGTGTCAAAGAGTTCGCCAAAGATGAATACAAAGTTGATATTTTTAAGTTAGAAAGTCCTGTTGATAGTGATCAACTTGAAAATGAGATTAGTGGGGAGACTGAACTAGCTTTTAAAGAGCTCTCTGAAGCGACCAATGATAAGCCTTGGGTTGTCTTATCATCTGGAATGGGTAAAGATTCCTTTTATAAATGTCTTGAACTTGCTTATAAAAATGGTGCCTCAGGTTACCTTGCTGGAAGAACGATTTGGCTTGATGCTTTTAATAACTATCCAGATATTAGCTTAGTTGAAAAAGGTTTAAAAAATGACTCTGTAACTTATATTAAAAAACTTAATGATTTGACAGCTAAAAAAGCTCAATCTCTTGAAACATTTTTTATAAATGGCTTTAAAATTCAAGAACCTGAAAAATTTACTAAGAACTTCGGAGGTTTTTAATGATTGGATATTTAGCACTAGCTAGAGAAACATTTGATGTTGAGTTTGCTGAATCAAAATTTAGTAAAGCTAAATCAATTCTGTTATCCCTGTCACCTAATGCAATTGGCTTTGATAAACTTGTTTCAAATGATGAAGATGCTGATAAGGCTTTATCATTTTTTAAAAGCCATGAGTGTGAGAAAATTTTTCTTTTTCAAACGACATTTACTGATGCAAAATTTCTTCTAAACTTCGCTCAATCAATTAATAAACCACTATGTATTGTCTCATTCCCAGAACCAAGGACTGGTGGAAGATTAAGATTAAACTCTATTTGTGGACTCAATCTTGGAATGCATTCTTTAATCAAGAACAATATTACTCCTGAGTTTGTAATTATTGAAAGTGATGATAGTGTTAATAAGTCTTTATTTTTAAATTTTATTAATGGTAGTAATGATAATCAACCCCTATTATGGAATAAAGCTACCTTGAGTGGCAATGAAGTAGATTTTAATTACACCATTGACAAGCAGACAATTGGAATTATTGGAACTAGGCCTGAGGGTTTTGACACCTGTGATTATGACTCAAATGAGGTAACAACCAAGCTTAACGTTTCACTAGTTGATCTTGATTTAGATGACTTATTTGATGAGGCAAAAGATGTTGCAGCTGCTACTATCACTGAAACTAAAAATACAGTTTCAAGCTATCTACAGGGGACTGAGGAGCTTGTTCAGGAGGAGTTTGATAAAAGTCTTTCAATCTATCATGGTCTTGAAAATCTAAAAGATAAGCATAATCTCGATGCCTTTGCTATTAGATGTTGGCCAGAAACTTTTACTGAGTATGGTTGTGCTTCTTGTGGTCCGATGGCTATGATGAATGAGAAAAAAGTTAGCTGTGCTTGTGAAGCTGACGTTTTAGGAGGGATTAGCTGTAATATACTTAATCAGATGAATGACAGCCCTTCACTTTTGGTAGATATTGTTGATGTTGATAAGGCCGATAATTCTCTAGTTTTTTGGCACTGTGGGCTTGCTCCAATTAGTATGGCAAAAGAAGGTACCGCTAAGTCAGGTATCCACTCAAATAGAAAAAAACCTCTTCTTCATGATTTCAGTTTAAAGCAGGGACAAATAACAATCTTTAGAGTTTCAAAAGCAAGAAACAAACTTCAATTCTTTATTATGAAAGGTCATGTCATAGATAGACCAAACTCTTTCTCTGGAACCTCAGGAGTAATAAGTCTTGGCGATGATAGTCCCGATAAATTAGAACAAATGTTCAAGGGGGGTCTAGAGCATCATGTTGCTTTTACTTATGGTGATATATCTGACAAGCTTATTCATTTTGGCAAAAAAATGAACATACCTACCTATACACTATGATTGAAAAAATTAAATACGCCATTATCGGTGGTGGCTGTATGGGTCAAGAGCATATACTTAATATTGAGATTATTGAAGATGCTGAGGTTGTTGCATTGTGCGATACGAGCCAAAAATCAATAAATGAATGCCTTGACTTACTTAACAATGAAGTAGCTATTTTTGAAGATTACAATGACCTCATTGAGGCTAATATTGCAAATGCATTTATAATTGCAACGCCTAACTTTTCTCATATTGACGTTTTAAAAGATGTTATGAGATCAGGAGCGCATCTCTTAATTGAAAAACCACTTTGTACGACAGTAAAAGACTGCCAAGAATTTGAAGAAATGGCAAAAAATTATTCTGGAGTAATTTGGACTGCAATGGAGTATCGCTATATGCCTCCTGTTCAAAGGATGATTCAAGAGATACATAATGGCACTATTGGTGATTTAAAAATGCTCTCGATAAGGGAGCACCGCTTTCCCTTTCTTCATAAAGTTGATGACTGGAATAGATTTGCAATAAAAACTGGTGGTACTTTAGTTGAAAAGTGCTGTCATTTCTTTGACCTAATGAGGCTCATTGCTCAAAGTGAGCCATTAAAAGTTTATGCCAGTGGAAATCAAGATGTAAATCATTTAAATGAGACTTATGATGGAATGACTCCAGACATCCTTGATAATGCCTTTGTTATTGTTGACTTTGATAATGGCGTTAGAGCATTCCTTGACTTATGTATGTTTGCTGAGAATTCAGAATATCAAGAAGAGCTTTGTGCTGTTGGCTCAATTGGAAAAATAGAAACTGAAGTGCCCTCTAATAAATCTGGAATCACCAACTCAGATATTCGAATTGGTCTTAGAGAAGATAATACAGCGTTGAAGGAAAATATTGAGGTTGATGCAAAAATTCATGAGGTAGGTCATCACCATGGATCTACATATTACGAACACACTTCCTTTATTAAGGCTATTCAAAATAATACTAAACCAGAAGTATCACTTAAAGATGGCCTTATTGCCGTAGCAATTGGTGAGGCTGCTGAAAAGTCAATTAAAGAAGGAAGAATCGTTCAAATGAGTGAGTTTAATCTCTAGTTACCTAAAAACTGAATTGTTTTGTCAGCAATAAACTGACTCACTCTAATATTTGACTCAACTGTAACTCCTGAAGTATGAGGCGTTAGAATACAATTCATTGAACCATTTACCTGTTTATAGAAGTTTTCGTTTACAGGCTCAGAGCTGTAAACATCAAGCGCAAAACCTTTAATTAAATTATCACTATAAGCTTTTAATAAGTCTTGCTCATTAACAATTGATCCTCTTGATGAATTTATAACAATTGGAGCTCTCTTCATTAAACTAAATGAGCTTTTATTAATTAAATCTTTAGTTTCATCGGTAAGAGGAAGGTGGATCGATATTACATCAGAATTAACAAAAATATCATTTTGACTAACCAACGAGACATTATATTTTTTAGCATCAGAGTTAGGAACAAAAGGATCATAAGCAATTACCTTTGCTCCAAAAACCTGCGCTAATCGACATACTTTTTTTCCAATTACACCAAAGCCAAGAAGCCCTAAAGTTTTACCCCCAAGTTCTCTTGACTCAATAGTTGTTCTTGGCCAATTACCGATGACGGTTCCATTATGAGAAATTGGGATATTCTTTAATAAGGAGAGTGCACAACTAATAACATATTCAGCCACAGAGTCTGCATTCATTCCAGTTGCAGGTTGAACTTTAATGTTGTTGCTAGAACAGAAATCAGTATTAATATTATCTAAACCAACGCCTAATCTTCCAACAAAACAAAGATTTTTTGCTTGAGTTAATAGTTCTTCATTGAGTTGAGTTTTATTTCTTACTATGACAGCATCTACATCAACTATTTGAGAACTTAAAATCTCAAGTTTTTCATGCAGACTTGGATCATAATTTACATCAAAAAGCTCTGATATTTTATCAACACTCTCTTGCTCCATAAATTCTGTTATTAGGACTTTTTTCATAATGAATTATTTTTTTTAGATAATTTTAAATGTTTTGAAAACTCTATGACTTCATCAAAACTTGGAAGGGACTCTATACCACCTACTCTCGTGCATTTTAAGGATGCACATGCAGTTGCCAACTCAATTGCCTCTTTGATGGTTTTATTGAGTTCAATAAATCTTATAAATGCTCCATGAAAAACATCACCAGCACCATTGGTTTCTATAGCCTTAACTTGAGGTGATTCACAATGAAAAATTTCTCCATTATTTATCCAATAAACTCCTTTTGGGCCCATGGTAACTGCATAAAACTTAGGATTTGAGGTGTATAAGCTTTCTAATGAATCAGAAATAGACTCCTTATTTGTATAACGCTTAAGACCAATCTCAGAAAAAATTGGGAAAGATGCTGAATTAACAACCTCTTCAATAAGTTTACTATTTATAAAATTATCCAGATCTACCACACAGTTAATTTTATTTTTATAACAATTTATTGCAACATAATGGGAGGCTTCAACCCAATTAGTATCAACCAAATAGGATTGTTTAGATGAAAAATCAAAAGCTGGCAAAGATTTCACATTAACAAGTTTTTCCTCATTAAAGACTGCAAGCATCCTTTCACCCTCTAAATCTTCAAAAATATGACTCTGAGAGCTTTGTGCATCATTTATAAATAATGACTTATTAATCTGAATATTAGCTTTATCAAACTTAGACTTTAAAAAACTAGCTGCGTCATCATCACCAAAACGACCAATAAATTCAGCCTCTCCACCTAAAGACTTAATAGCAAAACTAGCTACAGGAGCTGGCCCACCAAGCCTTTTCTCTAGACTATTTGCCACTAGTTTTATTGGTTTTTCAGGAAAGCTATCGATTCTAACAACTCTGTCGAGAAAAATAGGGCCAACACATATAATCATAGAATTTATTTTAATGAAATTAGCTAGTCGTTTGAGCTACTTATTGGAAAGGGTTCTTTCAACTGCATCCTTCCAGCCCGCGAGTTTTTTCTCTCTTTGATCATCATTTATTATTGAATTAAATTGATTCTCAGATTGCCAGGATTTTGCAAACTCGTCCATAGATGGATAGAAACCAACCTGCATACCGGCTAAATATGCAGCACCTAAAGCTGTTGTCTCTAAATTTTTTGGCCTATCTACTGGCAGTTGAACTAAATTAGCAAGGGTTTGCATTGTCCAATTTGAGGCTGCCATTCCTCCATCTACTCTGATAGCACTTAATTTATTTTCTCCCAAATCTTTTGAAATTGCTGTCAAAAGATCAGATGTCTGATAACACACAGACTCAAGTGTGGCTTTTGCAATTTCAGCGGGGCCTGTATTTCTTGTAAGGCCATAAAGTGCACCTCTACAATCTGGATCCCAGTAAGGCGCACCAAGCCCAACAAATGCTGGAACCAAATAAACCTCTTGACTAGAATCAGCCTCCATAGCAAGAACTTCTGACTGTTCAGCTGACTCTATCAATTTTAGTCCATCTCGAAGCCACTGAACGGCTGCACCAGCAACAAATATTGAACCTTCTAGTGCATAGCATGGCTTTCCATTAATTTGAAAGGCAAAAGTAGTTAATAATTTATTATTAGATTTAACTGGCTTATCTCCAGTATTGATCAAAACAAAACAGCCAGTCCCATAGGTTGATTTAACCATTCCAGGTTTAAAGCAAGCTTGGCCAACTAGGGCAGATGGTTGATCTCCAATTAAGCAAGAGATAGGTATCTCAGCACCAAATATACTGTTATGAACATTACCAAAATTTGCAGCATTATCATAAACTTTTGGGAGCATTGATTTAGGTATATCAAATAGCTCTAGTAAATCATCATCCCAGCAACCATCATGAATGTTATACAAAAGAGTTCTGCAAGCATTTGTTGCATCTGTGGAGTGGACTTCATGATTACTCAATCGCCATAATAAAAAACTATCTATAGTTCCAAATAGTAATTCACCAGCATTTGCTTTTTTTCTAGCACCATTGACATTATCAAGAATCCAGGCAATCTTAGTAGCGCAAAAATAAGGATCAAGCAGAAGTCCAGTTTTTTGCGTAACCATTTCCTCATTGCCAAATTCTCGAAGCTTTAGGCATTTATCAGAGGTTCTTCTATCTTGCCATACAATTGCATTATAAATTACTTCGCCCGTTTTTTTATCCCAAACGACAGTTGTTTCTCGTTGATTAGTAATTCCTACTGAAGCAATTTGATTTGGCCTTATATCTGCCTCATTAATAGCTTTATTGCAACTTTCTAATGTGGAAAGCCAAATTTCTTCTGGATCATGCTCAACCCATCCAGAATCTGGGAAAAATTGCGTAAATTCTTTTTGACCTACTGCAATAATTTGGTAATTTATATCAAATAAAATTGCTCGAGAAGAGGTTGTGCCCTGATCAATTGATAGAATATATTTTTCTGAACTAACCATAATAATAAATACTATTTCTTAATAATGAAACTTTGTTCTACTATTGTAAACTAATTAAAAAAAAATGATTACCCAAGGTATTAAAAAGCTTATTATTCAATTAAAGATTTTAAAGTGTAAAATACAATCAGATTAATTAAGGAGAATATATATGGGTATGCCATCCCTTATGGAACTGATTATCATTTTAGTAATTGTGCTACTAATTTTTGGGGGAAAGCGTCTCAAAAATATTGGTAGTGAACTTGGTGGAGCTATCAAAGGCTTTAAATCATCAGTTAAAGAAACTGAATCTAAAGACAAAGATGACATCATTGAAGCTAAAGTTGAAGCTAAGGATGACCATTCAGATTCTAAATAAAGAACCTTTCTTTCTTCATATTAAAAAATAATTATGTTTGATTTTGGTTTCTGGGAGATTGCCATTATTGGCATTATTACATTGATTGTAGTAGGGCCAACAAGAATGCCTGGACTTGCGAGAAAAGCTGGCCTCTATTTTGGTAAATTTAATAATTTTATTAATAAAATTAAAAAGGATATTAATGATGAGCTTAAGGCTGATGAGCTTAGGGAAACATTTACTCATAAAGAATCAAAAATAGACAAATCTAAAACACTTGATGATGACTAATAAATCTCAATCTGTAAACAAATTGTCATTAGTTCATTATCTTATTGAACTTAGACTAGCCCTTCTTAAATCTGCATTAGCAATTATAGTTCTGTTTCTATTATTGTTTCCTTTTGCTGATCAAATTTATACCTTTATTGCAGCGCCAATTGTTAAAGCAATACCAGGATCTAATTTAATTGCAATTGGTGTAATTTCACCATTTCTGACCCCATTAAAAATGTCTTTAATTCTTGCAGTCTATATCGCAATGCCTTACCTTCTTTATCAGCTATGGAAATTTGTTGCACCTGCTCTATATCGTAATGAAAAAATAATAATCTTACCGCTAGTATTGTCTTCAACAACCCTTTTTTATAGTGGCCTCCTATTCTCTTTTTATGTTGTTTTTCCTGTAATTTTTAATTTCCTTGCAAATGTTGGCCCATCTTCTGTAGATTTCGCACCAGACATTCAATATTATCTTGACTTCATTATAAAAGTCTCGTTTGCTTTTGGCGTCGCCTTTGAGGTTCCTATTGCAACTATTCTCCTAATTATATTTGGAGTGACTACCACTGAAAAATTAAAGAAAAATCGAGCTTATATTATTATTGGCTCATTTGTTCTTGGAATGCTGTTAACACCTCCCGATGTTATTTCACAGTTTCTTATTGCAATTCCTATTTGGATATTATTTGAAGCTGGGTTATTTTTCTCAACCTTTTTTAAAATTCGCCATAAACACTCTTCTAATATAAAAGAATCAAATGATTGGAATAGTGAATCTCATAACAAAATGATGGATGAGATTGAAACTGAAATGTATGAGGATGCTGTTCTTAAAGGTAAAGAAAATAACTTATGATTTTAAATATCTAATGAAAAATCTTTCAACAATGTCTTTATCACAAGTCCAGGGAATAAAATTTATTCTTACAGATATTGATGATACATTGACGTCATATGGAAGATTAAATAGTAGCACTTATGCTGCCATTGAAAGGCTATCTGGTAAAGGTTATATAATAATTCCAGTTACTGGACGCTGTGCTGGCTGGTGCGATCATATAGCAAGGATGTGGCCAGTTGATGGAGTTATTGGGGAAAATGGTGCCTTTTTCTTTAGTTATGATCATATGAGTAAAAAAATGAATAACTCATATAAACAAACTAAGAAGGAAAGAGAAAGAAACTTTGCTCTTTTAAATCAACTTAAGAGTAAGATCCTAGATCAAGTGCCGGGAACTGCAGTGGCATCAGACCAGGAATATCGTATTACAGACTTGGCGATTGATTTTGCAGAAGATGTTGCCAAACTCCCAGAAATCAAGATTAAAAAGATTGTTCAGATTGCTGAAAAAAATGGAGCAAATGCTAAGATAAGCTCCATACATGTTAATTGCTGGATTGGAACTCATACTAAACTCACAACTAGCTTAAATATACTTAAAGAGAATTTTGGGCTTAGTGACAAAGAAATTCAAAATAATGTCATTTTTATTGGTGATTCACCTAATGATTCATCAATGTTTGGTTTTTTTAAAAATTCAATTGGTGTTGCAAACGTGGTTGACTTAATAGACAATATTGACAATCCACCAAAATATATTACATCTAATTTCTCAGGTGATGGCTTTATTGAGTTTGCAGATTTCGTAATTAATAATAAATAAATCGAAAAAATATATGATATTTTTTTCTTCATTCAGAGGCATTATGGGGTTTTTAGTTCATAATTCACTATAAGAACATAAAGTGCTCCAAAAAATATCACTTCATATAATAATTACAATGAGATTTACTCTTCAGCAACAACTATCTCAATGTTGTTTGTAACACATATATCGATTATTTCTTGAGAAGGTAGATTGTTTGTAACTAAAATATCAATTTCGGAAATATTACCAATTACCATTGGAGCTGTTCGTTCAAATTTAATATCATCTGCAACAAGTATTAATTT
>ENA-UOXV01007622-UOXV01007622.1-marine-metagenome-genome-assembly--contig:-NODE-7622-length-10902-cov-5.348022_pt1 | contig 10902 bp, 8 predicted proteins | sample MGYA00238165_ERZ766961 | MGnify/ENA primary metagenome ERZ766961 (study PRJEB28924, sample SAMN03173240) | marine metagenome | biome: Marine; feature: Water; material: Subsurface seawater | place: North... | reverse complement strand
AAGAAAACAAAACAGAAGAACTGAATTTGCTATTTTGAGTAAATAGGACTGTCATTATCTATTAAACTATAATTTTGCACTCAAATTATTATTAAGTCATGAAAAAATCATTATTATCATTTGCTGTTGTTGCACTTGCCTTTGGAGCATGTAATTCAGGCGAGAAAGCGGAAGTGTCAAACGACGAAACTTCTATTATTACTAATGCTGATGCTGAGTCAAATGCGGAAGGAGCAGAAAATACTGGAATTACTAATCCAAGTATGTTTGGTGCGGAAATTACAATTGAAAAAGTAACGTCTTCAGAAGATCTAATGAGTCAACTAGCTGAAACGGATACGGTAAAAGATATCGTAATAAGTGGAATAATAAATAGTGTCTGTAAGAAAAAAGGCTGTTGGATGAAAGTTAACGTAGGACTTGAAAAAGACCTATTCGTTAAATTTTTGGATTATGAATTTTTCATGCCTAAAGATTCTGATGGTTCAACCGCAGTTATGCAGGGTAATGCCTATGCTGAAACAATTTCAGTTGATGATTTAAAGCATTATGCTGAAGATGACGGTAAATCTGAAGAAGAGATTGCTGCTATTACTGAGCCTGAAACGAAGTATTCGTTTATGGCTAGTGGCGTAATTTTAAAGGATTATGTTAGAAAAGAAAAAATGGATATACCTGAAAACTCTGAAGCGGATCACGATCATTCAGAAGAAGGGCATTCACATTAACTAAAAAAAATAATTTCCAATAAAAAAAAGGCTATTCAAGTGAATAGCCTTTTTTGTTTCAAGTCGTATAGTTTAAAGATCTTACTTTCTTTTAAGAACCTTTTCAACTGCGCTTACTACATCAGTAGTTCCGCAGTTATATTTATCCAACAATTCATCTGGAGTTCCACTTTGACCAAATTGATCATTAACTCCAACAAATTCTTGAGGAACAGGTTTGTTTCTAGCCAATAGACCAGATACTGATTCTCCCAATCCACCATAAATCATGTGTTCTTCAGCCGTAACTATACAACCTGTTTTGGAGATAGAATCTAAGATGGCCTTGGCGTCCAAAGGTTTAATGGTATGGATATTTATTATTTCAGCGCTTATTCCTTTTTGAGCTAATATTTCTCCAGCCTCAATCGCTTTCCAAACTAAATGTCCGGTAGCTACAATTGTTACATCTGTACCTTGGTTTAACATTACCGCTTTTCCAATTTTAAAATCTTGGTTGGTAGGTGTGAAATTTGCCACCTTTGGACGGCCAAATCGAAGATAAACTGGGCCGTTGTGTTCAGCAATAGCTAGTGTAGCCGCTTTTGTTTGGTTAAAATCACAAGGGTTAATAACAGTCATGCCGGGAAGCATTTTCATCATTCCTATATCTTCAAGAATTTGATGAGTAGCTCCATCTTCACCTAAAGTAAGTCCGGCATGAGAAGCACAGATCTTTACATTTTTACCTGAGTAAGCAATGCTTTGTCTTATTTGATCATAAACTCTACCTGTAGAAAAATTCGCAAATGTTCCTGTAAATGGAATCTTATTTCCTATGGTAAGACCTGCTGCAAAACCCATCATGTTGGCTTCTGAAATACCCATTTGAAAAAATCGATCGGGGTGATTGTTTGCAAAATCATTCATTTTGAGTGATCCCGTCAAGTCGGCACAAAGAGCAACTACATTTTCATTTTTTTGGCCTAATTCGGTTAGTCCTTCACCAAAACCAGATCGAGTGTCTTTGTTTCCTGTATTTTCAAATTTCACCATAGTATTATAAATTTATGGAAGCCGAACTTCCTTCTATAATTTTTATTTCTTTTTCTACTGTAAACATGGCGCTTTTTGCACCTTTAGGTCGATATAGAATTACATAATTTCCAGGAAGCATGTAATAGCTTTCTCTAGTTAAGTTTAAATCTAATCGAACAACCAATTCTAATTTTCCATTTTTTCGTTGATAGACTCCTCCCATTCCTTTCTTAGATTTATTTATGGTCAGTAATCCAGGAGTAGGAATGTTAACGGTCGTTGTATGGCTTTGGCTCACTGCAATGTCGTTGATTAATAGTCGAGGATGCGTTAGGACTTCCAAATCGTAAAAGCCAGTAACGTACTTTTCAGTGCCTTTCAGGGCTTGTACATTAATCGTTTTTTCTGATCCATGTTTTCTTATGATGGCTAATATTTCTTCGCGCGAATTGAAACCTGCTGATTTTAAATAAATATACCCTTGAGGCGCATCAACTGATAGAATATTATGAATTCCCGGAATCATGGTGATGCTATCTTTTCTTACAGGAGGAATAGTGTGAGCCACTAAGTCATAGGTAAAAGAGGATTCCAAATCTAAGGTATCAGGGTTTCCATAAGCATTTATGGTGTGAACAAAACTGAAAACTTCGCGACCAGAATTATGGTCATATAAAGTTACTCCAACATCGGTTTCTGAAGGGTTTTTTCCAGCATCAATCAAATTCACTTGTGCGGTGGTTTTGTTTAAAGCCTGAGAAATGACAATCCCCAATACGTTTTTAAAACTTGCCTCATTATTTACGTTATAAAAAGTACCCAAACATTCAAAGGATTTTTTGAAATTCATGTCTAAACCAATACCAATTACAAATGGCTTAAGCACAATTCCTTTTCGTTGCAATTTCATAGAAATGGTACAAGGATCTCCTCCACATTCTTCAACTCCGTCTGTAATTAAAATTATAATGTTTCTACAAGTCCCGCAGGTAGTAAAATCCTCGGCAGCTTTTTCCAGAGTCATGGCTATAGGCGTAGTTCCCATTGGTGTAATCTCCTCTAATTTGTTTTTTACTTTTTCGAAGTTATTATAGGCAAATGGAACTTCTAATTTGGTGTCGTTGCAGTCTTGCCCAAATCTATAATTCTTCTGATGTCCATATACTCTTAGAGCAATTTGAAGGTTGTTAGTGCTTTTTAAACTATCTACAGTTTGAGATAACAGTTTTTTGGCAATGCTGTGTTTTTTTCCATTGTTCCAACTGCCATTCATGGAGTTAGAAGCATCATATATGAAAAGAATACGTGTAGTGTAATCTTCTGTTTTTTGGGAAAATACAGAAGCTGACTGAATCAGAAAAAGAAAAAGAAAAAGAAAAAAGGTTAAGTATCTGAACATTTAATTTAGAATTGAAAACTAATAATCACCAATAGTTTCTTCTAACTGTTCCAAGGCTTGTGCCAATTGTTCATCATTTGGTGCAACACCATGCCATTTATGACTTCCCATCATAAAATCAACACCCTGTCCCATTTCTGTTTTCATTAAAATCATAACAGGTCTTTTCTTGCCACATAGTGCCTTGGCGAGTTTCAATGAACTTACCACATTTGCCATGTCGTTTCCTTCCATTTCGAGTACTTGCCAGCCAAATGCTTCCCATTTAGCTCTAAGGTCGCCAAGGCTCATCACGTCATCAACATCACCATCTATTTGTCGGCGATTATAATCAACAGCAGCAATTACATTATCAACTTTTTTGGCAGCGCCATAAATTGCAGCTTCCCAAACTTGTCCTTCTTGTAATTCGCCATCACCCATTAGTACATAAACTAACCCGGGGTCGTTATTTAATTTTTTAGCGCTAGCAGCTCCTAATGCAGCAGACAAACCTTGTCCAAGACTTCCAGAAGCGATTCTAATTCCCTCTAACCCTTCGTGAGTTGTAGGGTGACCCTGTAAACGAGTATCTAATTTTCTAAAAGTGGCTAACTCTTTTACAGGAAAATACCCACTTCTAGCCAATACCGAATACCAAACCGGGCTTATGTGTCCGTTCGAAAGGAAAAACAAATCTTGATCTTTGCCATTCATATCCCAGTTATCAGGAGATTGGTTCAAGACTTCATTGTATAAAGCCACTAAAAAGTCAGCACATCCAAGTGAACCACCCGGATGGCCAGAGTTTACGGCATGTACCATTCTTAAAATGTCTCTTCGAGTTTGGCTTGCTAAATTTTGTAATTCTTTAATATCTGCCATGAAATGGGTGTTTCATGCGAAATTAGAACTTTTAAAAAGGTGGTTAGGCTAGTGTTGAAAAGTGCTGATAAGTATGTTTAGTTTAAAGCAAAAAAAAGAGGCCGAAGCCTCTTTTGAAGGATAACTATTCTATAGCAGCACATTTTCCAAGTTTGATGGTTTTTTTCTTTTGGCCTAAAATGATAAAACCAGCTTCTTCATCTAACGGAACACATCTCCTTACTTGTGTAAAGGTTGCCTCCTCTTTAACGTTGTAAAGAACTGATCTTGATAGTAATCCTTCACTGTTTATTTTCGCCAAACAAGTTACGGCTTGATCACCTCCTTTTTTAGATTTAATGATTTTTCTAGGATTATATTCAGTGTGATTTTTTAGGTGGTCATTGTATAGTAAATAGATTTGGTCGTCCTTTATTGTATAGTTATAAGAACTATAGGGGCAAGCTTTCTCGATATAGCCTGTTCTTTTCCAATATTGCAATAAATAGGGTGAAACAGTTCCAGAATTATTATTGAAACTAAAAGGATTTGATGTAGGAGAAGCAAAACCTCCGGACGTGCTTGTTTTAATTTCATTATGTTTTGGTACCCTAGAAATCCACTCCAGTTCCGAATCAAAATTTAATTTAGCAACCATAACATCCATAAAATTAAAAGTATAAGTAGTTTTTGAGCTACTTGAAGATGTCATATGTCCTGTGGGCGAGCGGTTCATTGCAGTAGAGGAAGAGCTGGATTGTTTTACGTAAAATTGTTCTGCAATTATATATACCCCTTCACTTGTGGCTTCAATATTTCTGATATCATAATTATAGAATTGAATTTCTTTTCCCTTATCTTCTTTTTTACTTGCTTTTTTTTCTTTTCGTTCAGACTGAAACCTAGTTATTTCTTCAGTCGTAAATTCATGATATTTAATTTCGTCCAGTTCTTCATGGTCTATATCTTCTCTAACCATAAAAATTCCGTTTACATAAAACTCAGATCGACTACTATAGAATCCAGATAATATTAACCCATTGTCGGGTGCAAAAGTCACTTGAATATCGGCAATATGATGTTCATCCAGGTCAAGTCTATATCTGAAAAGTTCTTCGTTCCTTAGAACGGCTGCGGTATAGTACACGAAAGGTTTTCCTTTCTCTCTGGCATCTTTTGAATCTGATCTTCTTGCTATTACAGCAGCATCTCCGTTCTTGTTAAATTTAAAATCGACTACGTTTAGAGCTTCACTACTTTCCAATTCAACTCTATCGGTATACACTTCTTCTAATTCAGTATCCAATATTTTCAGTTCATACCAAAATTCACTTCTGTCAGCAGTTGCGTTGTTGTGGCCCACGTACAATCTTGTATAATCTGGTGAGACTTGTATGTCCTCCACCTCTTTTCTGGCGCTTTTTAAAAAAGTCATTTGAGAAATAAGAATTGGTTGACTGATTTTTGACGTATTCTCAGGGTCAATACGCTGAACATAATAGAAGAATTTTTCTACTTTTTTATCCTTGATTTTCGATAGCACATAAATTTCATCTCCTAGTCTAAATATTTTTTCATAATAATACTTTCCTCTTCGAGCCATGTGTTCTATTTCAACATTACCCCTTGCTTTTTCGTTTAATTTATCGTCGGTTACCAGCGTATTTAGTTCTAGACCATCTTTCCAAATATGAACTAGCCTTCCTTCGCCAAAATCGTATGTCTTAATAAATTTACCTGCCGGAACTTTTATTGGAGCACCCCAGGTAACATTTGCTATTTTATTGTTTGGAACAAAAGAATTTAAGGTTAGGAAAATGAGTGGCAAAAGAATTAATATGGATTTATTCATGGTAATTTGTATAGTTAAACCTTTATTAAGGCTACGAATTTAGTCCAAATAAAATAATACAAATACAAAACTGAAACTTTACTTTTGCGCGCTCATAAAAAATAAGAATAATGGCTTTAAAGTGCGGAATTGTAGGACTTCCAAATGTTGGAAAATCGACTTTGTTTAATTGCTTGAGCAGTGCAAAAGCGCAATCGGCAAACTTCCCGTTTTGTACTATTGAGCCAAATGTTGGAATTATAACAGTTCCAGACAAGAGACTTCAGAAATTATCTGATCACGTGAATCCAGAAAGAATTGTTCCAACTACGGTAGAAATAGTAGATATTGCTGGTTTGGTAAAAGGAGCAAGTAAAGGTGAAGGTTTAGGTAATAAATTTTTAGGAAACATCAGAGAATGTGATGCCATTATTCATGTACTTCGCTGTTTTGAAGATGGAAACATCGTGCATTTAGATGGTTCGGTTGATCCTGTCCGTGATAAAGAAGTAATTGATATTGAACTTCAGTTTAAAGACCTTGAAGCTATAGATAAAAACTTGGAAAAGGCTAAAAAAATGGCTCGTACAGGGGATAAGACTTTTAAGAAAACAGTTGAAATTCTTGAGCAATACAAACAACATTTGGAAGAAGGTAAATCAGCACGTTCTTTAGAAATTGATGAGAAATCGAAAGAGCTGGTAGCCGATATGATGTTACTTACAGATAAACCTGTTTTATATGTGTGCAACGTAGATGAGGCGTCGGCTGTAAACGGAAATGAATTTACCAAAAAGGTAGAGGAAATGGTAGCCGACGAAAATTGTCAGGTCATTTATTTATGCGCTGCTGTAGAATCTGATATTGCTGAATTTGATGATTACGAAGAAAAGCAAATGTTCTTAGAAGAAATGGGTCTTTCTGAGCCAGGCGTGAATACACTAATTGGTAGTGCATATAAATTGTTACAGTTGGAAACTTATTTTACTGCTGGAGTAAAAGAAGTACGAGCTTGGACAATCAAAAAAGGAATGTCTGCACCACAAGCTGCTGGGGTAATCCACACCGATTTTGAAAAAGGGTTTATTCGAGCTGAAGTCATTAAATATGTAGATTTCGTGGAATTGGGGTCGGAAAGCGCTTGTCGTGATGCAGGTAAACTTCATGTTGAAGGTAAAGAGTATATCGTTGAAGATGGTGATGTTATGCACTTTAGATTCAATGTTTAGCGCCTTTTAGCTTTTCTAAATAGAGCTGATTTTACATACTTAATTTTGAGTTTTCTAATTGAATTGAGCTTCTTATTCCTTTAGATTTTACGTTCAAAACCTTGTTGAAAACCAAGGCTGAGTTTCTCTCCCTGACAGCGTGTTTCGTATAAATTTATACGCTCATTACAATTTTATTAATCTCAACTAGTCGTACCTAAAAATGGCTGAAGAAGTAAATTACGACGAGTCGAATATTCGCTCGCTCGATTGGAAAGAACACATAAGAATGCGTCCCGGTATGTACATTGGGAAAACTGGCGATGGCTCTTCAGCGGATGATGGTATTTACATACTTGTAAAAGAGGTAATCGATAATTGTATCGATGAATTTGTAATGGGAAATGGGAAAAACATAGATATTTCCATTAAAGACGGTAAAGTTAAGGTTAGAGATTATGGTAGAGGAATTCCGTTAGGAAAAGTAATCGATTGTGTTTCTAAAATCAACACTGGTGGCAAGTACGATTCAAAAGCCTTTAAAAAATCGGTTGGGCTAAATGGAGTTGGAACGAAAGCTGTGAATGCACTTTCTTCTTATTTTCAGGTTGAGAGTATTCGAGATGGGAAACTTAAAAAGGCGGCTTTTGAAGAAGGGAATTTAATTGAAGATGCTGACGTAGAACCTTCTTCTATCAGAAGAGGCACAAGAATATCTTTTGTTCCGGACAATACAATATTTAAAAATTTTAAGTACAGAGCTGAGTATGTAAAGAACTTGCTGCTTAATTACTCTTACTTAAATGGAGGGCTTAAACTTCACTTTAACGGAGAAGAATTCCATTCTGAAAACGGACTATTAGATTTACTTAAAGATAAACTTACAGCAGAGCCATTATACCCGATAATTCATTTAAAAGGAGAGGATATTGAGGTTGCCATAACCCACACACCTAGTTATGGTGAGGAGTTGTATTCGTTTGTAAATGGGCAGTACACTACTCAGGGTGGAACACACCAAGGGGCTTTTCGTGAAGCTTATGTTCGAGTGGTAAGGGATTTTTTCGGTAAAAATTATGAGGCCGTTGATGTGCGATCGGGCATTGTTGCTGCAATTAGTGTGAAAGTTATTGAGCCTGTTTTTGAATCTCAAACCAAAACAAAATTAGGGAGTACTGAAATAGAGCCGGAGGGTAAATCCATGCGTGCTTTTGTGTCCGATTTTTTGGCTCGTGAACTGGATAATTTTTTACACAAAAACCCAAACACAGTAGAGCCGATTCAACGCAAAATCCAGCAAAGTGAAAGAGAGCGTAAGGACATGGCTGGGATTCGTAAATTGGCAAAGAAAAGAGCCAAGGAAGTATCACTGCACAATAAGAAACTGCGCGATTGTAAAATGCATTTAAACGATTCTAAAGACAATAATAGAAAAATTGAAACGACCATTTTTATTACTGAGGGTGACTCCGCAAGTGGTTCGATAACGAAGGCTAGAGATGTTCAAACTCAAGCCGTATTTAGCTTGAAAGGAAAGCCGTTGAATTGCTTTGGGTTAACAAAGAAGATTGTTTATCAAAACGAGGAATTCAATTTTTTACAGGCGGCACTAAATATTGAAGAAGGAATAGAGGGGTTGAGATACAATCAAATTGTGATAGCCACCGATGCGGATGTTGACGGTATGCATATACGATTACTCATGATTACCTTTTTCTTGCAATTTTTCCCTGATTTGGTAAAAGCAGGTCATTTATATGTGTTAGAAACACCTTTGTTTAGGGTGAGAAACAAGCAAGAAACTTTTTATTGTTATTCAGATGAAGAAAAGCAAACGGCAATGAATAAGCTTAAAGGAAAGCCTGAGATAACTCGATTTAAGGGGCTTGGAGAGATTTCACCTAATGAGTTTAAAGAGTTTATTGGAGAGCACATTCGATTGGACCCGGTAATTATTGGGAAAGACACTGGCATTCATCCTTTATTGGAATTTTACATGGGTAAAAACACGCCAGACCGACAACAGTTTATTATAAGGAATTTGAAAGTTGAAAAAGACATAGTAGAAGAGGATTAAACATTACCATGAAAACAGCAATTAAAATTTTAGCCCTGTTTCTTTTTATTATACTCAATCAATCACTCTTTTCGCAAGAAAAGAAAAAAGAGGATGATGTTGTGCCAATTAATATTGGGGAGGTAGAAGAAGTCGGGGAGGAGGAGATATTCACAATGGTTGAAGAAATGCCTTCATTTCCTGGAGGAGAAGACTCATTGTACAAATACCTTGGTATGAATATCCGTTACCCATTGGCGGCGAAAAGTAATGGAATACAAGGAATTGTTTATGTCACATTCGTAATTAGTAAAAACGGGTCAGTAAAAGATGTAAAACTGCTTCGTGGCATTGGTGGAGGTTGTGATGAAGAAGCAATACGAGTTGTTCAAGAAATGCCCAATTGGAACCCTGGAAAACAACGGGGTAAAAATGTAAATGTTCAAATCAACATGCCAATAAAGTTTACGGTTAGAAAAAATAAAGAACAAGAATAGATATGTCTGATAATTCAGAAGACAACTTAGAAGAAAGAGACGAAGAATTTGAATCAGTTGATTCAGAATCTGAAGAACTCAGTGAAGGTGAAAAAGTCGTTCATGTCTCAGGTATGTACGAAAATTGGTTTTTGGATTATGCCTCCTACGTAATTCTTGAACGTGCAGTTCCTCATTTAAATGATGGGTTGAAGCCAGTACAGCGTAGATTACTTCATTCACTCAAAGAACTAGATGATGGTCGCTATAATAAAGTGGCCAATGTGGTTGGCAATACCATGAAATATCATCCACATGGTGATGCATCTATCGCTGATGCTCTTGTTGGTTTAGGACAAAAAGAACTATTGATTGATACCCAAGGAAACTGGGGCAATACTATGACCGGGGATAGAGCTGCTGCTCCTAGATATATCGAAGCTCGTCTGTCAAAATTTGCTCTTGATGTAGTTTTTAATCCAAAAACCACCAATTGGATTTCGTCTTATGATGGAAGAAACAAAGAACCAATTACCCTTCCAGTAAAGTTTCCTTTGCTCTTGGCTCAGGGAGTTGAAGGAATTGCCGTAGGACTTTCTTGTAAAATTGTACCCCATAACTTCATTGAATTAATTGATGCTTCAATAAAAGTATTACAAGGCATTAATCCTAAAATCTATCCTGATTTTCTATCAGGCGGAATGGCTGATTTTAGCAATTATAATAATGGAGCACGTGGAGGGAAAGTCCGTGTACGTGCAAAAATTACTGCTGCAGACAAAAAGACTTTGCTTATCTCTGAATTACCATTTAATGTAACTACCACTCATCTTATTGATTCCGTAATTAAAGCCAACGAAAAGGGTAAAATAAAAATTAAAAAGATTGAGGATAATACCTCAGATAAGGTAGAAATATTAGTGCATTTAGCACCTGGGGTTTCTCCTGATAATACAATTGATGCACTTTATGCATTTACTGATTGTGAGATATCCATTTCTCCAAATGCGGTAATTATTGAAGATGATAAACCTCGTTTTGTTGCAGTAAACGAAATTCTTAAAAGGTCTACGGAAAACACAAAAGACCTACTTCAATTAGAATTAGAAATAAAAAGAAATGAGCTTAACGATCAATGGCATTATGCCAATTTGGAGCGCATTTTTATCGAAAATAAAATTTATATTGAATTTGATGGCTTAACCTACGAAGAGGCAATAAAAATCACGCATAAATTACTAAAACCGCACATAAAACATCTCAAACGTGAAATTAACGATGATGATGTTAAGCGACTTTTAGAAATAAGAATGCGTCGTATTACCAAACATGATGCTGATAAGG
>ENA-UOXV01007619-UOXV01007619.1-marine-metagenome-genome-assembly--contig:-NODE-7619-length-10905-cov-5.589862_pt1 | contig 10905 bp, 7 predicted proteins | sample MGYA00238165_ERZ766961 | MGnify/ENA primary metagenome ERZ766961 (study PRJEB28924, sample SAMN03173240) | marine metagenome | biome: Marine; feature: Water; material: Subsurface seawater | place: North... | reverse complement strand
CTCTCTCTCTCTCTCACACACACACACACTCACTCTCACTCACTCACTCACTCACTCACCCACTCTCACTCACTCACTCACTCACTCACCCACTCACTCACTCATCCCCTCCCTTTCTCCCTCCCTCCCTCTCGTATGAGACTGCCATCAATGAACGCATCATTTCTGTCAGTGGGCAGTACGGACCCCGCGGACGCCTGAGGGGATCCTTCCCTAGTCGTGGCTCTGCGGTCCGGCAATTCTCCCTTGTGCGGGCCTCCCTGCGTGCCTGGGCGCCAAGGCGGCACGGCACGGGCACCCGCGCGAGACCTTATATAAAGTCACTCCGCCTGTGAAATTCGCACTGCTCCAAAGAGAAGTGGTGAGTCCTTGGAGGGAAGGGGATAGCGCAGGTGGTTCCTGCGTGAGAGGCGCACGGCCTAGTTGGCCCTCTCTTGATTATCGGCCCGTAGTGCCGCGGGCCTGCGCAGTGTTGCAGGTTCGCATAGCCGGGGCCTTGGCTGGGATGGCGCTGCCGGAAACCGCAAAGATGGGCACTGCAATTCTTGCGATGGGCTGTCCAGATGGGAAAGTCCAGGTGCGAGCACCAGACTAGTATGGCCTTCGCTTCAGCTGCCCTGAGCTGCTCCTAGCTGCCCCATCCGCCACCCTCCGTCCGCTGACAGCCGTGGAGGGCAACGATTCATTAGCCCGGCTTTTTCCTGCGTGCTCGACCTGCAACCGGGGGCTGACTTTGTGAACGGGCGCTCGCGGGCAGCTTTTGGACCCGCACTCGGCGTACGTTGGTGCAGACCTTGCGCTACATACGCGTGCGGTGCTTTCTGTTGCTGTCTCTTGTGATGGCAGGTTGATTGCGAGCGCCAGCGCAGACGGAACTGCATGCGTATGGGATGTGCGCAGCGGCCAAGTAAGGTGCTGGTTGCGGCAGCACAATGGCAAAGGGGAATGCCGTTGCGCGGTAGACGATGAGACAGGACTCGTACAAGACCAGAATCCAATGTGCTTCGTGACGGGGCTCCTTGGAGAAGTGACAAGCGTCGCTTTCTCAGCGGATAGCCGTCTCTTGTGCACAGGCGACAGCGGCGGACAGCTCATTCTCTGGGGCGCTTCGGAGGGCACCCTGAAGCGGCGATTTCTGATCGGCCGGGGCAAGCGGATTCTTTCCGTTGCCTTTTCACGGGAAGGCGACCGCGTCGCGTCCAGTGCACTTGACGAGGGACACGGTCGTCGAGCCCCCCCCCCGCCAGAGGACGAGTGGCATTCTACACAGTTGTGGGTGATCCAGGTATGGAACGTCGAGACAGGGGAGGTGGTACGTACCCTAGAGCAGCTGCGCACAGCGCCGACGGATGTGGAGTTCTCGCCCGGCGGGCGGCAGCTCTCGTGCGGGGACCGCAAGGACGTGCACATCTTCAACGTCGACCCGAGCATGAAGCTCAAGCGCTTCACCCACACCGTCATTCGCAACCTCAAGCACCCCAAGGCGGTCTCCGCCGCGGCATGGTCGCCCGATGGGTCCCTCCTCGCGTCTGGCTGCGAGGATTGGGCGCTACGGGTGTGGGACATGCAATCGGCCAGCCAGCGATGGCTTGCATGGGGGCACGACGGCAAGCATGGCTGTCTTTGCCCGAGCCAGCGGCGAGGCGGGCCACCAAACCCAGCGTGTCCGTTTCAGGGACATCGCGCGCGCGTCTGCAAGGTGATGTGGTCCGCGGACTGCCGCACGGTGGGCTCCGTTTCGGACGACGGCGCCATCAAGCTATGGGACGTGGCGTCTGGCGTGAACCTCTCAACCTGCCTGCCACTCTACGACCCCAGGCTCTCGAGCTTCTCCCTCGGCCCGGACCCGCTTGCCGCACGGCGACTCGCCATCGCAATGGGCTTCCATGACCGCCTCGGCGCAGCCTCGCGCATCCACGTGCTGGACCCGGCCGTGGCCCGGATGTTCCTCGAGATCTGACGCGCGCGCCCGTCGCCCGGCCGTGCATGCCTGCGTGCGTCTATGCAATGTGCAAATGTATTATCGCTGTTACGCTCGGCTGCCACGCGCGCGGAAGGAGCGCCTCAGAGGAGCCCCTGGCGGAGCAGATCATTGTAGGTCTTTTTGGAGAGCACGTTGCCCGCGCCGTCCTCGAACTCCTCCTGCGCCGCCGCGTCGAAGTCCTTGAGCGCTGCCTGTGCCTTGAGCTTCTCGTGCAGGTCCAGCGCCTCCTGGATCTTGGTGACGTTGTGGAACGCGCGCGTGTTTGGGATCTTGAGACACTTCATGCCGTGCGCGTGGCGCCATTCCTGGAAGTGCCGCTCGAAGGCTCGCGGCCCCCAGTAGGAGTAGTTGCCGCAAATCTCGCACTTGAACTCGAGGTTGAGGCCGTGGAGCTTGTAGAGCCAGTACGGGATCGGCTTGCCGGTCCAGTCGAGCGGCACCTTCTTGGGGTTGTAGATGGGCTTCTCGCCCCCCTCATCGTCCGACTCGGACTCGGGCTCCTGGTCGCCCATCTCGTTCTCGATTTCCTGCTGCATCTCCTCGGTAGTACGGCTCTGCTTCTTCTGCTGCTGCTGCTTGGTTGCCGTCACCGTCTCCTTGAGCGCGTCCCCGAGCTCGTCCAGCTGCATTTCCAGGACCATGATCTCTTTCTTGAGCGCCTTGGTCTTGGCCGCGTCTTTGTGTAGTGCGCCAGGTGCAAGTAGTTTCGGGTCGAGCTGGGTGAGCAAAGTCTTCCCCTTCGTGAAAAACAGCCGCGCAGCGCGTTCTTTGATGTTCCCGCCAGCCTTGAGCCCCATGCTGGTCAACTCAGTCTTGAGCGCCTCCATGCCGAGCCCCTCCAGCTCCTCGGCGCTCTTCACCACGTCGAGGTCGATGTTCCTCTGTAGCACCACCGAAACCTCCTTGCCTGCCTGCTCCTCCGCCTTCTCCTCTGCCTCCTCCTTCGCGTCCTCGAGGGCTTCCGTAACGTCCACGAGCGGTTGCGCGCGCTTCAAAAACGCGAGCAAGTAGTCCTTGAGGCCCTGCAAGTAGTCGCGGTAGCGCGTGCCGCGCACGTTCTCAGGCACGTCCGCGAAGTTGAGGAAGATGTCGAGGTAGGCCTCGTATGAGATGGCCTTGGCGCCCTTGAGGTTGATGAAGGCGAGGTGGTGCGGGTTCAGGTCCAGGAAGCGGCCGTACATCTCCTCGCCCGTGAACTGGTCAAGAATTGCCGGATCGTCTGCAAGCGTCACGTCTTGCTCGGGCAGGTTCGGCTCGTAGTGCAGGTTGGGGAACTTCCGGTGGTACTCGCGCAGCTCACGCAGCTTGTTGTAAAATCCCCCAAACACGTCGCCCCCTGACATGGCCTCCTGCACCCACCCATCACAGTGAGTACCCCACAATTCATATGCCACGTCTGAAGAGTGCGTGGGGCAACAAACGGCACAGCACGGTGCAAGTGCCATCGCCAGCGCGAGCGCGAACCTTCTCCTGAGCGAAGGCGCCGTCCTCATCCGCGTAGTGCTGCAGCAGCTTCCCTGCCTGGTCCTGCATCCGTTTCGCATCCACCAGCACCTGCTCATTGTACAAGCATATTATTCCCCGGCTACTCCAGCTGCAGTAACGGGAACGACACAAGTCCGAAGAAGCAGGCTTCCGAGTACCGCTGAGAACCGGGCCCGTTGTGCAAACGAGCGGAAGGCCGCGACCACGCAGCGAAGGATCTACGCACCTTGTGTTGCTGCATCAGCTTTTGCTTATGCGTCTTCGTTTCAATTCCAAGAATCTTCACGATCTTGCGTTCCCCCAACTCGAGCTCCTCGTGCCCCGTGCGCGCCTGCTCAAGGAGAGACGACGACATCCTGTGCGATCAATCGCCCAACGCTCCTCCCAAATCTGCGAGAACCTCGATGCCGGCACTCACTGCGTTCGCGAGCTGGCGGTTCTGCACAACTGCGGCAACCCCTTCGCTCTGACCCAGCGCCGACGAGTCTCGCTAGGACCGCGGAGCGCGCAGAACGAGAGCTGGCAGTGAGGTAAAACTATTTTTATAAACATCTTGGAGCCGTTGCAGACAGTTTGACCCCGCCGGGAATTCAGAGTGGGATGGGGAGTGCGGGAGGAAGATGACCCTGCATGGCCAGGGGTAAGAGAGCGCAAGGCTCTATCAGGGTTGGGAGAGAGTTCGGGTGGCAGCGATACCAATGCCGGCGGAATACGACGTCATAGCAAATGATCGGCCGCAGGCTGATATTGCCGCTGGCGGGAGTGACGTCAAGGTGCCGAAGGATGAATCTAGAATCGGCCCGCAGCCAGGTCGGCCTGGATTGGGAAACGTCGGGGAAGCAGAAGGGGTGCACTCCGGTGGCAAATTGAGCGCGGGAAACATCGACGCAGTAGACCCCATAGATCCGGGACCCGTTACGGCCGATATGATTGCGGCGCAGCTCGTGCAGCTCCCCCTCTTTGCGGGCTCTGGGGAGCCAGGGCTCGCAGCGGACAGGGACGCAGGAGCGGACGCGAAAGCGGAAGCGGGAGGTGGGGCTGTACTGATTCGCATCAATCGACAAGAAAGGGCCCGTGCTCGTGCACTCGATCACGCACTCGTGCTCAGCGGGTGGAATCCCTGCGCAGCGACGGAATCGCCACAGGAGCACGCCTCTCGCGTCGAGGCTGCGCGCCGCGCAGCAGCGCGAGATGCTGCAGATTTTTTTTCGCATCGAGCAGAGGTTCGCGCGGCAGCACAGTCATTCGATGGACTGGCGCACCACGAGGCGGTGCAGGCGGTGCGTTGTCGCCCATGGGACCGCTTTGCGCGTACGGCTCTGGAGAAGGCTGGGTTGGACGTGGAGGCCGGACGGCGCGCAGCGCACGAGTATGAGCCGGTGCTGGTCGAGGATCCAGCACGTCTTGCAGCGATTCACGATGCGTGGGGTGCAGTCGCCGCACGCCGCGCCAGGGGTGCAGACCTGCTGCGCGAAGGATTCCTCGACGTCCGCGGCCAGCGGCGCTGGGTCGAGCTTCGCGCCAACAAGGGTTTGGCGTGGCGCGCCGCGCCGGGCGCGCCCCTGCTCGCGGCGCTGCCGTTCGAGCAGCTCGCGGGAGTGCGGCAGGGGCCGCCGCGCACGACGGGCGGGGCACCGCAGCGGCTGGAGCACCCGCTCCAGATGCTGGAGGTACTGCTCGCGCGCGTCGCCCCGCACGGCCCCCCCGTGATGGGCGGCGGCGACTTCCCGCCGCCGCCGTGGGGCGGTAGCGTGGAGCCCGCTGCGCCACCGCCACCACCCGTTCTCCTCCGCGCGGGCTCCGAGGCCGAGGCGGCGGGCTGGGCAGCTGCGGTGCGCAACGCTGAGGCGGCGTGGCGAGTCGAGTCGGGCGACGGCCGGACGGTGCAGGTCGAGGTGGCGACGCCAAGCGGGCTGGAGACCATTGACCTGCCGCCCGTGGACGACAACGCGGGCGAGCATCTCATTGAGTACGCGTGCGCCGTAGGGCAGCGGGTCACGCGGGGCACGGTACTCGCGCGAATCTCCCGCGATGTGGGAGACCCCTACGAGTTCCGCGCGCCCTTCCACGGGACCGTGAGCGAGCTCTTTTTCCCGCGGCTCGACGGCAAGACGGGGCACCCCTACATCAAGACCGGGGCGCGCTTCCTGCGCATCGAGCGCGAGCCGGAGTGGCGCGCCACCACCCGCTACCTCCCCGCCCCGGGCGCAGCCCACCGCGAGGCGCCGCTTGCGCCGCCTGCTGCGCCAGCGTCGCTCGAGCGCATCGACATCCGCGACGATCCGCGCCCGTCGCCGGCGGCGCATTCGCTGGGACGGGCCTCGGCGCTGCGCACCCCGAGCCCGAACCCGAACCCTTCCGTCGGCCAACGCTTCCCCCGCGCGGAGCCTCGGCCTGCGACTGGGCTTGCGCCAGCGCCACAGAGGGCGGCGCTGGCATTCATGCGCCTCGCGGAGCAGGCGCTGGCGCCAAGAGACGAGAACGAGGACTTCTGGACGTCCATGCACCGAGTGGGGCGGGCGAGCGGGCGGGCGTGGGGCACAGCGAGCAGGCTTGCGCGGGGGAACGGGGAGGACGGGTCGCTGAGGGCCACGCGCGTCAGCACAGCCGCCCTCTCCTGGCCGACAGCGGGCGCCGCGCACCCGACACTTGTCGCAAGTCGCGGCCTGGGAGCAGGTCTTCCGCGCGAGCCTCTGGCACCGTCAGTGCACAAGCACTCGATCGCGACTTTGAGCTCACGGTATAGTGCCTCAGCGCTCGCTGCTGCTGCCGCCATCCTCGACGCTTGAAAATCCGATATCGAGGTTGCACGCATCACAGCAAGCACTTGGCAAGTGCAGCTTTATTACATAACCGGATGCCGCACGCGCGCTACGTCTGGCGCCCCTCGCTGGCACCCCTCGCTGGCGCCCCTTGGTCCTGCGGTGCATGCGCACTCCCAATCAGGCACGCGGGACCGCGTCCGCTGTCCCCCTAGCCACCACCCAACACAACTGTGCAGCGCTGCACATTTGACCACCAAGAGGGCGGTCTGCTCGGCATTCGCAACCCGCCCCCCGTAATTTTTGCCAAGCTGTCTTTCCAACAACCAGCTCAAGCATCACAGACAGAAAGTTACACGGTGAACTACAATCCACAACTGCCACTGCAGCAAGGCCGAGCTGGGGAACCGGAAAATGATTGCCTCAGAATCCATGCCAGAAACGTATCATCACTTTCTTTCAGTGAAGCAGAATTCAAAAAGGATCATCAGTGGCAACTTTTCCGTCCGAATCGGCCCAAAATTCGTATTGCACACCGCAGCTAGGCCCGGAGCCCGCTCAGTGTCCCCATGAATGCTAGCCCTCTGCCAGGCTGCTCGCGCCCATGGCCAACACCACCCCTACCCATGAACCTCGCCCTTCCACTCCTTGTCCAATATGTGAGGCACAGGAAACACCGGGGAGAGTGCCGTAAATCACGAGGTAGGAGTTTTACCTTGAACGCAGCGCCGCTCCCGCGAGAGTTGCTGAGCAACCCCGCGGAGGCGGCCGAGCGGGCCCCGGCGCCCGCTCTCACCAGCCTTGACCAGGCCGGTCAGGCTGCCTTGCGCACGTAAAGAACGTTGTTGCAGCGCACGAGCACTTCGCCTAGGTTGCCCTGAAACTTATCGTCAATGAACTCCTCCGTGTTGGCAAGCTGCAGGTTCATGTACCCGTCAACCTGCCCCGGCAGCGTCAGCGACAGCTGGCCGGCTAGGCGCGCAACCTGATGCAAAGCGCAGACACAGCCAACTGCTTGGTTGCATCCACGAGGCTAGCCCACTTTTTCGTGCCAGATTTTCCCGTCGTGCTGAGCGCCATTCGGGGCCGTAGCGGGGTTCCGGGTGTCACCGAGAGGAGGTTCCCCTTGTACTCCATGCCCCACTTGAGCTTCACGATTACGTCGCCGCCCGTCAGCTCCGTGAGGAACGGCTTCGGATTGACCGGTTGCAGCGCCGCCATCCTGCTAGTCAAAAGTTGCTCACGCCCTAGGTCCCTGACACAGGCGCGTCAACCCGTGGCCGGTCAATCCCTCCCGCCGATGAGGAATCCCTTCCGCTGAGAAGCGCACGCCGATGGCTTCGTTGACTAAGAATCATTGTTGACTAATACATGGAAGGCAAATTGACTTTCAATGTCAACATTGGAAAACTGCTTCAAGAGTCAGGCAGACCATGCGGTTCTCGGTCCTCAAGCTCGCCGCAACCCACGATATGATTGAACGGCTCATTGCGAAGAAGACGCAACGTACGGCCTTGTCCCGTGTGTATCATCGCGCGAGGCTGGTTACGCAATTCATAGACTGTGGCGTTTATTGGCCTGCGGCGGGCCTGTGAGCGACTCGTTGAGTGCTCTCCACTATCTGATCCTGCCCTGGAATGAAATGCGCTGTAGCGGCGGCACGCTGTGGTACCTCTTGTGGAAGAGCTACTCTAGGAGGGGGGCGGGAACTCTCTTTAGGGTCACGGGGTTTCGCCCAGAAAACAGTGTGGTGCTTTCGACGGCAGTGTGTGCTAGGATCTTGCACCGCCACGCGTTCAGGCCTCAAATACTAATTTGGGGGCTGCATTACAGAGGGTCTCTTCTACGATGGGGCAACAGAAGAATGGAACCCAGCGGTGCGCACTTTTCATCCCCTGAAAACCCCTCACTGGCGGTTCCGAGGACACTTGGGATTGTTGGCACAATGCGCACCCCCGCTAACTGCTTACATCCATGCGGTATCGCATGATAGGCGCTCGATATCTATGCCAATCCGAAGTACGTATGGCAACTTCCCGACAACGAGGGGCCCATGTGCGAGTACCCGGGTACGTGCTCGCCCAGACTAGCATCGTCTTCGCAGCACCCAACCTAGCACTTGCCCCCTGCCGCGTTTTGACCGCTATTACTCACGTGGATGTGCACACGGCGACAGGCGACGCTGCTATCGGTGTGCCGTACGCGGTTGCGCCCTGGGCGATCTGAGCGCTCTGAGCGTTGAGAGGGGCGAGGGGAGGGACAGAGAGGGAGAAAGAGGGGGGGAGAGAGACTCGTGGGCGTTGTAATGAGACAGTGAGAAGGCCCCTCGCACGAATTCATGCGTTAAAGGAAGAGTGCGGCGCACGGCGGCGTGCGGTCAAAATCGATTTCATGGCAATCAGTGCATGCCCCGCGCGCCGGTCCCTCACTCGAAGTGGCACCAGACTGGGGCGGTTGCACAGTACACCGACTTGACCTGCGAGTAGTGCTCGATGGCCTCTATCCCGCCCTCTTTGCCGAATCCCGACCGCCGCCGACCGCCAAAAGGGAGCGGCGCGGGTGCGGGGTTGTACTCGTTGATCCAGACGGTACCAGCGTCGAGCGCGGCTGCGACGCGGTGCGCGCGCGCAAGGTCGCGCGTGAAGACGCCGCCCGCGAGACCGAAGTCGCAGTCGTTGGCGAGGGCGAGCGCCTCTGCCTCGGAATCAAAGGGCTGCACCGCAACCACGGGCGCAAACACCTCCTCCCGCAGCAGCGCCGCGCCCGCGGGCACGTGGTCGAACACAACCGGGCCGAACCAGAAACCGCCTGCCAGCGCGCCGCGCAGCGCGCCGGGAGCAGGCCCGGCGCTAAGGTCGAGCGCCGCGCGGCAGCCCTCTGCCTTGTAGCGCGCGACAGCTGCACGCGAGGCGTGGAGGTGGTCCGCGGAAATGAGCGCGCCCATGCGCGTGTCCAGCTCGAGCGGGTCGCCGAGGCGGATGCGCGCGGCCCGCGCCACCAGCCGCCGCACCAGCTCCGCGTGCGCGGCGCGCGCAACGAGGATGCGGGTCCCGTTGGAGCAGACCTCGCCCTGCGTGCAGAAGTTGGCCATCATCGCGGCCGCCACCGCCTCGTCCAGGTCCGCGTCTTCGAAGATCAGCAGCGGCGACTTGCCCCCGAGCTCCATCGTCGCAGGCTTCAGCGCCGCGCCCGCCGCGCCCGCCACGCGCGCGCCGGTCTGCACAGACCCAGTCAGCGACACCTTGCGCACGCGCGGGTGCACGGCGAGCGCGGCGCCCGTGGAGGCGTCGCCGTGCACCACGTTGAAGAGTCCGCGTGGGACGCCTGCGGCCTCCAGCACCTCGGCGAGCCGGTTCGCCGTCAGCGGCGCGAGCGGCGACGGCTTCAGCACCACTGCGTTTCCACACGCAAGTGCTGGCGCCACCTTCCACGCCGCGCCTTGCACGGGATAGTTCCACGCCGTGATACCCGCGCACACCCCCAGGGGCTCACGCCGGGTGTAGCCGAAGCCCGCAGCGCCCAGAGGGACGTGGCGGCCCTCCACGCACGCAGACGCTGCGAGAGATGAAAACCACTGAAATGCATCAGCCGCAGAGGTGTCAGCCTCTGCTTCTACAAGTGGTTTGCCCGTGTCCAGTACCTCGAGGCGAGCCATCTCGCCGTGTGTGTCTCGCAAAGCCTGCGCGGCGCGGGCGAGAACCAGCGAGCGCTCGGCCCCAGGCAACGCAGACCAGCTAGAAAGTGCCGTCTCAGCAGCCGCGACGGCCCGTTCGATCTCCTCGGATCCAGCAATTGGCACGGAGCAGAGCGCTTGCCCCGTGGCCGGGTAGACTTTCGTGAGACCCGCAGATTCAACTGCGCCAAATACCTTTTCACCGCCGACATGATGCGGCAAGTGCTCTGGGATTTCTGGTGCGCCCACGACCACACATCGTGTAGATAATCTTCTTGAATTTTTCGACCTATTTACCCTGTGTGCGCGCAAAGGAAGCGAATAGCGTAACGGTCCGAAGCTGCCGAGAAGTAGCAGCGACCGGTTCGGGCGCATCGATCCTCTCCTTGCAACCCGGAGAACGGGCCCGCCTCCGCATTTTGGTTTAAAAATATCATTGTAAGCAAAGCTGTTCCTAATCTGGGATCAGCTGCTGCCCTTCCGGAAGGGGGTGACACAGCGCCTCGGCTGGCCGCGGCTCAAGGGAGGCGCTGCAGGCTGACGTCGGGATGATGAATCCGATGAGTGGCGAGGTCTTCGGCCCATCCGACTTTATTCGCGGTCTGTAGTGAGTTCTGGCGCGTTGAGATGACGCACAGCATTCGAGATGCCGTGCTGGCACGGCAGCACGGCCCCGCTGCTTGTTACCTAATGTGTGCCGTGCCCTTGCGCGTAACACCATTTGTGGAACTTTTCTGTGCAGGGTACGTACCGAGAGCTTGCTAGTCACAAACGGGAGGAGGGCACGAGTCGCCTGGGACGCACCGTGCTGCGTGGGTTGTCATTCAGCGCCATCGCGCTGGTGGCTCTGATGGCAATGGGGGGTAACTTCGTGGCACCGCCTCGCGTGAAGAGGGTTGTCTATCAGCAGCTTGCGATCCGGCCGATGGAGGAGGTGCAGTTTCGCGTGCCGGCTGGCACCGCTCCGGGCTCGGTGATCCACATCGTCGTGCCAGGCGACG
>ENA-UOXV01007617-UOXV01007617.1-marine-metagenome-genome-assembly--contig:-NODE-7617-length-10906-cov-5.098516_pt1 | contig 10906 bp, 3 predicted proteins | sample MGYA00238165_ERZ766961 | MGnify/ENA primary metagenome ERZ766961 (study PRJEB28924, sample SAMN03173240) | marine metagenome | biome: Marine; feature: Water; material: Subsurface seawater | place: North... | reverse complement strand
CCCCCCGCCCCCCGCTGCTGAGAGTAGGCGCCGGAAGTCCGCCGGGGTGAGGTCCGACTTGAGCGCCCGGATGATCCGCGCCTCCCGCCCGTCGCGCCCGCTGCCCAGCAAGTGCGCGCGCCAGTCCGCGGCGCGCGCGCGCGGCGTGTCGAGCGAGCCAAGCGAGGAGCGCGAGAGGTTCGCGGGGGACGAGAGCGAGGCTCGCGAGAGGCTCGCGGCCGAGGTCTCGACCAGGCTGCGCGCCGCTGGCTGCGCGCCGCCGGTGCGGGAGAGCCCGCGGGCGAGGAGGCTGAGGGAGACAGCGCCCGCGAGCGCCTCGTCGGCCAGGGCGACGGCAAGCAGCACGCGCTCCCCCTCCGCGCCCGACGACTCGCCCAGCGACGCCGCCAGCACCAGCCGCTCCTGCAGCTCCGCCACGCCCACCTCCTCCGCCGCCGCCAGCCCCAGCCGCTCCCACACCGCCTCCGCCTCCGCCACGTAGTCGTCCCCCGCCACGCTGCTTCCGCTCCCGCCGGCCGCGCCCCGAGGCGTCCGCGCCGTTGCGCCCCCCGACCCGCACGATTCAGACGACAGCGCCAGCGAGCCCTGCACGTGCACGCCGCCCCCGCACGGGCCGCTCGCCTGCAGCCCCCCGTCCCGCATGACCGCCTCGACACCATCCCGCAGCAGCCGCTCGAGCGTGCGCCGCACCGCCGCATCGCGCCCCCCCAGCGCGCCCTCGTCCTCGCCGCTCTCTTCCGCCCCCGCACGCTCCCCGCAGGCGCGCAGCACCACCGCCACCTCCCCGAGATGGATCTGCGTCGCCTGCCCTGCCGCCACCGCCTCGCCACACAGCCGGCAGCATCCCTGCGGCGTGAGCGCGCGCAGCAGGGAGGACTGCCGAGCCGGCCTGGAAGCCTCCGACGCGCCGAGCGCCCGCTCCCGCGGCGACTCCCCAGGCGCGCCGGCCCGATCCGCCTCGCGCCGCTCCCTGGCGGACAGGGGCGAGAGAGGCCAATCGCCCACGCCCTCGGCCGCGCGGGGGGTCCGAGTAGCCCCGCCGTCGCCCGCATTCTGGTCCGCCCCGAGCGCGCCGCTCTCCGTGCGCAACCCCCGCAGGTCCAGCTCCACCCGCCCACGTGGCGAGGCCGCCGCGTCGGCGACTGCCAGCCCGCGGAAGGACCGCGCGTACCCCGGGCGCTTCATGATGTTGGCGATGGAGGGCCCGTGAGCGTGCATGCGCGCGGCGTCGATGTCGACCGAGGAGGCGCACGTGAACCAGGGCTGCCCCTTGGGGCCCATCTTGAAATGGCACACGATGCGTTTGATGCGGACTACGCCTTGCGTTGTGACACGCACGTGCTCTGCAATGCTCTCAGTTGCTCCAGCCACCTTTTCAAAGAGCGCTGACTGCATGTGCAGCGCCATCGATGACCGCATCTCCTTCACCGCATGTTTTCCACCCGCTGCGCCGTCGTCGACCATCCGCAGGAAATGCACACGCTGCTCGACAGAGGCATCCCGGATCGAACCGCGCCGCCACACGACGCGCAGGGTCTGCACCGTCTGGTTGGTCTGCGCGGCGTCGCCGTAGCGCTGCCTGCGAACAGAGACAAACTTTTGCAGAAAGCCGCAGCGTTTGGGGTCGGGGCGGTAGAGGAAGTCGCGGAGGTCTGTGCGGTCGAAGTACTGCTGCGAAACGACGACGCGCTTGCCCTCGATGTCGGCGGTGTTCATGAAGCATGCCACAACCTCGCCCGTCGACCCTCCAAAGACCTCGAGAATCTGTGCCCGCATGTCACGCGTGCCACGTCAAGGCCCGAATTCTGCTGCGACCCGGCTCTGAGGTGAGAGTAATTAGCCACTTAGGACCACGCTCGCGGGCAGGAGCAACCTTTTTGTTTGTAATAAAGTGCTCCTGGCCGAGAGATCGCTTCATGATTTGTCCTTCGTGGGTGAAGTACCACCCAGTGGGCTGGTTGTTGCGGAATACGATAGTCTCTGGTACACTCACCCGTGGTCGCTTCCCAGCAGTGTTGCGGCTCCGCCAAAGCAGCTCGAAGATGAATCCCGCATCGTACCTGTCGACATCAACCAACGACACAGCAACTGTGAGAAGGCGGTGCACCGGCTGGTGACACGGACACACGAACTGAACAACGCAGCTTGCAAACTTCTTGGCCGCTGGTCCGCGGCGGAGAGTACCGTGTATTGCGCGGCTTGCGAACTTCAGGTTCTCGCGTTTCAGAATCGTCTGAAACTTGATCCTCCTCAGTCATACCGATGATATCCAACTGTTTCGGCATCAGGGTCAGCTTTGTGCGAGGTCAAATCAACACCTTGAACCACATGCCCTCATCCCCACGGTCAGCTTCAACGCGCACCTCGGCATCAGAGCCATCGCCATCTCCTTCGACAGAGCCCACGATCAGGCTTTCCTTCTGCAACGTCGAATGTGTGTCCTGCAACATGTTTCGGATATCATGCGCTCGGGGACACACAGCAGAGTGCTTCACACGCCTTCTGGATGATGGCGACTTTGTCACGGAGCTCTGGCTACACGGTGTCCTTACGCAATCAGGGTCCGCACCTGCGCGCTGGAGACCTTTCCCGGGAACCATCGTGCTGAAACGCCAAGCGCTTCGGCCATCGCGGGCCGCGACTTCTTCCGGCTCAGAGGGATCCCCGCTGCGGCAATTAACTGACCGTGGTCAAGCAACAAGCGGGAAAGCTGGCTGAAACGGGGGTGGGTTGTCTTTTGAGGCGGGCCCGGAGCTCCGTGTAACGTGCCCGGCCGTTGACCCGCCGAGTGAAGTCCTGCTGGAGAAGGCAAGGGCCGGCGGCTCCTGTCACGGAGCTGAGAAGCATGGATGAGATTCAGAAGATCGTGTTTGAAATCGCAGATCGCTGTCAGCGCCGCAATGTCAAGGTCACCGACATGCTCGCCGCGTTTGTCGCGAAGGCGGTCATCCTCGAGAGCCCTGAGCGTTTCCAGGTCGAGGCGGCCTACCCATCTCCCTGCCGGGCGTGATCTGGTAGCCTGGGCGCCCATTGAAAAGAAAGGCAGTGCCTCCCAGACTGTCCCTGGCGCTCGGATCGCCCTGCACCCTGCGACACTGCCGTGCCGAACGCCTGATGCTGAACTCCACCTCGACAGCTGGACCGTGCGCTCTCGCCCGAAGATGTGGAGGAGCTAGTTTCGCTCGCGATCAAGCGACTATGCGCCGAAGACGACCCGTCACTCGAGACTCTTCGCATGCAGGTGGCGTTCGACTCGATGTATGTGCAGAAGCAGGAGGCCCTCGAGAAAGAGCGCGCCGCGGCAAAGCGCGCCTACTCTTTGGTCGAGCAGAGCATCTGCGCGCTAAAGCTGCAAAGTTCGAAGGACGTCGGAGGCATGAGCCAGCTGCAGCGACTTTTCGTGGCAGCGCTGCTGACCAAGACTGGGCAGTCGGTGCAAAACGAGGTGTACCAGAAGGAAGTGGGCGCAGGACTGGAGAGCGTTTTGCCGCGCGCGAATCTGCACGCATTCACATCGCTGGACTACGCGGACAAACGGGACCGGCTTGAAGATTTGCACCACTACGTCCTAGGCATCAGGCTATTCAACAAGGCCATCGGCAAGGGTGGGACGGGGCTGGCGGATAAAGTTACGCAGGCGACGCAGGGGGTGACTGAGCTGGAGGAGGCTGTACGCGAGCAGCATACACAAGCGGCGGGCGAGGTAGACATGTACTCGCGCGTGATCAGCTTCGCGGTGGACAATCCTGAGGATGCGCTTGCCTCGACGGTTCCCGTGCGACGCCTGCAGGATGAGCTAACGAACCGCCGGCAGCTGCTCGCCTTCCTGGAGTCGTTCCAGAACGAGGTGGGCAAGAGCGTAGAGCAGGTGAACGGGTTGGCATACGAGTGCGACGCAGAGATGGAGGAGCTGACGGAGCTGGTGGGGCGAAAGAACGCAGTGCCCAAGGAGAAGGTTTACCCGCTCTTTGAGGGCCTCGCACGGAAGTGGATCGAGGCCGACGAGATCGTGACGCATGTCAGTGCGCTTGCGACGATTTTCGACGAGCTCCGCTCCTTCGTGCAGCCTGGCTATGATCAGCAATTGACTTCTGACATGTACGAGGCGGCGCGGCGCACTGCGGCGGCGGCTGAGGAACAGCGCCGACCGGAGGCCTCTGCGGGCGCTGAGGCTGGGGCGGCGGAGGCGGGTACTGAGGTGCCGGGCGAGGGCAAGGTGGTGCAGGGAGAGGAGCTCGTTGCAGCGCTGCAGCCAGACTCAGAGCAGCCCGTGCACGTCTTCCGGTCGCAGAACCCCGAGATCGGCAGCATCCAGGTGCATCTGAACGGTTACTGCCCCGTCACAATCACGAGCCGGGAGGGAATGCTTCTCCCGGGTGATCCCTCAAGCGGCAACGTCTTGTTCAAGGGCCGGCTGTACAGCTTCGTGTCGATGGAGGCCCTGCTCGAGTTCCTCAAGGAGCCGCAGCGCTTCCTCGACGGCGTCCTCCTCGCCGCGCGCAAGGCGCCGGAGCTCATCAACCTGCTGGACCTCGAGCACTTCTTTCCGCACAACATCCTCCGCACGCTCGTCTCAGGACTCGGAGCTCACGACGAGAGCGGCGTACCGCAGCAAGTCGACGCTGACTGCCAGACACCGACGCACATTGTCGAGAAGTACATCGATCCCAAGTACGACTGGAACGAGTGGTCGCTGCGCCGCAAGGCGCTGCAGCTCGCAAACCTGCACAACAAGCGAACGCACTCGACGCAGACCGCGCAGTCGCACTTCCGCCGCGAGTCCGAGACGCAGGTCTACCTGCCCAAGGCAGGCGCGGTCCAGACCGCCACCACGCGCGGCACGCGCCCAGTCAAACAAATTAACTACATCCGCGGCCTGCGCGGACATCCGGATCAGGACATGTCCGTGGTCAAGGTAGAGATCGACACCCAGTAGGTCGGTGCTCTGTGGAGCGCAGGAGGATAGTGTTAGTTTAGAGGAGCCGCCATCTTGTAAATCAAAAACGAGTCTTTCGAGCGCCCTTCTGCACACTTTTTGGGGCTTGTTTCCGACTCCTCATCCCTAGAACCTACTCCCTAGACAAATAAAAAAGATTGAACAGTTACTGGATCGACACAGTCATCAACAAGAAGAAGCTAGAAAACGGGATCAATGAAGCAAGGAAAGCTGGCAAGGAGGGAGAACGCGAGGAGGGCGTGGGCTAAGATAGGTCCCAAGCCAAGCACTACCCGTCGCCGAGCACGTGGATCGCGCGGGCTTGAAATCCGCGGCGGGCCCGCGCTCGAGGGATCGCCGGCTGCGAGAAAGTAGAAGGCGTGTCCCAATGTTAAACGAGAAACGTTGAAAAAGACCGGCTAGCACATACTAGTCGCTTTCCCCACATCCTAGTTTCTCGTCTTCTCGTTACGTGTCAGTACAGCACGTGTCATAGACCCGACCTACTGGTCGTCCCGGAGGCATTGTCGCGAATGATGCTGCCCTGCTTGCTTGTCTAGCCTGAGGTTTTTTTTTCTCGAACCATCGATTCCGGAAACCAGATCGGAGAAATTGAGGGATTACCAGAGGCGGGCCTGAGCCTTTGGGGTCGCATTTCTGGTTTTCACAAACTCTCAGGAGACCATGTCGCGATGGAGTCTCGACGGGAAGCGCGTCCTGGTAACAGGTTCAACGAAAGGAATTGGGCTTTGCATCGCCCGTGAGGTTCTTACGCTTGGCGCTGCCTGCGTCATGATTGTCTCACGCAACCACGCTGAAGTGGTCCAGGTCTGCGCTGCTTGTTGGAAAAGCCGGTTCCGCTACGCGCCACCATTGCGGCTGATACTCGAAGATTCTTCTGGAAACCCAGGTGGTCGATGATCTGAACAAGGAGTTTGGAGTTGATCGCGCCATCGGCACGAGCGCTGATCTAAGCGAGACTGAGGGCCGTGAGGCACTCGTAAGGTGCGCATCCCAGATACCCAGGCCGAGGAAGGACTCAACGATCAAGGCAGGAGAAGAGCGTGCCAGGCTGCAGCACCGCTGCTGCTGATAGCACCTATCTCCTAACAGGGAGGTGGAACGAGTTTGGGGAGGATCGCTAGACTGCCTTGTGAACAACGCGGGGACCAACACTCGCAAACCGGTGCTGGAGGCGACGAGCGAGGAGTATGCAACGATCACACAAACGAACATGGAGTCTTGTTTTTTTCTCTCAAAGTACCTTCACCCCTTTCTGAAGAAGGTCATACCTTTCCCCGCCTCTGATCCGCGAGCTCTTTGACGGAGCTAGACATCTGCGTGAGTCGCTGCTGTTGACGGGGTGATGCGCGCAGGGGCGCTCACCAAGCATTGTGAATGTAGCGTCTGTGGCCGGGGTGGGATCGACTGGATCCGGAGGGATCTATGCGATGAGCAAGGCAGCAGTTGTGCAGCTCTCCAAGACGCTTGCATGCGAGTGGGCCAAGGATGGTTGCCTTCCGCCCTTTGCCCACCAAAGCGCCTTCGTGCAGCTGCAACGGTCAAAGAATTGGCCCGCGGTGATCTGCGCAAAATGGTCGGGCTGGTTGTGATCTTCCCTGTAAAACAGGCATCCGGGTGAATTGCGTCGCTCCGTGGGTGACCAAGACACCACTCCTCGCGGCGGCGGTTGCCAAAGATCCTGCTGTGATGGACAAGGTGTGGTTTCCCTAAACCCAAACCCAGGGTGACAGGGTGGCACGGGCGCTGAAGGTGGGCCCGGACGGGCGGCCGTACGGGAGCAGACGTGCCGTTGGACGCCGCTCGGGCGGCCGGCGGAGCCGGAGGAGATCGCCGGCGGCGTCGCATTCCTGCTCCTCCCGGTCCGCTCCCCGCACCCGCGAGGCGCGCGGCTTTGCCGCGGCGCGCCGCGCGCCGCGCGAGCCCCTCAGCGCCTCTGACCGCGCGGCGTGCCCGGCGGGGCGGGCGCCCTGCGCTGCAGAGCGCATCGTACGTGACGGGCCAGGTGCTCTGCGTCGACGGCGGCCTCACCGCAAACCTCTTCGCGGGGCCGTGCGTCGAGTGACCCGAGTCATGCCTCTGCGCCCACGCAGCGAGCACGCGAGAACCCCTTGAACGATTTTACTTGGTGTTCTTACACCCTATTTCTAGACGACCCCCGAGCGGTCCGTGCGTTCTCGAGAGCCCCGTCCTCTCACCAACCCTTTAGGGTAAAGGAAACTCACGGGCCTGTGATCACGGGCCTGCGACTCGACGCCGGGTTTGGCCCCGTTCCACCCGCCCCGGAGGCGTCAGGGTCAGGCGGCGAGAAGCCGCCGAAGCCTTTGGCGTGAAGTGCCGCGAGCGTGCGGGTCTGCTCGCGGGCCTCGAGCTCGCGCGCCGCCAGCTGCGCCTCCTCGATCTCCCGCTCCAGATTCGACTTGCGCCGGTCGCCTGCATCCTTGCCGGCAGCATCCGTCGGCGCGGCCGCGACCGCCAGCGCCAGCGCGCCCTCGGCTGGCACCGACTCCTCGCCGGCGAGCCAACCCTCCGCGAGCGGCCGCGAGTACGCGGCGAGAAGACGCAGCGTGGCTGGCCGCCGCTCCGCTTCGCGCCCCAGCACGCGCCCCTCCGCGTTCTCGAGCACTGCCCAGCGCTCCGCGATGCTTCCCGGGCGCACCGCCAGCGCTGCACGTCCGACGAGTGCCCCATCAAAACGCCGCAGCGTCACCACCAACAGCAGAGGGCGCCCGTCAAGCACCGCCCCGTCGCGCCGCTGCTCAAGCATGAGTTCCTGCCCGCGCGCTGCGCCCCACTCGACGTCGCCCCGACTTCCCTCGCTGTGGCGCCTGACCTCACCGCCCGAGAACTGCGCCTCCTCCCCCCACTCACCCGGGCTCTCCAACTTGTCGTTGGCGCCAAGCACCACCGCGCCCCAGCAGAGCCCCCCCATTCCGCCGCCCAGCACATCACCCGGGACGTCGCGGGCTGCCAGCACTCGCACCGACACAGCCCATCCACCCGGCGGCAGAAGTGGGGAGCGCGGCGAGAGGAAAGGGCTGGCGCCCTCGTCCCCTCCGCGCGACAGCTGTCGCACCAACATCACTGCTTGCGCGACGCCCGTCAGCGGCTTGATTCTGACCTGCGGTACATCGGGCGCGGATCTCCATGTCCCGCCAGCGGCACGCGCCTCCAACAAGTAGGAGGCATCCACGCCGACCATGCACGGCCGCCAACCAGTCTCTCCCGGACGCACCGAGCCGCCTCCGGCACCGTCAGCACTCACCATAACCCCCCAGTGAACGCCTTGAGAGCCAACCGGTACCGCAACCAATGCCCGCGCGACGCACGACCAGCGAGCAGACACTCCCTCGTGACCGTGCACGGTAACAAGGAGCAGCGCGGCGCCTTTCCCCTCCAGCGGCTTCCCCTCTTCTCGCCCAGGAGTGCGCGGGGTGCGTGGCCAGCCCCCCGTGCTGCTGGGGCGCCGCGAAGTGCAGCAGGAAGCATCCTGCTGCAGTCGCAACGCTGCCAAAGTGGGAGGCCCCTGACCGCTCGAGGACGCCGCGGTCTGCCACACGACGCCCTCCGCCGCGTCCAGACGGAGTGCACGTGACCGCGCGTGCGGCAGCAGCGCCAACGCTCCCCGCGTGCTGCGGACGCTTCCCAACGACGACGCAGAGGAGCGTGGCAGCTTGGCCTCGTCGCGCGGAGACGCAGCGTCGACGCCGGCCTCCTGACCCAGCACGTGAGAAACATGCGCGAGGACCCTCTCGTTCCAGCGATCGCTAGCAGGGCTGAGCTCCTGCACTGCTGCACCGAGTGCACTCGGGTCGAGGCACGACACGCAAAGCACCACCGCCCCCCCACTTCCACCCGCGAACACGCTCGCGAGATTCTCCACCTGAATGCTTGCCACGCGACAGACCCAGCCTTCGTCAGACTGGCCGCTTGAATCCCCTGCTGATGCAGTCACGCCACCCGTAGAGGGCTGCGGCCGTGGCAGCGGAAATGGACGCGCCTCCTCGGGCGCAAGTCGCCTGCTGGCTGCTGCCGAACAAGTTTTTGCGTCGTACTGGTAACAGAGCTTGAGCTGTATCCTCCCGGCGCCCAGCACCCCTTCCGCGTCGCGGACGCGTAGCCACTGCAGGTCGCCTCCGCCCGCAGCAGCTGCGAGCCCGGGCTCGCTGGCGGCACAAGGAACCGTGACTCGACCGAGCAGCACATGCGCCTGCGCGCCGCCGCTCGCGCACCGCTCCTCGTGGATGGTGAGCGCCAGCAGAAGCGGCCTGCCTGCGAGGGGCGTGCGCAGCTCCGCCTGCCCCGCGCAGCTGTCGAGAGCGATCTCCTCCTCCCACCCGCCGGCAACCTCGCGCCGCGTGACACCGCGCGAGCGCGCCTGCGGCGTGCACATCAGCTCGTCGCCTGTCGACATGAGGTCCACTGTCGAGCCGTGCGCGGCCAGGGCCTGCGCCGACATCCCCGCGGGAAAGGCAGACGCTTGGAGGTACACGCGCGCGTCCCCGCCGTCGTCGCCTGTCCCATCCTTATCCTCACCCGCAGCGCTTTGCAAGAGACCCTCGATCTCTGCAGCAACAACTCTGATTCGCACCATCCACCGCCCTACTTCTTCCGCCCCGAACGAGTCCAGTCGCGGTGGCGCTGGCAGCGACGATGGAGCGTCCGGCAGCGGGGGCTCCGTGACGGCCAAGCCGATGGTGCGCGCAGTGTGCTTCCCACGCAGCAGCGCGCTGCTGGAGTCTTGACTCTGTTTCTGCAGGCGGAAAGCCACGTCTAGCGCGGTCCCTCCGAGCGCGGACGCCTCTCCGATACGGGCGTCCAGCTGCACGTCGACCACCACTGAGCCCTCCCGCAGCCCAAGCACCTCAACCATTTCAGCGGGCGCCCTCACTGCCTCCGCAATGTCAACTGCCACCTCGGACTTGAATCGCTCCTCATCCACAATTTCAGACAGCTGCATCGCCAGCCGTAGCTCCAGCTCGGCATTCTGTGGTGTAGCCAGTGCATGCGAGATGCCTACTGGCGCCGGTGATGGATCGCGCGACACCAACTTTTTGATCTTGGGCCCCGACGTCACATGTGTGTGCACCGCATGTAGCTCGCGCAGCTGTAGCGCCTGAACCTGCTGCTGGACAAACCGCACCGCCTCGTCAAGTCTTGCTGCACGCGCGCGCTCCGACTGTGCCGCTGCCTCAGCATCTGCACACCGCCGCTCGATTGCCGCCACCTTCCCAGTGTGCCGCGCGCAATGCTTCTCTGCCTCAAGGAGTGTGGCCTCGATTTTGTCCAAAGACACACATGTCTCGGTCAGGCTCACCTCCGTCAATGCCCTTTCTGCACCTACTGCTGATTGGCGTGAAGCTTGGCTTGCGGAGCCTTCTGTGCCGCCGCTGAGCGCCGCAAGTTGTGCTGCGAGCCGCTCGACCTGTGCCTTCGCGGTTCGTTCGCCCTCGCGGGCGGCATCGCGCTCCCCCGCAGCCGCAGCCAGCTTCGCCTCTGCAGCAGCCTCGGCGGCGGAAGTAATGTCGTTGAGCGTCACGACCTCGGCCTTGAGCTCTTCGAGCTCCTGGAAGACACTCATCTCGTCATCACCCTCTTGGCCACTAGACCACTCCGACGCAGCCCGCCGGAGTGACGACTGCATGTCCTCGCCCTCCCGCACCGCCTGCTCCTTCAGCACGGGGTGTCGCCGCTCGCCGCAAGCAAGCATCAGATCATCGAGCGCCCTAGACAGGTGGCCCTTCTCAAGGCGACGCCGCGCTGCTGCCTGTACGCGGGCGAGTGCTTTTTCGAGCCGCACCACGCGCACCACCTCCAAGCCCAGCCGCTCCTCCGCAATCTCCGCTCGCACGCGCCACTCCTCGCCACCGGGGGCGAGTGCGCCCGAGGCGCCTGTCTCTGCAGTTTGGAGACCCCCGGCTGCGAGTGCCTCGGCGCCAGGCCCGCTCG
>ENA-UOXV01007616-UOXV01007616.1-marine-metagenome-genome-assembly--contig:-NODE-7616-length-10906-cov-5.699290_pt1 | contig 10906 bp, 5 predicted proteins | sample MGYA00238165_ERZ766961 | MGnify/ENA primary metagenome ERZ766961 (study PRJEB28924, sample SAMN03173240) | marine metagenome | biome: Marine; feature: Water; material: Subsurface seawater | place: North... | reverse complement strand
CTGTGTCGGCACCACCCTCGGCACCCTCGGCACCCTCCCACTCCTCGCGAACGATGGCATCCATCAGCTCGGGGAACGCCCGCTGGACATCAAACGCCGTTCCGTCCGCGCCCCTCGTCGCCAACCCGGCGCATAGATCGTGCAAATCGTCGAAATATGCGGGAAACCATCCCCTTTTAGTCCACTCACCCAAGTACTCATTCGCACCCAGCCTTGAGCTTGGATCCCGATTCGTCATACTCAAGATGAGCTCACGCGCGTGTACGTCGTCCACCTGGTTCAGCTGCGACGTCGGATTGTGCGTACCGCGACGAAACGCTAGCAGCTGCGACAGGTCGAACAGAGCGGCGCCGTCGAGGAAGAGCTCCCCGAGGACGCACCCGAGCGAGAAGACGTCCGCCGACTCCGTGACGCCACGCGTCGCATTACTCGTACTGTACACGTCTGATTGATCGTCCTGAGCGCTGGGTCCTCCATTGTTGTCTACATCTCTGAAGCGCTCCGGGGCGACGTAGCATCGCCGGCGCCCGCCCGTGTCGAAAAAGTAAGAGTAATCAGCGGGGTTATCCGCGGGAAGCGTGGGCGGTTTGAACGAGGCGAAGTCCGCGATGAACGCCCAGCCCCACGAGGTCATCAGTACGTTCTCGGTTTTCAAGTCCCCGTGCGTCACCCCCCGCGCGTGCGCGTCCGATAGGCCGTGGAGGAGCTGGTAGCATATCCAACGTTTCTGTACGTGCTGGAGAAAGGGGCGGGTGGATATGCGGTCGTAGAGGGTGCTGTGCGCGTACTGTCGCATGAGGAAGACGGCCCGTTCGGTCTCGAGCTCGCGCTGGAAGGGCCACGCGTGCGGGTGCGCCGGGGGGGGATGGAGGAGGGCGTCGCGGATCTCGCGAAGCCGTCGCTCGTGCCGAGCGACGACGTCGGGATTTAGCCCTCCGCCCGCGCCCGGTGCGCCGCGCTTGAGGTAGACCTTGACCACCACCAGGCCGCCCTGGCCCTCCTCGTGACGCGTCAGGTACGTCTTGAGGAAGCGACCGCCTGGGTCGCAGGGAATCGGGGGAGGAACGGACGCGGTCAGCGGGACGGGGACACGCATTTGAACGAACGCCGGTGGTGTTTGGGGAGGATCTGAGTGGTGCGCGGGGCGCGTTGGGTGGTTGGCGGTGGCGCGATTGGGTCTCACCTCCGAGGCTGTCCTTGTAAACCAGCGAGGGGACATCGCCGGCGAGCAGCTCACCCGGCTGGACCCGCGCGGGGGCGGCCAGCTGGTTACCCATGCCGCCGGGCCCCTTGTTCTGTCCGAGGCCGCCCCGGTTTCGTTGTTATTCTTTATTTTCAGAGGCTCGCACATTGTTAGCAGCGCACAGGGGAAGAGTGACATGACCGGGTGGCCGCCCAGATCCGTCGGAGAGGTGGTGTGGTACACCGCGAGCCTCGGCATCGCGTACGCCGCGCTCACAGCCGCCAGGGAGGCATTCCGTGAGAGACCCCCGCCTAAACAGAAGCGGTGAACGTAGGGTAGGATGACACGCGAAGATTTCGCCCCGGGTTCTCAGATGCCGCTCTCGGGGATACCGGCCGAGACGGTGGCGGCGGAGAGGTGGCGGCGCGGGGAGGTGCAGATATCCCCCGGTGTTTGGATGCCAGTGCTCGGCCTCGGCACGTTCAAGATCCGCGGCGAGGACGCGACGCGGGCGACGTACGACGCCCTACAAAGCGGATGCAGACACATCGACACCGCATCATGCTACCGCAACGAGACGGAGATACGACTGGGAATCGACCTGTGGTTGATGAGCGAACGCAGCGAGGAACGCGTACACGAAGACAAGGTCGAGGAGGAGATACCAATTGGTCAATCGCCAAGCGCAAGCGCACCCGTACGGCCAAACACCGAGGACCGAGTGTTCATCACCAGTAAGCTAGCGCCGAACGAGATGGGCGAACGACACGCCGCCGTCGCCCTCGAATCGATACACGCGCGGCTCAATACACCCGCACAGACAAAGGAACCGTTAGACCTCGCGCTGATCCACTGGCCGGGCAAGTCCAAGATACCTCCGACATCCCCGGCGAACCTCGCCGCGAGGAGAGAAACGTGGAAGTTTCTCGAACAATCGCTTGAACAAACGGATGTTCGCGCCATCGGCGTGAGCAACTACACCAGCGCTCACCTCGCCGAGATGAAGGCGTACGCGCGAGTCATGCCGGCGGTGAACCAGGTTGAGTTTCATCCCCGGTGCCAGCAGCGCGAGCTCCGGAAGACGTGCGAGTCGATGGGTATCGGGCTCGTGGCTTACTCACCACTCGGCTGTGGCGAGCTGTTGACGGACGAGAGGGTTCTGCGCTGTGCAAAGGCGCTGGGTGAGGCGATCGGTGGCACGGTATCGCCGGCACGTGCGCTCATAGCCTGGTCGCTCCGGCAGGACGGTGTGGTGGCCGTCGTCGTTAAGTCATCCGACGGTGAACGGATCGGTGAGTTTATTTTATTCTTCATGCGCGCAATTAGATTGACGTTGTTGTTGTTTTTTTTACAGCCGCGAACGTGGGTTCCGAGGGTTTCAAAGCTGCGGCGAGGCTGGCGTCGCTGAGCGGTGGGATGTTCGATGAGCTGGACGAAATGGACGACGACACGCACTACTGCTGGAACCCCGCCGTCGTGAAATAGATGATCGGACGATTACCAAATAAATGTGAACGGTTTTCATCAGCTCCGGTCTCTAATAAGGTTTACGCCACGCCGCCTATCATGATATGATGATCGATCGCCTCACCACCCGCATTGCTCCATGAAGTCTGAGATCATCGTGTTGAAACATATCCACTTCAAATTCACGGACGGGTCCTCGTGCGAGTACATCACCGCCCACTGCGTTTTCGGGTCATATTTGAGGGTCAGGTTGCGGGCATTTTCAAACTCTTTCATACCCTTTCGACGCACCAGGTCGTCCAGGTTCGTCGGGTCGAACCTGTACGCCTTGACCTTGTCGAATTCCCCGTTCGGCCCGAACGGTGTCTCCTCGACGATCTGTATGAGCCACCTTTCGCCGCGTTGGCCCCTGTTGCGGACTTCGAGGAATAGATCCTTCATCGGTCCTTTGTCCTTCTCGAGCAAGTCGACGAGCCTGTTGAGGAGGAAAGTCTGCTCCCCTTCCTCGTTCCTGCGTTCATGAGGGTTGTACGGCCTGTCTCGTCTCTCGTACGTACGTCCCGCGCGCGCCCGCTGCTCCTCGTGTCCACAGACGTCCCTGTGGGGCTTCATGCACTCCTTGCTGCAGAACCGGCGCTTACCGCATCGCCTGCAGCAGATGCGGGACGGTTTGCCGCACGGGAACTCCCCGCCCGTGCGCTCGCACGCGGGCCTGTCGCAGCACTCGGGCTTCAGGTTGATGGACTCCTCGTCGCACCAGTCGACGTCGTACAGCGTCACGTTGAACCGCCCTTTGTCTTCAAGCCATCCGTCGACGCGCGCGGTTCGCCCGTTGAGCGCGGATCTGGACTTGATGCCGGTCAGCATCACCTCGCACCCCACGTACTCGAGCATCGCGACGTCCGACATCTTCCCCGGCGTATATGAAGAGTGGAGAGAGAGAGGTACGCACGATGGGCGCTCGGCAAAGTTTTCAACATCGGCAGATCGGCTTCGAAACCAAGCTCATCGCGATCGCTCAGGTTTTGAGCCGAGCGCTGCAGCACGGGCGCGCCACTTCGGAAGCGCGGACGTACCCGCACCGGACACGAGACAGTCGCCGGGATGAGTGACGCCGAGGTACGTTCGATTAACCCGGTCACCGTCGCGCCGACCCGGCCCGCCCCGCGATCGCACGCGACGCGACTTGCAAGATGCGGCGGCGCCGAGGGTTTTTTCAGTCTCCCGCCCGTACGGGCGGACGTCGCGCTCTCATCTCGAACTCACCTGACCCCGCGCTCCACTTTCTCCCCGTGCCTGCCAACAGGTGGATTTCGATCCCACCCTCAAGAAGAAAAAGAAGAAGAAGGTCGTGCTCGAGGACGAGGATGGCGTGGAGGCCGCGACGGGTGACATGGACGGCCTGAACGTGGACGACGAAGGCTTCGGCGAGAAGAAGAAGAAGAAGAAGTCCAAGGACAAGGACGCCGACGCCGACGCCGACGAGGACTTCGGCAAGAAGAAGAAGAAAAAGAAGAAGAAGGACATGGACGACGAAGACGACGAGGACGACGACGCCGACGAGGCTACCAACTCCGGCAGCGGACTCCCGTGGGACGGATCCAACCGCGAGTACCACTACGACGAACTCCTCGGCCGAGTCTTCGGCATCTTGCGCGAGAAGAACCCGAGTCTGTCGGAGAAGACCAAGACGATCATCAAGCCCCCGCAGGTGCTTCGCGAGGGCACGAAGAAGACGGTGTTCGCGAACCTGATTGAGATTTGCAACGCGATGAACCGATCGCCCGAGCACGTCATCCAGTACATGATGGCTGAGCTCGGCACCTCGGGCACGCTGGACGGCACGCAGCGCCTGATCATCAAAGGACGGTTCCTGCCCAAGGTGTTCGAGGGTGTCCTGCGCCACTACTTCATCGACTACGTCATCTGCAACCTGTGCAAGAGCGCGAACACCACGCTAGATAGGGACAAGGCGACGAGGCTTTCCATCTGCAAGTGCAACGCGTGCGGAGCGTCCCGCTCGGTGTCGGCGATCCAGAAGGGTTTCCAGGCTGTGCAGAGGGGCGAGCGTCGCAAGGCGCGCCAAGCCGCCTAAACGGCGTAGCACCCTAACCACCACACTTAGCCCTTGTCACTACCTACTAATAACTACCTTCACAACTACGTTAAAGCTAAGTTGTCCCGCCTTCTCATCGAGTCACGGAAGCGAAGGAAGCGCCGGCGGATCCCAAACTCACAATCAAAATCCCGGACACCTCCAACAATCCTGGTACTTCCCCTAGACACAACAACCCCCACGTCGCCGCGAACACCACCGCGAGGTACTGCACCGGCGCCACCGTGGACGCGGGCGCCCTGCCCAGCGCGGACGTGATGCACATCTGCGCCGTGAACCCCGTGACGCTCGAGAGGATCCACAGAGCGGCGATCTCCGCCACGTTCGCGCCCATAGGTAACATCCCACCTCCGTTCATCACCTCCGTCGCGAGCGCCAGGAGGGACATGCCGCCTATGCAGAACGCGTTCGTGTACCACATGATCGTCAGCGGGTGTTCCTTCTTGATGCGTTCGCCGTCGACGCCGCGCGAACCCCCGCCGCGGTCGAGCCCTCCCGACAGCGCTCGAATGATGATCTTCGACATCCCGCCGAGCACCGCCGTGGCGCCCGCCGCGGCGACGCCCACTCCGCTCAGATGCCTCGAGCGCGTTGCCCCGAACACAAACGTGGGCTGGACCACTAACACACCGCCGAACGCGCACACGGGTATGGCGCACCAGATGGCCCAGTGCGGCTTCTCGCGGAGGATGAGTGAAGCGCCCGCGGCTGTGACTAGGGGCGAGATGAAGGTGGTGACCGCCGCGTCGGCCAGCGGGAGGTAGGCGCTGGTGACGAAGAAGGCGTAGATGGCTGACATGCCGATCGCGCCGCGGAGGCACAGCGCCGCGCGCCTCTCCCCCAACGGGTTCGCCACCCCGCCTTTGTACCAGAGAAGCCCGGCCATCACGGCCATCATTCCGAGTATCGCTCGGCCGAGGACGACGTAGTGGATGGCGACGCCCCTGTCGTGGAGGAGCCTCGCGCCGAGGGCGGTGAGTGACGATGCGAGGACGCCGCCGGCGTACATCGCGACGGCCGAGGCCGGGGTCGCGTGCGTCTCCTCCGGCGCCGCCGGCTTCGACGTGGAGGTTTCGTGTTTATTCGCGTCTCGGGAGGAGACGAGAGGCGCGGTGTCGTCGTCCACGTCCGCGTCCGTGTCGTCATCCTCGGCACCTTCCTTGCTCGATGTCCCGGCGGCGACGATCGTGAGCTCGATGTGCGACTCGCCGCCATCGCGCCCGACGCCCCCCCGCGGGTTCGACATGCGCGTACAGCCTCCTCCCGCGCGACCCGATCTGACGACACGGTGCCCACACAAACGCAAGAGAGCCGCTCCGTCACAGGTAAATAAACACAGTTACATACATACAGTCGTCTACAGTCGTCTACGCTCCCACGTCCCGTGGGGCTGCTCTCTACTCGTACTTTTCCTCCGGCACGTCACACGACGCGAACGCCCCGTCAGGGTGCTCCACGCAGTGCCACTTGTCGTCGTCGCCCAAAGCATCGGCGACGAACGCGGGAACTTTACGCCATTTCCCGCACGAGTCGCACGCGATCCACTCGTCGTTCGCGGCGCCGCCAGCTGTGCTTCGTACCCCTCCAGCAGATTGAGCTCCTCCCCCAACAGAAGCCCCCCCTCCGGCCGATGCTCCGCCGCCGCTCTTCTTCTTCCCCTTTTCGTTCTTGGCGCGTTCCGTCTCCTCCGCCGCGAGCTTGAGCATCCGTTCCCTCGCGCCCGGCTGCGGCGTCGGTCCCCATCGAACCGTCTGCATGCTCAGCTGCAGCGTCTCCTTGCCGCCGTCGTCGTAGTACACCTCGTGCTCGCCAGTCTCCGTCTTGTAGGACGCCACCGTGCCGCCGTAGAAGGCGCCGTCGCCCGGCCAGAAGATCTCGAGGTGCCTCCCAACCGACGCGTCGCCGGTTAAATTCCCGAGCGTTCGCAGCCACTTACCCATCGTCTGGTCCAGCTTGTAGGACCCGACGGCGACTAAGCGGAGGGACTGACGCCACTTCTTGGCGGTACCTTTACCACCCAAGCGCTCAAACTCCGTCGCAGGGACCGTGAACTCGGCCATGACACCGGGCGTCGACGGATCCCGAGGGGCGGCGTAACGCACGAGCTCCTCGCCGCGTTTTCCACCTGGGAGTAAAGCGCCTCGCATGCCGCCGCAGCCCACGGGTAAGGGCGGCGACGCCATCATCATCCCGCCGTCATCCGGCGGTGGATCCGGGACCGTCCCGAAGGGTTCGTACTTGGTCGGGAGCCATCGCATGGTCTGAAGGAACAGGTGGCATCGGAACTCGGAGCCGTCGAGGAAAGAAACCTCGTGCTCGCCGGTGGCGACGACGTAGGAGACAACCTCGCCGACTCGCCAGCTCGTTCCGCCCTGCTTCTCCATCTTCTCGCTGCTCTTGATGGACCTCGCGGCGTCGGGGTTCAGAATCTCGAGCTGGTACCCCACGGACGCCTTACCCCACGTGGCGCCGCGGCGCTGGAGCCAGCCGCCGATGGGCGTCTCGGGGGGCGCGTCGGTCCCACCGTAACACACGTGGGTCTTCCACTCGGTTAAAAGTTCTTCACTCGGTGAGTTCACGCCAGCCCGGGTGAAGAACTCGTGGAGCGTGAGGTACTCGTGCGTCGGGCCCGGCGGCGGCGCGGGCGCCGGCGGCTTTGATCCCGGTTTCTGATCCGCGGTGGGAGGCTCGCCGTCCGCCGCGGGCTCTGGAGTCGGTTCCGGAGTAGGTTCCGGCGGCGGGTCTGGAAGTGGCACCGCGAACTCCTCACTCCCCGACACGCACCCAGCCGCGAACGTCGCCTCGAACCCGTTGAACACGACGGGCACGGGCGTCGCCTTGACCACCTGCGATGACTCCACCTCCGCGGACACGTCCTCCTCGTGGTCGCCGGGCTTGGGCTTATTCGCGGACCCGGGCTTGGGTTTCTTCTTCTTCTTCTTCTTGGGCTTGGGCGCGTCGCCGTCGCCCGCCTCGCCCTCCGCCTTGCGCTTCTCGCCGATTTGGTTGGGGGAGTCAGCGGCCATCGCCTCGGCAATATCACCTTCCGTCGTGGGCGGTGCCGGGGGAACGAACGGTGTCCTGACCTCCGCGACGCCCCCGCCCTCGCGACGCGGCGGCGGAACCTCGACCCCGACTTCAACCTCCTGCAGCCACAGCCTGGTGTTCTCCTTCAACTTGACGTGCCTGGTGAGGCCTGGGACGAACGGCCTGGACCACGCGAGCACGTCGCGGAAGTCGCACTTGAGGTTCGCGCACGCCTCGTCCAAGGTCTCGTTGTCAGCGGTGTAGTACGCTCGAAGACCGTCGCTCCCTTCCACTGCTTGCTCCCCGCGCGGCGGCCCGGTTGGCTGCGTCGGTTCCGGCGCCTCCGCTCGTGCCATCTGGGACGGATCGAAACGTAAACCCCGGCCGCCCTTCGTCCCCTTGGACTTACTCTTACCCCCGCCGGACGACCGCTTAGGGTTAACCGCTCCCTCGCCAGCTTGCGCCGCGGTGGGCTTAGCCTCGGGCGCCAGCCGCGGCGGGACGCCGTCGGGCCAGCGGGTAGTCTGTAAACAGAGGTAGATCCAGTCGCGATTACCGTCCGCGTACATGATCTCGTGCTCGCCGCTGTCCGCCTTGTACCCGGTCACCTCCGCGGCGTAGAAGCGCTCGTCGTTCGGGACGCTCACCTCCATGGCGCGGCCAACCACGGAGTCGCGCCAGGCGGCGCCGATTTCCCGTAAAAAACGACCCACGGGGACGCCGCTCTCCGCGCTACCCACGGCGTCGTCGCCGACGTAACGCAACGACTGGCGCCACTTTCGCGTGCTGCCCCTGCCGCCGAGCCTCTCGAACTCAGTCGCCGGGACCGTGGAAGATGAACCGTCATCCTTGGTGTACTTGACCTGCTCGTCCCCGCGTTTGCCGCCGGGAACCAACGACCCGACCAACTCTCCGCACTGCACCTTGACGTCGTGCGCGGGCATGACACCCTCCGTCTGATCCGCGGCGGCGGCGGCCGCCGCGGCGGCGTCGGCGTCGACGTCGACGTCGAGCTCGGGCGTCGGGATCGTCAGCCGCATCGCCGCGAGGTCGACAGCCTCCGGGTACTTTTCGCTCCTCTTCAACGAAATCTTCGCGGCGCGCTCCAGGGAACAAACCGCCAACACGAAACCGAGCGCCTCGCCGAGGGTGTCGTGCTCCCACCTGGTGCGAGTGGCGTCCAGCGTCGCCTGTGGTCCAGCCCTGGCCATCATCACCTTGAGCTCCGCGGCGCTCACGCGCGTCCCGTCGGGCTCGATCGCATCCCGGGCCCGGAGCAGCCGGATCACCAAATCCTCCATCGACTTCATCGTGGCGTCGCTCACGTCGCCGCCGTGAGGAGCGTCGTAGCTCGACGCCGTCTTACCCACGCTGCGAAAGTCGGACGCCGTGGCGGAGAGTAAGTGCACAGGTATGCCCTCCGTGCGACGGAGTAAGCGCTCGGCGCGGATCTGCTCCTGCTTCCGCTGCTCCTCGTGCTCCTTGGCCTCGTCCTCCGCTCGCTTCTTTTCCCTCTCGCGATCCTTCTCGATGTTTCGCTCCAACAACGGCCTGACGCGCTTGAACATCTCAGCCATGATCGCCTCGCGCTCCGTGGGGTCGATGTCCTTCTGCCTCAAGCCCTTGAGCGGACGCCCGAGGACCATGGGCTCGTCACTGAACTCGTCGTCGCCCCGGGGTTTCTTGTCAAAGTTAATCCCCGCGTTTTCAGCGGCGAGCCGGGCGAGGTTGAGCTCCTCGCGCCGGCGCCGGCGCTCAGCCTCCGGATCCGCATCTGTCTGCGGTGCCTGTGCCTGTACCTGCGGTTTAGGCCCGAGCCACAGCCTGGTGTTCTCGAGGAGGTAGGCCTTCTGCGTGAGGCCCGGGAGGTCGTTTTTGTTCCAGTTCAGAAGGTCCTTCGGTTCCAGACCGTTAAGTTGGGCGATCTCGTCGAGCTTCTGGGACCCCGCGGTGAAGTACACCTTGACGCCGGCGATCGTGAGTGTATCCCCGGGCTGCGGGTCCATCTCCTCGATCTCTTCCTCCCACGACGATTGGCCGTTCGATGCGCTGCCTGGAGTAGCCTCTTTCTTCCGTCGGCGCGCGGCGGCGGCGGCGTCCTTCCGCTTGGGTCCTTCCTGCCGGAGCAGAAAGTGTACGAGGTCGGTAAATGTGGCGTGCGCGAGGGGCTTGCTCCTGCCGTTCGGCGTGGGATCGAGCGGGAGCTCGATCTCGTGGTCGCGTTCCTCGATCCACGCGTCGGTGAGCGCCACTTTGGCGCCGATGGTCCACCCGGCCGCCTCCTCCGCCTCCTCCCCGCCCTCCTCCAGCCGCCTCTCCTTGGCCCACTTCACGCACTCCTCGGAGCATCGGATGAAGCACGCCTGCGCCGGGTGCCGCTGACCGAGCGCCTGGAACCGCTTGCACTGCCCGATGATCTCCGCGCCGTTCGGCAGGTGGTCCTCGCAGTACGCGTGGACGCAAGCCTCGCAGCGGAAGAGCATGCCGCCCACGGCGGCGGCTTTCCGGCCGCACTCGTGGCACGAGTGGTGCGGACACGCCCACCGCGTCGCCTTGGCCAGCTCGTGCTGCGTCACCCCGATGCACTCCGCGTGGACGCTGACTGGGCACAGGTCGCAGCACACGATGTCGCCGCCGTCCCAGCAGTGCTGGCATGTGAAGCTGTGCCCGTAATCGCGGCCAGCCACCTGCGCCCGACCGCGTTTCTCCGCCTGAGCTTTCTTCTTCGTCTCCCGGGCGAATACGCTCTGCTCACCCTCTTCCAGGGAATAGTTGTTAGCCTTGAGCACGGTGTGGCCGTCCACCTCGATCGTCGTCTTGGTCCGGGACCGCTTAGTGGTCAGAATCTGCGCCTGGAACTCCGCGGCGATGTCCTTCATGCTCTGCGCTTTCTTGGCAGCCTTGGAATCCTCCTCGGACGCTGGTTGGGTGTCGCCGGCGGTCGCAGCGTCCCTGAGCTGCTCGGGTAAAACGTAGGTGGATATGGGCGCAGCCTCAGCCTTCCCGTCGGCAAAGTCGGCGACGGTGTGTTGCACCTCCGACTGCAGGTTCGCGAGCTCCTTCCGCCGGTCACCGCCCGAAGGGGGCCTATCCATCAAAATCTCTAAATCTTT
>ENA-UOXV01007615-UOXV01007615.1-marine-metagenome-genome-assembly--contig:-NODE-7615-length-10907-cov-8.972263_pt1 | contig 10907 bp, 9 predicted proteins | sample MGYA00238165_ERZ766961 | MGnify/ENA primary metagenome ERZ766961 (study PRJEB28924, sample SAMN03173240) | marine metagenome | biome: Marine; feature: Water; material: Subsurface seawater | place: North... | reverse complement strand
ACAACCTCCTCATCACCTCCTCCACTCATCGACTCATCAATCATATCATTAACATCTTCTGTAAGAGCCTCCTGATATTCCTCTGACTCCGAAAAAGAGGTCATCCCAAGATCTTCAAGCAACTGATACCTCCCTGCTGCCTCCTCCTCCGCAGAATTATAAACCTCTGCAGGCGACCCTAACCCCACATCCTCATCATCCACAGGATTCATCCCAAGATCTTCAAGCAACTGAACAGTCCCTTCTGACAAATCATCATAAGAATCCACAACCGCTCCCTCCCCAACAATCTGCTTCAAAACATTCCCCGGAAGATTATAAGCCCCCGTAAATTCATCATTAGCCCGTCCCAGAAAGAGATTTACTTCTCCGAGAGAGGCCCCACCATTAAGCAATGCAAACGCCTCAATAGACACTTCATTAGCCCGCTCCAAAGCCGCTTGCCGAGCTCGAATCCTATCGGTAGTGGACCCACCATTTTCTTCAAATTGAATAGTGGCAATCGCCGGATTCTTCCCCAATTCACTATCTATAAAAATAAGATCCTCCGCCGAAGCAACAGAACTCCTCTCAATCGTCTGTGGGCCACTTGCAACACGATTCACTGCATTCAAAATATCGGCATTCGTAACAAACGTTGGTGTCACCGACGCCGTCAAAAATCCCCCCACCCCCGGTGAAGACTGCATCAAGGTCGCTCCTAAAAAGCCCTGCATTCCCAGACTCAAAGTCAAAAGCGCGAGAACCGGAGCATACTTTTTCATGTCTTATAAATTCTATCACAAATTACAAAAATCCACGAAAAAAGGCCTTGATTCCCAGCCTTTTCCTTTCTAATTTACACAATCGATCGCAATCGATCCTCCCACACCTGACGCAAAGACTCTATTTTTATCTCAGACAAGACCTCTCCAGCCTGTTCAATAATCATCACATCGCCCTCTATAACCTCCCCCACCTCAATTCCGCCCAGCTTCATAACTTCATCCGTTTGATCACTCGCGACGAGCACTCCCAAATCCTCACTAAACAAAAAGTGCGGCACTGATACGCCTTCTGGAATATTTAATTTCACATTTCCAAACGCCGCCACCCCCAAACCACCACGCAAAATAGGACTGGCCATAGTAAACAATTCTTGCGAAACGCCTTCTCTCACTTGCTGCGCTAAATTTTTAAACTTTTCATAATCAAGTTCCGGCAGACGTGTGTCTTCTTTGTCACAAACCCGAAGAAACTCCGAACCGCCTAGATCCTCCGAACGCCCTCCCAATAAAAACAATTTCATGCCCGACTTATGGGATAAAATTTTCGAAGGCACTTTGTCGACCTCCATCACGCGTCCAAATACCGAAATTAAAGCACTCGGTGGAATCGACTTCCCCCCAGACTCGTTATAGAGCGATACGTTTCCGGAAACGATCGGAATATTAAGTTTCTTAGAAGCCTCTTTCACGCCCTCCACGCCCGCAACAAACTGCCCCATCTGATCTTTTTTTTCCGGATTTCCAAAATTCAAACAATCCGTCATGGTCAAAGGCTCCCCACCCACACAAGCCAGCTTCAGCGTCGCCTCAAAAACAGCCGACTGGGCCGCATATTTTGGATCAATTTTCGCCAAATTCGGATTCCCTGCCGTCGCAATAACAACGCCTATTTTTCCCTCGGGAGCGTCTTTAAGCTCAGAAAAATCCTGAAACGGCGTGATCACAGAAGCCGCCACAGCCCCGCGCTCATGGGCCGTATTGCCCTGGACGTTCTTGTCATACTGCTCATAAATCGGTTCATCAGAAGCGATGTTCGGAGAAGAGAGTAACTTTGCAAACGCTTCTTGAAGTTTCATTTCGCCAAAATTATAAGAGGAAACTTAGTATTGTCACTTGACTTTTTATTGAAAACAGTGTAAAAGATGTACACAAAACAAACATAGAAACCTGACGAATATTTCTTCGCCACGCCTTTTCCTATGTTTTCCATTCTTTTATCTTCATTCTTCGTGTTTCAATCCTCTTTTATTGCGGACGGAGAGATCACCGAATCCTACCACGCTGCAGCCTGGAAGGGGCACTTTTCAGCTCAAAATTTCCAAGATCCTACCGAAAGAAAACAACTTATTGCCTACCGAAGAACTCTCTCCCAGGGAATGAATGCTTTACCCAAAGCGCACACAAAACAACTCAAAAAACTGGAATTGCGCAACAAAGCGCATTATTCACGCGGTATGGCCAATCACGAAAAACTCATCCTCAACACAGGGAAAATAAAAACCCGTGATGAATTCATGAGTGTTTTTATTCATGAGATGGGACACATCGTCGATCTCGGGCACCTCAAAGGAACCAAAGGACACCGAACCAAATTTCGTGACGGTAAAAGATCAATCTTTTCCGATGACCCCAGCGTGAAATTTTATCGTATTTCTTGGATCAACGACAAAAACCGACGACGCGGTACCAAGCGCAAAGACTTTGTCTCGGGTTATGCCATGAGCGATCCTTTTGAAGACTTCTCCGAAAGCTACTTGTTCTACCGACTTCACGGAGACAAATTCCGACACATTGCCCGTACATCAACCTCTCTGCGAAGAAAATATGATTTCCTTCGAACAAACGTTTTCAACGGCGAAGAATTCCAAACGGAAAAACAAAACGCTCAGTTCACCCACGGAAAACTATGGGATGCCACGCTTTTGCCGATTACCAGCTTATAAGCTAAGCTAGCCACGATGATCTATGAAGGCAAAGCAAAACTCTGGGCGAGCATTTTAGGCCGAATGCCGGGCGTTTTGGCAATTTTCTTATCAGGATCCCTCGCCCAACACAAAGGCAATAAAACATCAGACATCGACTTTTTTATCATAGCCCGTGAAGGACAGATCTGGACCGCCAGATTTTTTATTTTCGTGATCCTCAAAATCACCAGACAACTTGCCAAACCCCACCGTCATGCAGGAAAGATCTGCCCGAATCACTTGATCACCCACCAACACTTAGAAATTCAAGAAAAAAATGATTACAGTGAAAAGCTTTTTGCTGCTAATAAACCTCTCTACGACCCCTATAATTTATTTCAAGATTTTCAGAATGCCAACGCATCCTGGATCAAAAAATTTAAAAAACAAAAAATAAAATCATCACGGCCTCCCAAAGCTAAAAAATTTTTAGAAAAATATTTAGAAAAAATCCAAACCTCTCGCATAAAATCAAACCCTGAGTATCTTACTCCTGGCGCCAAAATCATTTTATCTGATACCGAACTGCGCTTTCACCCAAAACCCAAATGTTCTTTATAGCCATTCTCCTTTCAACCTTTGCCTACGCCCTCCAGGGTATTTTTATGGTGCGATATATCCGCTCGATGGATCATCTATCGGCCGGCATGTATCGGACGCTCTCACTGAGCATTTCCATGCTACCTCTTTTGTTTTTAGCCGGGTGGGAAAATATCTCCCAAGTACTCCCCTTCATCCCCACTCTCATTCTCGCCGCCGTACTGGGCGCCGTAGGCCAATGGACCAGCTTCTTTGCCTATCAAAGCCTCCCCGTTGGAACCGTACAAGCCCTCGGCGCTTCCAGTCGCGTCATCGGCCTGATCATCTTGGGCGTGTTGTATTTCGGCGACCAAGTAACCGGCGAACAATACTTTTGGATGGCCGGCATTATCATCGCTACCAGCCTCCTGGCCATGGCAAAAAACCACATGCCCCACCTCGACACCAAAGTCATCAGTGGCATCATCTGGGAAGTCATTTCCGGCTTCCTCGTCGCGCTGGCCTTTTTCTTTATGGGCAAAGTATCGAAAGAACTCGATCCTTTCGTCTCGGCTTATTTCTGGGAAACCTTTATCGGAATCACGAGTTTTCTCATCGCCTTTACCCGTCAAAGCTTTGGCGGAAAAAAACTGGAAAAAATCAGCCTCAAGACCTTTAAACGCATCCTCCTTGTTTGCTCCCCCACCATGGTAGGCACCGGTGGATTCGCCTACGCCGTCACCATAGGCCCCATCGGTCTGGCCTCCGCCATCGGCACCGCTGGCATCCCACTGACAACCCTCATGGCCCACTACCTCTACCACGAAAAACTCACCCGCACACAGTGGTTCTGGATTTGGATGACCGTGGTGACGATTGCTGGGCTAAAGCTGAGTTTGTAATCACCCCCAACCCCTCTTTAAAAAAGAGGGGCGCCTGTTCTACATTTTTTCACCTCAGTACGAACTTCAAAGCATGAAAACCAAGTTCCCTCCTTTAAAAAAGGAGGGCTAGGGTAGATTAAGTTCAGACAAAAAAAAGCCATCGCAATAAATCGCGACGGCTTTTCTTACAAAACCAAAACTTTACAGTCCGACTTGTTCAAAAACATCTCCAAGCGTTGCCAATGAATCTACTTTCGTATCTTCAACAAGAGCTGCTACATCTACTGTTTCCACTGTTTCTGTAACATCTGCATCAAAGGCTTCAACCGTAACAACCTCACCAACTTCCAAATGAGCTAATTGATCAGCAACAACAACTTTCTCATCCTCAAACGGTCTTCCGTAACTGCTATTTTTTTCAGCCATGATCATAAAGATTAAAAAATAAGATCGGACCTCTTATACCGACTTATTTCAAAATGTCAAGGATTTCTGTCAAGTTTTCCAAAGACCGGTCCGCCTGATCTGATCCTTCCCCCATTGTAAAATCGCTCAAGACACTCCAGCACCCGATACCCGCCGCCTTTGCCGCCAAGATGCCCCGTTCAGAATCTTCAATCGCCAGACAAGATTCCGGTGTAAATCCCACTTTTTCAACCGCTTTCAAGTAACACTCTGGATACGGTTTACTCCGCTCAAAATCCTCTCGGGTCAGCACAAAATCCATATACTGCGTAACGCCGGTTTTATCATGCACAATATCAAAAGCCTGCTTGTACGAAGCGGTCACAATGCCCATTTTATATTTTCCCGAAGCTTTTAATTGTTTCAAGACTTCTTCCACATCATTTTTTAACGGCACGCCTTCCGCCACCAAACTTCGATAAATTTTATTGCGCTCCTCCCGCATCTGATTTCGCTCTTCTTCTGAAAATCCCAATACCCGCTGTGCCACCTGAAAAATCCCCCGACCATGTTTGATCGTCTCTTCTTTGTAGAGCTCGACCGCATCCGCCTTAAATCCAATTCGATCAAACACCTGCTGAATCGCCTGTGCATACAAATGCTCGGTTTCCACCAGCACCCCATCATTATCCCAAAATATCGCTTTTATTCCCATTCGATCGTTCCCGGAGGTTTAGAAGTTACATCCAACAATACCGCTGAAATAGATTTATCTTCGAGTATTTTCTCAGCGACTTCCTGGAAAAAACTCTGGGGCAATTTTCCCACACTCGCACTCATGGCATCAATCGAATCAATCGGTCGCAGAACAATCGTCTCTTGACCTACATCATTAAATGAAATGGGCAAAAGCACGGTCGGAAACTGCCACACATCTGAATACAATTTTTGTTCAACAAGAGTTTCCGTCACGATATGATCCGCCCGCTGTAAAATCTCGACCCGATCGGCATCCACACAGGTCTTGGGCGCCACAATGCGCTTGATACTGCCTTCAAAATTCTGTCCCAACATCACTACACAGCGATTAATTTCTTTGTAATGATTGATCAGCTTGGTCGCCAACTGCTCCTGTTTTGCCAGATCAAAACCGTCTATTTTCAAAAGCCCCGGATGTCGATAGCTTCGTCCGTCCCCTTGGACGCCCACCGATTTAATCGGCAGCACCATAAACGCCTTCCGCTTTTCCTGCATGGTAAAGGCATTCAACTGCCCCATGCCCCGCGGAGCAATATCCACGATTTCTTCTGTAGCGTTACACAGGATCCGTACTCCCAGTCCCGGTCCCGGGAAAGGATGACGCCAGACCAAATCATGAGGAAGTCCCAAGAATTCTCCCAACGCCCGGACTTCGTCCTTGTAGAGCTCTTTGATCGGTTCAATGATCTTGCCCTCATCGATAAGTTTTTGGACCTCTGGCGCGCGATTGTGATGCGTTTTGATCTTCGCCGCATGCTTCGTCCCGCCCGTCTCAATCGTATCGGGATAGATCGTTCCCTGCGCCAAAACCCAATCCCCGTGCAGATCATTATGACTAAAAAATTCTTGCTGCACATCCAAAAAGGTATGCCCGATGATTTCACGCTTTTTCTCCGGATCATACTGATCTTTTAAGTTTCCTAAAAACTGATCCGCCGATCGCAGTGTCGTCAGGTCCGCGCCAATGGCTTTCAGAGACGTCTCCACAAAGTCAACTTCCCCCTGCCGCAACATCCCCGTATCCACAAACAGGCCTTTCACTCTTTCTGGGCCCAGTATCTGGGATAAAAAGGCAAAACTCACCGTCGAGTCCACCCCGCCGGAAACAAACAAAAAGACATTTTTATCGCCGACTTGTTCTTTGATTTTTTGCTTTTCTTCTTCGAAAAATTTTTCAATCGTCCAGTCCCCTGAAACTTCACAGATCGTAAGAAAATTCTGCAAGACCTGCCCGCCAAACTCCGAATGTGTCACCTCCGGATGAAACTGAATGCCATATAAGTTTTTTTCTTGATTCCAAACCGCCGCATGACCGCAAGCCTCTGTCTGACCACACACCTCAAAGCCCTCTGGCAGCTGCGTCACTTCATCCCCGTGCGACATCCAAAACACAGACTTCTCCGGAATATCTTTGAACAAGGCACAATCCGATGTCACCTGTAATTCCGCGCGACCATATTCTTTAATTTTCCCCGGCGTGACCTCCCCGCCCAAACTTCGACACAAATACTGATGCCCATAACAAATCCCGAGCACCGGTTTGCCCAGCTTAAAAATTGCTGGATCACACTGCGGGCTGTCTGCATCAAACACACTCTGCGGTCCCCCCGATAAAATAATGCCTTTAATGCTCTCATCCCCCATCAGATCTACGGTCGCCGCTTCCGGCTCGAGGATTTCGGCCAACACATTTTGCCGTCGAATACGACTCGCAATCAGATGCGCGTACTGTCCCCCAAAATCGATAATAACAACTTTTTCGTGGCTCATGGCCTCGCCAGTATAACCAAATGTATATCACCATCAAGCGCTTCTACGCTTTGTCGCTTCCAGTTTTTTAAATCTAAATCAGACGTCCATCCCACGCCGTCTCCCACCAGCTTCGGTGCGATAAAAATCTGTACTTCATCCACTAAGTTTTCCGCCAAAAGCGCCCCCGCCAATGTCGGACCACACTCCGTCATCAGCGAATCTATACCCAACTTTCCACATTCATCCAATACTTCTTCCAAATCATGCGTATTAAAAAAATGCAATTTTCTATCAGAAATTTTAAAAATATTCGCCGTCTCAGGAATATCTGATTTTTTACCCAAAATAATAATATCTGGGTTGCTCCCTGCCACACCTCGAACATCAAGTTTCGGATCATCTGCTAAAATAGTCTTCACCGTCGTCAAAATCGCTGAATACTGTGATCGCATCACATGGACCCTTTTTCTTGAAATTTCATTGCTTAAATAGACCTCGTCACCGCCCGTTATGCACCCATCCAAACTCTGCGCCATTTTGACACACAGATACGGTTTTTTCTGCGTAATAAATTTTTCAAAAAAAGGATTCAGTGCTTTAAACTCCGGGATTTCTAATACTTCCACGTCCATCCCCGCGGCCCTTAACTTTTCCACATTTTTTCCACTAAAGTGTGGATCCAAAGCGCCGATTACAACTCTTTTGGGTTTTAAATTGATCAACTTTTGTGTACAAGAAGGCGTCTGCTTTCCCGCAAAACAATCGCACGGCTCAAGCGTCACATAAACCGTACTCGCCTCCAATAAAGCATCCCCCAAAGCATTCGCCTCAGCATGCGCACCACCAAAATTATCATGCACGCCCTCGGCGACAATTTTATCATCGCGTACCACCACACACCCCACTCTCGGATTAGGAGAAGTTTTGTGAGGATCCACGTGCGAGGCAAGCTGGGCCGCATACTTCAAAAAAAAGATATCTGATGGCATCTCTTTCTTTCTATCTCTTTTTTCTAAAAACTCAAACCGTAGTTATGCCCAAGTTTTACACGGACGCCGGTTATAGATCATCAAACTCTGCCAAAATCGCATCCTGTTCCGTTTCTTCTTTTTCGTTATGAGCCGCTTCTTTTTGCCGAAGCGTTTGCTGTTTTTCAACTCGGTTTTTAGCGGATTCCAAAGCTCGTTTCTTTGCTTCCACCGGATCAACATTTTTACTCCCATATTTTTCTTCAATCTCGGCCAGTTTTTTCTTCTCTCGCATCAAAATTCCACGCAATTTCTCCACCTGTTCTCCGTTCATTACCTCGGTCAGGTTAAACCAATACTGCCGCTCTCCATCATTCATGGAGTCCGATCGCAAAATCAATTCCACCAGTTCCCCATCATTGGCTAAAAGATTCTGTGAGACATGAAAGTCCGCCAGTGTTTTCCCCGAAGATGTCTTGATTTGTGTGAGATCCATAGTGTTTAGATTATACCGCTATCCCTCAAAAGGATGCAAGAAAGAAGATTCATTTTACTACACCCGCCCCTCAGAAACCCCCAGCAAACGAGTGATATCTGAATAACTATTCACCCGCTCCGTTTCGTCATTAAAATTCACTTTGGCATTACCACCAAACCAAGCACTATCAAACGAAAGCGTTCTATAAGCCGTAGGAGAAAGACCTGAAACCGCTTGTAACAAGTTCAGCGGAATATATTCACCATTCTTACTGAGAGAGGCTCCCCCATCTCCAAGTTTTTGGAAAAAACTAGTCATCCGAATGATATTACTATCAGATGCAAAGGGCTCAAGAGATTCCACCACTTGTTTTGTAAGAGCTTCCTCATCTACTTCCGACCAAGAAGATGAACCGCTCGTCGATGCCGATTGATAGACCTTTCCCGCAGCAGCAATACTATATTCTTTATCTCCCACCATGATCCCATCCATACCCGGCAACTTAACACCGACCAAAAGTTCACCAATCACCGAAAGCTTTGCCTGTACCTGCTTAGGAGAGAGGCCCGCCGCATCAATGGCATCCGCAGGATCTCCTTCAGATTCCGGATCATAATCAGCATCTTTATCCAAAATCAAATCCAAGGCGTCATCTGTCCACTCGGCTAAAACATGACCATTGATCAGAACCTCTTTGTTATCACTCACTGATACTTCAGCTTTGAGTAAAGATTTAAACCCATCCAGTGAAATTTTTCCCGTCAGATTAATCTTCAGATCTTTCGTCTTTAAAACAGGGATCAATTCCTTTCCTTTTTCAACAAGGGCCTCTTCCACTTCGTTCGGGTGTACCGTTTTTTCCGAAACATCTACATAGGCTTGGACCTTCCCCAGTAAAACTTTTTTTGGATCATCATCCAGAAGATCTTCCCACGCCGCTATATTTTTACGCTCGGTATCAATCTTTTCGCCATGCTCCTGCCAGATCGCAACTTGCTCCGTATTATTTTCTACAAACTCAGGTTTCGTCCCCTCATTCTTTAATATCGCTTCCAGTTGTTCAGGTTTCCCCGACATAAACGCCATCATAATTTTTAACATATTGATCAACGGTCCAAAACGAGAAAGAATCTTTTCTTCCATCGAAAAGGAAGACTCAGCTTCACCTTTCCATTCCCCATATTCCAATTGTCCCCCACTCTCAACAAAAGTTTTATATTTATCATGGATCGTAACGGGATCTTTTAGGTTCATCGTTTCGTAAAGCCCTTCTCGACGATTGATTTCATTCTTAATCTCTTCGATCCGCTGAGGATCCTTGATGGTTGCCATCTTCTTAGCACTCGGAACGGTGACACGCTTCTCTGTTTTTTTATCCTGAATCCGAGCATAGATCTTAGGACCCTCTCCATCTCGAGGCCCATAGGTTACTATCAACACCGAATGGTTACTTTCATATAATTGCTCAAAAGTTGAAGTATGAAGACTTTTATAAATTTCTTGTTCCAGAAAATCAACTTTCTTTTTCCCGGTCAATGTCTCTCCAATCATCTCAAAGAAAGCCTTAACACCGCCCCCTTGCTCCGCTAAAAAAGTATCACGAATCAAGTCCCCAAGATCATTTGAATCAGGAAGATGCGCGGTTTCCGAAGGATTGAGATTCTTCTGAAGCTCAATGTTCACCGAATTAAAGATTTCATTCCAATTAATATCTGTCTTTGGTTTGCCCTTGCTCGCGGCTTTCGCATTAAAAGCGGCTTCCAAATCTGCCCGAATCGGAAGGAGCAAGGCAGGAATGCCTAAAGCGATCTTCTTTGCGGCCTCTCTACGAAGCCTTAACTGCTCCTTCCTCTCCGGCGAAATCCTCGGACGAACGACAGCCGCCGCCGGAGACTCTGGCTTATCGGCCGTGGACACCGGCTTTTCGGATGACACGGGAAGCGTTTCCCCCGCCTCCGCTCTCGTGCTCTCTACCAAAATCTTCATCGCCGCCGCAAGATCAATCTTTGGATTCTTTTTCAAAATCACTGAGAGCGAAAGCGCCAACGGAGGATATTTAGTCAATATTCTTCTCATAGATTCTTTCGAAAGAGATACATTCCGCCCATCTCCTGTCGGAATCAATCCAATACCCTTCCCATCCTTTAATCTCAACAAAATGTCATCAATCCCCACCTGTAACGCTTTCGGATCAAGATCCGCCACCACATCAGAACTCTTTAACATAAGCGCTATTCCCAGAATCTGTTGATCAAAATTAGACGTCAAAGATATTTCCAAAAATATATCTAGAGCTTCCTCATACGATACATCTGGACCGCCAGCCTTCTCTACCATGTCCTTCATCACAGGATCATCTTTAAGCTCTTGCATCAGATCCTTAAAAAACACACGCGCGACCTCACGCGCCG
>ENA-UOXV01007611-UOXV01007611.1-marine-metagenome-genome-assembly--contig:-NODE-7611-length-10910-cov-6.024228_pt1 | contig 10910 bp, 13 predicted proteins | sample MGYA00238165_ERZ766961 | MGnify/ENA primary metagenome ERZ766961 (study PRJEB28924, sample SAMN03173240) | marine metagenome | biome: Marine; feature: Water; material: Subsurface seawater | place: North... | reverse complement strand
CGAGCCGCGCGCTCACAGGCCCGAGGTCCAGCGCCGGCGGCGCGAGGAGCACCACCCGCACGCCACCCGTCCGGCCGTGCTCGCGCGGCGAGTCCACGCCCGTGCTGGCGGCGCTGGCGGTCGACGACCCGCACACCTCCATCTTGGCGGGCGCGTGCGCGCCGGAGTCGGAGGCCCCGTCGACGGGCGCAGGACGCGGGGCCGGCGCGGGCGCGTCGAAGGCGAAGTCATCGTCGTCCTCGGATGCGGGGGACGCGGAGCATGCTCCCTCAGCCGCGCCCCCCCCCGCGTTGCGCGGGCGCGGCGAGTCCGTCGCGAGGTTGGCCGCCGGCTCCCCGCCCGGCGGCGATCCCGCTAGGCCCACGCGGCTCTTGAGCTTTTTCGGAGCCTTTTCGCTCTTGGACTGCGCGAGCAGGCCCACCTGCGGCGCCGAGTACGCGGACCGCGAGGGGCGCTTGGAGCCCTTGACGGGCGGGAGCTTGCGGAAGAGGATGTCCGCGGCGTCCTCAACAGGAGGCGCAGCCTGCCCCGCGCATGCCCCTCGCGCTCAGAGGCCGCGGCACTTGGCCCCGCGCAGGAATTTCCCCGTTCGTGCCCCAGGCGTGCAACGGGGATGCTGGTGAGGCCAAACCTCCGCGGCGAAATAGCGGTCGTTAGGATTCGCGACGAGGATGTTGTGTGCTGCGAGCATGGAGTCAAGCGCGAGCCCTGCTGATGGAGAGGACACCTGCCGGCGTGGAGAGGACACCCGCCGGCAGGGACGCATGGTGGACAAAGAGCCTGCGCAAACGTCGCCCTTGCAAGGGGATCCCGCCACTCGGCCCATCGCATCCATCAAAAGTGCCCCAGGATATCGCGGCCGCCATGTGCATGAGAGGGATCGGATATCATGCCAGTGGTGGCTCAACCTTCGGCGATTTGGACACCGGTGGAAAATCCTTGGGCGGGTGGGCCTTCTCCGGCGTTTGTCTTTCGGGGAGTGCGCCGTCTTCCATTCCGCTCGTGGACTGGACAGCATCAGCATTTCCCTGGAAAATCAGGCAGATCCAACAACTGAGAAAGTGACTGGGCTACAGGAAGACGCTCAAGGTACTCTGGTCGGGCTGGAATGAACAGGAGAGAGAGGTGGGCTCAAGAACACGGAGCTCGCTTTGAACACGCCAGTTATCGAAATAGCAAGCCATCGTGGGGGCGGCAATTACTTCCGTCATCATGTGCGCCTCTGTTTCAGCTATCGCATCATCGATCGCTGATAGCAGCGACATGCCGCTTTGCCAACCGACTGTCGCTCTGAGAGGGTCAAATCCTCGGAAGTTCAAAACTCGCAAATGGATCGAGCCCGCCTCGGTCAGGAGTGGAGTGTGTCGCGCCTGCAGTAAACATCCCTCTCCACTTTTACAGGGTGTAAAATATGGAAAGGCACGAAGGGCCTTCTGCCGGAGCGATGCACGGGGCGCGGAGCGCGCAGGTGCTCGGGGTCGCCCTGCTTTGGTTTGCCCTGGATGAGGTCGCTTCATTCGAGCAGGCATTCACCTCGCTATGCGGGAAGAAGCTCCGGATCATGACGCACCAGGCCCCGCCGTTCATCAATGTCGACGCAGGTCCTCGGCCGTGCCCAGCTGGCCCAAGTTTCTCCCGAGCCACGCGCTCGGCAATATCGCTGGATTTGTAGCGCTGATGTGCGTTTACCACTTGGCAGCCAAGTGTGAAAATCAGAAGTGTCCGCCTGCGGCGTTCGGTGAAGACGGTGGCTTGACTTACAAATTTGTGAGCGTCCCCTCTCCTCTGCAGCTTGGCACGGAGGGCAACTCTCAGTCGGGGGGAAGCCTGGCCCAAGGCATTGGCAGAAGCCAGTGTCCGCATTATATGTGCCAAAAACTTGCATGTGCAGTGCGCTGTACGTCTTCCCAGCTCCATTGGCTCTGGGCAAGTGCTGGTTGAAAACTGGTTCGCTGAGGCTGACTGGGGCCGAACAGGTTACAAACGAACTCAAAAAGCAGCTAGAGCTTCAGTGCGAGGTCAGGCTCTCGCGGACCAGCTCCGTATCCGTAGCAGTGGCCGCTCTTGTTGCCGTGTGCGAGGCTTTTCGTTGCCAAAGCAACATGCTGTGTATGGTGGTGCCGCTCAGCGATGGCATGTGTCGTGCAGGAAAAAGGAGCGGAAGCCTACATCGAGTTTGATTGGTACCTTCCACCTAGCGATCGGTGCAGCCCTTTCCGAGCTATCCCCCTCGCCCCCCTTCTTTCCCTGGTTTCTGTCTGTTCTTTCCGCCGGCTCCTTTCTCGTCTTGAGGCTGAGCCCTCCACATGGTGCAGGTCGTCGGCGACGGGAGCGGTCAACCTGGTTTGTAACGGCAACTTTGCCGACAACACGCATTCCAACCTGAATGGGACGGTGTGTGCGCCTCCCAGCAGTGCTGTCACCAGCAGCAAGCTGCCCCCTCGCTCGCTCGCGTTTCCACACGTTACTGTTTACTCACCACCGCATGACGACACCCTATTTGTGCTGCGCAGCTTTGCCCGTCGGCAATTGTCGGTCACCCGAACTTCTATGCGGGACCTTCACCGAAGGGCACATGCGAGTCACTATCCGACGCCTCGTGTGTCTCAAAAGGGCCGGATATGGTGCTGGGTGCGGTGCATGTCGTAGTCGAGCGCGTCGCGGTTCTGCAATTTTCGGCGCCCTTCTTGACAGTTCGGCAGATTGTGGTGAAGCGCGACGACCCGCCGCCCCCGATTCTCGACTTGGTCCTGAATCCGTTCAAGCCTTTCAATGATTTCTTGTGGTTGGCCATCGTTGTCGAGAATATTGTGATGTGGGCGATTTTCCTGCTCATTGAGCGGACGGTCAACGAGGACATTGCTGATGGCCTTGACATGTTCTCGGATGCTTTCTACTGGGTAGCTTCTACATTTGTCGGGGGGGCAGACAAGGCGCCGTGCACCATGGGCGGAAAGATTGCATTCGCAGCGCACGCCCTCTTTTCCCTGGTCATGATTTCAACCTACACGGGTGCTGTCGCGGCCTTTCTCACGCTTCAGGCGACGGTCCCGACCGTCGACGGGAGATCCTCACTCACTGGTGGAGCATTCAGCACGGTCGTGCGCGGTCCATCATGGAATTCTGAGGCGGCCGACCCTGAGTACCTGGGGAAGTTTCTGCCAGGCGGCAATGGCGATAACACGACTACACCGTCGCTGCAATTCAGGTACTTCCAATCGCTCCAGGAGTCGTCAAGTGAGATCTCGGTCAAGGTCATGACTGCCAAGCGGATGGAGTCGCGGGACAAGGATGGGAATCCACTGCGCTTCACGAGTTCGATAGATCCTTGCCAATCCAAAGATCAAGCGGGAGTTGAGCTTGGGGCCTACGACATGGTGGCGTGTGCCACAGGTTATGACGACCCTCGCTCGCTGGTGTTTGACGCCCCCTCGGTTTACTATGAGCTAAACCGCATGCATGAGGCGCGGGGCGGCTGCGTACTTAAGACGGCCGGCTCTGAGTTCCAGCCGACGGGCTACGGCATCGGGTTTCCGTACAAGACGGCGATGGACCTGCCCGTGTCACAGGCCATTCTCACACTTCAAGAAAAGGGTGTCATCGACGAATACGAAGACATGTACAAGATCAGATCCTCGGACAATCTGTGCCAGTGGAATCCTCCCGGAGTCCAGATGAACATCACAGACATGGCCGGTGTGTTCATGCTCGTTGGAGTGCTGTTCTTTGGGGGATGCGTCTGGGCCATCATCGAGCGCAGAAGTTTTTTCCATCCTCCTGGTGAAGTAACGGACGAGGACAAAGAAGAGGAGTTCGAAAAAGAGGTAGGCGAGGAAAAGCAGCTCACAGCGGTGAAGGAAACCATCGACTTCAAGGACGACGAGCCAATTGCAGCTCCCGGCGCCAAGGCAGAAGACGATGGGCCTGACCCGAACGGCATGACTTACCAGCTCGATGAGGTTAGTAACTGCTTTCAACTCTTGGTCGATCCTTTGCCTTTGATAGTTTTTCGAGCTCACACCACTAAACCTGGTGCTCTTGCAGTTGCAAGACCAAATGGATCGGATCGAGGCACTGGGGAAGAAGTTGCTGGACCTCCGTAACCAAGCGCAGGCGCCAGGATCAGCAAATGCGGGCCCTGGCCCTCAGGATAAACAACTCCACGAGCATTTGATGTTCTGGAACCAGTGAGGAGATGAGTGGGGGTGATGTTTGCGTGAAGTTCTATGCGGCTAGTACACAAAACCACCAGAGTCTTGCAACGCTCGACAGGCTCGTCAACATCACAGCGGTGTAATTTTTGCCCATCGATTTTCACATCAACTGCAGTGCCGTCTGACCTTGCTGGTCCCACGCAGGCGCATGTCTAGACTAGATCGAAGTCTAGAGGAAACGCCTCGTTCTGACGCCGCTACTCTCACTCGTCGTCTCTCTTTGGAGGCTTGCCACAAGGCGCAAGCATCTTCATCATAAAGTTGTACCGCATGCGCCCAATGCTCTCATTCTCAGCAACTGCCGAGTACGCCAGCAGCGAGTGATGCCTGCGTCGCTTCACGCTCAGTCGACTAGATATGGCGCGAGCTGGCTTGCGGATTCAAATGGACCCAAATGTGGAGATCCAAAGGGCAAGGAAACTAAGCGCGAGACTATGCGCGCAAACGATCGCGAGAAAAACGCGCTAGACGGGTTCCACCCGATGTACGCTGCGTAGCTGTCCCGGTGCTGGTTTACGGCCCACTCGAACTTGGTCGTATCCGCGTGTCCAGTGCCCACATACTTTGCCTGCCATGGGTCGTGTTCTTCAGCTTTCAGTGCACCGCTGATTGCATGCTCGAGGGTTCTCATGCCCTCGGGCAGGCCCCTGCGCGAGCAGCTGATCCCACTTCAAGGCGCAGAAGCCGCCCCGCGGCAGAGCTCAAGTATCCACGCACAAAACACCATCGGATGTTTCATCAGACCAGCACTTGTACCAGAGCGCGCCTTAAACTCCAGCCGACTTGCAGGAAAGTGCCGCGGCAGGCACGTTTGCCCGGACGCGGCAAAGCGGATTTGCAATGCGCCGCGCGAGTCAACGTGGGGGGCGGGGATCGAGCCTGCAGGTGCTCTTGCTGGCTGTACAGAGCCTTTGAATCACCCATCGCGTTGCGGTCAGCAGGACGGGCGACCCTGGCTATCAACACACGCTTCTGCCTTGGTGCCCTAGCGGTCCTCGAGGGAAAGTGTACTAGCCTTGCTTGACTTTTGCAAATACTACTTTTGGGAGCGGCTGGATTCAGACTTGAATTTTTGAGCGCCACTGAGGACTGTACCATCGAGCCCCCCGGTCCGACTTCGGATCGGAATGGGGGATAACACCACAGTGTGGTAAGCGCAAACCAAGCAGAACGCACCTCCAAATTGGGGTGATCAGCTGCTTCGGGATGCGTCGAAGAATCAGGGGCGTCATGGTGCCGGCCATGCTGGGATTGGGGTTGCCGGGGCGTGCTCTGGTGCTGTGGGCTCTGGCGCTGCACTCTCTCCCTGTGGTGCACTTGGTCACAACGCGTCAGGCACACAACAGCATGATAGCGCGGGAGATGGGGTCCCTCAACGTTTCCCCAGGGCAGCGAGTCGACACAGCGCCTCATGAGTCTGCGGCTTGCGCACAATATTCCTCTAGACGACGCGCCTCGGCGCGTTCGCGCACTTCACCCGCACGCACTTCGACCGAAGGCGGTGCATCGCCGGCACGATATGATGCTCCAGATGACCGCGGGGGACACAGTAACGGGGAGAAAAAACTTCGCTTCGACGACATGGCAGACCTGGCAGAGTCGAGGTACATCGAGCAGGTTGTGGCGCGGTCTGCGCAGCGCATGGTGCAGGAGTCGAGGCTGCCTACACCCAGGCGGGAGAGTCCGGTGTGGCCGTCACAGAGTGTTGGTGAGGAATCCGCGGCTCAGCGCGTCCTGGTCTCGCCGCCGAGCCCTGCCGCGAAGTCTGAGAAGCCGCCCTTCACGCTGATCGCTCCGCCAGCGCCGATCTCCATGGGCGCAGAGCCGAGGGAATGTCGTAGACCATCTACCGCAGAAGGAGACGGGCGGCATCAAAAGCGGGCGGGGTGTTCCCCTCGCGAAAGCGTTGCGGGCGAGGGGCCTGCCGTGGAGGATGTGGGCCGCAGCAGCAAGCAAGAAGCAGCGTACCCGCTACGCTCGCGCGCTGCTCAATCGCCCCAAGTCTTGACGCGCCAAGATGGGGCCGCACCAGCAGCACGCAAGGTCGAGGAATCCAGGCAACCTGCAGCTGCGGAGTGGCTTGGAGGGTCGCGTGGTGCGTGGCGTGGGGGTTGCTCTGCAAGAGCAGTGGGGCGCCAGGTAGCAGATACCGCTCCCTGGCACGTGCCGGCGGCTGGGGCGAACACTGCACGTAGTCACAGTGCCAGTACAGCGGCACCAGCGAATGGGGAGGGCGGAGAAGGCGCCGGGGACCGCATCAAGGTTTGCGTCCGCAAGCGGCCCTTGAGCGAGAAGGAGGTGACGGGGAGCCAGGCCGACGTCATCCACGTGGGACGTTCAGCAGAAGAGCTCAAGGTGCTTGAGTACAAGCGTAGGCTGGACCTGACAGAATATGTAGAGCAGCACGACTTTCTCTTCGATGCAGTTCTCTCCGATGCATGCAGGTCTGAACTCACTCTTGCCAATCCGTTGTCTGCACCGGACACCCGTTAGTGATTGATGGGGGAACGTGTCTCGGCAGCAACGCTGACGTTTACAACCGCACGACACGTGGACTGGTGGAATATGTCTGCAAAGATTGTGCGTCACCCACTATGGCCTGGCCCCCGTGCGAGCATCGCACAATGTGATGTACTGATCCAAACCCCTCTTGCGTCCTGGCGCAGCGGGCAAGGCGACGGTTTTCGCGTATGGTCAGACCGGTGCGGGCAAAACGTTCACGATGATGGGGGCCAAGGGACAGCCAGGGCTGTATATGTCGGCGGCCCAGGACATTTTCCGCATGCGAGAGGAGGGGCAGCATGAAGGGCTCTCCGTATGCGTATCCTTCTTCGAGATCTACGGAGGGAAAATCTTTGACCTGCTCAACTCACGACACGCGTGTGTCAAGCGAGAAGACGGTCGCCAAAATGTACTCATCCGTGGTCTCACTGAACACGAAATCTCATCCGCTGAAGAGCTGATGCAGGCAATCGGATGGGGGCACGAAGCGCGTAGCCGGGCGTCGACGGACGCGAACATCGACTCGTCCCGCTCGCACGCAATCCTGCAGGTTGGCCTAAGAAAGGGGGGAAAGGATGGCAAAAGCTGCGGGAAGCTCAGCTTCATAGACCTGGCTGGCAGCGAGCGTGCAAGCGACACAGGACGAAATACGGATCGGACGCGTCGTCTTGAGGCGGCTGAGATTAACAAGAGCCTCCTTGCGCTCAAGGAGTGTATCCGCGCGCTGGCGGAGGGCCAGAAACACATTCCTTTCCGTGGGAGCGTACTAACCTCGGTTTTGAAGGACTCATTCATCGGAAACTGCAAGACAGTCATGATTGCCAACGTTGCACCGAATCAAGCGTCGTGTGAGCACACCATGAACACGCTGCGGTACGCAGACCGGGTGAAGCAGATCAAGAAGAATGCAACCGCGATGGCCGAAGACGCGGAGGCGGAGCTGCTGGAACACTTTGCAGAGCTGAGCAAGTACCCGGCTTCTCGGGGACCTTCGATGCTCCAGCGTTCTACGCGGTCTGCGGCTCCAGTGATGCGCGACGGAGGTGGTGACGCTGCCCCGGGGACAAAGGGCCGGGGGCATCGAGGAGCCCACTCTGACCTAGCGGCGCTCCACAAGCGGCACATCCAGGACACCTCTGTGCTTCTTCAGAAGGAACGGGAAATCCTGGCGAAGGCTGAGCGGCATGGCCCAGCATCGGAGGAATATTTGACGGGGCTCGGCAAGCTGTTACAGCACAAGTCGGGCATGGTAGGTCGTATGATGCAACTGCTTTCATCTGCTAACGGAGCGGGTTCCAACGAGGCCGGGCGGGCCAGAGGTAGAACTCAGCCATACGTTGGCAAGTAGCCGGTTCGGGTAGTAAACCCTCTCAACGGAGTTGAAAGTTCACAGCTGCACCTCCAACTGCTCTATATATTTTCATGCAGGAACTCGTGCCCTACTACGGCACGGATTCAGCCATCCATCCCCGCAGGTGTTCCGCACTGCGTTGACGGTTTCAAGCCCGCACGCTGCCCCAGTACCGTCCGCCACGCCCCCCCAAGGATCCCCGCCCCCCCCCACTCTCGCCTCTCACGTACGCTCCTCCTCCTGCTTACATGACAGCAACGCCACCCCTGCTCAAACACGTGAACACCACATATTAGCAACTGTCGCAGAAGAAGGACTGTTGAAAAAACAGTATCACTGTCGGGCCCGACACCATCTGCCACCCTCGTGTGAAAGCCACATGCAAGGGATAGGAAACTCGTTCTCGATCACGGAAGTAGTGCAGCTGAAGAAATTGCGAATCTGGCTCCATCTGGATCTACAACTATGGGTAAGCTTAATATTTTCCGTTCGAGGGCGGTTCACTTGTAAATGGCGTGGGAATAGTTCATCGGGCACGAGCAGAAGATCGCCGCACTCCGGAACGAAGAGTCGACCTGCCCGCAGTGTTTTGGTTAATTCCCAGCGTCGATCCCTTGACTTGCCATGTTCCGTGGTCCCTTTCAGCACCGCATGTACCAGCCCGACATCCGCGCACGCTGCTAGTTCGCCAGCAAGGCGGAGTTCTTTCGACCATTGGGGACGCGGTAAAGCAGCGGCACCTGGTAAATCTGCGGACAAGCGCAGAAGGAAGAATCGTTGTGGTGATCCTTGGCCGTGTATTTGTGCTCGTGCTTCTCGAAGAGCTTGGTGCTCTCCACCAGAATGGCGAACTGCAATCAGGAGCAAGACGTCAGCACCCAGCTCTGTGGCCCTCGGTACACAGTACTGCCGATACCCATCTCCCAACTACTCGCAGCTGATCCAAATAAGCATGAACCCACGGCCAGAGAACTGGCTCACGGCATTCGGCTGTGGGCTGACAAGCCCGGCAGGGCAGGCTAGTGCGGCTCATTCGGGAACAATTCAACAGTCAAGACAAAGCAACGAAAGCTGCTCTGCTGAAGGGATGTCGATATGCATCCTGAAACGCATGACGTGCTGAAATACCACTGAGTCGCAGGCCAGGGCTCTTTTCTGCAGCATTCGGGGAGGGGCGCCGCACCATCCTTGCACCGATTTGGAACAGGCAATCAGTCAACAAACAAAGGCTCCAACCCCATCACTTTCGACCAAAGTCAATACTCTCTCTGAAAGTGGCGACTCCGGAGTGTTGAGTGAAACCTGAACGTCCTTTCGGACTCCTCCAATCGAAGGGTATGCACCCGTCCTGCGGCGCCTGTGGCAGCCTCACTTTGCTCTTCTGTTTTGTTCTGTGCAACAACTCACGGAATTATACTTGATTGGAACTAGCTCCCCATTTTGTGGAACATTCTCCCTCTTGCGTAGCGCGTGCATTGTTCGTAGCTGCTCTCTGCCGCCTTCATCGATCGATCTCACACCTGCGCTTGTCTGTGTAGAAAATGCGTTTTGTTCTACTCCGCAACGACCCGTACTCCATGTACGACACCACTGCCTCTGGCAACTGGTACAAGGCAGACGAGCCGTGGGGCGCGTTCCTCCAGGGTGATGGCAACCCCGCCGTGACGGTCCACCCTTACGAGTCGGACCCGTCGTCGGGTGCGCCCCTGACCGGGAAACTCGCTCTTTTGCGCTGCGGTCTATTACATAGACTGACACTTCATTGGTCGATAGTGCGTTTCTTGGCTGCTCCGTGCCAGTGCTCATTGGGCAGGGTCAAGTTTGTACGCTTGTGCTTGGTTCGGACACTGCCCCTTGTCGCCTGTGTTTCTGACAGTGAGGATGGGGACTGCAGGCTCTTTCAACCCGCAGGCCCACACCACCTGGGTTCCGGTCGACTGGTCTTCCTGGCCGAACTACAACGTGCACGGCTACGGCGCGTACTAAGCTCGGAAGTCAGTGCAGTGCTTCCCAGGACAAGGCGCCGCAGGGTAGGCATCGCTTATTTGGGGGGGGGTGCTGGATGTGTTTGCCAAATGGCCGGCGCGTTCAGCATGGTTATATGTCAATGCAAAGAGTAGCCAAAACAAGAGTAGCAGTCGTTGCTAGCAGCCGTTGCTCGCTGTGTCTTTCGCACGATCCGCCCTGCGTAAGATGATGCCTTCCGAGACTAGGACTAAACCTCCGCTGGCTACTGCAAGCGTGCATGTGGGGATGAACTGCGGTGTTGATGCCACTAAGAGCCTATACTTTCCTACCCTTCTGACATTGAAGAGCCCCTCATCTGGCCACTCGCAGACAACACGCAGCTGTGACGGTCGGTCTCCAGGACGACACCAACTATGGTGCGAGAGATCAGCGGTGCGAGAGATGAGCAGTGCGGTGATTTCATGCGCAAGGTCACACAATGCAGAGCACCCTCCGACGTGTTGGGAGCTCAACAGTGAGGCAGACATGAGGTAGCTGCTGTCCGACCCGTCCGACTTTTTGACGGCAGAAGGTGCGCTGTGGAAGCTCCCGCCGCGCAACATAACGATGTCAACTCATATGAGGCTGATTGTTTGGCTGTCCGAGTTGGTAAAGGTGGTGAGAAAGTGGTGTGTGACAATCATCAGACATTTTCGGGCTCGTGGCTGCACACATCGTGTGTGAAGCCCGGCGAGCAGACTTGCGGCTCCATGAGTTGCGTGGGAAAATGATTGATTCCCCACGACCTTGGACTCTGCCTGAAAGAAACTCGAGCCGTTTATTCAAACCAGCAGCTTGTGCTGTAGATCGTGACTCCCAGACCGGCTCTGATTGGT
>ENA-UOXV01007607-UOXV01007607.1-marine-metagenome-genome-assembly--contig:-NODE-7607-length-10914-cov-9.405010_pt1 | contig 10914 bp, 8 predicted proteins | sample MGYA00238165_ERZ766961 | MGnify/ENA primary metagenome ERZ766961 (study PRJEB28924, sample SAMN03173240) | marine metagenome | biome: Marine; feature: Water; material: Subsurface seawater | place: North... | reverse complement strand
ATTTCTTTTTTGATACACTGTTGAGCTAGTAAATAAAATTTTCATATTTAATTTATTCATAATATGTGTTGCAATATATGATCTCCATATGTCTGTTGCTCTCATTGTACAATAAGTTGGTAAGTACATTAAAGGGAAAGCTTCTTTGAACCATATAGTATTTTGACTATTAAATGGAATATATGACTTATTATTTACATAAAAACTTTTATTCTTATCAAACTTAATATCTATTTTTTTATTAATTAACCTATAAATTGCATCTACATCTGGATTTTCATCACAAAGTCTCTGAATTATACTAAATTTTTTTGATTGTATTTTTAATTCTATAAATGATTTTTTTGCAGTTTTAATTTTTGATAATGGAAGGCCTCTTGGCCATATATCAATTTTTTTGTTTAAAAAATATTTATAAATATTTATGAACCCATTTTCTTTTATTCTATAATGTTTTAAATTTTCTATATTCTGTGAAAAAAAATTTTTTTTAGGGTAGTTGTCATCATCTGTTTCATATATTTCTTTAGCACCTCTTAATATTGAGTATAAATATCCAATATTCTTTCTAGAATATGAGTTAATGGGAATTTTTTTACAAACTTTAAAGGGCAGAGACTCTTGATCATTTAACGATAAAAACTTTAAATCATTCCCATATTTAAAATTAGGGGTTTTTTTATCAGCTACAAAAATAAAATCAGTATTATTTTTTTTACACAGTTTTTCAAATTTCTTGATAGCTTCATTTCGTTTATTAATTGAAGTTACAACTAATGTGGTTTTTTTTAGATTTAGAACTTTAGAATTTTTATTCATTAAGATTATTTTCTAATATAAAGTAAAAGTTAATACAATTAACATTTAATAATAAAAAAATTCTAACATAAAATAATAGACATTAGAATTAATTAATAATAAGAATTTAATTTTACAATTAAAAACCAATTATCTATAAAAAATTCAGATAAAATTTTATGCACACTAATTACAAGATATTTCCTCACGTTCAAGTTCTTAGGGCTATATCTGTACTACTTGTTTTTTTCTATCATCTAAAACTAGATTTATTTAAGAATGGATATTTGGGAGTTGATATATTTTTTGTTATTTCTGGATTTGTAATTACAAAAAGCCTTCATAAAGAATTTAAAGATAAAGGAGAAATAAATTTTTTAAATTTTTATAAAAAAAGATTTAAAAGAATTTTTCCTGTTTTATTGTTTGTTTTAACTATTGTTTTTGTATTATATAAATTTTATGGCCCGCCTGATATCTCATTAAAAAAAGATTATTTATATTCAATTTTTGGTTTATCAAATTTTTTTTATTTAATTAACGATGTAGATTATTTTAATAATATATTTGATAATCCGTTAGGGCATACATGGTCACTAGGTATAGAAGAGCAATTTTATATTATTTACCCTTTATTGTTATTTATTTTGTTAAAAAATTTTAAAGATAATAAAATTTCAATATTTTTTTATCTTATAATTTTTTTAAGTTTAATTATTATCAATTTTATAAATATAAATAATAATACTATATTTTATTTACCTTTTTTAAGGTTTTGGGAATTTTTTTTAGGTTGTGTAATACCTTTTTTAAAGTTTAAAAAAAATAACCAATTAAGTTTAATTTTTTTTATATTAATTTTTTTTATTATATTTTTAAATATTTTTGAAGGAAATATTACAAATGTAAATTTATATATTTTTAAAAATATTTTTATTACATTTTTTGTGTCTTGTTTTTTAATTTTTTATAATAAACAAAAAAATTTTTTAATATTTTTTGAAAACAGATTTTTAAAATTCTTGGGAGACTTATCATATTCAATTTATCTTTGGCATTTACCAATAATTTATTTTTCTAATATATACTTCAATGGAATTAACTTTCTTTTAATAAGTATATTTGCCACAATAATTCTTTCTTACTTTACATTTAATTATATTGAGAATTTTTTTAGATACAGAATTTGGAATATAAAATTTTTTTTAAATATTTTTTTATTCTCATTTTTTTTTGTTATAACAGTTTTACTTTTTACAAAGATTAATTCAGTTACAAAATTACAGATATTCATCAAAAAATCTAATTATTTAGAAAAAAATTTTAATTGGATTGAAAGAACAACTTTCAAGAAAATGAAAATTAACAATAACTCTGTGTATCCTTATTGCACAGATAAATACACTAAACACAAAGGTATTAATGAATTAAATTTAAGATGCTTAAGAAATAATAATAGTAAAATATTATTTTTTCTAAAGGGAAATAGCTATGTGGCACAACATATTCCAATGTTTAACAGTTTACCGCAAACTTATGACATCTATTATGATCATGATAACACCAATTTTGAAATTAATTACAAATTATTAGAAAGTTTGGAAAAAAAATATGATAAAATTTATTTAGTAAAATCTCTAAATACTAAGGATGAACTTAATTATTTTATTAATTTTTTTGATAATAAAAAATCAAATAAAAATATATCATATTTTTTTATAGGCCCTATTCCTAACTTTAAAAATAAGTATTTAAATCCATTAACCTGTATGATACAAAAACTGAATTGTGATATCACAAAAGATAACGATCTCAATGAAAGATTAATGTTGAAAACAAATTTTTTGATCAAATCTCTAGTAACTAAAACAAATAATATTATTTTTTTTGATATTTATAATATCTTATGCCCATCAAGAAAATGCTCTACATATAATGTAAAAAAAGATTTTTTAATGCTTGGTGATGAAACTCATTTGAGCTATGAATCATCTCTTAGTATTTCCAATGAATTAAATAAATTTGTTGCAGGATTAAATTAATGAAAATTGGTATTTTTTTTGAAAGCTCACCAAGAGAAGGTGGAGCGTTTCATACCAACCTTAATATAGTAAATATATTTAATGAATATAATAAAAATATTCTAGATATAACATACATAGTTAAATCAACTGAAGTTGAAAAAATCCTTAAAAGCAAAGGATGTAAATGTGTTTTTTTTAAAAGCACGATAATTTTTAGAATTCAAAGTATTTTACAAAAAAGCTTTTTGTTAAATTCTTTATTAAAAAAATTTAAAATAAAAAATAATTTTGAAAATTTTTTATTAAACCAAAAATTTGATATAATCTATTTTAATAGTCCAACAATATTTTCAACTTTCCTTGAAGAAATTCCTTTTGTAATGAATATTTATGAGATGCAACACAGAACAGATAATTATTTTCCAGAATATAGGAAAAGTGGACATTCTCTTGATGCAAGAGATGAAATTATACTTAACGCTGTTAAAAAATCATTTAAATTGATAGTCGCAACAGAGAAGGACAAAAAATTGTTAAAAGAATTATATAATTCTTATGATAGAAATGTTGAAATACAGCCTTACGTTCCGCAACTACCTAATTTATATCAAAACCAATATAAAAATGAAAATTTTAAAGAAATTTTTAAGTCATTAAGGATAAGTGCTAAATATATTTTTTTCTATCCGGCTCAATTTTGGTCACATAAAAATCACAAGTATATTATTGACATAATAAAATTTATTAAAAAAAGTGATAGAGAGGATATAAAAGTAATTTTTACCGGACATGACAAAGGTAATAAAAGCTATATTAGTAGAGCTATCAATGATGAAAATTTAAATGAAAATTTTATTATTTTAGATTATATCAGTGATAAAGAGCTGATATCTCTATATTTGAATTGTTCAGCTTTAATAATGCCAACATTTGTTGGACATTCAACACTTCCATTATATGAAGCTTTTTATTTTAAACTTCCAGTTTTTTTTACAGAAGGTCTACTAGATGACAAATTAAGAGATCTTGTTTACGAAATAGATATTTATAAACCAAATAATTTTATTAATAATTTAAATAAGTTTAAAAATGATATTGATGCTAAAAACCAAAAATTAGAAGCGGGTAAAAAATTTTACGAAACAAATTGTAAAAAATTAAGCTTATTCAATAACTTGACAAAAATTTTTAATGAGTTTGAGTATTTAAAAAAAAGATGGATGTAATGAATAAATTTATTCCTTGGGCTAGCCCAAAATTATTCGGGTTAGAAAAAAAGTTAATTAAAAAAGCAATTAAAAGTAATTGGATTTCAGGTGGAGTTTACGTCGATAAATTTGAAAAAAAACTGTCTAAATATTTGGATATAAAATATTCATACTTAACTTCTAATGGGACAAGCGCAATCCACTTAGCTTTTTTGGCATGTAATTTAAAGTATGGAGATGAAATAATTGTTCCTGGTTTTGGATATCTTGCTGCTGCCAATATAGGAAATCTTATGGGACTAAAGGTTAAATTTGTTGACGTAGATAAAGATACATTTTGTATGAATGTTGAAACTTTAAGGCAGTGTATAACTAAAAAAACAAAAGCTGTAGTCACAATAAATACCTATGGAAACCTTCACAATCTTAAGGAGTTGTCGATTTTTCTTAAAAAAAGAAAGATTATTTTTATAGAAGATGCGGCTGAATCATTTGGTTCTAATGTTGATAAGAAGCAATCAGGTACATTTGGTGATATTGGAACTTTTAGCTTTCATGCAACCAAAAATATTACTACGGGCGAAGGTGGACTAATAATAACTAATAATAAAAAATTTGCTGATAAAATTCAATTATATAGAAGTCATGGGGTTACAAAAAAAAGATATTATCACCATGTTAGTGGTCATAACTTTAGAATTACTAATTTTCAAGCAGCGATGGGTTATGCACAACTATCTAAAATTAACTATATTATAAAAGAAAGAAAAAAACTTTATCAAAAATATATTGATGAATTAATTAAATTAAATGTTGATCTGACTATTCAAAAAATAGAAAATAAATGTAATTTTGTTCCTTGGACTTTCGCCTTAAAGATTGGCACAAATTTTCGATATTCTAGAGATCAGGTAATATCTAGGTTGCTCAGAAAAAATATAGAAACTAGAAATGGCTTCTATAGCCCAAATTATTTAAAAATATTTAAAAAATCAAAAAATATTATAAATTCTAATCAACTATCTAAAGAAATAATTTGCCTACCTATTCATCTAAATATGAAATTAGAAGATGTTTCAAGAATTATTGAACAACTAAAAAAATTTTTAAAATAATAGAATGTGTAAAATTTTACGATGGATAAAATATTCACATTCAGGGAAGAAATTCTCATTTTACTTTTATTTGTATAAGATAATATTCACTTCAATTAAACAAGGATATTCTAAAATTATAGACTTAGTTCACTTTGATACTGATAAGTCAACAAAACTTAAATATGTAGAAACAAAAATAGGTAAATTTTTAGTTTTTTCTCATGATGGAGGTATATCAAGACAGTTATTTATAAATAAACAATATAATTTTAAATCATTTCTAAAAGTTATTAAAATTATCGGAAAACAAGATCTATTAATTGATGTTGGCGCCAATATTGGACCAACTTGTATAGGTGCTATAAATAAAGGCTATGCTAAAGAGTCTATTGCAATAGAGCCTGAGTTGGATTGTTACAAAATATTAGAAAAAAATATAAAGATTAATGATTTAGAAAATAAAATTAAAACACTGAACAATGCAGTAAGTAATAAAGTTGAGCTTTTAAAAATTTCAAAGAAAAATGGTAATAGTGGAGCTAGTTTTATAACAAAAAAAACTCCTAAATTTAGATTAATAAAATCGATAAAGTTAGATGAATTCGTTAAAAAGGTTAATAACAAAACACTTATTTGGATAGATGTCCAGGGGTATGAAGGAAAAGTAATTGAAGGATCTAAAGAGCTTATTAAAAAAAAAATACCCTTTGTTATCGAGTTTTGGCCTTATGCCATTAAAAGAAACCATGATTTAAATTTAATTAAGACAGGTTTAAAAAGATTTAAATATTTCTATGATTTAAATAGTGATAAAAAAAAAACTATTTGTTCTGATAAAAATATTAAAAATTTATTTAAAAAATATAATAAAAAAAAAGCTACAGAGCTCTTGTTAGTAAATTTCTAAATTTGGTAACGGAAATATAAACTTTGAGTATCTCCTTTGTTTTTTTTCTCTTTGTAAAATTTCTTTCTTAAAGTGCCATGGTAAAACTAAATAATAATCTGGATTTATTTTTCTTGAGTAAAGCTCACTTACTATCTTAATTTTTGTATTAGGTGTATAAAATCCATTTTTTTTTGGATTTCTATCTGAAATACAATCTATATGATTTTTGTTTATATTAAAATATTGTAGCAATACATTGCCTTTAGTTGAAGCTCCGTATCCATGTATAACTTTATTTTCAGATTTTATTTTTTTTATAAATTTATTTAACTTTTTTTTTACAGATTGAATTTCTATAAAAAATTTTTTGTAAGTTTTCACATCATCTAACCTAAATTTTTTTTCGTTATTTAGCATTTTCATTATCTTATTTTTTTGGACTTTGATTTTTATATTTTTATCTTTGCAAATATAATACTGCGTACTCCCACCATTTATATCATTAAACTTAAAGTCGAATAATTTTAAATTATTCTTTTCTAATAATTTAATTATTACATTATGAGAATAATACTCTAAATGTTCATGACAAATAGTGTCAAACATTTTTAATTTTATAATTGAAAGTAAATCTGCTTGTTCTAAAATAAATATACCATCGTCATCTAAAAGTTCATGTACGTCTTTTAAAAAATAATTAGGATTTTCTATGTCATAAAAAACTGATAATGCAGTAATAACTTTAAAATTTTTTTTTGTTTTTTTTCTAATTAGTTTTTTTGAAAAAAAATCAGGTATCTTAATATTAATTTCATTATAATATTTTCTAAATTTTTTTATTGTTGGATCTATACCAACCCTAAAAAAAGTTTTAGAATAAAAATTCAATAAAGTTCCATCATTGCTCGCTATATCTAAAACTGCATCGTTTTTTTTTAAATTTACAATTTTGTTAACATTAGAAACTATTGATCTCATATGTTCGGTCATCGTTTTATTAATTCCAGTTCTATATCCATAATCTGGTCCATATAAATACTTAAGATTAAAATTATTATTTAGTTGAACTAAATTACATTTAGAACACATCACGAGTGCTAACTCGGCCTTGGGTATGTTTACAGCAAAGTTTTTAGCAAATTTTCCTGTGAAACTTAAATTACCAAGACTAAGTAGTTTTTTTAATTTTTTACTATTACAAGATCTGCAATTTTTAATGAGCATTTTATCAAGATTAATATATTAATTTTAACAAATGAAAAGTATAAAAAAATTAATTAAAAAATTCTTACTAGTGGACGAAGGTCCAAAACCACTTTTTTTAAAAGAAAAAATAGAACCACTAAATGTATCAAAAAAAGACGAGTTTGATGTTTGTGAGTTTGGAAATTTGAACCCTGAAAAAATATTTTATGTGATTAAAAGATCTTCACATGCTGGAATTTTTTCATATTTATCATTTGTTCTAAATCACCTTATCGTAGCTAAAAAAAATAATTTTATACCTCTTGTAGATATGTGTAATTATGTAAGTCCTTACAATGAAAAAAATAAAATAAACAACACTGAGAACGCCTGGGAATATTTTTTCAATCAGGTATCAACTAGTAATCTAGATGAGGTTTACAAAAGCAAAAATGTTATTTTATCAAGAGATGATTATCATTCAGAGATGAGCTACCAAATTCATTTAGAGAATAATTTTAAACAATTTAAATATAAAGAGATTTTAATTAAAGAAACATATTACAATTTTTTAAAAAATTATTTCGATAAAGAGGGATTAAATAATTCAAAAATCTTGGGTGTACACTTTAGAGGAACAAGTTACAAGACAAGCAGAGGTCATATTTTTCCAGCTACAATAAAACAAATAACCAAACATTTAGATAGTCTTCTAGATAAAGAACATTTCGATAAGATTTTTTTATGTACAGAAGAGGAGAGATATTTGGAATATTTTAAAAAAAAATATTCAGACAGACTATTATACCTAGATACTCACAGATCTAATAAGAATGATGCTTTTAAAATATATTCAAGAAAAAATCATAGATATCTCTTAGGTGATGAAGCTATAAAGGAAACATTGATTTTATCTAAGTGTACTAGCTTATTGTATGTAAGATCTAATATCATCAATGCAGCAAATTACTTTTCAGATGAAAAACAAACTCTTTATGAAATATTTAATGGGTTTAATTCAAGAAATCAATTTATAGCAAGGTGGTTGTGGTTCATTAAAAAAGATTTACCAAGAAAATTTGGTGGTCTTAAAGATGAGCTTAATAAATTAATTAATTAACTTTTTATAATATTTTTTATACCACTCATATGTATTAGAAAACCCTTTTTCAAAACTTGTAAATTTATTAAATTTTAATGTTTTCTTAATCCTTTTATTATCACCATGTGTTTTAAAAACATCCAGGCTATTTTTTGGAATATTTTTAATAACAAGTTTTCCATATTTTTTTGCAAAATTATTAATAATTTTTTTTATATATTGGGGATTATTTGAGCATACATTGAACACATCATATTTAATCTTATGTTTTGTTTTCATTAACAAGTACATAATTTCAGTAACATCATCAATATAAGTAAAGTCTCTATAATGTTTTCCATTATTGTTAAGATTTAAAATAGTTTTTTTAAATGCACTACTAAGTATTTTAAATAAAAGCATATCAGGTCTGCCCCACTCTCCATAAATAGTAAAAAATCTCAAACCATATATTTTCAGATTATAATTTTTTGAAAATGTTTTTGCTGATATTTCATTTATTATTTTAGAAGATGCATAAATATTTTTTGGATTCGGTGAATCATTTTCTAATAATGGAAATTTTTTACTATCACCATATATAGAACTAGAAGATGCAAAAAAAGTAGATAGCGGCTTTTTTATCTTAACAAACTCTAAAATATTAATTGTACCTAATATATTTGTATTAATATATTTTACTGGATTTATTACAGAATATCTAACACCTGCTTGAGCTGCAAAATGAAATATATGGGCATAATTATATTTTTTTAATTTTCTAAAAAAAATTTTATTAGTTATATCTAAATAAAAAAATTGAAAATTTTTAAATTTTTTTAACTGTTGTACTCTTTTCTTTTTTAGTTTTACAGAATAATAATCATCGAAATTATCTATTCCAATTACTTCATAATTTTTCTTCAAAAGTTTTAAGGCAAAATTAAAACCTATAAAACCTGCAGACCCAGTAATTAAAATTTTTTTCATATGATTAAAAAGTAGTTATCATAAATGCGAATTGACTAAAATATTTTAAATAGTAAGATTGTATATATTATATGTTAAGTTTATGTATTTATCGACTTTAGTTAAACCAAAAAATTGGATAAAGTTATTAAAAAACCCTAAAAAAGGTTTTGAGGTAATTTATAAAATAATTTCAGACTATCCAAGAATTCAAAATTTCGTACAAATTAAAAGTAAAATTATTAGAAATATCATTTTTAATTTCTATAGGCGATTGGTACAAAAAAATAATAATTTAAAATCATATTTTATAGAAAGTTCAAAAGGTAATAATAATATATATTTCGATAAAGATGATTTTGAAAAAAATATTCATAAAATTTTTAACTCTCTGGCAGATAATGGAATAGTTGTGATCGAGAATATTCTTGATAAAAAAGAAAAAAATAAAATTAATGAATATTTTGATGAGCTACACATTAACAAAATATCAACAGAATGGATTAATGATAAGATAATTGATGCGTCAGGAATTAAATATAAAGATAGTAAACAAGTACAAATAAAATGTTTATGTAAAGAATTAAAATATATGCCTCAATTAGACAATATTATTAAGATAATTACAAAAAATATTTTTGGTAAAAATGTAGACACTTTTGCTGAATTTTACTTGCACAACTCATTGGTGGATGGTGAAAAGCCTGGAGAGTATGAAGATACTTTTTTTCATTCAGATAGATATATGCCCTGTCTAAAAATATTTTATTCACCAAATTCAATTACAGAAATAGATGGACCTTTTGGTTTTATTAAAGGTTCGCACAAATTAAATAACAAATTAATGAAAGAATTTTTTATGAATACAAATTCTTCTATAATTAAAAACACTGAAATAAGTAAAGATTTATCAAGTAATGAAGTAAAAGCTATATGTAACGAAAATTCCCTAGTTATTGCTTTTACCAATGGCCTTCATAAAAGAAATATCTTCTTAAAAAAAAATGTTTTTAGGAAAACAGTTTTTTTTCAATTTACAAAAAAATTTAATAAATTGTCTCTTCTTAATTTTAGAAAATATAATAACCGATTAAATTAATCTTCTAAAGTTTTTTATTGATTTATATATAATAATTAAAACTAAGATTATTTTTGATTGTCCATTATCATTTCGAATTCTTATTTCTTCCTTAAAATGATCAATAAACTTAACTCTACTTGAAAAACCGCCTCTATTGAAAATTCCAAATAATTCCTCTTTTTTTGTAGCTATTCCTTTCATCTTATTTTTTACAATCATTCTAAAAAAATAATCGTAATCAGCTGAATATTTGTATTTTAAATTATAATTTCCTACTATTTCTGCTGATTTTTTTTTAATAAAAAATCCTGTCGAGTGACTGCTATAAAAACCCCACGAAAAATATATTTTCCATGGCTTATAACCATAAAGTACACCCCAATGTTTTTTAACGGCACCAAAAAAAAAATCTGCCTTAGGGTTTTTTCTTATATATTTTACTAGAATTTTTAATGCATTTGGCTTTAAAATATCATCTGAATTTACAAAACCTAAATAATCACCCCTACAAAAAGTCATACCTTTGTTGAAGGCATCATAAATTCCCTTATCTTTTTCACTTATCCAAAAATCTATTTTGTT